>Ga0126384_10002871_pt1 | contig 10439 bp, 7 predicted proteins | sample PanSoiMetPlot_36_FD_92543 | JGI IMG/M metagenome (GOLD analysis project Ga0126384, IMG submission 92543) | Tropical forest soil microbial communities from Panama - MetaG Plot_36 | ecosystem: Environmental > Terrestrial > Soil > Tropical forest > Bulk soil | place: Panama | collected 2016-02-17 | reverse complement strand
TGGCTGTGGCGCTGCGCGACGTACGGCCGCTGGCTCGCCATTCGCAGATCGTCCGCCCCCACGGCGGCCGCCCTCCCCGTGGAGCGGTAGAATGCGACGTCACCGTGCCAGAATCATCTCTTTTCGCCTCACTTGTTCCTGCCGGCTGGAGCAAGAACCTAGCTGAGGGGTACGCGCAGCGAGTGCTGGTCAGGGTCGCGAGACACATTCCCGACCTGCCCACAAAACTGCTCTCCGGCGACATAGTCACTCCGAGCGACCTCGTCGATCACAAGCCCAATGCGGTGGCGGCGATCCGTACGGCGGCCCCGCAGAACTCGACAAGAACTCTGGCGCAGGTTTTGGGCAGGCCTGAACGCGCTCGCCTGGTACGCGCGATGGTTGTACCGGAGGGGCAGGAAAGGACACGCCCGGAGGGTGTAGGGAGTTCCGGCAACCAGGCCCCTAGTAGTCTCATGCTCAGTTGTTGCTCGCCATGTCCACGGAAGCCTCGGCGGGAGCGGAGACATCCTTCCGCTCGGGTTGGAGCGGCGCGCATGCGACAGGAGAGGTCGCTGGAGCTTCGGGAGTCTCGTAGAAGCCGGGCTAGAGACGCGCGGTGAGCCCGCCGTCGACGACGAGCTCGGCGCCCGTGATGTAGCTGCCCGCGTCGCTCGCCAGGAGGACCGCCAGCCCTGCCAGCTCGCTCGGCTGGCCCCAGCGGCCCAGCATCGTCCGCTCGCCGACCGCCCGCCGGTACTCCTCGCTGAGTTTGGCGGGCATGTCGGTGAGGAACGGCCCCGGGAGAATGGCGTTGGCCGTGATCCCGTGCGGACCGAGCTCGAGGGCGAGGCCGCGGATCATCGCGCAGGCCGCCGCCTTCGTCACTGCATAGGCCAGCTGCTCCGGCCCCGCCACGCGTGCCGACACGGACGAAACGTGAATGATGCGCCCCCAGCGGCGCTCGATCATCCCGGGCGCCAACGCCCGCGCGAGCTCCAGGCTGGCAGTGAGATTCACCTGGAGCGTCTGATCCCAGATCTCGTCGGTGAGCTGGGCGAGCGGCATCGTCGGGAACATCGCCGCGTCGTCGAGGAGGATGTCGATCCGTCCCATCGCCTCCACGGCTTGCGTGGCCAGGCGCTCGACCTCGCCCCTCCGGCCGAGATCCGTGACGACGAACTGGACACGAGACTGGAGGCCCTGGCCGATGTCCGCGACCGCCGCGACCAGCTCGGCCTCGTGCCGGCTCGCGACCAAGATGTCGGCGCCCGCCTCCGCGAGGCCGCGGGCCATCGCCTTCCCGAGCCCGCGGCTTCCACCGGTCACGAGGGCCGTGCGCCCCGAGAGATCGAACGGGCGGCCTATGGAGGCGGCTGGATGGGCCATAGGCAACGCATCTTACGCCATCCGCGGCCTCCCCCGAACAGGCCTACCTCCCGCTCCGTGCCCAGCAGAAATCACTGTTGACAGGCCGGTTGTCCGCGCTGTACGTGGAGAATCGCAACGCAAGAACCAGTCGTGATCGCGTTGCGATCGTGCAAGAGGGAAATACCGAGAATCCGGCCTTTGTAGGGCCTATGCTCTCACGCTCATGTAGTTGCTCGCGCGGTTAGGCTGAAGAACACATGATGCGCCAGACATTCAGCCAGGCATACGAGGAGCACGTGCACCAAACAGGTCGGCTGCCGAACTTGCGCGCGTAACGCGATGCGATTCCAGGCGGGCGACCACCTTGTGGACGTCGTCGTCGACATCGACCGCTTCGAGCTTTCCGTCACCACTTTCCTTCCAGGAATCACAGCGGACACGATCGACTTCGCACACACTCTGCTGGAACCCGACCACATCGACGCAACACGTAGCCGACTGATTCTTGCCATTCAATCTTTTGTGCTGCACGCGGGCCGACGCACGATCCTGCTCGACAGCTGTGTTGGTGAAGAAAAGGAGCGACGCCTCATTCCGGACTTCCATCGCCGCGCGCGCACCGACTTTCTCGACGGACTGGCGCGGATCGGCGTGCCAGCGGAGTCAGTGGATGTCGTGTTCTGCACGCACCTGCACATCGATCATGTTGGTTGGAATACGCGTCTGCACGATGGCCGCTGGGTGCCCACGTTTCCCAATGCGCGCTACCTCACAGGCCGGCGTGAGTTCGAGTACTGGCAGCGACAGGATCACGAAACCAACAGCGATGCGGTGCAACTGCCGGGCTTCGAAGACAGCGTGCTGCCCATCTTCGAGGCAGGGTTGCTGGATCTGGTTGATGATGGGTATGAGCTCGCCGAAGGCCTCACATTGCTGCCACTGCCGGGTCACACTCCCGGACAGCTGGGCGTTCGCGCGGATGGCCGTGCACCGGCAGTCTTCTGTGGTGATGCGATCCACACTCCAGTGCAGGTGCTCAATCCCGAATTGTCGACCAACGGAACCGTCGATATGCTCGAAGCTGCGCGCGTTCGGCGTGCGCTGCTGGAGAATGCAGTCGACAATGATCTGTTGATTGTGCCCGCGCACTTCCGCGGCGCACGCCGCATGCGCGTTGTGCGTACGGGGAGCGGATTCGTGCCGCACTTCCCTCCGAAACACTGAATCGGGCTTGGTGAACTCAACGAATGGCCCTCCCGAGTCCGGCCAAGAAACCACCCAACCAACTACCGTTTGACCACGCCCACCACACTCTGGCAGGATCGCCCCACGGCGACAGGCACGCAATCCGCGCTGTACCGACGGAGGACACGAGCCATGAGCGAGCACGAGATCATCGCAGCGGACGACCGGCGATTCCAGGCGATGGTGAAGCAAGACTGGGCGGCGCTCAGCTCCGCCCTGGCCGACGACCTAGTGTACGTGCACTCGAGCGCACGGGTCGAGTCCAAGAAAGAGCACATGTCCAACCTGCAAGCGGGTAAGCCGAACTATCGCGGGGCTTCGCCCCGCGACCGCAAGGTGCGGATGCGCGGCGATGTCGGCATCGTCAACGGCGTGTCCGAGATGCACGTGGAGACCGCCGGCAAGGAGCAGCACTTCACGGTCCGCTACCTTGCGGTGTATGCGAAGATCGCCGACCGCTGGCAGATGACCGCCTGGCAGTCGACCAAGGTGCCGGACGCCTAGTCCGCACTCACGCGGCGATGACGGCGTAGCTGCGGTGTCACGCTCGGGCAGATCTGCCTGGCGCCGCTCGTTGTCGTGCTCTCGATCTCTTCCTAGACTCCCAGCGAGTCGAGCTTTCCCCATAGGGGCCTATGACCGACCCTATCGGAAGTGAACCGCTCTGCCTTCCGCTTGGACGCAGGCAGTTCATGGTGGCGGTAGCAGTGGGGCTTCTTTCACATCCTGGGAATCCTAGCGAAGCGACGCTCAAGAACCTGACGGGCGTGAACGACGCCAAGCTAACGGAGATGATTACGCTGCAGGTGCACGTTCGACGTCGCCAAGCAGCGCGACATCGTTTATGACATCCAGCGCTACCTCTCCCAGCAGGCGTATGACCTCTACCCGAGCCCGTCGACCAAGGTCGTCGGAGACTGGGACCCATACATGAAGAATTACAGCTCTGCGGGGGTGATGACGGCAATCGCCGTCCGACGCTCAGCGCCTGATCGTTTGACAACCGGTCAGGCCGGATGTATCAGCACATCAGCGACAGCCGATCGGAGCGCGTGGGAGCGAATCGTGGCGAAGTGATGGAGGTAAATTTTTCCGAACGGGCCTGAGCGACTCCGGCCTGGCGGAAGGGAGCGACCGATGGCTCCAAGAGACAAGCCCAAGGCTTCGCAGGCGTCGAAAGCCGGAGCACCCCGCACCATGGAGGCCGCGCTTTTGGCCCTCGGCGGCAAGGTCAGCAACGCGGTCCCGCGCGCGCACGGCAGCATCGTCGTCCACTGCACCGATACCGGCGAAGAGTTCGCGCTGGAGGGCATGGGAGGCGCGCCGCGCGTCAACCGGGGCCGCGGCAACGGTCCCCCCCAGGTCGAGGTGCGGGGGCCGGCGGCCGTCCTGCGGGCCGTCGCCGAGGGTCGTCAGGAGCCCGTCCGCGCCCTCGTCGCCGGCGGCATTCGCGTGCGCGGCGATCTTCGCTACCTGGAGGCCATGCTCAAGGACGTGGGCCTGCTGGAGTGTCCATAGAAGGGAGAGTTCACCGTGGCAGAGACTCAGGGTCTTGTCCAGCGGCTGAAGCTCACGGACACGCTGATCCTCGCCTTTGCGTACATCGGGCCTACGCCGACCAACACTGAGCTGCTGATCGTCGAGTCGGCCACGGGCCAGCCGCCAGACGAAGCCGCATTTCGCGGCGCGCTGGTGGAGGCTCTGAGCGCGGCCCTGTCCAGCCGCCAGCAGGTGATCGCCTCGCACGACAACAACGACATCAGGATCACGCTGCTGCAGGTCCTGGCGAGCTAGCGGTTCCTTAGAATCGCTCATGGCCGAGACGAGCGGCGTCGTACAGCGCCTGAAGTGGATACCCGCCACCCGCATTCTGCTGGTGGAGATCGGGCCGAGCCCGACTGCGCTCCAGCCGTTTCTGGTGTCCTTCGATACGACCGACGCGGGCGACCTCGCCCGGAAAAAGGCCGTTTCGTACCTGATCGGCCGTGCCTTCGGCGCGGGGCTGCCGATCTCGATCTTCCACGACGCGGGCGGCTCGGAGATCACCGGCGTCGACGTCCGCTTCGCCGACGTTCGCGTCGACGGCATCGAGGTGACGCAGGCGATCCAGGACCTGACCCACTCCGTGCCGCTGATCGCGCTGAAGTCGGCCGTCGCCCGCGTGTACCTGAGCTCGCGCCTGCCCGCCAACGTGACGGTCCGCGGCGCGTTGCAGATCACCCGCGTCTCCGGCGGGGCCACGCGGACCCTGCTCTCTCTCAACAGCGTCACGCTCGATCCGGCGCAGTTCGGTCAGGTCGACCACCAGCGGCGGGACGCCGCGCGCAGCCTGAATTTTGCCCTGCCGACCGACATGATCACGGCCGGCCAGCTCGTCCTCACGCTGACGGGGCTCAGCGACGCGGCGACGAATCAGCCGCTTCTGTTCGCGCCCCCAGGCGATCTTGGATCGGTTACCTTCGTCAACAGTCCGCCTTTGAGACTCCGCCTGATCGGCTTCACCTACCCGTTCGGCACACCGTCGACAACGCGCATCCCGAGGTCGCTCGACTTCGGCCTGACGATCTCGTGGCTCCAGCGCGCGTATCCTGTCGCGCAGGTTCTAGCCTCGCAGGCCATCGTGCCCGCCAACGCGGCGGCGCCCTTCGGCTGCGGCGACATCAATTCCCAGCTCGCCGCGCTGCGGGCTCTGGACATGAGCGCGGGCGCCGACGGGCGCACCCACTACTACGGAGTCGTGAGCGACAGCGGCTTCTTCATGCGCGGGTGCTCCGCGGTGCCCTCGTCGCCCGATCCGAGCGCCGTGGGCAGCGGCCCGGCCGGCCCCGCGACCTGGGGCTGGGACTTCGACGGCAGCTACTGCGACTGGTACGCGGGCCACGAGCTCGGCCATACCTTCGGCCGCCTGCATCCGGGCTTCTGCGGGGAGACCCATGACGACCCGAACTACCCGTTCGTCGCCGGACAGCTCGCCAATGCCGACGACGCCTTCGTCGGATTTGACGTCGGCGACGCCGCCTTCGGTCTTCCGATGACCGCCCTCCCCGGCACCGACTGGCACGACGTCATGACCTACTGCCCGACGGAGTGGCTCAGCTCGTATACGTACACCGGGATCCGCACGCGCCTCCTGGCCGAGGACGCGCTCGGACCGGGCGGGGGTGCAGGGCGCCCCGACGAGCGGTTCCCACCCGGTTTCGAGCAGCCCGGCGTCTCGGAGAGGCGCACGCTCATCGCGCTGGTCGCGCAGGTCAATCCGCGGCGCGGCACGGGGCGGATCACGTACGTGGTGCCCGTCGCGCGCGGCCCGCTCACGACCCCGGATCCCGGCAGCCCAGTCACGATCCGGACACGACGGGCGAATGGCCAGACGCTCGACGAAGTGCGCGTGCCGGTCAAGCCATTCGCGGAAGAGGGGCCCGAGGACGCTGGGCACGCGCTCTGCGACCCCGTCATCGCCGTCCGCCCCGATGCCGCGCTGATCGAGCTCGAGATCAACGGCGCCGTGGTCGATACGATACGCCCGGCCGCCTCGGCGCCGATCGTGCAAGACGTGCAGATCGGCACCGCGGAAGGCGAGACACTCGTGCTCCGATGGAATCAGGGCCGGGAACGGCTCGACGAGAGCCACGCCTACACGGTGCAGATGAGCCACGACAACGGACGGTCCTGGCAGACTCTTGCCGTCGGCCTCAAGGACCGACAGCTTTCAATCCACCCCGAGAATGTTCCTCGCGGCGGGCGCCTGCTGTTCCGTGTCCAGGCGACCGATGGCTTCCGCGCGGCCGAGACCGTCGTCGAATGGACGAGCCAGGGCGGCCGGTAGCGGCTGCGGCCCCTGTTCGAGCGAGCAATGGGAAGTGCGGAAGGCTGGGCGGACACCGCAACTGGCGCCACGCTGGCCATGGTCCAACCCAGGAGTGATGAGGAAAAGGCCTTTGACGAACTCCATGCAAAGTTCACCAACAACCCTAAACGCGTGGACCGACCGTGCCAAGGCGTAGGCCACCTTGCGCTGGCGCGACGAGGGCCTAGGAACAGGCTTCGAACGCTCTTGATGTCGACTTTTCTACGCTGCGGGGACGCGCGGCAACGGCACTACACGCGTGCTATGCGGGAAACGTAAAGAAATCCCGCAAAGCTCACCTAGCGGCCCCAACGGGATTTGCCACCTAGTGGGCCAATACCTAACCTTCTCCTTAGAGTCGTCGCGCGGGGTAGTGTTTGGCCGCATGGAAGGATTCATGTGGTCGAGTATCGCGCGATCTCCGCTCGGCAAATCGCAGGATTGCACGGGTGCTCGGGTGTGCCGCGATGCGCCGCCGTCGTTCGATTGACGCCACTGTCGCGAATGACCGCCTGCCGACCGAGGCCCTGAGCGCGCTGATCACTTCTCGGTGATCCACGCGGCGATCTTCGCCACGACCTCGGATTCTCGGCCGTTGAAGCCGTGATATGCGAACGCCTGGCACGGATCTCCCTGGCTATAGCCTCCTTCGACCGTCAGGAGCTCCGTGCGCCGCCCGGCCGGCAGCTTCTCCATCAGCGACGGGATGTCACGATAAGCGGTTACCCGGCAGTCATCGGCCCGGTGGTGCACGATCAGCGTCGGGATCTCGAGCTTGCTGAGCTCCATGTCGGGTACGGATCGCGGGCCGGTAAGGATCGTAGATGTGAGCACGAGGCCATCCGGGCCGCCTTGGCGCGGCGGCAACTGGGTGGCGACGTACGCCGCCGACACCGTGCCGCGGCTCGTGCCGACGAGCCACACGGGAACGTTGGCTTTCTGCCGCAGCCACGCGATCACGGCCTTGATGTCGGCGACGTGCGCCGAGCTCTGACGGAAGCCGCGAAACGACGAGCGCCACGCCTCGCGCATGGTATCGGCCATGCTCTGCCGGTCGGAGGGCGCATCGACGACGGCAACCATGAGCCGCTGATCGGCGAACAATTGCCGCGAGCGGACGAGGAAGTTGCTGGCGAGCGATCCGTTTCCGAGCTTTCCGTCGGGCGCGATCTGCAGGCCGCCGTCGCCCCCGGCGAAGAGCACGACGGTCGCGCGCGAGTCGTCGGGCGCGATGAGGAGGAACCGTTCGGTGACGTCGGGTCGGGTCGGCACGTCGATGACCTGATCCGCAGCCCATGCGGCTCCCTCGGTCAGGACGAGAAGGACAGCCACGATCAGGAACGATATGCACTGTCTCATGCGCTGGTCTCCGTCAGCTGGGATTCGCGATTTGGCCCTCCACGCAATCCGCCGCCAAGGTCGCCGTCATTCGATACGCAGCGCTTGAGCGTAAGCAACATTAGCACGCTGCGGCGGCGCTCGCCTTCCGGGTGGCCGCCGGCCTGTGACGTAATCTGCCAGACTCGGACGCGAAACGCCGCAGGGGCTGATGCCACGGGCAGCGCCCACGAGTCGCTCGTCAAGGGCGACATGGACAACGCGGAGTACATCAATTTAGCCGGCGTCCCGTTGCCGCACGATCAGACGGTCAATCTCAATGGCGAGCGCGACCGCATCGTCGCTGAAGTAATGAGTATGCGCGCCCGCGCCCAGGCAGAACTCGGTCCGGTCCGCCGTTCGCTCCGCCTCGACCATGCCGGCCGCTCCGACTACCGCGATCGGGAACCCACGGTCCTGCGGCGTCCAGATGGCCCGTCCGACGTAGTCCCCGGACCGGAAGGCGTTGACCCATTCAACGGCGCCGACCTCGGACGCGGCGGGCCCGGCGGCGCCGAACTCGGGCGCCCGTGCGCCCATCCAGGGGTAGAGGAGCGGAAAATGCTCCGCGTATAGATCGCGCAGGGGGGAGCCCACCGTTACGAGCGCGAGCGCTACGTCACCCGAGACCTCGCGCAGCCGCTCCTGCGCGCGCAGATAGCGCAGCAGATCCGCGCTGATTACGGTGCCCTGGCTGTGCGCCACGATGACGATGCGCGCGTAGCCGCGCTCCCGGAGATAGGCGAGCAGCGAGGCGTAGCGCGAGAACATGCGCGCCCGGGGGGGCTGGCGATTGGGCGGGTCGCTGAAATAGTTGTCAACGTCCAGCACCGCGTCGATTGCCACGCGCAACCGGCCGATCGTCCGGGTGAAGCGCGAGCCGAGCGCGGCCAGCGTGACCGCGCCGCCAGCGAGCCATTTGCCCGCCGCCACCAGCGTCTCCCCCTGCAAGTAGTCGAGCCACCCCGCGATCCCTTTCGCCACCTCTCCCGCCACCCCGGCCGAGAACGCGAATTGCTCGTACACGAACGCGAGGTAGAGGCAACCGCCGACGACCGCCCCGGGCGGCACCACGATCACGAACGTCCGCGTCAGCCAGCGCAGCCCGCCCGTCAGCCACCGTCCGAGTCGCTCAGACCACGCGATCGCTTCGGCCCTTCGTCCTCGCGCGTCGACGTTCCGCGTCGGCGATATCTCCTCGAGCAGCGAGGGCGCCAGCACCACGAGGGTGGCGGAGGCGAGCACGCTGAAGGCGAGCACGAGCGGCGTGAAGAAGCCCCCGACGGTCTGGATCCGGTCGTCGAGAAAGATCTCGCCTGACCGATAGCCGCCGCCGAATATCAGAGGCAGGTAGAGGAAGTCATTCAGCTGGCGCCCGGCGGCGTAGCCGATCACCGACCAGAGCACGAGGCTCAGCACCGCGAAGAGCGCGCTGGACCCGACCGTGGCGAGCCGGGACGTGTCCAGGGACCGGCGCGCCGCGTCGTCGACGCTTCGGCCCAGCCACCAGCCGAGGCCCAGAGCCACCATCTGCACCGCGACGTACAGACCCCAGATCAGGAGCATCGCGGCGAGCAGCACCTCGCCCACGTTGAACGCGGCGGTCAGCATCCACTCGGTCTGCGTGGTGACGTGCGGCATGATGACGCGGCTGTCCACCCACAGCCCGATTACGGTCGCGGCGACGAGGCCGTGGCCGAGCCAGCGCACCCCGTGCGTGATACGCGCGTAGCGTTCGACGAGCGAGGCGCCCAGCACCGCGACGGCCACCGCGCAGGCGCCGAAGTACATCTGCGGCAGCACGGCCTCGGAGGTCAGGGCGTCCACCACGGCGCCCGCACAGGCGAACGCGGCCGCCAGCAGCCCGAGGAGCTTCGCCCACCGCGCGATCGGTGATACCCCGCGCAGCCACGACAGCACCGCCAGCGTGGTCAGCGCGATCGTCCCGACCGCGAAGAGCGCGGCGAGGAATCGCCCCTGCTCGTCCGACGCCATCAGCCCGGCCGCGCCGAAGCCGACCAGCAGGACCATCGAGAGCTGCACGAGCGCGGCTGGCCCCTTCATCAGCCACGCGAGCCAGGCGTGCATCCGCTGCAGCGCCCGCCACCCGGTGCCGCCTCCCACGCTCAGGGAGATCTGGTCCACCACGTCGGCGGCGAGGGTGCCCAGGTGGAAGAAGAGCTGGTACAGCGCGGTCAGCGCTCGCCACCCGCCTTCCCCGAGCCGAGACAGGTCGGCCCAGTAGAGCTCGAAGACATCGACCGGACGATCGTCCGCGCGCCGGCGCAGCGATACGCGCGTGGATTCGTACAGTGCGTCGCGCTCCGATAGCTCGAGCCGCCCGAGCAGGTAGTCGTTCAAGGCGAGGCCGAGATCCGGCCCTCTCTTGGACGGGGCGGCGGGCGCGGAGACCGATCGCTGGGCCTGATAGAACCCGCTCGGCGTCCCTGGCCGTCGGCGCGACGTCTCGGCCCTCGGGCCCGGGCCGGCGGCGGGCGGCGCCGCCGGCGTCGTGTGCGCGCGGCCCGGGTCGAGCCGGGCGACCGGCACCAGCACCTCATGCATCTCGCCGTGCACGTAGCGCGGCTCGCCTGCACCGCCGTGACACAGGAGTCGTGCG
>Ga0126384_10002870_pt1 | contig 10442 bp, 9 predicted proteins | sample PanSoiMetPlot_36_FD_92543 | JGI IMG/M metagenome (GOLD analysis project Ga0126384, IMG submission 92543) | Tropical forest soil microbial communities from Panama - MetaG Plot_36 | ecosystem: Environmental > Terrestrial > Soil > Tropical forest > Bulk soil | place: Panama | collected 2016-02-17 | reverse complement strand
TTTCGCCGAGCTGCGGCATCAGAACATCCACGCGAGTCCCCTAAATTTGTTCGGCAGGCCTTACCACGAGACTGACACGTATTGTGTCTCAAGAAACTCCATCATGCCTTCGTGCGCCCCTTCGCGACCGAGGCCGGACTGCTTGGTGCCGCCGAATGGCGCTGCCGGATCGGAGACGAGACCACGATTGAGGCCGACCATGCCGAAATCGAGTTTCTCGGAAACACGCATGCCGCGGGTTAAATCCTTCGTGTACAGGTAAGCAACCAGACCATACTCGGTGTCGTTGGCACGCTTGATCGCCTCATCCTCAGTCTTGAAGGTCTGGATTGACGCGACCGGTCCGAAGATTTCTTCGTTTAGCATCTTGGCTGAGTCCGGCACATTGGTCAGCACAGTCGCCGGATAGAAAAACCCTGGGCCCTCTGGCAATTTCCCGCCAGCCAGCACTTTGGCGCCCTTTTTTACGGCGTCGTCAACTAATTCGATCACCTTGTCGCGACCGTCTTTGTTAACCAGCGGCCCAAGATTGATGCCTTCATCAAGGCCGTTGCCCATCTTCAGCGAGCTCATTTTGGCGGTGAGTTTTTTCGCAAACTCTTCGTGGACTTTCTCATGCACATAGAAACGATTGGCGGCCGTGCAGGCCTCGCCCATGTTGCGCATTTTCGCGATCATGGCCCCATCAATCGCGGCGTCGATATCGGCGTCTTCAAAGACGATAAACGGCGCATTCCCGCCGAGCTCCATTGCCGGCTTGACGATATTATCGGCGGCCTCGTGCAGCAACTTGCGCCCGACTTCGGTTGAGCCGGTGAAAGAGACAACGCGCACGCGCGGATCGTGCAACATGGCACTGACTACCTTGCCCGACGAACGCGACGGAATGACGTTGACGACACCGGCAGGGACGCCGGCTTCTTCCAGCGCCGGCATCAGCGCCAGCATGGTGAGCGGTGTATCGGAAGCAGGCTTGAGCACCACGGGGCAGCCCGCGGCGAGCGCCGGCCCGATCTTTCGCGTCGCCATCGCCGCCGGGAAATTCCAAGGCGTTACCAGAACGGCGATGCCGGCGGGCTTGTGATATACGAAGATGCGGGCACCCGAGGCCGGGGCGCGCGACACCTCACCGATATTGCGCACAGCTTCCTCGGCGTACCAACGGAAGAACTCGGCGGCATATGCCACCTCGCTCCGTGAATCCTGCAAAGCCTTGCCATTTTCCAGTGTAATCAGCTTCGCGAAACGCTCGGCGTCGCGCATAATCAGTTCATGGGCCTTGCGCAGGATCTCAGCGCGCTCGCGCGGTTTGCGCCCCGCCCAACCCTCAAAAGCACCTTCGGCGGCATCAAGCGCGGCTTTTGCATCGTCGACTGTCGCGCTGGCAACCGATGCGATCTTGCGTTCCGTCGCAGGATCGATGACGTCAAAGCGGCCACCATCGGAGGCCTTGCACCACTTTCCGCCAATCCATAGGTCGGTTGGAACGTTGGCGAGAAGATTTTCGTACATAACTATGTTTCCTCACTCTCGATTGTCGCGGCCGGGCTTGTCCTAGCCATCTCGCTTAGGGGACGCACTGCATTCCCAAGCGGGGTCACTGGGACAAGCCCGATGACGACAGAAACTAACTCCCCAAGCTCCGCCGGATGGTTTCGGTAATGCGATCAGGTGTCGGCAGCACAACGTCCTCCAGAATATCGGCAGCCGGCAACGGAATATGCGGCGTTGTGATGCGGACTGGCGGGCCGTCAAGATCATAGAAGGCCTCGTCCGCCGCGATTGACACGATCTCGGCGCCCCAACCACAAAGCCGTGGATTTTCCTCGACCGTGAATAGCCGGTGTGTCCTCCCCACCGAGCCGAGAATGGTTCGCGTATCCAGCGGCACCAGCGAACGCACATCGACAATCTCGCAATCAATGCCGTGGTCCGTCTTAAGCTTCTCAGCGGCTTCAAGCGCGCGCGGCACCATCAGTGCCAATGCGCAGATAGTTGCGTCTTTGCCGGAACGCAGGATTTTTGCCGTGCCAAGCGTGTCGACGATCTCGCCGTCGGGAACTTCGCCTTTTGTCGGGTACAGCGATTTGTGCTCAAGGAAAATCACCGGATCGGGATCGCGCACCGATGCCGCCAACAGCCCGATGACGTCGCGCGGGTTCGACGGCGCGACCACCTTTAGTCCCGGGATCATCATACACCAATTTTCGACGCTCTGGCTGTGCTGCGCGCCGAATCGTGAACCTGCGCCGTTACCCGTACGCACAACCAGCGGGCACTTGACCTGACCATTCGACATATAACGGCTCTTAGGAAATTCATTGGCAATGTAATCGAAGCAGACCGCGAAGAAATCGGAGAACATGATTTCGGCAATCGGCTTAAGGCCGGTCATCGCCGCACCCATGGCAGCACCGAGAATTGCCTGCTCGGAAATCGGAGTGTCGCGCACACGCAAAGGCCCGAACTGCTCGTACAAACCGACGGTCGCTTTGAAAACCCCACCGGCTCTGGCCACGTCTTCGCCAAGGAATACGACATCCGGATCGCGGCTCATCTCCTGCGCAATACCCCGGATGACCGCGTCGCGATAGGTCAGTTCCGCCATGCCCAGCCTCCATCGGCATAGACGTCTGTGGCGATGATATCGAGCGGTGGCGGTGGCGCAGCCTTGCAGGCTTCAGTTGCGTCATCAACGATTTTTCGCACCTGCGCATCGATGTCGGAGACTACCTTATCCGCCACACCGAACTGGAGCAGCCGCTCACGGTAGATCTTGATCGGATCGCGTAACTTCCAACGGTCAAGTTCGCCTTCCGGTCGGTACTTCGCCGGATCCGCGCGCGAGTGTCCGCTGTAACGATACGTGAGGCATTCGATCAGTGATGGTCCTTCCCCTGCGCGGGCCTTTTCGAATGCGGTTTGCGCCGCGCGGTACACGACGTCAGCGTCGTTGCCATCGATGACGATGCGTTCCAGTCCGTAGGCCGACGCACGATCGGCGGCCGGCTGCGGCACCGCCGTCACCTCGCCGATCGGCGTGTATTCCATGTACATATTGTTTTCGCAGACAAAGATGACCGGCAGCTTCCAGACCGCGGCAAAATTGAGCGCCTCATGAAAGGCCCCAATATTCGTGGTGCCGTCGCCGAAAAAGCAAACTGAGACATCTTTCGCGCCCTTGTACTGCGCGCGCCAGGCAGCACCACATGCGATCGGAAGATGTGCACCAATGATGGCGTACGAACCCATCACGCCATGGTCGACAGAGGTAAGATGCATCGAGCCGCCCTTGCCGCGCATCAAACCGTTGTCGCGCTGCATCAGCTCGCCCAGCACCTTCTCGACCGACACACCACGCGCCAAAGTATGGGCGTGGCCACGATATGTGCAGAATGAAAGGTCGCCCGGCTTCATTGCGCCAGCAAAACCTGCCGCGACCGCTTCCTGCCCAAGCGAAAGATGGCTGGTTCCTTTGACCAAATTCTGCAGGAACAGGTCGTAGGCCCGCTGCTCCGCCTCGCGAATCACGACCTGCGTCCGGTACAATTCGAGCCGCTTTTGCTCGCCGATGTCGTCGTTCAGCCCGGAGCCGGCCTTGACCTGCGCGCGGTCCTTTGCTGTGGCCATAAATGATCCTTCACGATGGAAAGCTTTGTTTAGCGGGCGGAACTTAGCGCCCCCTACGATGATTAGGCAACCGGTGCGGCCCCCGCACTGTTTCGCGGTGGAGCAGATAAAGGCCCGAGACGATCACGATTGAACCGCCCACGATGGTCCAGTAGTGGGGCACGTCGCCGAACACCAGGAAGCCGAGCGCGGTCGTCCAGATCATCTGCGTGTAGATGAAGGGCGCCAGGGTCGACGCTGGCGCCAATCGGTGGCCGAGGATGAGGAGATAATGTCCGCCACTGCCGAGCGCACCGATAAGCACCATCAGCGCCACCGCAAGAGCGTTTTCCGGCGTAGTCCACACAAACGAAATGACCGGCAGCATAGCGACCGCGCCGACCAGGTTCGAATAAAACAGTGTTGTTTCACTCGAGTCGGTGCGCGCCAGCACGCGCGTTGAGATCACGTAAAGCGCATAACAGATGGCACTGCCCAACGTTAAGAGTGCCGCGGGGTGAAGGCCGGCAAATCCCGGGCGCGCCACTAGCAGCACGCCAAAGAAACCGACGCCGATTGCGGTCCAGCGCCGCCAGCCAACCCATTCGCCAAGCAACGGACCGCAAAGCAAGGCAACAATGAATGGCGTCGAGAAAAGAATTGCTAGCGCTTCGTCAAGCTGAAGATAGCGCAGCGCAAAAAAACTCAGCGCCGAGGAACCAAGCAATAGCGTAGATCGGCCAATTTGCATGAATGGCCGCGACGTCGTCATCATCTTCGGTTTGGTTATCGGATTGAGAAAAATAAGCGCCAACAGGAAGGCCCCGAAGTAACGAGCCCAAACGACCTGCAATGGGTCCATGTAGCGGAGCAAATATTTTCCAGTGGCGTCGAGACAAGAAAACGCCGCCACCGCGCCGCACATCAAGGCGATACCCGTCAACCGCTGGCGACGCTGCTGTGCGGGATCGCTCAATAGGTCGCCCGCCCGCCGGAAATATCGAATACCGCGCCGGTGGTGAACGAACAGTCTGCCGAAGCGCAAAAGGCTGCAAGGGCCGCGATCTCCTCGACGGTGACAAAGCGCCCACGCGGAATCTTCGCGAGCATGAAGTCGATATGTTCCTGGGTCATCTGATCGAAAATTGCCGTTTTCGCAGCGGCAGGTGTGATGCAATTCACCGATATGTCATGGCATGCAAGCTCTTTGCCAAGTGATTTGGTCAGCGCGATGAGGCCCGCCTTCGATGCTGAATAGGCCGGCGCGTTTGGATTGCCCTCTTTGCCTGCGATTGAGGCGATGTTGACGATGCGGCCGTAATTCTGCGCGATCATCCCCGGTGCCAAGGCGCGGCAGCAATGGAATGGTCCGTCAAGATTAATCGCAAGCACTTTACGCCAGGCGTCGAGCGGATAATCCCAGGTCTTAATGTTCGGCCCCGCAATACCGGCATTGTTGACCAGAATGTCGATGCGGCCGAGCGTTTTTATCGTGTCATCGCGCGCGCGTTCCACGTCAGAATAATTGGTAACGTCAACGACGAAGGATGCAATGCGGCCAAGGTTCTGCAACTGCATCGTCGTTTTTTTGGCTAAATCGCTGTCGCGATCCCAGATCGCAACTGCCGCGCCAGACTCCAGAAAGCGCTCAACGATCGCACGCCCGATGCCTTGCGCACCGCCGGTGACCACCGCATTGCGTGCACCAAGATCAATTTTGTTACCCATGACGGGCCTCCGACACAAAAACTAGCGAAGGCAGCGCCCCGTGGCGAGTGACGAAAACTCGGTGGTGCGATGCGACGCCCTTGTACGGGCAGGCAGTGTGATGTAAGTTTAGGGATGTGGGGCAATGACGGTCGCCCCGCCCACAAAAGGCTCCGAGCCCAAGCACCGTCTCCTTCGTTTACGGAGGAGACCTATGCTGTCTCCGAGCTTTTCGATCTCTCCAAAAGATCTATGGAATGCGTTTGCGACGTACGTTGCGCCGCAAGTCGTTGATGTCAGGCGACGCGATGCGTATGAACAGTCGCCGCACTTGTTGCCGGGTGCAGTCTGGCGGGATGCAGCCAGAACTTGCGGAAGAACGACATAATTGGCCGGCCAAAGCCGCGTGACGAGCATGGCAACTATTGAAACGACTGTCCGGTCAAGTTTCGGCGAGGCCTTCATGGCCTGGCTGAAGATCGGCTGCATCAATTTCGGTGGGCCGGCCGGGCAGATTGCCTTGATGCATCGCGTCGTCGTCGACGAAAAGAAGTGGGTGGACGAGGCGCGTTTCTTGCACGCGTTGAATTTCTGCATGCTGTTACCCGGCCCAGAGGCACAAAAGCTTGCGACTTATCTGGGCTGGCTGCTGCACGGCGTACAGGGGGGGCTCACAGCAGGCATTCTGTTCGTCCTGCCGGGCGCGTTCGTGATGCTGGGCCTAAGCCTGCTGTACGCGCTCGGACGCGGGATTACGATCATCGACGGCGCGCTATATGGCATCAAAGCGGCAGTGCTAGTGATCGTGATCGAGGCGCTGATCCGCATCGGCAAGCGCGCGCTAAAAACGTCCCTGCTGCTTTCACTGGCCGCCGCCGCGTTCGTCGGCATCTTTTTTCTCGGGCTGCCCTTTCCGCTCATTGTCGCGGCAGCGGCGCTCATCGGCTACGTTGTCGCACGTCGGTCGCCAGACCAGCTTGGCCTCGGTGAAAAAGTCGACAGCGTCGCACCGCCCGCAAAGGATCACTGGCAACAATTCGCCATAGCGTCGGTGATCGGTCTGATTTTGTGGTGGGCGCCGGTCGCGCTTGCAGCACTCACCTTCGGACCAGAACACGTGCTGGTGAGCATAGGAATGTTTTTCTCGAAGCTCGCAGTCGTCAGTTTTGGGGGCGCCTATGCGCTGCTTGCCTACATGGCGCAGGAAGCGGTGCAAACCTACGGCTGGATGACAGCACCTGAGATGGTTGACGGACTAGGCCTTGCCGAAACTACGCCAGGCCCGCTTATTCTGGTCACTCAATTCGTCGGCTTCCTCGCAGCCTTTCGCGACGCGGCCCCTTTCTCTCCAATCACCGCCGGTGTCATGGGCGCAGCGATGACCACATGGGTCACGTTCGTGCCGTCCATGCTCTGGATTTTTGCAGGCGCACCATTCGTCGAGCCGCTCCGCGCCAATCACCAATTGTCCGGCGCACTTGCAGCAATTACGGCCGCCGTTGTCGGCGTAATTTTGAATCTGTCAGTATGGTTCGCGCTCCATGTCCTGTTCGGCAACGTTACCGAAATTCATGCCGGCCCCTTGCGGTGGTATGCGTTCAATCCGTTGGCGCTTGATCTGCGCGCTACAGCCCTGGCCGCAATTGCAGCCGTGCTGGCATTTGGTTTGCACCGCAGCCTGATCGAAGTTGTGGTAGCAATGGCCGCGCTCGGGGCCTTTGTTCGGCTGGTTTTTGGAACCTAGCGTTCGCGTTCGATCGCACTCTCGTGCCACCGGCGCAATACCAAATGCGAGATGGCCGACAGTGCGAAGAAGATCGCTACACCCGCGAGGGACAATAAGAGCAATGCAGCGAACATACGTGGGATATTGAGTCGGTAGCCGGACTCCGCAATGCGGTATGCCAGCCCCGAACCCGCGCCTGCGGAGCCGGCGGCAATTTCGGCGACTACCGCGCCAATTAGCGACAGGCCCCCGGCAATGCGAAGACCGGCGAGCATTTGAGGCAGGGCTGACGGTAATTTCAGGTTCCACAGCACCTGCCAGCGTGACGCCTTGTAAAGCTCGAAAAGAGCGAGCAGGTTATGGTCGACCGAATTCAATCCAAGCGTTGTGTTCGCCAAAACCGGAAAGAACGCGACGATCCATGCGCAGGCTAGCACTGCCAAGGGCTGCGGAAGATAAATCAGCAATAGCGGCGCGATGGCCACGACCGGCGTCACCTGAAGGATGACGGCGTATGGATACAGCGAGTATTCCACCAAGCGCCATTGGTTGAACGCGACTGCCAGTACCACCCCGCCGACCGCGGCCAGTAGAAAGCCTTCAAAGGTGAGGGTGAGGGTCACCAGCAGCGAGTGCCAGAGTAGACCTCCATCTGAGATCAAAGTCGTCAGCACCAGTCCGGGGCTCGGCAACACAAACGGCGGGATAGCGAACTTACGAACGACCAAATCCCAGCAAAGTATCACCAGCGCCAGCGCAAAGATCGGAAGACAGATCCGAAGGGAGCGCTGACTCACGACGCAGCTCCACTTGCCATGGCTTGCGCAAGTGCCTCGGCGGCCTGTCGGCAGAACCCCGCGTATTCTGATGAGGTTCGGAAACGCTCGTCGCGAGGATACGATGCGTCGACGAATATTTCAGCAAAGACCCGGCCCGGACGCGGTGTCATGACTACGATGCGTTGCGACAGATACACCGACTCGAACACCGAGTGGGTGACGAAGATTACCGTACGCCGCAGCGCGTGCCATATAGCCAGCAGATCGTTGTTAAGCTTAAAGCGTGTGATCTCATCGAGGGCGGCGAAGGGCTCGTCCATCAGTAGCAGCTGCGGCGTAGTTACTAAAGCGCGCGCGATCGAGACGCGCATCTTCATGCCGCCGGACAGTTCGCGCGGGTAGCTGCGCGCAAAGCTCGCAAGGCCGACGCTTTCAAGCGCCTGCACGACGGCGACCATATCATCATTGTTCGCGAGCTTGAGCGGCAGTCGTACATTGGTGGTGACGTCGGCCCAGGGCATCAGAGTCGGCTCCTGAAAGACGAAGCCGATCCGGCCCGCTCCGTCCGGCCATTCGACGGCGCCCGCGGATGGCACGCTGAGGCCTGCAATGATGCGTAGCGCAGTTGACTTGCCGCACCCCGAAGGCCCAAGAAGCGAAACGAATTCGCCCGCGCGCACGTCAAGATCGAAACGATCGAGCGCGCGCACGCCGGTAGCGAAATTCTTTTCGACGCCGCGCAAAGCGACGATACGCGAGGTGCTCGGTGAGTTATTCAGTGGCGGGGCCGGCAATGGTGCGCCTTGTCAAACACCCGTCGATGGTCGGGTATCAATTTCGTTCTTCGACGGTACAGCGTATCGCACGCACCATAAACTCCACAGCGGCTTCGAGGCTCAGTCCACCATCCTTGGCTAGTGAGCGCCATGTATGGAAACTGAGTGCGAGACCGAGCGCTGCACCTGTACCCCGCAATTGACCGCAACTGAGCCGCCCTCATCCAGGTCACCGGATCTTCGGTACCATCATCCTCACGGTTCGGCCTCGTCCATACTGGACATGACACTGGCGCACCGTGGGTCGCTCACTGTATTCGCGGCGATGCTGTTGTTCGGCTAATTGGTGGGGCAAGGGGAGCGGACAGCATTCGCGTTCCGGCTGAATGGCTGACATCATCAGTTTTTCGGTCGAAGGTCTAAGCCAACCTTCTTGTTGATGAACTGCAGCGTATAAGCCCGCTTGTAGTCGGTGCCGGCCTTGACCACGCCTGCGCGCATCATTTTTTCGAAGAAGCTCTTCCAGCGGACGTCAGTCATGGCTCCAATGCCGAGCTTCAGCGAGTCGCCAGAATCAACGATGCCATATTCTTTCATCTTAGCGATGGAATATGCCAGCAGCGCGTCCGTCATTTCCGGATTAAGCGTCTTGATCAGATCATTTCCCGGCCGGCTGTCGCCGTAAATGTAGTTGTACCAACCGATTGCTGACGCGTCGACGAAGCGTTGCACAATGTCGGGCTGCTTCTCGACCATATCGCGGCGCGTCTCGATCAGAGTCGAGTACGCATCAAATCCGTAGTCGGCGAGTACGAGCACAACCGGCTTGAAGCCGCCCTGATGCTCGATCGCGAAGGGTTCTGAAGTTACATAGCCCTGCATCGCAGAGTTCCTATCGGCAAGGAAAGGCTGGGCATTGAATGTGTAGGGCTTCACCTTCGATTCATTGAAACCGAGTTCGGATTTGAGCCACTGGAAATAAGTGGCCATGCCTTCCTTGGAGATGAATAACGTGCGCATCTTCAGGTCCGCGAGCGTCGTCACGTCGGGATGCGCGACGAATACCTGCGGATCTTTCTGGAAGCTCGCCGCCACCACGACGGTCGGAATGTTATTTTCAACAGCGTCAAATGACTGCAGCGAATTGGCGCTCATGTAGAAGTCGAGCCGACCGACCGGAAGCAGCATCCGATTGTTCGTGTTCGGCCCACCCGGCACGATGACCACGTCAAGTCCATATTTCTTGTAGGTGCCGTCGGCGAGCGCCTGGTAGAAGCCGCCCTGCTCGGCCTGGGCCACCCAATTGGTGCCGAAGCGGACCCGATCGAGTGCCTGCGCCTGCGCCGCCGCGAGGGCGGCGGTAAAACTCAATAAAATCGGGACGAACCTCGTCATTTAGACACTTTGTCACTGGCCGGCCCCGCCGAGCAACCCGTCGGCAGACCGCATTGAACCTTTTCGGCCACCGGCGCGACCTATCCAAATCGCGGCCATGGACCTCATCGCTGCCCGATGCCAGATCGGTCCGGACGAAATGACCACTCGATACGGCGAATCCGCCGGTCGCGTAGAGCAGCGTCCTGTCGAATGCGTAGCCAAAGCGAGCGCGAAGCGTAGCGATGTAGTCGAGCTGTTCGGCGAGAATGCTTGGTGTCGTCCCTCGCCATACTTCGGCATCCGATGGATAAGCGTTGGGGAACATAATGTCGGCTTCACCCCCAATCAGAATGCGCGAAGGAAATACGTAGTTGTATCCGAATTGGAGACCGCCAAAGAGACTGCCTAACGTAGGACTTGCGTTTATCGGGCCAGGATCGTGAACAGAAATGTCTTCATTTGCATGGC
>Ga0126384_10002869_pt1 | contig 10443 bp, 7 predicted proteins | sample PanSoiMetPlot_36_FD_92543 | JGI IMG/M metagenome (GOLD analysis project Ga0126384, IMG submission 92543) | Tropical forest soil microbial communities from Panama - MetaG Plot_36 | ecosystem: Environmental > Terrestrial > Soil > Tropical forest > Bulk soil | place: Panama | collected 2016-02-17 | reverse complement strand
GCAGAGCCTCTTCCGTACAAGCGTTGGCGATAGCCACCGCGGCTTGATTCGCAAACAAACCTAACCAAGTGAACTCTCGTTGGCCGAGAGGTTGGCGGCTGAATACAGCTATTACCCCGAGCAGTTTGTCTCGAAAGATGAGGGGATGACCCGCAAAACTGCTAATCTCCTCACGTCTCGCCCAATCTGGTCGCGCAATCCAGTCGTTTTTAACCGCGGCGTCTTCGACCAGGATCGGATGTCGGCTTGCAGCCACTTGACCAACTTTTCCGACGTTGAAAGGCACTTTTGCAAATTGCCCCTGCAGGAAGCACCAATCTTCCCCTGGTGAATTGATGGGCGTTCCCGCGCTTGCGACGAGGCAAAGACATTCTGGGGAAACCGACACAACGTGGCAAATGCTAAGGAGTTTGGCGGATGGCAGCAGCCAAATGCGAGCCAACGCCACCCCCGGCTGAGCTGCCAATCCCTCAACAATACTCTTCAAGACACGCTCGACGCGCTGCTCGGACGTAACGGTGACTGCTAGGGAGAGCAACGGTTCTGCCGACAGCGAGGTCCCCACAAAACCCTCCCTCAATTCGTTTGCAGGAGGCCAGTAATCTTCCTCTGTTTAGGCACTGTATCGGAAGGCAGCACGAATATACCTCTGCACGAAAAGTAAACTAGTGGACTGGGACGTTTCATTCCACCAGTTCACTTCTTCCAAGACGAAAGTGTCAAGTCCCAAACCGAAAGGTTCCGTGGGCCAAAATCGATGGGAGGTTAGCCCGTTACCAGTAGTTGACGCGCCGCCATGTGCCTCACTCCTGGACAGGATCGAGGGCATTTTGTGTGCCGTTGCAGAAGGAGAGTTCATCTCACGGCAAAGTGATAGAACGGACAAAACATTCATGGGCATGGCGGGAGGGGCGTGAGTTTTCGCGGCTCGCTGTCTCACCTTCCGCGTCAGCCCATTAACAAAAAGAGTTAGGCGCTTACCACCTGCCATCAGGATCCCGTCGTTGGTTGGCTCACGAAAGGCACGCCGATTCCCTCCTGGTGGTTGATAGCAAAAGACAAAAACCCATCTGGGCGGGTTTCTTTCCCTTGGAAGTGGAGGTGCAGTTGCCTGACCGGCACGATGTCTCGTGCCGACAGTCGATGCAGGCGTTAATCAAATCTAGAGTTCCTCGGTCGCCCTCCCGAGCACGACGGCTGCTTCGATGGCGTGCGCGAGCCTGCGGCCCCAAGAAGCTTCGGTTTTTACTGATGGCGCTGTTCTGCATGCGAACGCTCGTCGCAAGCGCGCAGACCGACTCATCGACCGGCTCCGTACGAGGAATACTCCGTCTTCTCGACTCGGACGGCACAACTTATGTTGCTGGAGGAACTATTGTTCTGATAGGACAACTGAAGCAACAGACTGAGGCGGATCAGGAAGGGCGATATGCATTTGAGGGTTTACCTCCGGGCACATATCGGATCGAGGCGATCGCTTCCGGGCTTCGCGCTGAACGAAGCATAGTTGTCGAACCCGACAAAATTACAAACGCAGATCTCGAACTAAAGCCCACCGAAGTGCAGAGCACGGTGACAGTAACGGCGAGTGCAAATGACGGTAAGATGTCAGCCTCCTCCGAGACGATTTCCGAGCAAACACTCCGCGATGCTCCCAATGTGAACGAGCGCTTTGAAAGCGCCCTACCGATGGTTCCTGGGGTCGTTCGCGGACCGGACGGACACATCAACCTGAAAGGTGCGCGAAGCACACAAAGTGGTGCGCTGGTGAACAGCGCAAACGTGACCGATCCGGTTACCGGCAGCCCGGCGATTAACCTTCCGATCGATGTCGTCTCCTCCGTGCAGGTCATTTCCAACCCCTATGACCCAGAGTATGGAAAACTGACCGGAGCAGTTTCTTCAGTTTCCACAAAAACCAGCGACTACGAGGATTTTCATTATTCGTTCCAGAATTTCTTTCCGCGCCTACGCGATCGGGACGGTACCATCAGCGGCCTTTCGGCAGCCACACCGCGGCTAACCCTTACGTTTCCTATCGTCCGCGACCGTATCGCAGTTACCCAGTCCTTTGAGTATCGCTACGTGCGTACGCCCGTGAACAGCCTTCCTCCGTTCCAGCGGGACAACAAACTCGAGAGTTTTGATTCCTACACACAGTTCGATTTCATCCTTGATCCAAAACAAACAGCAACGGTCTCCTTCGCACTCTATCCGCAAAGACTGAATTACGTCGGACTCAACACCTTCACGCCTCAGCCGGCTACGCCCGATTTCCATCAGCGTGGCTATCAGATTTACGTGCAACATCGTTATCTCACCGGTCCGACCAGCCTGCTCACTTCCCAGTTCAGTTACAAAACTTACGACGCCGATATTACGGCTCAAAGTGATGATCCTTACCGGCTCCTTCCCGACACGACCGAAGGTGGATTTTTCAACTTGCAAGCGCGGCGCACATCGCGCTTCGAGTGGCAGGAAAATTATCAATTCGCGCCCCGGCACTTCCTCGGCGCCCACCAATTCAAAGTCGGTCTCAACTTCGCGCACACCTCCTACGATGGTCGACAGAACTTTCGGCCGGTTGAAATCGCTGATGCGTCGGGAACGCCGGTCGAGCGTATCAATTTCACCCGCGCCACAGCCTTTGCAATCGATCAGAACGAGACCACCTGGTTTGTCGCTGACCAGTGGGCCGTCGTTCCGCGTTTCACCGTTACCTTAGGACTCCGCTCCGATACCGACTCGGTTACGAGTTCCACAGACGCGGCCCCACGCGTGGGGTTTCTCTGGGAACTCACCAACGACGGAAAGACCTTACTTAAGGGAGGTGTTGGAATCTTCTACGACCGCGTCCCCCTCCTGGTTCCGACCTTCACGGATTTTCCCGATCGCACCGTAGACACGTTTTCGCCTAGCGGTGCCGAGCTCACCTCAATCTCCTACCTGAATCGCATCGCGAGCAATCTCCGCAATCCGCGAAGTACGTCGTGGAACCTGGAATTGGATCGGCAGCTGACCCAGGCGTTATCGGTGCGGCTCGCCTACGAACAGCGAAATACCGCGAATGACTTCATCGTCTCACCCGTCGCCGCTGGATCGACTGGAACGCTTTTACTTTCAAACGGTGGGTCGGACTCCTATCGGGAATATCAGATCGCAGGCCGATACCGTTTCGGGCGGAGTGTCTTGAATGCCTCCTACTTGCACTCCCGTGCGTTTGGCGATCTTAACGACGTGAACCAGTTCTTTGGAACCCTGCCCCAAGCCGTGATTCAGCCCAATGCCAAAGGAAGGCTAGCCTTTGATGCTCCCAACCGGTTTCTGTTCTGGGGAGATTTCGAACTTCCGTGGAAGCTCACCGTCATCCCGGTTTACGACCTGCACAGCGGTTTTCCCTATTCCGTCGAAAACGTCCTACGCGAATACATAGGGCCGCGGAACGGGCGGCGTTTTCCCCGGCTAAATTCGCTGGACCTTCAAGTTTCGCGGCCTATGTCTCTACGTCTGGGCCACCGGCACGTAAAAGCCCGCGTAGGCGCGGGGGTCTTCAATCTTTTCAATCACTTTAACCCGCGTGACGTGCAGAACAATCTCGCCAGCGCACAGTTTGGAGAGTTCTTCAACAGTGCCTGGCGGGAATATCGCGGCAAATTCGTCGTGGAGTACTAAACATGAAAATCATCGCTATGTTTACGCCGCTGATCCTGCTTGGCAGCCCGCTGTTAGTTAGAGGCCAAGACGCCCTTCCGTGCGCCGAGGAGATCGTCGCACGCATGGGGGCGCACGACGCGCAGCGCCAACTTGCCAACGAAGGTTATGAGGGCATGCGCAAATACATTCTGGAGAATGAACGCCTGCACAAGCACGCCGAAATGCTCGTGCGAGTCAATGGCGATCCCGACGGCACCAAACACTTCGAGATCGTTTCCGAAGAAGGCTGGAAGGCGGCGCACAAGCACGTACTGCAAAAGATGCTCGACTCAGAAGCGGAGACTTCACGTCCCGGAGAACGAGCCAAGTCGCGGCTGAACGCTGATAACTACAACTTCCAACTGCTTGGCGTCGAAGCCGTGGCCGATAGAACCGCTTACGTCCTAGAGCTAACCCCAAAGCGCAAAGAGAAATATCTGTTCCGAGGCCGCATCTGGGTGGACACGGAAGATTACGCACTGGTTCGCGCCGAAGGTAATCCTGCCGAAAATCCTTCCTTTTGGACCAAAAGCACGCATTTTGTACAGAACTACGGTAAGAACGGCGCTGTCTGGTTTCCGGTTTTCACGCAAAGTGTCACGGAAGTACGGATGTTCGGCACCACGTACTTAAATATCGAGTACTTCGATTACATCCCGCGCGCCAGCTTTCCTGCCGTTTCGTTCCTGACGATAAGAGACCGCTTCGCCGCTTCGGAGTCCTCCCATGGCGGGCATTAAGCAGTGCCTCATCCTCGCCGCCGGAAACGGAAGGAGGATTCGCGGTGTTTCGGGAAACAATCCCAAGCCGCTCGTGCAGGTCCATGATATCCCGCTTCTCGAGCATGTCTTGGTGTCTGCGCAACACGCGGGCATCGAAAGCTTTGTCGTCGTCGTCGGCTATCGAAGCGATATCGTTCGCCGCTGGTTTGACGAGAGTGGACTCGACAACCTCGCCGTGACCTGGATCGAAAACATTCACTATCAGCGGGACAACGGTGTATCGGTGCTAAAAGCCAAAGACCTGCTCCACGAGCCGTTCCTTCTGCTCATGTCCGACCACCTTTTCGAGCCCCGAACCGGGAAAAGATTACTGCATCAATCCATCTCTCACGATGAGGTGATTCTCGCCGTGGATCGCAAGATAGACACGGTGTTCGACCTTGAAGACGCCACGAAGGTGCGTCTCGATGGCGAGCATATCGTAGACATCGGCAAAGGTATTGCGTCGTATGACGCTCTCGATACCGGAATGTTTTTGTGTGGACCAGGAATCTTCGAAACCTTGGAATCTGCAAAGGTGAACGGAAACTGCTCGCTCTCAGACGGCATGCGCAAACTTGCGCGGCAGCGGAAATTTCGAGCCTTCGATATCGGTACGGCACATTGGCAGGATGTCGATACACCGGAAACCCTGGCCTACGCCGAAGACACTTTTGATGAGCATTTCCGAGACAACCCGGTGAGCGGCAGGTTCGCCCGTGTCTAGAACTCCAGTTCGGGCGCGCTTGCCACTGAGGATTCTCACTATCGCGTTGGGCACAGGTCTGTTTACCTATCTCGTTTGGAGAGCGGGACCAGGCAAGCTCATAGAAGACGTCGTGGCCCTCCGATGGGGAGTTGTGCTCATCATCGGTCTCGCGGGATGTTCACACCTGGCGAAAACCTGGGCGTGGGTTCTCATGCTCGGCGGTGGAAAACAAAAAGTCCCGTTTTCACGATTGTTTGCGCTGCGTTTGGGCGCGGAAGCCATCGGACAACTGGGAATCGTCGGACAGACATTTGGCGATTCTATCCGCATCTCTTATCTAAGCTCGGACGTATCCGTGGCGCGCGGCGTCTCCTCGGTATCGCTCGATCGCGGCCTCTTCTTCATCACGGGAACAGTAGTGACAATTGTCGGAATTACGACCGCGGCTCTTGTGCTGCCACTCCCACATGGCTTATCCCGGTTCGCCGGTATCTTCGTTGTTCTTTTGTGTGGTTTGTTACTCTCGACCGCACTCGTGGTGCATCGGCGCTGGCCGGTCCTCTCGGGTACGACGGCGTCGCTCGGTCGGTTATCTTTTTTCCGAAACTGGGTAGATAAGAATTGGCGCCTGATCCGCTCGGTCGAAAAGATGCTCTTTGACTTTTATCACCATACGCCCGAGGCATTTTGGGCGAGTTTCGCCCTTAATCTGGCGTGTCACGTCATGGCGGTCAGCGAAGTGTGTCTTATCGTCTACTTCCTGGGGACGAAAATCGGTTTTCTTTCCGCTCTTGCGATTGAGGCGTTAACGAAACTCGTCAATGCGGTCGGCAATCTGATTCCCGGCAACGTCGGAACCTACGAGGCCGGAAATGTTCTCATTGGCAAAATGTTTGGTCTCAGCACTGCAGCTGGACTGGCTCTGGGGCTCTCGCGGCGTGTACGCGCGCTATTTTGGGCCGCAGTAGGAGGTGTCGTCTTGTTTCTGGTCACGAAGTCAAGTCAACGACGCAAAAGCCCAAATGCCTCAGGCTCGGCGAATGGCGGTGGCCACTCGGAAATCGTGCCGCAGTATCCCGAAGAAGTGACTGCTACGCGAGGTCCTCTCGCCGTCATTTTTTCCGCAGCACTCGGCAGCGATCAACATGGAGAGGTGCCCTCGGCGCGCGTTGGGTCACTGCCCGTATTGCTCCGCACCATTCTCACGGCGCAAAAAACGGGTGCCGAGCGAATCATCGTCGTCGTGGGTTCCGCGAACGGACCCGAGACGTTCCGGGAACTTCAGGCGACGCGCCGCTTGCCCGCTTCCGTCGAGTTGGTAGAGGCAGCGGAAATGTCGCTCTCGCATCTGCTCTCGGAGCTCGAAACCACGTTCAACCCGGAGCGCCTCTTGATCATCGAAGGGAACCGCACCTACCATCCGATACTCTTCAGACAAGCCGACGAGTGGACCGGCGAGCAACGCGCCCTGGCCTTCGTCACTGGCGAGGACGCAGTGGGCATCTACGTGATCCCATCGCAAATGGTTCAGAGCCTGTCGGACCACAAGGTCGAAAGTCTCGTCGACCTGGAGGTCTGGTCGCGATCGAGCGATTTGGTGCATTTAGCGCCCGTCGAAGCAAGCCTGTGGCAACGCATCCACACCGCGGACGACCGCGGGGTTGCGGAACGCAAGCTCGATCGCTGGTTGGTTAAACCGACCGATGGCTTCTACGCCCAATTGAATCGCAGGATTTCCATTCCCATCAGCCGGCAACTCATCAAGTGGCCGGTCACGCCGAACATGGTCAGTCTGTTCACGTTGGCCGTTGGGCTAGCTTCCGGCGTACTGTTCGCCGTCGGCAGTTATTGGTACATGTTGGCCGGTGCAATCGCCTCGCTGTGGGCCAGCATTTTGGACGGCTGCGATGGCGAAGTGGCTCGCCTGAAATTGATGGAATCTAATTTCGGTTGCTGGCTCGAAACCGTCTGCGACTATTTGTACTATCTGTTCCTTTTTGTCGGATTGACGCTGGGGTTAGAAAGAACATCCGGTTCTAAAGCGTATTTTGTCGGCGGCGCTGTGCTCTTTATCGGTGCCGTAGCCAGTTTTCTGACCGTTGCTCTACAACGGTATGTGCTTGCGTCCGAGCGTCCCGAGCAATTATTGCAAATCTGGCAAGAACACGTGGACAGCCGCCGTTCGAACCTGTTGTTGTTTGCCGGCAGGCACACGGAATTCATCATCCGCCGCTGTTTCTTCCCCTATGCTCTCGTCTTTTTCGCGTTCTTCAACATCACAAAAGTGGCCTTCTGGCTCTCGGTCTTGGGTGCGAACCTCGTGTGGCCTGTCGCCCTGTATTCGTGCATTGCGTTTCGGCGACGACACCGTTTTGTTGTCGCAAGTTCGCCCGCCCCGCGCTATGCCCTGGGCCAGGACTGATCGCTACGGGTTTCTCGAAACTATTTAGCCGAGTATTTTTGAACGACGGAGCACAGATGCACGTGGACCGCTTGCAACAAATCGAGACCGGAAGCCTTGCTCCGAACCGGTGGCTTTTCTGTCCGCCCGGCGCCATTCGTGTGGTGAACTGGAACGTCAATCGCGGCTTGAAACTGCCGGGCATCGTAGATTTCCTCGCCGCCACCAACGCAGACCTCATTCTGCTGCAGGAAGTCGATCTGAATGCCCGGCGTACCCATGGCCTCAACATTGCTCGGGAGCTCGCCCGGCGTCTGAAGATGAATTATGTGTTTGCGCGTGAGTTCCAGGAACTTACCCAGGGCTCCCAGGCGTCACCGGCGTTTCACGGCCAGGCTACACTGTCTCGCTGGCCGCTGTCGAACTCGCGCATCATCCGCTTTCAACGGCAATCCCATTTCTGGGACCCGCACTGGTTCCTGCCGGAAATCGAGCCTTTCCAGGAGAGACTCGGGGGACGTCTGGCACTGGTCAGTCAGATGCAAGTCGCAGAGCAGACTTTAGTCTCCTATAACCTGCATCTCGAAAGCAGGTCGAATGATGATTTGCGTTGTTCCCAGCTGCGCGAGACCTTGGATGATGTCGCCCGCTACCGATTTGATTTTCCCATTGTGTTGGCTGGTGATTTGAATCTCGAGGTTCCTCGGACAGCTGCTTCCGGCCTATTCGCCGCGGCCCAGTTTCGTGATGCATTTCAAAATGACCACTCGCCAACGACCCCGCCTCATTCCGTATTTCAGCGCCCGAGAGTCATCGATTGGATCTTTACCCGAGGACCGATCCACGCAACAAATCCCACAGTTCACAGCTCTGTCTCCGCCTCCGACCATTACCCTCTCTCGGTGCTCTTTACCTTGCCTTAGCTGTGACGAGGTTGTAGGACAGACTTGCTCAGGAGAACGCGTAGCCGGATCTTCCCCGAAGTTCGAGGCAGCGATGCTGCGATTCTTATTTGCTCCTCTGTGCCCGCAAAAAACGGCGCCACGTGCTGAGCTCCGGAATCCAGCTGATCTCGTAAACCAACTCGCGTTCTTCGATTCTGCGTTCCCGCTCGTTCCACATGAGCGGATTCTCGGTTTCATAATGCAAGTCGATTCCTACGAGTAGTGCCGGAGTCGTGAGGGCCGTCGAATGGGTCGTTCCAATGCTCATACGTAGAAACCATTGCAAATGAGCTTCCACTCAGGCGCACTCGCTCCTTTGGCGGATTCTATTGTGAGGCAGGCGGTTGCCGCTATGCGATTGTTCTGGTGCAGCGACAACCGTCGGATTCAGGAAAGCGAATGGCAAATCCTTAACAACTTCGTTAAAGCATCGTCTCCGTGACGGCTTGGTTTCAGATATTCGACTGCGTCACCGCTCTTAAATTCCTGTCCCGCCCTTTGCCATTCCCATTAAATAGCGCCCCCTTACGGAGTTGCGCAGGCCCCCTCACTCCTCTGCTGTCCTGCGCCTCGCAATCCGATCATTGGAACGCAACATGCCCTTAGCACGGAGGAGGGTTTATGTTTGCCGCGGCTCGAGAGTCAAAAACACACTTCCCCCAATTGGCTCGCCGACCGTGGCAGGTAGATGTCACCCTCCGCGATCTCCTCAGCAATACCACTGCTGTCCCCCTACCGGCGAGGACAAAGCCCGACTCCCCCGTCTCATGTGCTCCGTCCTCGCTGGCCCTCCCAGTCGTTCAACCGGGCGGTTGTTTCCGGTCCTTACGCTTCGAACCGTTCCGTCTCGCCCGCGTCGGCCAGACCTATACCATTCCGGAGCGCTTGCACTTTGCGTTGTGCACCTTAGGCACTCTGCTCAGGACTGCTCTCTTGAACCTGTCGACTCCGATGATCTGCCGCTTTGCCCGAGTCGCAACAATCTTCTTCTGCGTCGCGTTTTTCAACTCGTTCAGTTCCGCAGCACCCCTAAGGTCACAGCATCCCCAAGACAACCCGTCTGGACAAACAAAGGTTGCCAGAGCCTCTGAACCATCGCCAGCGGGTGAAGCGCAACCACCACAAAAAAGCTTTGGCACGGTGAGCGGCCGAGTCGTGGATCAAAACGGCAGTGCCCTGGCTGGGATCGACGTGCAAATCCAGGCCGACCAAGAATCCCCCATTCAGGAAGTGCAATCCGGCGAGGATGGCCGGTTCAATTTTGACCGCGTGCCTCCGGGGCCCTTTCAACTCACAATCACGGGGGAAGGATTTGTCCCGCAAACGATCTCGGGCCCTCTGGGGCCTGGGCAAGATTACGTTGTGCCTTCGATCACGATGTCTCTGGCTACAGTGGTCACTGAGGTCCGCGTCTCGCCTTCCGTCGAAGAAATCGGGCAAGAGGAATTCAAAGACCTAGAACAACAGCGCGTCCTCCGCATTGTTCCCAATTTTTATGTCAGCTATGTTGGTGAAGCTGCCCCTCTAACCCCTAAGCGGAAATTTGAGCTCGCTTTGAAAGCAACCACGGATCCCGTCTCTGCGATGGGCGTCACCACGATTGCCGGGGTGGACCAAGCCACGAACCGCTTTAGCGGTTATGGTCAAGGCGCTCAAGGCTACGCCAAGCGCTATGCCGCCTCCTATGCGAACTTTGCCTCTGGGTTATGGATCGGAGGCGCCATCCTACCCTCCATTCTCAAGCAGGATCCTCGGTACTTCTATAACGGCAGCGGCACCAAGCTTTCTCGATTCCTGTACGCTGTCTCTCGTCCCTTCATTTGTAAAGGGGACAACCAACGATGGCAGCCGAACTACTCGTCGGTCTTCGGCGACCTCGCTGCCGGCGGCCTTTCGAATCTATACATACCTGAAAGAGACCGTCACGGAGCTCAG
>Ga0126384_10002868_pt1 | contig 10444 bp, 16 predicted proteins | sample PanSoiMetPlot_36_FD_92543 | JGI IMG/M metagenome (GOLD analysis project Ga0126384, IMG submission 92543) | Tropical forest soil microbial communities from Panama - MetaG Plot_36 | ecosystem: Environmental > Terrestrial > Soil > Tropical forest > Bulk soil | place: Panama | collected 2016-02-17 | reverse complement strand
GGCCGCGACTGGCACACACTAATCGAATTCTGTGGATTGGTCGGCACCATCCTCGTCGACGAGGACGGAATCTACGATCCTCGTCATCCCAACGATCGGTTGTTGCTCGGCATGAAGGGGACGATGAGCGAACTTGAACTGTCGCTGTTCCGTCAGCGCTCGCAGGAGGCGTTGCGTCAGATGGCACGCCGAGGCGCGCTGGTTCTCACTGTGGCCGCGGGCTATGTGAAAGTGGGGCGAGACCGGATCGAGAAGAATCCTGACAGACGCGTGCGGGAGGCGATGCAACTCGTCTTCACGAAATTCGCCGAGTTCCAGAGTGCGCGACAGGTGCATATCTGGCTCAGAGACGAAGGAATCGAATTGCCGGTCAAATCGCGCCGGGGTGAGGCACACGGCGTCGTATGGCGCTTGCCAGCCTACAACATCGTGCACAACATCCTCACCAATCCGATTTATGCAGGCGCTTATGCATTCGGACGCACGACGAGCCTGATCAGCGTGGTGGATGGTCGCAAGCGCGTTCGTCGTGGCGTGCACCGGCCGATGGATAAATGGGATGTACTGATCAAGGATCACCACGCCGCCTACATCACCTGGGACGAGTTCGAACGGAATCTCAAAGCAATCGCCAACAACGCGACCCGCATGAGCAGCGCGCTCACTCGCGGAGCAGCCGTGAAGGTGAGCTGCCGCTGTCTGGGCTTGTGCGCTGCGGTCACTGCGGTCGCAAGCTCCATGTGCAGTACGGCGGTAAGCTCGGTCGCTACAACTGCTACGGCGCACTCAAGAACCAGGGGACCAAACGATGCATCTCTGTGAGTGGATTAAGCATCGACGCAGCGATCACCAAGGAGGTGCTGCGCGTCCTCAAGCCACTCGGCATGGAGGCCGCAGTCAAGGCGATCGAAGCCCAGTCGAGCGAGACAACGGTGGCTGGGCGGCAATTGGAACTCGCCCTGCAGCAGGCCAGGTACGAGGTCGCTCATGCACGTCGGCAGTACGATGCTGTTGATCCAGCTAATCGGCTCGTCGCCGGCGAGCTGGAGCGCCGTTGGAACGAGACTTTGCAAGCGGTTGCCAAGATCGAGGGCGACATTGCGGCCATGATCGCGCGGCGTCCGCCGCCGCTTCGTGAGCCTGAGCGCCAGCAACTCATCGCGCTCGGTGCCCGATCTCGAGCGCGCCTGGTTGCATCCCGCCGCGACGGCTGCGACGCGCAAACGCTCTGGAGGTCGCGGACATGCTCCGCGACCACGGTCCCGCTTGGCGTGAGGCCAACCGCGGCCATGTGAGCCTCGACCAACTGAAGGTGATGAGTGCGATCGAACGCTGCCGAACGGTGGCGCTCGGCGGTCACGTCGCACGCTGTGAGAACGCGGCGTGCGGCCATACGCTCATCTCCTACAACTCGTGCAGAAACAGGCATTGTCCGAAGTGCCAGGCTGCGGCGTCACGCCGATGGCTCGCAGATCGCGAAGCGGAGCTATTGCCGGTACCGTACTTTCACGTCGTCCACACGCTGCCGAGCAGGCTGCGTGACATCGCCTACCAAAACAAGCGCGCGGTCTACGACCTGCTATCCGCAAGGAGTCTCCCCCAGCTGGCCTTAGAACCTCCGTGCCGGCCGCGCCGCTCAACCACCGCCCGACATCCGCCTTGTCGAGCACCACCGGCATCCGATCGTGAATCGCGCGTGTGAGTGCATTGGCGTCCGTTACGACGATGGTGCACGAGGTCACGGGAACGTTTCCAAAATACGACGGTCCGGCCGCTTGCACGATCCGGCCCGCTTCTCCGCCCGTTGTTGCGGCCAGCCTCGCTAGCTCACCACCGCCCGAAGCTGCCAAAGCGTCCGTGGCCGCCTCCAAAGCTGCCAAACCGTTCGTGGCCCCACTGGACCGGTGTGATGTGATGGGTTGCGTTCGCGATGTCGCCGATGGCCGCGCCATTTACCGGCACGGCCAACGCGCCTGATGTCCCGGCCAACCCCATCCCAGCCGCCACCAGCATAGCCGACAAGGTCGTTCGCATCGTGATTTCTCCTCCAATAGTTATGCTTGCTGCATGGGTTGACCGAGTAACTATGAAAGGAAAATTCGGCAACTCCGACGAACATTACGCCAACATGATGGCCCGGCGAAGGCTAATGAGTTAGTTCTCACATTACTAATGAGTTAGTTTATGACAGATAAGTTAGATTCTAAAATAATACGTTCGGTGACGGCGCACCACCTGCCGACACGAACAGCGAACGCGCTGGCGATCCGGCCGCGGCTTCGGCGAGGGGGCCTGGGGATCTATCGAAGGGTCTATCATCCCGGGCGAGAGATCCCGTTGATCTACGGCGGCGCGGCGCCAACCTTCCAGGGCAAGAAAGTGAAGTTTAGAATCGTCCGAGCTGCTAAAAATCCGCTGGCGGGGCTGAGGAAACACGATCCCCATGTCTACATACGTGCCGTCTCATAAAACAAATTGGCCGATTTTTCCCGACCGGGTATTCCAACTTGAGGCCGACCGTTTGGCTGACTTTTTAGTTAGGCAATAATTCGCTATCCGGCGTCGACGAACGTCAGGTGAATGACATGCGCAATTCACTCTCGTCGGCGTATTGTTGCGGGATGGCTAGCAGGATTTTTGCAACAACACTTGTAGCGCTATCATGACGATGACCAAAATTTTTACACACCACCGAATTTTGTGGTAGTTGCTTGCGGTGCAACGGATCCAAACACCGTTGCTGCAGGTTCCCAACATCCGAAAGTGCACGGGTAAAACGAACTATAGGAAACCCTTATTACGGGTATTTATTTTGTAATACTCGTTTCCTTAAATTCGCCAAATAGTTTTCCCGATGTAGCTCCCTTCGCAACGTGGCCGAGATCACCGTCCGATGAGCATCAAGCCTTCAGTTGAAATGTATTTGTGTGCCTTTCATCTTGGAAAATGGGAGGCTGACGAGAGCGTGGTCGATGCGTATCACCGAGCGCTGGACATTACGGCCCCTCACTTTCACCGGATGCGGGGGGATGACTGCGGCGCTCTGCAACAGAAGCACTCCGACGCTATTGATCGCATGTATGAGGCGGCTGGTTTGAACCTGAAGACGGCCACCGAGGGCGAGAAGGCGTCGCTTAGGCTGCGTCTCATGGACGAAGCGCGAAAGGGCGGCATGAGGTTTCCCGCTTGACCATGTTGCCGATACCGCCGACGCAACCGTCATTGTGGCGGCTCATTTTCCGTTCCCCCCCGTGCTCGGAGGGTCGAGCCTGCGCAAGATGGCGGCCAACTGTTCCGGCACGCCTTCGGCGATGATGTGGGCATACATCGCGCGCAGCTCACGTCCGATCGCCGCTCTGACATCGGGCCGCGGTCCTCCGGTTCTGATCGCTCATCGATGGAGCACCACCTTGGTCGGCTCGCACACTTATGTGGCGTGAGTTGCTGGGCGGCGGTTCTCCACTGACTGGCCAGGCGAATTCAAGACGCGAAGGTAACGCAATCCACAAGGCAAACAATCAAACGTCGGGAATCAAATATTCCGTCCGCGCGCCACCGAGCATTTGCGCCAGCAGCAGTCGCACGAGTACCGGCGTTCCCGTTTCAGAAGTGTGGGCGGACCAGACGGCGCCACAGATGAAGCGTCCAATCTCCCCCGCTTTGGTGTTCTCGACGGGGGGTGTGGTTCGCTCTGCGCAGTGTGTGGCTCTTACACGCTCTTATCTGCGCCGGTGGCGCCGCGGCGGGACCCGCAACAATTCAGCGGGCTCGACTTCCAGCACGGTCGCGAGCTTGCCAATGATTTCAAGACCAACGTAGGTCGCGCCCGTCTCGATCTTGCTCACATAGGTGCGGTTCACCTCTGCCGCGTAGGCAAGGCCTTCTTGCGAAAGCCCTTTGGCGTGGCGCAGCCGGCGCAGATTGGCAGCAAAGACTTGTCGCAAATCCATGCCTCCAAGGGAAGCCGGTTGTTGCCTATTGACCCACCGCTTTAAAACGACAAAACTCTTCCCATGTTCCAATGGAGCGCGAGGCGGGGGAGGGAAATATGCGGTTCCAAGTCGGCAAGTTTGTTTGCGAATTGTCGGTCAACGAGGGCGGCACGGTGCTGGCCAAGTGGCTGCCCGTACCTGAACAAGGATGAACGCGCGCAATGGCAGGCTGGTCTGACGACGTTCCTGAACAGCTTGATCAAGGATGATCCGCAGCCGGATCGCGGCACCAATCGGAGCATGGCGCGGGTGAAAAATCTGCTCTGCCTGACCATGGTTGCCGGCCTGCTTACCGGCTGCGCCCGCGGCCGCGGAATCGGCCTGGAAGCCATGGTGGCCGACTACAATTGCGAACAGGCGGGCTACCGCCTGGGCACCCCGATTATGCACAATGCCGAATGGCGCTCCACCAGCAGTCGGCCATCAACGCTTCCGCGATGCAGGCTTACTATCAGCGGCAGCAGGACTACTACATGCAGCATTTCAATCGCGGGCAGGCTTGCTCCTACAACGGCTTGAACACCGGCGGTATCATTGGCGGCACGATGACGTGCCGGTGATCTATTTCGCGCTACGCCGTTTCCGCAAGGTGCGTCAGTAGAGGGGGTACAGCACCATGCATTTCCTCATCGGACTCGCGATCGTGCTTGGGATCATCTACGGCATGATCGTGTCGCCGCCGTTCCGGGCAGCCGCGCTGATCGTCATCGGTACAGGCGCCATGCTAGGGGCCCTGCTATTGTGGATAGCCGTGGGCGACCCATTCGGATGGAAGCGCGCCCAGCAAGTCCGTCACTTGGCGGCGATCAAGCCCGAGGAAATCGTACTTTTGTAAGCGGTGCAGCCGCCCCACGTTGCAGTCGGCTCAACGGGGCTTTGGCGCGTAGGCCCAGGGCATCAATTCATCGATGCGGGAGGCAGGCCAGCCGACGCGAATAAGCCAGCACCAGTCCGGTACAGTGCGCGGTGACCGGCTTGCCGGCGATCATCACGCGGTGTGGCGATGTGTCATGCTGAGCCTCAGCGCCTGGGGCGAGCTGATATTCGCCAGAACGCCGTGGCGGGCTCCGCAATCCCGCGTCTCTGATCCAGCGCGTCAACGTGCTGTAGGATATATGAAGATCATTCTCCTCGGCGAGCAGTTGCTGGACGCGCACGACATTGCCGCATGCACGGATGAACGCGTCCTCGAGTCTGGACAGCGTCTGCGCGTCGCAAGGCGATGACGCAACGCTCTCACGATCATGTTCGCGCAGGATGCGGCGCACCGTATTACGCGAGAGCTTGAGCAGACGGCTGATCTCGCGCAGGCTATGACCTTGCGCCTTGAGAACACGCACGCTGCTGCGGATCTCGATGAGGGTCGTGTTCGGCATATCGCTTGATGTCCTGACCAAGGGCTTCAAAGTTCGTCTGAACGAGGGATACGGCGCGATCAGGTCCTCAGACAACGGACGCAGATTCGGCAATCGCTTGCGCACGCTGTGGATCAGCACATTGATGCGTCGTAATGCTATCTCGCAGCTGCCTTCCGGGCCGTCGCGCAAGCCTTCGCTCAGGCCCTGCTCGACGCTTTCCTCCAGGGCGGCAAGGAACAGATGCGGATGGTCGACCAGACGTTCGCGGGTGAGGCGGCCGGCCTTCTGGTAATGGTCAAACCATTGGCGCAGCTCGCGCGTGGCCAGCGGCGCGTCGGACAGGGCCTTCACCAATCGCTCAGCGTGCTCGCTGTTGGCGCGCGCCAACGGGGCCACCACCCGGCTCGCGGCCCAGCTCGACAGCCTGCCCTCGATCACTGTGTCACCACCGGCGTGAATTCCATCTAAAACCACCGGTTTGAATTTCACTATGATGTGGCAAGCGCCTCCAGCCCCGATCCGAACCAGTGTGCCGCCGTGCTCGGGCCAATCAAGGCCGAGCCCTTCGGGTGGCCGCGAAGACGCGGCCAGCCTTGACAGGCCCTGCGCGCGCCGGCTCCGAGATTTGGCGGTCGGGACGAAAGAATGCTCGCGGCGCGGGTCGAACCAAAGAATGGCCCCAAAGAGAACAAGAACACTGGCAATTTCAAACCGGTGGTTTTCGACGAATTTCAGGCTGGCGTTGACACACTGCAAGGAGAATCGCGTCAGGAAGCCCCGCAAGCAATTGCAGTCGTCGGCTGACCCGGCTGACGTCATGCCCGCTGCGTCGGGCGACCTCGTGCTGCGACAGCCCCAACCCCTGGACCAGTTCACGAACCAGCAGCGCTTCTGCGATCGCCACTAATGGACGGCTTTGACTCCGCGCCAGCACGCCGAGCACCGCCTCGGCCAAATCGCACGCCCAGCATTCGACCCGCGCGGTGTCGCGGCCGAGCCGGCGCAGCGCGGCGATGCACCGATAGCCGTCAATCAGAACCAGACGCTCCCCGCCCTGCAAAACTTCGACCGGCGGATCGGCCACTGCAACGCAAGGCACAATCTGGCCACCCCGCTCAATCGAGCGCGCAATCCGCTCGACCGCTCGCGGTTCCGCCACACGCGCACCGGCAAAGCGCAGATCGAAGCGGTGCAGATCGAGAGCCAGGCATTGCGTGTTCATGCACCAGAGCTAGCAGCTCAGTCCGCCCGCTCCTATCACGTCGTCTCTTTGCAAACCTCCGCCGCTTCCCCATATGGTGTTGATATCAAAGTCATTTCAACGACCCACGCCATCTTTGCAAACTCTGCGGCACTCGCCGGCACCAGCCGATAAGTCCCGGACGGTACGCGCGAAACCACCCTTGACGCGTCCATCTTTGCAACCCGCGCCGCCCGCCGCCGCCGTCGCGCCGCAAGGCGGTCGCTCTCGCAGTACTGGGGATGCCTGCCGATACTCGCGCCAATAGTCGCGATGGCCTTGAACCCACGCGCGCTGCGCCCGCGCCCGGTGCTCGCGGTAGTCGGCATCGCTCTGCAGCTTGGCCCGTTGCCAACGTCGCCGTCGCGCTCGCTGACAGGCCGATGCACTGCAGTACATCTGATCCGGGACTTGCGAACGCGGTCGAAACGCGCCGCCGCAGGCCGCACACCGCCGCCTCTCCATGGCCACTCTCTCCGCCCAGGGAAACCTGGGCGAAGCGCGTCCAACGCCGCACGCCTATAAACGCGATGGCAAGGATCCCGCCCCCTTCTCAGCGCTCACCGTCCTTACGGCGGCAGCCCCGGCGGGCGCTGGACAAATCACACCGGTCGACTCAGACCGCCTGCGGTGGGTCAATTCTCGAGAGCACTCCCGGGTTAATTCCGTGAGCGTCAAGGGCAAGCAACTACCTGAACCACGAAGAGATTGAATGGCAATAAGAGATATGTGCACGCTCCCACCAGAAACACAGGAATGAAGAAGAAGGGCGTATTGTTGCCGTCGTCACCGAGGTAGGTCCGTGAGACGAGATGATCCTTGGAATAGTAGGCATGATGGAAGTTGATGTGGTTGCGGAAGAACTTGCCGAACTTGCCGCCTATTGGATGGTGGCCGAGCTTGTAATGCATCAGCGTCTGCCCAAATGAGATGACCAAATGCCGTAGCGACGGCGGTGATGAGAAATAGCGGAAGCTCCGGAAGGAGCCGCAATACCGTCTGTAGCATGACTGCTTTCTCCCAGAGCCAATTTAGCACATATAGCAAATGTCCCAGAGGATTCCGCGTCTGATCGTGGAGGGTCGCGCGAAATTGCTTCGTACTTTCAATCAAGGCCGACTCACGTGTGCGCGAAAGCGTTTTCGGTACGGTCTGAGTGGTCGGCATAAATATAAAGCGGCGGAGCGGTGCCCTCGACGACTTGCTTCGAGATCACCACTTCCTCGACGTCCTCAAGGCTCGGCAGATCGAACATGGTATCGAGCAAGATGATCTCCATGATCGACCGCAGGCCGCGGGCTCCGGTCTTGCGTTCAATCGCTTTCTTGGAGATTGCCCCAAGTGCCTCGTCGGCGAAAGTTAGGTCGACGTTCTCCATCTCGAACAGCCGCTGGTACTGCTTGATCAGGGCGTTCTTCGGTTCGACTAGAATCCGCTTGAGCGCCGGCTCATCGAGATCTTCGAGGGTGGCGAGCACTTGCAGGCGCCCAACGAATTCCGGGATCAGACCGTACTTCAACAGGTCCTCCGGCTCGACCTCCCGGAAAATCTCGCCCGTCTTGCGATCGTCCGGTTGTGCCACCTTGGCTCCAAAACCGATCGAGGCTGCCTGGCCTCTCGCAGAGATGATCTTATCCAGGCCTGTAAAGGCTCCGCCGCAGACGAATAGGATGTTGGTGGTGTCGACCTGCAAGAACTCCTGGTGGGGGTGCTTGCGACCGCCCAGGGGCGGCACCGATGCGACGGTGCCTTCTATAATCTTGAGGAGCGCCTGCTGCACGCCCTCGCCTGACACATCGCGGGTGATCGATGGATTGTCCGATTTGCGACTGATCTTGTCGATTTCGTCGATATAGACGATGCCGCGCTGGGTGCGCTCGACATCGTAGTCGGCCGACTGCAAAAGTTTTTGAATGATGTTCTCGACATCCTCGCCCACATAGCCCGCTTCGGTGAGAGATGTAGCATCCGCCATGGCGAAGGGCACGTCGAGAATGCGCGCCAGTGTCTGGGCCAACAGCGTTTTTCCGCAGCCGGTCGGACCGATCAGCAGGATGTTCGACTTCGCGAGTTCGACGTCATTGCGCTTGCTCCCGTGTTTGAGGCGTTTGAAGTGGTTGTGAACCGCGACCGAGAGCACCTTCTTGGCGTGGTCCTGGCCGATCACATAGTCGTCAAGAACTTTGCGAAGTTCCTTCGGCGTTGGGATGCCGTCGCGCGACTTCTCCAGCGAGGACTTGGTATCATCGTGGATGATGTCCTTGCACAGCTCGATGCACTCGTCGCAGATGAACACGGTCGGTCCGGCAATGAGCTTGCGCACTTCGTACTGGCTTTTGCCACAGAATGAGCAAAAGAGCGAAGTCTTTGAATCGCCGCCCGCGACCTTGCTCATCCTTGTTCCTCGTTAACCCCGAGCCCACGCGTTTGAAGTTTTATATGACACCGCCAGTCATCTAAGTGGAAGAAACAAGTCGAGGAGCATTCTCGATGTACGAGCCTAAAGGGCTGCATGGCGTAATCGCCGACTTCGAGATCGCCACTCGGTGGGGCGCCCCGGCGGTGATTCAGTTCCAGACTTGAAGCGGCCTTTGGTCCATACGGGCGTCCCGTTTGAACTCAAACTCCGGCTTGGGCGCATGCCAGCAAGGCACCGCTGGGGATTTTAAAAGTCGCTATTCCTTGAACCGGTAACCCACCCCATAGAGCGTTTCGATCATGTCGAAAGAATCTTCAGCCTGCTTGAATTTCTTTCGCAATCGCTTGATGTGACTGTCGATTGTACGATCATCAACATAAACTTGATCATCGTAGGCGGCATCCATCAGGGCGTTGCGGCTTTTGACCACACCGGGACGCGTCGCGAGCGCCCGCAGGATCATGAACTCGGTGACGGTCAGCGTGACCGGTCCGTTTTTCCAGGTGCAGGTGTGGCGTTCCGGGTCCATCCGGAGCAGGCCGCGCTCCAGCACCTTGGCGGCGTCGGTTTCCTTCGTCTCGGTGCTATCCTTGCCGGCATGGCGCCGCAGCACGGCCTTGACGTGCTCCACCAGTAGCCGATGCGAGAAGGGCTTTCGGATGAAATCGTCCGCGCCCATCTTGAAGCCGAACAACTCGTCAATTTCCTCGTCCTTGGAGGTGAGGAAGATCACCGGTACGTCTGACTTCTGGCGCAAATGCCGCAACATCTCCATGCCATCCATGCGAGGCATCTTGATATCCAGGATGGCGAGATCCGGTGGACTCGATTTGAAGCCGTCAAGCGCGGAGGAACCATCCGTATAGGTCATAGTCCGATAGCCCTCAGCCTCGAGGGCTATGGAGACTGACGTCAGGATGTTGCGGTCATCGTCGACAAGAGCGATCGTTGGCATCGATGCCTCCTGCATGTATCGCCGCGCCACGAGCCCGGCATTTCGTCACCAAGCGCGCCAGGGGCGGCGAAACTGTGACGACGATCGGCACAATTGAGACACCTTGAACGATGACGATTTTTCATCGGCTTGGTCGCCGGGCCGTGTGTAGCACAAGGCTGCGTGCGCCTGCCTTTGGCGCGCTCGGGCGTACGCGCATTACGGCGGATTGATTGAGCGGTGCCACAATTCGGAAGTTGCGACGCACGTTCTTGAAAGCAGGGTCTTGGAGCTTGTCGCAGACGTGCTCTGCAATCCCGACAAGCTGCGGGGCTCAGCAAACAGAGGGCGCATTGCACTTCCACGTCGAGGGTAAGATGCGGCGAATAAAGACGCTCTTGGGACCGAAAAAGAAAGTCTCGGAGAGGGTGGGAGGTCCTCTGACGAACTAACGTCAACCATTCTGCGTTCAGAGGGTTGGCGTTGTTGTGGATGTTGTCG
>Ga0126384_10002866_pt1 | contig 10445 bp, 9 predicted proteins | sample PanSoiMetPlot_36_FD_92543 | JGI IMG/M metagenome (GOLD analysis project Ga0126384, IMG submission 92543) | Tropical forest soil microbial communities from Panama - MetaG Plot_36 | ecosystem: Environmental > Terrestrial > Soil > Tropical forest > Bulk soil | place: Panama | collected 2016-02-17 | reverse complement strand
GTGGAAACGCAGCTTTCATGAATACAGACCAGTCAGCCAAGGCTGGCACTAGCACCAGTACGCCATTTGTTCAAACGCACGAGTCGTGGAGATCCAAGCATGAAGAACAACGGGGAAACAACGGAGGAAAACTGAGGATAGACTGCTTGGCGGCTGCACGGGACGTGGCTTTATGCCCGGGGAGTCTGGAAATCCCAAGGGTAGGCCGCCATCAAAGGGGCTCGTCAATGCTCTTCGTGAGGCAGTCTCCCAAGTCGATAAGACCGGACGCAGTGTGGAACAGTTGCTTCCCGACGTCTTGATCTTTGAAGCAATTAAAGGCAAGCACCGACTCGCTGCCATCAATTCGATTTACGATCGCTTGGAGGGCAAGCCAAGGACCTCAATTGAGGTAAAAAGCCAATCCGACCTAGACATTTCCAATAGGTCATCTGAGGAAGTGGAATGTGCATTAGCGCTCGGTTGCTGGCCTGAGGATCTCAAAGCCATGGGGCACGATCCGGCGGAACTGATGGAACGAGCTAAGGAGCCGCTGCGACAGTTGCAGGAAATCAGAGACAGCATTTGCGGAGAAGACGATGACTATGACTTATGAAGCAGAGCAGCAGATTGTGAAAGCAATTCGTTCGTTGCCGTGGTACATGTTCCTAGTTCCTGCGTTACTCACTTTGTTGTTCTGGCTTTTCGAGCCGGAGGTGCTGGTTGATACGCGCCCTGAGTATGGGTGGTGGCCATTGATGTGGATCGTCGCAAAAGTGGGCTTCTTCGTCTGGGTACTCCGACAACTGCTCAGGTATGCTGTGTTTCACTGGATGACAAAGCTCAAGGTCATTACCCGCCCCACTGCCGCTCAACAACACGCCTTGCAACTCCTGGACGTTTCTGTGTATGCAGTCGCGTCGCCTAGAATAAGGACCAAGTGCCAATAAGGACCAAGTGCCATGTTTTCAACCAACTCGTCTCACGGCAAGGAGGAACTTCGGTCTAATCTTTTGTATTCAATAAGTTGCATCAGCAACAGCCGCTGAGACGGGGGCATCTAAATAAGTAAAGCTCGTTTAACGTAAAACCCGCAAGACAGAAAGGGGGAACTATGCGAGCGATGTTAAGAATAGCTGTGTCCCTGATGATGTCGGGACTGCTTCTAGTTGCAGTGCCAGCGGCATCTGCGCAGAAGCCAAAGCCGATGCCGGCCCAGGCGCCGCCACCGGCGCCAATGGCACACCAGCCAGCGCAGCAGCAGGTCGTGATCGTTGAGCCAATTCGAGTCTTCGACCCGTTCTTCGCTTATCCGTATCCGTACGCATATCCGCCCGATTACATGGCAGCAAACTTCGGATACGTCAAGATCAAGACGGATCGCAAGGATGCTTCAGTCTTTGTAGACGGCGGCTTTGCGGATAAGGTTGAGAAGGCCAAGAAATTCGCGCTGCGACCCGGCAACCACGATATTGAATTGCGCGACTCCGACGGCCGCACGCTGTACAACGAGCGCGTAGCGGTAATTGTTGGTAAAACCACCGAACTGAAGTTTGGCTAGAACGTAAAGCACTGCCCGATCCAGCCCTAGGAAACGGGCTCGCCGGGGCCCAGACGGATGGATGCCCCGGCGAGCCACTATTTACTTACTGGCCCAATTCCCCAAATGGCGGCCTGCAAAGAGACAGTCAACATCGTGCGATCTACAAGTCGAGTTGTGGGACGTGAGACTCGCTCTTTCCGACACGCTCGAGCGCGCGCTGAAGGACGTAGGCGACCAGCGCGCGATTGACCCGAAAACAATCGGACTGTTTACTGCTCACGCGCAGGCGGCGGTGCGTCTTCTGCGAGCCAAATCGATTCAATCAATTCTTGACAAGATCGAAAGCGTGCTTGCTCATTGTTGGGTTCTTGAAAAGAACTGCAAGAAACTTCCCTGCGTAGTGCGCGTTAATTGCAGCTACCATTTTCGAGTACGCTTTCCTTCGCCTCCGGCACGGTTTATCCATCTACCCCGGGAGCTGAGTCCTTCGGAATCTGACATAGATTCTCCCAAACTCTCGCTCTCGTGACGTGATGGGCAAATGACGTAAACCGGAGCCTTGGTTCACTCCGAGCTGTCGCTGCTATTCGTTCGAGTCCTGTTGCCATGGTTGGCGATTCTTCTCTTTGCACAGAAGGCTAAGCAAACAGAAGAGCGTCGCCCCATCTATGGTTTTGGTAGGTCTGTGCTATAAACATATACATTTTTAGATATACTAAGACTGTCTCGGTGTGTTATGTGATAAAAAATCAGATTGATAAAAGGAAGATATGTCGAGTCCACTCGTGAGGAACTGAACCGCTGGTTAGGTCGAGAATCAGCCGGGGAGCCTGTTCAGATCGCAACCGAACATACCAACCTCAGCGCCGAACTGAAACGCGGACTGTCGTTTGTTACGAAGCGCAGCCGCCGGAGCGCCCCGAAGAAGAAAGCGGCATAGAACGCAGGCGCAGATTTGCCGCTCACGTCTTCGCTGAATCGAAGAATTTCTTGATATCCCGCCAATATCTTCTCGCGGTGTAATCCGTACTGATGTACCCACCACGCTGTAGTGTTCCAGAGACCGCATGGCGTCATGTTGATGCGTTTTTGCAAAAAGGCCAGCCGCCGACGGTGGTTCTGAACAAGACTCGCGAGCTACTCCAATCCGGCAGCCTCGTCTGAAGCACGATTGCGCACACAAACCGCGACGTTACCTTCTTCACTCCTTGTTTGAGACATCTTCGTCGAATCAGTAGAGGTTCTCCACTCGGGAATCATGCTGCCAAGTCAATCTTCGTGAGCGGCGCTGGTTCCTTCTTTTCCTCCAGCTTGCCTGTCTTCGTGCGCTTTGCGATTTCTGCATTTAACTCGGCGCCGGACAGCATGGCAAAGCCGGTCCAGTACAACCACACCATCAGGGCAATCGCTGCTCCGAGCGTTCCGTACGTTTTATTGAAATTTGCGAAGTGCCGGAAATAAACTCCTAGCAAATACGACAAACCGATCCAGCAGCCAACCGCGACCACTGCGCCTGGCATAGTGGCGAGGAAACGCTGCTTGACGTTAGGGGCTAAAAAATAAATGGCTTCAACCGCCAAGATGGCAAAAGCCGCTGCAATGCTCCAATGTATGTATGGCCAAAGCAGCACGAACAAGCTGGACAGGTGAACCCGACCAGCCAGCCATTCGCCGAACCTTGGCCCGACAATCATGACCGACAGCGCGGTCAGCAGCAAAATGCCCGTTAGTAGCGCCAAACCCAGAGCCAGCGGTCGCGTTTTCCAGAACGGGCGATCATCCTTAACATCGTAGGCGACGTTTAGCGCTTCGATCATCGCGGCAAAACCGCCCGATGCTGCCCAAAGAGTGCCCAAGATACCAAAAGAAAGAAAAGTGCCGCGATTGGGAGTGATCACATCAGCCAAAACCCTGCGAACCAGGCCCATGCTGTCTGCCGGCAGGAATCTTCCCATAAGGGCCCGGGTCTCGTTGAAAAGATTGGGAACAGGCAGGTAAGCGACAATTGCCGATAAAAAGATGAGTGCTGGAAATAAAGATAATACGAAATAATAAGCAAGCGCCGCGGCCATCTGCAACGTGTGGTTCCAGAGAATGTCCGAATAGGTTTGAACGAAGGCGTCCCTTAGCTCCGCCAGCTTCATAGGCGCATTAGATGCATTCCGTGGCACGAAGCATTGAAGACCGGATTAAGAGAACAGAGCACCAAGTGCGATTCAGGATACGGGTTCGTTTTCAACGAATGGTCGAGGATTGAGTCTTCAGGAGTGGGAAGCCCTGCCATGGACCGGCCTTTGGCCGAATCGTCCCGACCCAAGGCCGGGGATGAACCGTCTCGACTACATGGATCGGAAGAGCTTGATCAAGCTCTGGAGAGAAAGCAATCAAGATCTTGATGGAAATGGCCTCCAAGGGCTCGGCCAACCTTTTAAATGCAATGGCCCGCAGCCGCACCTGGATAGGCCGTCAACAGGCCAACCCAGGAGGTAGCTACTCGTGCGGTGAGGTCAATCGCTCGACCCAGGCGAGGCCGCACTCCCCTCGTCGACACTGGGCGAAAGGGGTCCGGTACTAGGGCACTCGCCATGGCGAGGTACTTTACCCCAGTCTAATTTAAGAGCTTCATGACATCAGCAGGACGCGATATTCGTATGCGTTCCAGCGGAAGGTTCGTTCCTCAACACGGGCGACGGCGATTCGCGGCGCAGTTTACGGTTAATTCTGCAATCTCAAATCTTGGTTCGCGATGTTAAACAACTCCTGTTGTAATCCGATCAAGCTATCGAGCACGGCGGGAACTGCCTTGCGCTCGTATTTCGATTCGTTCTCGCAATTGCGTGGTCTTGCCTTGAAAGCCTTGCATCAGGATTTCCCAAGCATTGCAAAGGTTGAACAATGCCAGCGGGAACCTCTTGAGCGGTCACCTGGACCTGCATCACATCGCAGTCATGGGACATTCGCTGGGAGGAATTGCGGCATCGCGGCGGTTTCGCGAGACCCACGGATTTCAACCGCAATCGTCATGGATGCGCCTGTCAGCGCCAGCTCTCTTGTCGCAACCGACAAGCCGGTTCTCATCCTCGCTGCGGGACGCGATGAATGGGGCAAGAGTGACTGCCAGCTGTGGCGTCGTTTGCGAGGTGTTAGGCTCCTGGTCGATTTCCGAGGCGCAGAACATCTGACCGCTTCCGATGCAGTTTGGCTGGCTAAGGACTTTCCCGAACTGGAGGCACAAACCGGTGCTATGGGAGCAGAGAGGACGATCACTGCGATGCGGAACGACATCGGCGCCTTTCTCGACTACGTCCTGCTTGGAAAGACAAAGAGCTCGCTTTTTATCCGACCATCACCAGATTACCCTGATGTCGCTTTGACCAATGAGAAACAGTTCCTGTGTGGAGAGGTCGTTAAAAAGCTGCCGCATTCCGGTAAGTGAGTCGAATAGCCGGGCAAAGGCCAGCCTAACGTTCGCGGAAGCTGACTCTCTAGACCTGTTCAGGCTAGCTGAGAGGTCAGCGAATAACTGGCAACTCCGTCAATAGCCGGTGATCCGTGAGGCGGCGCGGCTTCCCACCGCCCGCATCAATCGTGTACGCGTTCCAGTTGCCGCCGACTGTTGAATCAAAAACGACCTCTCGTCCATCGGGCGACCAACGCGGGGCTCCCGCAATTGTTGCTCCAAGTGACATCAGCTGGACGGCATCGGAACCATCCGCCGAAGCTACCCAAATCTCGTCAGTTCCCGAGCGTGTTGAACAAAACACCACTCGCTTGCCGTCCGGAGAGTACTGCGGGCTATGCTTAAAGTGCGTCGAGGAAATGAGGCTAATGGGCTTATGCGCTTCGCGTTGTGTGCCGGATAATTCGAGACGCCAGATGTTTACGTCCGTTAAGTTTCGCATGTACGCTAGTCGGTTCCGCTGCTGTGAAATGGTGGGGGTACGACCCAGGATACCGGTGAAGTATGGTTGTACCGGTTTACCGAAGTTAACCGGCATTCTCCACAACTCAGCCGTGAGATCATCTAGAGAGCTAAGAGGGCCCGAAGAGAAAAGGATTTCGTGTCCATCTGGCGTCCTTACAGGATCTTTACTCAAGTAGTGCAGGAATGTGAGCTGCTCTGGTTCTCCGTTGGCCTCGAGGTTGCGGGAAAACTTGAGTAGATAAAGCTCGCTAACGGCTGCCTCAAATACCCGACTAAAAACCAATGTTTGGCCCGTCGGGAGAAAAGGATGGCGCATCGTCAAAACGCCCGGCTGGCGGAGGTTAGTTTGCGCCTTTCGCCACTCTCTACCAAGACAAGGTTTATTCCACCATCGCTGACTGCCAGCCACCTGCCATCTCGTGACCAGGAAACACCCTCTGAATACGGTGCCAGAATCTTTCCTGCCCAAGCGTGGGCCCCAGGTCCCCGCCAGATAAGCTCCGTCAGCTTGCGCTCGGGCCCTCCCGAGTCTTTTTCCGATGACTCGTAGAAAGGCTATGTACCGCCCGTCGGGTGACCAAGCAGGACTGAAATCATCTGCGGTATCGTTCGTGAGACGCACAGCATGTTCTGCGCCTACCACCTTGAGGTAAATATCGACATTCTCCTGCTTCGGTCCGGTCCAGACGAATGCCACCTGGTTGCCGTCGGGCGAGAAACTAGGGCAGCACTGATCGCCAGAATAGCTGCTCAACGGAACCGTCCGTGGCACTCTTGTCGAAGACGCCAGTTTTTGCCGGAAGCCAAAGCGCCAGACCCCTATTCCGGCGAGCAGAACGAGGACGATTGTTCCGACTGCCCACGGTTTGCTTGGCTTTGCAAGTCGGCTCCACTTTCCCTTCAAAGGAGTCGGTGTGGCTTGCGGCGAGCTGGGTCGGTCCAGCGGGGCTATAAAACGATAACCGCGACGCGGGAGAGTCTCGACGAAACGCGGGTTGTCGGCGTCATCATCCAGCGCCATTCGAATCCTGGTGATTGCTGTATTAAGCGCGTGGTCACATCGACAAAAGTGTCTTTAGGCCAGACTCGCTCGCGTAGCTCCTCGCGACTAGCCAACTCACCTGTGCTCCCAGCAGAATGGCAAAAACTTGGAAGGGTTGCCCCTGAAGCGGTCACCTCTATTCCGTTCTTGTGCAGCTCCCCAGTGCGCAAGTCAGCCTGAAAGACTCCGAAACGTACAATTCCTGAGGAAATGTCCTTCTCGGACATACACGCTGCATCCTGTGAAGCGGAACTCTAGCACTGGTCGCCCGCTTATCCAACTCCGAGCTGTGTATGGAATTTCCCAAATTCCACATCCACAACAGCTTAGCTATAGAGAAGAAATTGTCACGCACTGTACAGCCCGTGGATTGAGGTACCTGGCCGCCTAAATCAGCTTTGGCGTCACCGCGAACGCGAGGTGACGCATGAAATTCCCATCTGTTTTCAGTTGCTTGGTCGGAATTCTGACACTTTCACAGTCTGGCTTCGCTGAATCGCAAAGAACGGCTGCGCCCAACACTCCAGCAAAGCAGGAAGTGCAGTCCTTTGTCGATACGCAAATGAAGGTACCGATGTGCCTATACTCAAGGCTACTTGGTGGTCGTGCAAGGGTCATTCGCCGACGGGCGGAGGGCGGAATTTTCTGGTGGACACCGGAGCTTACCCCAGTGCCGTCGATCGAAGAATGACGAAGAAAATGAACTTGCCCCGAACATCCTGCTAGAGTGAACCTTTCCGTTAAGGCTGTTGATGCCGGAATTGTGACCCTCCCTTCCTTGGCTGTTGGTCCGATCCGCGTCGAGTCGCTCCCGGTTATGACCTTATGACCGAGGACCTCTCGGTTTTTCAGAAAATGACGGGCTGCAGGGTTGATGGAATCGTCGGCCTCGATGTGCTTCGCCAGAGCAGTTTTGTGATCGATTACCAGGGTAAGGAAATACACTTCGGTCACCCCGAGCGCCTCCCCCTCTCCACTCCATTCGAAACGGAGGAACGTGTTGTGACGGTTCGGATGCAAGTAGAAAACCGCCAATTACGTTTGGTCGTTGATACCGGAGGACCTGATCTCATGCTGTTTGGTAGTCGCGTGCCAGCCGTCACGAACTTTGAGGTACTCGGTACAGAAAACGCGACTGACGTTTAGCGGGACGATCGTTCGCCGCAAGGTGCGGATTCGTGAAGTCTATCTGGGCAAAGAAAACATCGGTTCGCAGACCGCATTTGTAGTTGATGACCACAAAGACGAGGGAGACGATTTTGACGGAATTTTGGGTCTGAGAGGACCCCAGTTCAGAAAGATTGCATTCGATTTTGAGCAGCGTACGTTTGGCCGGGAACGGTAAAAAGTTGCTCCGGTTAGCCGATTTTGGATGTCGGCAACTCTCAAATTAGCACGTTGGTATTTAGCTCGTAAACATGCGCGCGACCTGGTCGAAAACACGATGCGAGGCTAGGCGGGTGGCCCAGAGGTTTCTTATTGTGTCGAACTGACGTTTTATTCTGGACAAACGAAATGAAAAGATATAAAAGGAACGCTTCCGCAGCTTTGGATGGACTGTGCCGGGGCAAGAAGGCAGCCAAAATCAGCGAGCGCGCATGACTCGACTCGATGACATGGCGATTAGACTGGTAAATTGCGCACCTGCTTTTGAGGCGGGTAGAGCAGCCAGGTCGTATCGGTGCCCTCCCCTTTGGGAAAGCCGGACACGCTGCGCAGAGCCGAAGCGGTGGCGGACTGGCCGGCGCGCTGCGTTGCCACCAGTCTGCCGAGTTGCACGCTACTGCCCCGCGCAATTAGCCACTGGGATCACATCTTTGCTCCCCTGTCGCTCAAACTCAACACGCATGTTCAGCGTCAAGACTATCCGGTGGACGTGACGGTTGTGGTGTCGGCATTTGCTTTCAGAGATTCATTAACTACAGGTGCGGGCAAAGAGAGGCACCGAAGGCACATGGATCAGCAAATTGCGTATGACCCGGAAAGGAGAATCACCAGTGAGAAAGAGCATTGTGTTTATGGCTTTCTTTTGGCTGATCAGCGAGGCGGTCACTGCACTGGCGCAAGTTGATACGGCCTCGGTGGTAGGAACTATTCGAGATTCGAGCGGCGCCGTGATCTCGAGTGCCACCGCTACGGCAACTAATATCGACACTGGGATTAAGACCGTTTCCAAGAGCGATGCCGACGGAAATTACGTAATTACTCCGCTGAAGATCGGCAGGTACTCAGTCTCAGTCGAGGCAACCGGATTCCAGACTGGCGTACGCCAAAATATCGTCCTCAACGTGCAGCAGTCGATTCGACTTGATTTCAGCTTGCGCGTCGGGTCCGTGTCGCAAACCACCGAAGTCAGCGGAGCCGCACCCCTGCTTGAAACTGAGAGTGCATCATTAGGCGACGTGGTTGCCGCGCAACAAGTGGAGCAGTTGCCGTTGAACGGGCGACGCTATACAGATCTGGCTACGCTCACGACAGGAGTAGCCAAAATAGCCGAGGGCCCGGTGAACGGCGCCAGCACACCAACGAATGGGAATGCCGGTGGGAGTTTCTCGGTCAATGGAACGCGCGGAGACCAGAACAATTTCATCCTGGACGGAATTGACAACAACTCCAACGACAACGGGGATGTGGCCCTCGTCAGCAGCGTGGATGCTATTGCTGAATTCAAAGTCGAGACGTCGAACTATTCCGCCGAATTTGGCCGCAGTGGCGGCGCGGTCGTGAACGCGAGCACCAAGTCTGGGACCAACCAGTTCCATGGAAGCGCCTGGGAGTTTCTGCGCAACGACGCGCTCGACGCCCGCGGATTCTTCGAATCTCCAACGGATCCGAAAGCGCCCTATAAACAAAATCAGTTCGGCGCTACGCTTGGCGGGCCGATCTTTAAGGAGAAGGTATTCTTTTTCGGTGACTATGCAGGCACGCGGATTCACTCCGCGCGAACTTTCTTCGAGACCGTCCCTAGCGTAGCTGAGACCAAGGGTGATTTCAGCGATATTCTCGGTCCGCAATCAATGACCTGCGGCGCCAATGGAAGTTCGCCTTGCACGGATGCGCTCGGTCGACCGGTATACACAAACGAGATTTACAACCCAACAACCACTCGCACCGTAAACGGCTCGACCGTTCGTGACGGCTTTGGTTTTGATCCGGTAACCGGTCTGCCCATCCCAGGCCAAGCCAACATCATACCGTCCCAGTTCCTAAATAGCATCGGCCTGAACTACGCGAGTCTCTATCCTGCGCCCAATGTGCAGGGAGCGCAGGGCAACAACTACCGGATCAATGCGCCCGGAACGCACTCGGTGGATCAGATGGACGTCCGGGTCGATGAGAACGTTTCATCTAAGATTCAGCTGTTCCAACGCTTTTCACTTATCCAGGACCATCGTTTCCAGGCTCCGCCGTTTCCAGGAATCGCGGATGGAGGAAGCTACAACACTGGAAATCGTCCATTGCACAACCGTGGTCTTGCACTTGGCTATACGCAGACCGTTAGTCCGAAGCTTGTAAACGCACTTCGCTACGGTTTCAACCGCATCTACTACATCTCCAACATTCCCAGCTATGGTCAGCACTATCCGCCCGCAGGGTTCCAAGTACCGGGCGTTCCCAACGATCCATCGATCAATGGACTGACATGGTTCGCGCCTAACGGCTACCGCGGACTGGGCGAGCCCTTGTTCACACCCACTAAGGTCGTCAGTCAGAGCTTCCAGCTTTATGACACGATCAGTCTGGTGCGTGGAAAACACATGATTAAGGTGGGACCGCAATTCCGCTGGGACCAGTTCAACCTGCTGCAAATCGCCCAGCCACGCGGGAATATGTCTTTCAGCGGTCAATTCACCGCTGTCGATCCTGGCAATCAAATGGAGAGCGGAAACGGTGTGGCAGACATGCTTGTAGGCCTTCCCGTTTCGTCAAAAATTTCGACTGTCACTTACCTTCAC
>Ga0126384_10002864_pt1 | contig 10447 bp, 8 predicted proteins | sample PanSoiMetPlot_36_FD_92543 | JGI IMG/M metagenome (GOLD analysis project Ga0126384, IMG submission 92543) | Tropical forest soil microbial communities from Panama - MetaG Plot_36 | ecosystem: Environmental > Terrestrial > Soil > Tropical forest > Bulk soil | place: Panama | collected 2016-02-17 | reverse complement strand
TGATGACCTGAGGCGTTGCACCCGCAGCACACTTCTTCAGCGAATCAATGTCCGAAGCCTTACCATCCGCTGGAACGATCCAGAATTCCACGCGACGGTTCAGGTTAGGATCGCCTGATTCGTGCGGACAGGTATCGCCGAAGTTGCGTACCGTTATACGCGACGTATCGACTCCCTTCTCGTTCACCAGATAGTCACGCGCGTTGTTGGCTCGGGTGAGCGAGATTCCGACACGTTCTGACGAATCGCGGTGGCCGTCGATGACCAGGGACGCTCGCGGATCTTGCTGCATCCTGAGTGCTATCTCATCGAGACACGCCTTGTGTTCGTTGTTGATCCTCGCCGAATTGAACGGGAAGAAGATCGGGCCACAAGGTGACAGCGGTGGCGCAACGACAGGTGGTGGAGGAACGGTAACTGTTACGCTTGTTGTGCAGCTACCACCCGGGCAAGGCTGATCGCAACGAACCTTCGTCGTGCTTACGTTGACCGTTACAGTAACTGAACCGGCTGCCATGCCTGTGGTATCCAGAGTGACTTCAGCGCCAGTCGTCGACGAGAGCGTTCCACCGGTCGTTGACCAGCTGAACGTTGGGCCTTCGGCTCCACTTGCAGTAGCACTGAGGGTAACGCGATCACCAGCATTAACCGACGCGCTCGAAGCCCTGATATCGCAGGTGACCGTCGGACACGGCGGTTCGGTAATTTCAAAGCCCACCGTGCAAGTCGTCTGACCGGTAGTTACACAATCGCTCGGGCAGTCGACTGCCGGTACCGTTGCGGTTACCGTGGTCGTTACTGAATACCTGCCGCAAGGTAGACTTCCGGTCGGCACATCAACCGAAGCCCCTGTCCCGCTAACCGTAACCGGTCTGCCTTGACCATCGGTAACGACCCAGCGGTATTCATACGTCACTACCGAAGCTTCATAACCTGGAGTGGTAGGCGTCGTTGTCAGTGTGAGTCGCTCACCCTTGTTCACAACCGGTGCGCTGCTGGCCAGAACGCAAGTGGGTGCAGGCGGCACCGGACAACGTTTTCGAGTTCCCCAGGAGAAATAGCCGACGAACCCTTCTCCACCCTCTGACTTGAAGGTTTGAGGAGTCGTGCTAAATAGCGGATTGATAATGAAGAACTGCGGTCTGACTGCTTTGGACTTAATAAACACAGTGTTGGCGGTAAACACCGGCAGCGTTACATCATCGACGTTGGTAAAGTTGTGCCGCCAGCCTCCGCCAAATGAGAGTGCGCCGTTCAGGAAGAAGAAGCGCAATCCGAGGTTTAGGTCAGTCGGACTCAGGCTTTCACCCAAAAACGGAAACAAACTGGGGGTGCGATGAGAGATGTAATGAGTATGGGCTAACTCAGCCACAAACTCGACGTGCCCATGCGTGTCCAAGCCGACGGAAATCCCACCGTTCAAGAGAAGCTTGTCCGGGAGGTCAAGTATCTTGACGTCGTTGATGCTCGGGTCAGTTGTCTTGATATATCCGACGTTCTCATAAGCGCGGAACCTCTTGCCGCCGCTTTCCTGGCCGAACATCAGGATTGGCCCGAACTCATATTCGCCGCTGGTGCGGCCTCGAGCGCGAGCGCTGTCCTCGCTGGAAATTGGAATCTTCAGATAACCGCCAATCGCCAAGCTGAACCAATGGTGGTTCGGATCAATCAGGTTAAATTTGGTGCCGAGGTAAACATCACCGGTGCCGTTTGAAGACTCGCGCGGTCCAAAAACTGCGTTTCCAGCGCTGTCAAACCCTTGAAAGTCGAGTTCACCAAAGAATGGCAGATCAGGATAAAAACTCGGCAGATTGATGGCAAACGCTGGCCCCAGTCCCCGCACCTGTCGGTTACTGCCGATCCCAGCTGGCGAAACAATGCTGGTGGGGAAGCCGAATTGTTGAACCTGCTGCGGCGTGAAGATCGGACTACCAAATCGCCCTAAAGCCGGCAGGATACCTCCGGCAAACGCGCCAGTTCCCGGAAAGAAGGCTGCCGCGGCATCGTCCCCGCCAACTGGAGGACCGAGTAGGACGAAGGGATCACCGAAGAACCTCGTCGCGCTCAGCTGATATCCGCTCAACAGGAAAGGCTGTCGCGAGGTAGTATTCGTCCAAACGTTCCAATCGACCCACAGTTCCCACCTGTTGGTGATACCGATTGTAAAGTTGAACGGTACCTGGTTAATGCTCAAATCGCCGGGGTCTCGGGTGAAATTGTTCCAAAATAGGGCGAAATTGAACTCACCCTTGCATAGTGTTCGAGTCGAAAAAGTGTTAAATAATCCGGTACCGCCGAGCACGGTCGGCGCTTTCTGCCGCTCGGCAAGATTGCCGTCATGATGCTCCTGCGCGGAAACAACCCCCGCTAGGACCAAAAGCACCACGACGAGCGCGCCTATCTTTCTAGCCGCTTTCATCGTTTGCCTCCTGAAGTTTTCATCCACGGAATGCAGTTCGCTTTCAGGATCGCCTCCAAATACTGAGAGAGGTGATTGTTGCCTCCCAATATGAACCAGAGGGGGGCGGGATGCAGAGCTATTAGCGTCCAACTAAGCCCTTCCTGCGGGGCTCGCAATGAGTACGGAACTGCTAAGCCGATGTTGCTGGCTTTATTTACGGGCTATAACAGTAATATCTATACTCGCAATCCGGTTTGCGGTCAACATAAAAATTACTTTTTTTCCAACAGCTCTCGTGGTTTAGGCGGCTCCAAGCCTCATAAATATTGTTTTTTCATATGTCCAATTCGTCACAGTGGATTCCCTATTCGGGTCGCGCCCCTTTTACCCCAGTTGGGGACTCCCCACCTAAGCGTAGATCCCCCGCAAACGGGTGTCGTAAGCGACCCGGTCGATCGCCAACATATAAGCAGCCAGACGGGTGTTGACTTGATACTTATTCGCAAAAGCAACCACGTCGTTAAAGCTGCTGACCATGATATCGTGCAAACGTGAGGTAACCGTATCCTCATTCCAAAAGAAACCCATTCGATCCTGAACCCACTCGAAGTAGCTGACTGTCACACCGCCCGCATTAGCCAAAATGTCCGGAATTACAAATATTTTCTTGGCCGAGACGATCTCGTCTGCATCTGCGGTGGTCGGCCCGTTTGCTCCCTCCGCCAGAATCCTGCACCTGATCCGGTCAGCATTATGGCTGGTTATTTGATTCTCAGTGGCAGCGGGCATAAGAATCTCGCAGTCGAGCTCGAGTAGCTCTGCCGTCTCGATTTGCTCGGCCTCGGTGTAACCCTCTACTGTTTTGTTCTCTTTCAGATACTCAAGCACTCCTGGGACATCGAGTCCCCGCGGGTTATACAGCGATCCGGTTATGTCTGCTATAGCTATGACCTTGTACCCCTCCCTGTGCATGAGGAGCGCTGCAGTTCCGCCTACGTTTCCAGCTCCTTGAACTGCCACTCGCGTGTCCGAAATATTGAACCCGAATTTCTTGCAGGCCTCGTTGCAGACGAACAACAGCCCTCGCCCCGTAGCCTCCCTCCTTCCTCGTGATCCGCCTATTTCAATTGGCTTGCCGGTCACTACGGCGGTCACCGTATGACGGGCATGCATAGAGTAAGTATCCATCATCCAGGCCATTGTCTGCTCGTTTGTATTCATGTCCGGAGCAGGCACATCTCTTTCGGGACCGATGAAATCAAGCAGCTCGGCGGTGTAGCGTCTAGTCAAGCGCTCAATCTCATAGGAACTCATTTCCCGCGGATCGCATATGATTCCGCCTTTTGCGCCGCCAAATGGTATATTCACCACCGCACACTTCCAGGTCATCCACGCTGCAAGCGCGCGCACTTCATCCAGCGTCACATCAGGGGAATAGCGCACTCCACCCTTTGCCGGACCACGCGCGAAGTTATGTTGTACGCGATAAGCTGTGAAGACCTGATAGTTACCATCATCCATCATTACCGGGATGTAGATGGTGATCTCACGATTCGGCCATCGCAGTATTTTGTAGATGTTTGGGTCGAGATTGAGTCTGGTTGCAGCCTCATCGAAGCGCTGCATCATTGATTCAAACGGATTCTCTTCTTTGATCTCTTTGGCGTCATCAACAAAAGCGCTCGGCATTGACTTCCTCCGGTTTTCGGGTGTTAAGTGCAGAAGGTGAGCATTATTTCGTTGAAAAACAGTTCAGAGCAGGCTGCTATCGGTGGGGGTTTTAATCCTATGCGTGGTGTCTCCGCGTTCCGCGCCTTTGTGGTGAGCGATTGTCGAAGGTGCGACCGCAGAGACTCAGAACACGCAGATGGTACACAGAAATGGTCCAAATCAGCCGCTCTCCCGTTCGATGCGCGGCGATTATACCCAACCATCAAATGTCAGGCAACGAGTGCCGATATTCACAGAGTTCAACGAACCTCAGCGCAGTGTCGTTTTATCTGTCGCGCTTAAACGGCACTCGTGATCTCGTTCAACAGGCGCAACGCTCTTTCACGGACACTCTTGACCAAACCTGATCACTTTTCACCGATCATAGACGATGCCGTGGCCCGAATCTCTTCGGATAACACATCCGGCGCAGCGGAGATCCTGTCGCGGACCGGCGAAGTCTTCTCGTTACTTGCGAAGCACCGTTCCGAATTTGGGATTCTGGACCTGGAACGCGCCTATCAGGTGATATTTGAAACCTGCTTAAAGATCTCGAAAGCGCAACCGGATATGAGCGCTCTCATCAGGCTTTCGAGCGAAGCGCTGTCCGCGGTTCGCAACGCAACTACTGCGGAAGAGTCTCTGAAGTTCGCAACCGAAGCAGCATCGAACTTTATTGAGAATGCCGGTCGAGCGTATCGAACCGCAGCCTTACACGCCGCCGCACTGATAAGCGAACAAGCAACCCTGTTGACACATTCTCGAAGCTCAACCGTGCTTAATGCCTTACTCGAAGCGAAGCGGGCCGGGCGTTCTTTCGACGTTGTAGCTACTGAAAGCCGGCCCATGCTCGAAGGACGATCGCTTGCTACGTCCCTCAGCAGCAAAGCCATATCTGTAACATTAATTGCCGATAGCGCGGCAGCGTTTGCGATGAGCAACGTCGACTTTGTTATGCTTGGTGCTGACAAGCTTACCGCCAGTTACGTTATCAATAAGATCGGTACGAGAATGATCGCTCTCGCTGCGCGCGAACAGGACTTGCCGGTGTACGCGCTCTGCGATACATCGAAGTTTATTCGCGAGGATTATCTCGTCGGAACCGCCCGTGAGATAAACTCCCCTGATGAATTATGGGATGATCCGCCTGCCGGCGTGAAACCGGAAAACCGCTACTTCGAGCCAACTCCGATTGAATATTTTACGGGTATCGTGACAGAGGAGGGGTTGCTATCAGCTGATGATGCGCGCCGCCGCGCCGAAGGCACCGCGATCGATCGGGACCTCGTGGATAGGCTGTTGACGTGTTAATCCGCTAGATGAGCGCTAAGATCATGCGCTCCTGAGAAAATTTGTGGCCATCGGACGATTGGCTATAGAAGAGAAGTCCTTCATCATTACCTATAACTGAGGAATCAATCCAGACGATGTGCAATACTCCGCGACTGTCAACGACCATTGCCGGACTATGACCCCTTCCCTTGCTTGGGATCGCGCTCGAAACCTGTACTACCCCTCCAAAGCTAACGCCTGCGTCGTCGGACTTGGTCAGATACACCTGTCGACCTTTCATTTGCTCTTCTCCAAACAAGTCCCCATTCTGAAATGCAAAGTAAACAACATTATGAAATGTGGTCAGAGTGGGCTTGTGGATATCGCCGTTTGGAAAGTCGCTTACTTGAATAGGATGCGAAAAAGAAGCTCCGTTATCAGTCGAGCGCGTATAGAAAGCCTCAGAATGACCTGGTGTCTGATCCACCCATGCGATGCTGATTCGCCCATCATTGTCCGTAGCGATGGCTGCTTCAGTGGCATCACCCGTGCCGGTAGAGATTTGTTTCGGCTGCGAGAATGTGCGCCCGTGATCAGTAGACCTCGAAAACATAATTACGCTTTTACCAGGAGCGGTATCTTGCCAAGCCACGTTGATTGCATCATTGGGGTCTATGGCGATCTCCGGATCGAAGGCGACCCCGGCCGACCTCGACACATCGAGCGGCTGGCTAAACGTCAATCCCAAGTCGGTTGATTGTGCGAGGAGTATCTTTCCCCGGCCGTCGTTCGTATCGCCCCAAACGACATTCACAGTTTCGTGCGAATCTAAAGCTACGCGCGGCGCGAAAGAGCCGCCATTGCGAGGAGTAAGGCAGAGCGGGGCCCTGAACTTGGTCCTCTTTTTAGAGCTGATCAAAAACGCTTGTGTGGTCCCCGACGAGTTATCGGTATAGGTGACATACACGCGCACTTTTCCATTCCGATTGACAGCCAATGAGGGCCCAAACGCTTCGCCAGGCGATTTGGTGAGGTTGCGTGTCTGGGGCGTATTATCCCAGTTGACACCCGAGTCAGCTGACATTGCGAAGAAGATCTGGCTATGAGGTCTGTGTTCGCTTGCGGGCGCGGTCGCTACTGACATCATCAGGTAAAGGTTGTCGTTATTATCGACATCGATTGCAGGCCAACGTTGCGCGCCAAAAAATCCCTGAGCACGAGTCCTTTTGATTATCGATGAAGGTCCGACGCCGGCGAGGATGAGTGCGGCGATCACAACCAGCAGGAAAGCTCTTCTTCTATTCATAAAGTAAACCGCAACCGTAATTTGATCGAATTTCACAGAACGAAGACGAGACGATGTTACAAGAGGCCCTTTCGGTTTTTCAACTGTTGATTCAAACGCGTTGCTTCAATGTCTTGCGCTTTTGAAATTTGACAGCCCTATCAGCCGAAAGCATACTCGAAATTCGACGTACCATAGACTGTCTGGTCTGTAGTGATCACAAACCGATATTACTGATAGACAATCTCAGTAGATCCGCAGTTAAAAGGCGCAGTCTAGCAGTCGACGGCGAATTGGAAGGAGATTGATGACCGCACAACTTCTTGATAGTGCGAGCGTGGCGCAAGCGATAAAGGAGGAAGTAGCCGCCGAGGTGCTCGAGTATTCAGCTAAAGGCTTGCGACCTGGCCTTGCAGCTGTTCTGGTTGGTGACGATTCTGCCTCGCACATTTACGTTTCGGGCAAGGTTCGAACGTGCGAACAGCTCGGTCTCTATTCTGAAAAAATAGAGCTGCCTGCGTCCACTTCAACCGACGAGTTGCTTGCGCTGGTACGAGAGCTCAACGCGCGAGACGAGATCGACGGCATTCTGGTGCAATTGCCGCTTCCCGAACAGGTTGATGCACCACTGGTGTTGAACTCAGTCGACCCTGCCAAAGACGTTGACGGTTTCCATCCGGTCAATATCGGCAAGTTGACGCTAAACGAACCCGGTGTCAGGCCCTGCACGCCGAACGGGATCATCGAACTGCTCAAGCGAAACAACATCCCGATTGCCGGCTCGCGAGCTGTCGTGATGGGACGAAGCAGAATTGTCGGATTACCTATTGCTTTACTGCTATTGCACAATCACGCAACGGTGACGATCTGTCATTCGCGCACCAAAGACCTGCCGGCGATTGCACGAGAGGCGGACATTCTGATTGCTGCAATCGGGCGCATGGGGATGGTTGACGGAAGCTATATCAAGCGAGGCGCCGCAGTGGTGGACGTCGGAATGAACAGAGTCACAACACTCGAAGATCTCGAACGATTCTTTGGAGACAATCCAAAGCGTCGTGCGGCGTTCGAGAAAAACGGGTACACGCTTATAGGTGACGTCCACCCGCGCGAAGCCGCTGAGGTAGCCGGTTATCTCACGCCGGTGCCCGGTGGCGTCGGCCCGCTGACAATAGCAATGTTGATGAAAAACACGCTTACGGCGATGAAGATGCGCCGTGGTTAAAGGGAATCGAGTATGCCAAGTATAAAATCCAGCGAATGCCCACATTTTAAAGAGACCAACAGCCAGGCCATTGAGGTTAACAGCACTAGATGCGCGGAGTGCGGATTGGAAAATCCGACTCGCGTGTGCATGACCTGTGGTCACATCGGTTGCTGCGAGAGCAGGAACGGTCACGCGTTGGCCCATTCGAAATCAAGCGACCACCCGTTAATCCGACAGTTGCCCATTTCGGACAACTCCTTCACGTGGTGTTACGGCTGCAACGCGTATCTGACTTAGTTCGACTTGCAGGAACGAAGATTCCATTCGGGTTTCGTTACGCACTCTCTGTTTTGCAATACAAGCGCGGGTGTCGATATCATCGCGAAGATTTTAACGAAGACTCGATAAAAATTCCTCCGGCTCGCCCGAAGGTAAGCCAATTTGCTGTATCAATAGAAGAGAATCGATTCAGAACCGAGAAACGGGTATTAAGTAGGACGCACCCAAAAAGATTTTCCAAGAATTTGAAATCAACCCGCCTTTGCCGTGGAAGATCGCTGAGTCCCGTAAACTCACTCAACTCTGGAGTTAATCAGTAAAAGAAGCTGTCCGGACTTGCCAGATTCCTTCGGTAAACTTATGAACGCGACAGAGTGAATCTGTCGTTATCATTTTGTAGTGAGCTATTGAGGCTCTATTGTCTGCAGGAACAACGGTCCGACTATTGCGTACCATCTTATAATAGGTATGGAGTTAAGAAGTAGAGAGAGTGAGTGAGTAATGTCTTAAGCTGGACTGGGAAAAATTGAATGGGCACAGGCGGCGTTTCAAGCAAGAAGAACCCCCAGACCAGCGGCGCACCGGTCCACAACGCGCAGTGGTTGGTGCCTCGGTGGCTCCGATTAACCGGATACGTGGCACTGGGTGCAGCCGGGTCCCTGGCAATCGCTCTCGGTGCGGCAAGCTTTCCGCTCTCTGGTCTTCTAATAAGACCAAAGCTCAAGCGACTCTCCCAGCTCAAGAGCCCACATTTGAGACACCTCATGCGCCGCAAGCGAATCCGATTTGAGGATGTCGCTATTAGGTCATTCGATGGCACTCGCTTGTTCGGTTGGTGGATGAGTGCAGGTCGAACCGCGGCCACCGTAGTCTTTCTCCACGGTGTTAAGAAGAATCGGACCGACGTTCTTCGGGCGGCCCTGGTACTCAGGCGCGCCGGCTTCAACGTGCTGGTCTTCGATGGGCGCGCACACGGAGACAGCGAAGGTCGATATGTGACCTACGGTTTTTACGAGAGGCGCGATGCTGAATCCGCCATCGATTGGCTGGTCGCTGAGAAGAAGATTGACCGCGATCGCATTGGGTTGGCTGGAGAGTCAATGGGCGCTGCAATCGCGCTTCAAGTTGCCGCTCACAACCCGTGGATACGAGCCGTATGGGCGGATAGCCCATTTGCTTCTCTGCGTCGCATAACAGAGGAATTCGTCAAACGGGTGACCGGCTTGCCAGGTCCAGTGTTGAACCCGGTGTTGTGGACCGCGATACAGATGGCTAATTACCGCGGCAAGTTTGACGTTCAGTCGGTTGATCCACTGTCGCTCGCTGCGCAGATTAAGTGTCCAGTCTATCTGGTCCACGGTACGGCGGATCAACTCATAGCGACCGCACATTCCGAGAGCATTCATAACGCTCTTTGCGGAGAGAAAGAGATCTGGTTTGTGGAAGGTGCCCGGCACGCACGATCCGTGCGGCACGTTCGGGAAGAGTATAGCGAGCGTCTGACAAGCTTCTTTATTCGGAAATTGAATAACTGCTGACAGCAGCCCTCTTCGTTTTTTCAGCATCGGTGTAAATTGAAGTTGGTCGAATCGGGTTCTTCATAATCACAGCTTCTCCCGACATCACTTCTAACGAGCATCATTGACACCAAAGCGTTAGTACAGGATCTTTTCGCCGAGCCATTTTAAGGTTCGCTTAGGTCATTAAAAGGAAGCTACAAACAAGACTGTCGCTCGCAACTGGTGCGCCCGCGCCTAAACAAATCTTTCGTCTCAGGTGGCGGCTTCCTGTAATCGTAAACACAAGCTTTAATGTCAGAGGCGAGCCGATCGTTTGCAGCATCGAAGACAGTTATCGTTGTTTTATGAGAACTGAGATGGATGCTTTGGTGCTCGAGACGTGCGTGCTGGAAAAACAAAATCAGCCGAAGTTTGTTGATGACTCCGACTGGCAAAAGGAGTTCGATCTGGATTAGCAAAGAGGTACTGTAGACTGTCTAGTGTGCGGAATCGGGTTCGTGCTATTTAAGGAACGTTCAATGATTAGATAATGTTGAGAAAGTCAGTCTACGGTACGTTGCGATGATTAGATAATGTTGAGAAAGTCCGCAGGCTGGACAGTCTACGGTACGTCGCGATGATTAGATAATATTGAGAAAGGATCCGTAGACTGGGCGTCTACGGTGCTTTGCGATGATTAACATTCTGGACAAAGCAGTAAAAGTAGGCCTGATGGTCGCAATTGTCTTCACCACACTTGCCCTCGGCACAGTGGAAGCATGGTCCGTCGCTAT
>Ga0126384_10002863_pt1 | contig 10448 bp, 8 predicted proteins | sample PanSoiMetPlot_36_FD_92543 | JGI IMG/M metagenome (GOLD analysis project Ga0126384, IMG submission 92543) | Tropical forest soil microbial communities from Panama - MetaG Plot_36 | ecosystem: Environmental > Terrestrial > Soil > Tropical forest > Bulk soil | place: Panama | collected 2016-02-17 | reverse complement strand
TTAGCCGTTGTCTCCCTTTATTTCCTGCACTTGGGCTTTAGGAGGAACTCGCACTTGTACCTGTCGCTGGGCGGCATTGCAGCAGGGCTTTGTTTGACCAGCTCGATATCGGGCAAACAATATCTGTTGGCGCTTGCGATTGCTGCACCGCTTTACGGTACCTTTTATTGGAAGAGCCTGACACAAGCCGCCACCTGGAGCTCGCTTGCTCTGGTAATCTACGGCTTCCTGGCTGCTGCCATTCCAATCCTACTCTACATCGCGTTCAACCGGAAGGATTACACGCTATACGAGTCGAGCTTTGTTGGCGCCTTCTGGCGAGCCATGCGAGCAACGCCATTCCCGGCTGGCGTAAGGTCTTATACGAAACAGCTTTGGGACTGCCTTTTTAGCGTCCCCGGTCCTCGTTTCTTTATCCCCGATACTTTGCCCGTCCCGCTGCCGTATTACTGGTTGTTAGTGCCCGGCTTCGCGCTAGCCGTTTGGCAGAGGCGATTCGAAATCCCGTTACTGGCGATAATTCCAGTTGCAGGCGCGTTCATCGCGACCTCGTACGACAACCGGCTGCTCTTGGCAATTCCATTCTGGGCGATCCTGATGAGCTTCCCCTTTGCCGGACTGTTGAGATTGAAGCGGTGGCCGGGCGTACAAATTGTTCTTGGTATTCTCGCAGCCTTAATACTGCTGGACGGCTTGGTGCCCTCGATTCGATATATCTACGCCAAAACGAAGAGCCCGTTTTCAATTCGCTATTACGCACAGGAAGAAGTCGCTGTCTCTCGGTTTTTGAAGCATGTGGTCGCCGGTCAAGAACACCCCGGTCCTCCTCACTTGGAACGCAACGAGTTCAATCGAATTGAGAACATCCCGGACGCCCCGTACGACACGTTGGTCTGCGCAAGAGAGGCTTACTCGATTATTCATCTGTTCCTGCGTGATTATGGTGACTCCAAGATACTATCTTTTTGCGGTGGCACTGCCATGTATGTGATGAGCCAACCGGACATATGGAAACATAACAAGACAGCAATTCTCGCGTACGCTCCGAGCAATAAAGATCTCAAGTTGATCTGGGAGCGAGATCCAGTCACAGACCAGATAGTTACGATACTCCAACCGCTGTGTGATCTTGGAACAAAAGATACTCTTTCATTTTCACTCGCGGGAAGAGTAAGGACATTCTATGTCTTAAACATCCCTAACAGCAACATTCGCCAATTTCAGGAACACGTGCGAGCGTTGCCTGGGACACCAGAAGCGCCGCCTCCTCAATTGAGCTCGCTCCCTCAGAGCGTGACTAACATGTTTGAAGGGGGCAAAGGGGGCGGCAAAGGACAATTTGATTCTCCAACCGCCATGGCGGTTGACCCGCGCGGAAACATTTTCGTCACCGATACTGGCAATGGGCGCATCGAAAAATTCTCGCCAACCGGTACTTTCCTTACGAGCATAGGACAAGTTGACGCGCCCAATGGAATCGCAATTGATCGCGAGGGCAACATTTATGTCGCGGAGATAGGCTCCAAGCACCGCTTGCAAAAACTGGCTCCCGACGGCGCATTCATCGCCGAGTGGAAAGGCCCTGAGCCTGGATTCTATGGACCGCGTCGGATTGCTGTCGGCCCTGATAACTCAATTTATGTCGTCGATTCGGGTCGGAATCGAATCGTGAAGTTCAGTCCCGATGGTCAGGTCCTTGCGAGTTGGGGCAATGAAGGAAGTGGCGATGGACAGTTCAGAGATCATACGTCGGTCGCCGTCGATCCGACCACCAACAAGGTCTATGTAGCCGATCCCCTTAACAAACGGATACAAATATTTGACTCGAACGGGAAGTTCTTAACAAAATGGATAATTTCCGAATGGGGGCAGCCACACGGGTTCGAAGATTTGGCCATAGATTCGCAAACGGGCCGTCTCTACGCATCAAGCGCCAATATGAACGTCGTGCTCATCTTTGATTTGAATGGCACCAGAGTTGGCCGTTTAACGGCAAAGCTTCCCGAGCGCCTCGAAAGGCCATCTGCGCTGGTTTTGGGAGACCGGAAACTTTATGTCTTAAACATGGCCGGGAATCGTGTGAGCGTAATTGATCTGTAGCTTCGGTACCGGAGGTCAAAGTTCTTTTGAGCACAAACAAAACAAGAGATTTTCCGGGAGCACTCGATTAAACAAGAACTCGAAATGTTCTACACTGAGGGCGAGGCGGCGGGACATCGGAGTCAGGAATGGCGCGAATCCGTTGAACGTTCCGATATGCTCCACTCGCCATCCGGCGCGTGCGCACATTACGCGGAGTTTTCGTTTCGTGAAATGCGTTACATGCTGGGCTTCATCCAGCGTTGCAACCAAGCCGAATCTGTCCAACAGCCATTCAATAATCGGCCAGGCACTTTGATAGTTGGGTGTGGTAAGAAAAAGCTGCCCGCTAGGATTCGTCAGCTTGTAGAAGAGTGAGAGGACATTCGCCGCTTGACTCTCGTAAAGATGTTCAATTACTTCGATACAATAAATTCTGTCAAACGGCTTGTCGGCTAGGAGGTCTTCGAATTGACCATGGCGAAACTCAAGATTGGGCGCGGCATACGTGCTTCTTGCATAGCTGATCGCTGACAGGTTGCTATCAATGCCTACCACCTCGCCAGCATGGAGAGATAAGAAATGACTGATCGTTCCCGACCCACACCCCGCATCAAGGGCACGGTCCTGCTTCCCGGGCATGGCAACGCGTTGTATCAATCTGAACTTCGCTTCGTGCCAAAAGCATTGCGCCGCCCGGTCTGACCTCAAAGCTCGCGCCTGATAGTCGCCCCCGATGCGAATCGCGTCACCCTCCCGGCGTTTTAGCTGCTGTTCGCTGCCTGCCTCCATCTCAGTTAGCCAGCCACTACAGGCCCTAAAAAGCAGTATCAAAATGATGATTCGCTGGCAAATGTAGCATTCGCTTCTGACCGCGAGTTCCCCCGAGCGCGTGACAGTTTCTCATCGGTGTTACTTATGAGAGTCTCGGCAACCACGTAACGAGGGCGATATTTAACTTCCTGGTAAATCTGAGCGATATACGTCCCAATGATCCCCAGACTAATCATTAATACACCGCCGATCAGTAATTCGAGTATGATCACCGTGGTAAACCCTGGGAACGCTAGTCCTGTGAAATACATAACCAGTGCGTAACCTGAGAATAGGATCGCACAGAGCAGAAACAGCCCTCCAAGGATGGTTACTGCCTGCAGCGGCAACGACGAAAATGCTGTGATGGCGATGACAGCCAGCCGGAACAGACCCAGAAATGACCAGCGTGACTGTGTTAATCTTCGGCTCGGTACCGAAAACGTTATCTGTTTTCGACGAAACCCCAACCAGCTTATCATCCCTCGGAAAAACGTGTTTCGCTCACGCAGATCCAGCCATGAGTCAATGACTTTGCGGTCCAGAAGCTTAAAATCTGAAGATCCGTGCAGGTTGTAACCTGAAAGGCCACTTAAGGTGCGATAAAAGAAGCGCGCTCCGATTCGATTGACCAGCGGCTCGGTCCCGCGGGTTTTCTTTATACCTTCGACGATGTCCCAATGCTCGTCTCGCCAAAGGCGAACCATCTCGGGAACCAGCTCCGGAGGATGTTGCAAATCCGCGTCTATCACAATACACCCCCGCCCGGATGAGTAGGCCAATCCGGCGCAGATTGCTGCCTCTTTTCCAAAATTGCGACTGAACCGAAGAACTTTCAGCCCCGAAATTTGATTGACCATGCTTTGCAAGACCTGCCACGTGTGGTCTGTTGAACCGTCATCGATGGCGATCATCTCCATCGGCAACCCTGTCTTCAATGCTTCCGCCTGGATCAACGACAGATTCTCAGCTATCTGGTCGCCCTCATTGTGTACTGGAATCAGAACCGAAAGTATTACATTACTATCACCACGCGCACGGGGTTCTGTTGTAAGTGGATGACCACAGAACCTGCACTGCCAGCCATTTTGGTCGAGCACATCCATTTTGCTGCTAATTAAACGTATCGCGCATAAATGCATACGAATCGACTGGCATTGTCAATCCATGCATAGCAACGCCATGCACCATTAGCCAGTCCCGCCCAGGCTGAAGCAGGACGTACTCGACACGAAGTCGCTGTCTCGGAGATTTCATGCATCGGCAAAACAAACGGTTGCTTCACCCGGAGCATCGATTGCACTTGCGCCGCGCGTTGGAAACGCCTATTAGCTTTACCCTCATGGTTCACCATATTGTTCTCTACAGATTGAAGCCGGAGGTCACGCCCGCCCGCGTGGAGGAGATGATGATGAACACGCGGATGCAGCTCCTCAAAATTCCCGAGGTCCTCAGCATTAAATGCGGCAAGCGGATCGACCCGGAAATCGATTGGCCATTCTTCGTCTCGATCGATTTTGAGTCGATGGACAAGTACGCCATCTTCCGTGAAGACCCGATCTACGTGAAATTCGTGGGAGAAGTGATCAAGCCGAACACGGAGGATTCGCTGGCGCTCGATTTCGAGATGGATCCGGGCAAGGACGTTCGGTTTTCGTAGCTATAGCGGCAGCCGTGTCGGCTGCGAGTTTTGGAGAAACGCAGGCGGCACGCCTGCCACTACAGGCGAATTGCTATTCCGGCCTGTCGCGGGTAATCATCGATCTGAATGCGGCTCGGTTATCTTTACTCCCGTTACCCCGTAATCTCGCAAACGTTTTGTGACGCGGAAATGCTCGCGCTGGAACAGCGCGGCATCGAGCTCGTAATCGGCTCGGTGTATCCGCCACTCACCAGTTTGCGCCATGAATACATCAGCCGGTTGCGCGCACTAATTCGTTACGCGCCACCTCAGCAAATTCTGCGGATCTGGCAAGAAAATGCGAAAGCAGGCCGTGCCACATTCACATGGCCGATCGCGCTCATTGAGCAGCACGAGCAAAAATATGGGCCAAGCGTGAAGGCGGAACTGCGCGCGCGCAATGCCCTCTATTTCGCGGAGTTTTTTGCGCGCAGTGGCGTAGATCATGTGCACGTCCATTTCGCCAACCGCGCAGCGCACACTGCGCTTTTTCTGAAGGAAATTTCAGGCATTTCATTCAGCGTCACGGCGCACGGGCAGGATTTTATGAAGGATCTCGGCAGCGACGACCTTCTCCGCGAAATCTGCGCCGCAGCGGAATTTGTCGCGGCCGAGACGGATTACAGCCGCGACTTGCTTCGCCAACGCTGTCCGGATTCGGCGGCGAAAATTCACCGGGTTTACAACGGAATCGATCTCGAACGTTTCCCGGCGCCCGGCCCGGTCAACAGTAATTCTACGCCGCGCATCGTGAGCGTCGGACGGCTGGTTGCATTTAAAGGCTTCGCAGATCTCATCGATGCCTGCGCCGAGCTGGCGCGCCACGGAGTGAACTTCGCCTGCGAAATAATTGGCGATGGCCCATTGCGCGACAGGCTTCAGACAAAGATCAAGCAGTTGGATCTATCCTCTCGAGTGAATTTGCTCGGTTCACTATCGCAGAAGGTCGTTTTGGAGAAACTTCAAGCCGCCGACGTTTTCGCACTGGCTTCGACAACCGACGACAAAGGGGCCACGGACGTCTTTCCGACCGTGATTCTCGAAGCCATGGCGTCGGCGCGTCCGGTCGTTTCCACTCGTCTCGCTGGGATTCCCGAATTGGTTATGGACGGCCAGACCGGTATCTTGGTCTCCCCCGGCGATAGTACTGCGCTTGCGCAACCCCTTGAGCAGTTGATATGCGATCCCCAGTTGCGATTGCGCTACGGCCGTGCCGGGCGGTCGCGAATTGAGCAGCATTTCCGAATTGAGCAGACGGTCGCGCCGTTGCTTGAGATGCTCGAGAAAACATCGATCTCGTCTGGTCGAAATGCGCCTCACATCGGCGCAGCCACAGAAAACCGTCAAAGCGCATATCTGATCGATCGCTGGCCCGATCACGAATTGCCGCTACTCGAACGTGAGCTTGAGGAGATGAAACGCCGCAACGTGCCCGTTGTTCCGTTTGTCTGTGAACTAAATTCCAGTGCGCGACTGAATAGCACGATGCAACAAATCGCGCGGTCGCTCGAATTTCTGCCGGAGGCAACGGTGTTGGAAGCGGAGTGGCGTGCAAACCCGAATCTTGCACAACAATTGGAAGAAGAACGTGCACAAGACAGCAGCCGAGTGCCCGGTGCAGTTTTCCTGCGGGAAGCGCGGTTCGCGCTCGTGCTGCGGAAATTGCTTCAAGAGCAAAACGTATCGCACGTTCACGCTACGAGTTCCCATGCGCTCATTTGTGCGATCATGTTAAAAAAGCTACTCGGCGTAACCGTAAGCGCTACGATCGAGCCGAGACCCCAGTTACCGCGTGAGTGGATCCAGGACGCGCTGGCCGAATGCGTCGGCGGTCGCTTAAGCAATCGGAAATTGATCGAGCAACTCGACCGCTCATTTCTTTTTGATAAAACAACGTCGCGTTCTGCTCCCCGGAAAGTGCTCGGCGTGATCAGCAAAAAGACTGGAGTGGATTTGGCCGCAGGCGCAGCTTTCTGGCAAAAATGGGCGGACCTCCTTTTGCGCTGGAGCTGCGGCGATAGAAAATCCAAAGCTTGTCCGGAGCAAACAAAGCGCGTCGAATAGATCGAAGATCGAAAATGAAAAAGGCCATTCTGCTCGCTGGCGGTGCGGGAACACGTCTGTTCCCGCTAACCAAAATCGTCTGCAAACAACTTCTGCCGATTTACGACAAGCCAATGATCTGCTATCCGCTGGCGACTCTGATGCTCGGAGGCCTGCGCGAAGTGCTGATCATTTCGACTCCAAAAGATTTGCCGATGCTACAAAACTACTTGGGCCATGGCACACAGCTCGGCATTCGTATCCAGTATGCCGAGCAACCGAAGCCTGAAGGAATCGCGCAGGCATTCCAGATCGGCGCGAAATTTATTGGCGACTCGGGCGCGTCGCTGATTCTAGGCGACAATATTTTCTACGGAAACCTTGATTTTTACCGCGACGCGCTCGCCATCGAACGTGGCGCGTGCATTTTCGGCTATCAAGTCCGCGACCCGGAGCGGTACGGCGTAGTCGAGTTCGACGCTGATGGCAGAGCAATCAGCCTCGAAGAAAAACCGAAGCAACCCAAAAGCCCGTTCGCTGTGCCGGGGCTTTACGTTTACGACGATCAGGTCGTTAACCTTTGCCGGACGCTCCGCCCATCAGCGCGTAACGAACTGGAGATTACTGATCTAAATTTGCTTTATCTGAAACAGAATCAGCTGCATGTGAAAATGCTCAGCCGCGGCATGGCGTGGCTCGACACCGGCACCACAACGACACTACTAGAGGCGGGCAATTACATCGCCACAATCGAACACCGGCAGGGTCTGAAGATCGCATGCCTGGAGGAGGTCGCTCTGCGCATGGGTTTCATCAGCCAATCCGATCTCGAAAAGATCATCGACGGATTACCGCAAAATGAATACCGCGACTATTTGCGTATGGTCTGTGATGAAGGTTTAAGCGCGGGACCGGAACCGATGGGATAAAGGCGTTTGACACAAACGCCCTACAATTATTTCGGTTGCTCGCGCAGCAAATGGTTCGTGTCAGCCAGCAGTTTGGTAATCGCTTCCGGTTCGGTCGCGTCGTAGTAGCCGCGGATTTGGCTATGTCGATCGACCAGCACCATTCGCGTGCTGTGCACTGGACGCCCCAGCGGATCGCTTCCATCTGACACCGCAAGTTTGAAGCCGTCATGTGAAAGTTTGTAGATCTCAGATTTTGGCCCGGTCAGAAAATCCCAGCGTCCCGGCTCGGCTTGTAATTTCTCCGCGTAACCACGCAACACGGCCGGTGTATCCTTCTCCGGATCGACACTGAACGAAACAAGATGAACGTCCGTTTTTCCCAGCGGCTTTTGCAATTCGCTCATCCGGCTGCTGATCATTGGGCACGGTCCCGGGCACGTCGTGTAGATAAAGTCTGCGATCCAAATTTTGCCGGATAACTGCGCTGCCCCAAACGGCTGTCCGTTTTGATTCGTAAGCTGAAAGGTGGGCACCACGCCGTAAGAGGAAACATTGCGTTGACGCAGAGTCGAGACCTCGACGTTACGCAACCACAGCAATACCCCTAGCGTGACAATCGGGATAAGGATCAGCGTCACCTTCCAGATGACACCGCTGCGTGTTGGCGCACGATTCACTGTGACAGAAGTCGTGTTCATAGTTTCGTTAGAACTAAAGCTCCCAGCAGCAGCGGAAGATACGCAATCGATGCAATGAACAGTAAACGCGCAGCGTGCGGTGTGCGCAGCCGCAAAAAGCGCATCGCCACCGCGACGAACAAACCGCCGAGCAGAAGCTCGATTGCAAGATAAACGTAACTGACAACTCCGAGAGACGCGGGCAGACCAGCTAGGATCAGGAGCAGAATGCAGAAAAACACGCTCTGACTGGCGCTACGTTCGCCGCTCAGATCGTCCGTTGAAATCATGCGGAACCCAGCGCGCGAATAATCTTCGCGGCACATCCATGCGATGGCGAAAAAATGCGGCAGTTGCCACAAAAACACGATCGCGAAGAGACTCCATGCGCCGGCACCAATGTCGCCGCGCGCGGCCGCCCAGCCGATCATTGGCGGGATCGCGCCCGGAATCGCGCCGACAGCGGTGTTGGCAGTGCTGGCGCGCTTCAGAGGCGTGTACGCAAAGATGTAAATGACAATCGTAATAGCGGTGAGCGCAGCGCTTAACGCGTTGCAAACAATCGCCAGATATGCAACTCCAAAAAGCGACAGGACCGTGCCAAACACGAGCGCTTGCAGCGGCGCCATCCGGCCCGCTGGGATCGGGCGCGTCCTGGTGCGACGCATGAGCGCGTCGGCTCTGCGTTCCCACCATTGATTGAGAGCGGCTGCGCCCGCTGCGGCCGCTGCGGTCCCGAAGACGGTGTGGAAAAGCGCACGGTAATCAATCGGCGGTTCGGATCCGAGATAAAAACCCACCGCTGTCGTAAGCAGAACGAGCAGCGTCAGTCTTGCTTTGACCAGCTCTGCAAGATCGCTAACGAAGCCGTGGCGCGGCGGCGCAACAGTCGGACTTTCAATTGCGGCCGTTTTCATGCGGCAATACGTTCACTCTGCGGCGCGCCCGGTCCGGCGGGTGCCGGGCGCCCTACTTCTGTTTGTGAAATTCGCCAGCAAATCGCGGTGATGCTCACACCAAAGGATAACATGACCGCGCCGATCGCGACATGTGCCGTCGCGATATCGGCAGCTTTATTGCTCCAAATCACCCAGGCACCAAGCGCAATCTGGCAAAATACCAGCCCGACCCAAAAGAGCGATAATTGCGCAAGCGTCGCGAAGCCACGCGTGTCTCGCCGTACGCGAAAACAAAACGCGGTCACACCGATGACAATAATCAACGCCATAAACCGATGCGCCATTTGCAGCCAAATTTGAAATGCGTCCACGTCCGATAGGGCGCGCGCGTCCCGCCACGCGTTGATCTTCGCCAATGCAGTCGCGTTGGTATCCGGAATCCACGCCCCGTTTGCGGTCGGAAAATCAAGAATCGCCAGATCGCGATGCTGATGGCGCATCGTTGCGCCGAGCGCTAACTGTACGTAAATCGCGACCGTGATTGAAATCGCGATATTCCGAATTCTCGCAGCGCGGGACAGCGACAATGGAGGGGCGAGCTCCCGTAAGCCCGGGATTCGCGCACCGTAACTCTGGCCCCGCGTCGCAGGAGCTCCGCCCTCCAACCTGACCGCGTCACCCGGAAGCAATCGCCAAAATTCGGTTGTCACAAGAGCAATGAAAACAAGCAACCCGAGAAAAGCCTGTGCAACGCAGGCGTGAAAGACACCGATCTCATCTTTCATCATGGTGACGCGAAGACCGCCGAGAATTCCTTGTAAAATCACGCCGGCAAGCGCGATCACGCCTAAGTTGCGAACCCATCGACGGTCTTCGCGCACCCAGAGCCACACTACGAGAATAATCGTCAGAAATCCGACCAGCGAACCCATTAAACGATGGGTGTGCTCAAACAAAATTCCGCCGACCCATTTCGAAACAGGAAACAAAAACATGTTGTAGCCGAACGTAGTCGGCCAATCCGGCACCGCGAGCCCAACGTTTTTACTGGTCACCATGCCGCCGCTGCAGATGAGCAACAGCGTCGCGACGAACGTGAGCCAAGCGAAACGATTGAGCCATCTAATTGAGCTAGCCGAAGCCATCCAGATCCAATTAACCAGGGATTACGCGGAGTTCGCCGATAATTTGTAGCCGTCGCCTTGCCGCGACGTGCGCGCCTCGCACAGCGAAGCGGCTACAGCTGGCCCGGGCTCGGCGATGCAGCGGGGGCAGTCGGCTTGTTTTGTGGTTGCTGCGGCGCGCCCGAAGGGGGGGCGCCTTGCGCGCCGCCGGCGAGGTCGGC
>Ga0126384_10002861_pt1 | contig 10450 bp, 12 predicted proteins | sample PanSoiMetPlot_36_FD_92543 | JGI IMG/M metagenome (GOLD analysis project Ga0126384, IMG submission 92543) | Tropical forest soil microbial communities from Panama - MetaG Plot_36 | ecosystem: Environmental > Terrestrial > Soil > Tropical forest > Bulk soil | place: Panama | collected 2016-02-17 | reverse complement strand
CGCGTCGAAGTAAAGATTCTGGTCAACAAGGGAATCGTTGGGGCCTAGAACTTGCTCCTTGGTTCCCGCAGCACTCACGCGCAGCTGGATATCTATGCCAGGCTGCGCGTGACCACTTACAGCCACTTCGCGCACGATCTCGCAGCGCCCAAGCTTCTCAGGCACAACAGGACGCGACTATCCTGCCTTTGGCACCCAGATATCAACGCCGGAGGGGACATCGAACGTCGTTGGCATGATCCCAATGACGGTAAAGGCCTGTCCATTCAATCGCATGGTAGTGCCGATGATTCGTGGGTCCCCGCTAAATCGCTGTTGCCAGAGACGGTGACTGAGCATTACAACCTGCTGCCTGCCCGAGCCGTATTCCTCCGGAAGGAAACCACGGCCGAGCAAAATCGGCGTTTTTGCAGTCTGAAAAAAGACGGGAGTAACTGATGCGCCGCGAATCTTCTGAGAGCCTCGGCTCTCGTGAAGTTCAAATGAGTCGACTTGATAACTCGTAACAGGTGGACTAGGCACATTCGCTTCGCGCGTTGAAAAGCAGCCCGCAATGAAAATACAGCCCAAGACTCCTGTGACGACAAGACGCGCTGATGATTTCACGTTGTCCTCCCAAATTGGCCTAGTTAAAAAAGTGTAAGGCAGAAAAGTTTCACTACTGTTACAGTGCACACTTCTGGCTGATCCTTAAATAACTTCACGATTCAAATCACACTCTTGGGGGAGCAGGAAGACTGTTTGCCTTTGAGGCCTGAATTGAAAACTCACCACACCTTTTTAGGCTTTGCTGATCGCTTGCGTTTCGAGACGAATGACGAAGTAGCACGTCAAAGCGATCAAACGAGGAGCAGCTTTTGGCGCAGAAAGGACTTAAGGATGTATTCGATAGCAAAGAAGTTGCTGATGATCACGGTTGCGGCTCTACTCAGCCCAGGATTCTGTCATGCACAGGGGCTTGAACCGGGAAACCTGATCGGAGTCCATGTGGTTACTGTGACCCTCAATGCCAACGCCACCATGGATGACTTCATGAACTTTTACGTCCGCGAAGTGCTTCCAGAATACGAAAAAAATTGGCCAGGACTAAAAGGATATCTTCTAAAGTCATTCTTCCCCGATGCGAAGAACAAGTTTGCGATTGTCTGGCTTTTCAAAACCGTTGAGGATCGCAACCGCAATTTCAACTCGGATGGCACCGCCAACCAATTGGAAAAGGCCGCGCTAGAAAAGGTCAAGCCGATGGAGGACAAGCTGAAGCGATTGTACGGGGCCTACACAGTGCAATACACGCGTGAGGATGATTGGGTCGTGCAGTGAACTGCGCTTATCCCGGGCCGAACCTTACCAGGCAGTCGCCGGCAAGAGAGAGCGTGCGCACCAGCATCACGGCCAATCGGATGACGGCTCCCTGACTCAGACCGTTCATTCCTCGCTATGGGTCTAGCATGCCCACTGCGCTAGTTTCATCCGTAAGGCGCCGGAAGGCCACAGGCATCACGAGCTATACACCTAGCTCGATCATGCGTTCTTCGCGAGTCACGTTGCAGGAAAAGACGCCGGCATCATTGCTCTGGTTCCTGCTCGCCGGGTGCGCCAACCGGCCTTGACATCATTTCGATGCGTTTCATCAATTTTTTCGGTTCAAACCGGAAGATTCAGACACAAATCAGGATGGCTGACATGGTTTTCTGATTGTGTTCATCGGAACACACCGGTAGGAGCCGTCTCAATGAGTTTTGTAGTGAGCGGAACGAGAACCAGCGAGGCACGACACGTCGCGGAAGACTCGGATCCGTTCCATGATCTGTCCCTCTCCCGTACTTATCGTCTTTTGGTCTACATGGCGGCATTGCTGCTGCCTATATTTCCTTCCGCAATGGTTGCGTCTCAAAGAAATGCGCGGAAGGTCAAAATTACCGAGGCACTCTGGATTGGAACCACACTGCTGAGCCCAGGTGATTATGAAGTGAAGTGGGACGGAATCGGCTCACTAGTTCAAGTCTCATTCCTACAAGCAAACAAAACGATGGCTAATGCCTCAGCGACAGCAGCAGCGACCACCAGTCCTCACGATCACGCTGCGGTGGGAGTTCGTGCCATCAGCGAAAGTTCCAAAGCTCTCGAAACCATCACGTGGAAGGACGTGTCGTTGACTTTCCACATCGTTCATCCGTTTTGAGCAAAATCGTCCAAAAAGGGACAGCCTCAGGGGTATGTCGGAGTAAACGATTCCCGAACCAGGAATCGACAACTTACAGACAGGGCACTACTTGCAAGTTGTTGATTCTTCGTTCCAGAAAATCTAACTTCGAAGGCTCCTCAGGTTTCCGCTCTCCAGTCCTGTTTCAATCAGCTTTAGGGCAGGACGACAACGGCACCCTTCATGCCCAGCTCGTCATGAAGCACGCAAATATAGGGATAGGTGCCCGGCTGCGTAAAGGTCACGCGAAATCGTGTAACGCCTGGCGGCAATTGACCGAGCCCGGTACGCTCCTGTGCCGCGGCGACAATGAACCCCGAATGGACGTTATCCGCAGGCGAACTGATGACTGCGTGCCGAGCACCATCGCTGTCCACAGTGACGTTTCTCGAAGCAGGCATGGGGTCTAGGGGTTCGGTACCGAAGGTGATCGTATGGGAAGCGGTTGGATCGGAATTGGACCACTCGACGGTTTCTCCTGCGTGGATGAAGATCTTTTCGTGGTTGAAACGCATTAGAGCCAGGTTTTCACTTCCTCCCGGAGTCGCCGAAATCACGCCAGCCCCCGCGTTCACGTGATTTTCCGCTGAGTGCTCATCATGGGAACCAAGATCAATCGCGGAAAGTAGCCGCTCTCGCTCCTCCTGCGCCTGTTTGTCGTAGAAGGCCTGGTCGTGAGGAAGTGGCTCGGACGATGGCAGCACGTGAACCGTCGCAGTCATATTTCGGTGGATAAGGCAAACAAGCTTGAAATTGTTAGCTACTGGGAACATGACTGTGAAGGTCTGCCCTTTGGTTAGACGGTGGGTGGTCACGCACGTGGAGCCATCGAACGTTGCAAATCCATCCGGAGAAAACCCTGGACATCCCACTTGGTCAGGAAGACGTACCTGTCCGGCTCTTAGAAAACTCACCGTATGGGGCTCGTCGGTGGCAAACGTCCAGGTGATGCTGTCGCCAGCGTGAATCCAGATCTCACTCGGCAGGAACGCGATTGCCTGCTTTGCCAAGTCGCCGCTCTGGGCTCCAACTGTAGCCTGCCATTGCGCATGCAGCAGTTGGGGAATAGTCAGGGCGATAACAATTAGTAACCAGCTGCAGACTCCGACAAACCGGCTGAAAGATAAACGAGACATTTCCTTAGATCCTCCTTACAAGCGTTGCGAAGGATGGACCTGCGAACACCTCGCACTCAATGGAACTCAGATGAAACGTTTCTGATCTCGAAAGTTACTGAAACCAGCAGACTTGCCGGGAGTTGTGAGATGGTCGTAATTGAACGCCTTCTCCCACCGGGCTATACTCCCTCGAAAAACTCTGGGGCCCAGTTTGGTCGTGAATGCTACAAAGCCGGGTATTTATCGTTTTGGATTCTTCGAATTTGACCCGGATACCTGCGAGCTGCGAAAGCAGGGATTACGTGTCCGCCTTGAAGGCCAGCCAGTGGCGATCCTTGCGCTGCTTCTGGAGCGGCCGAACCAGCTGGTTACACGCGAAGAGTTGCAGAGAGCACTGTGGCCGGGCGACACCTTCGTCGATTTTGAACAGAGCTTGAACGCTGCCGTCCGGCGACTTCGGCTGGCTTTGGACGATTCCGCGGATTCTCCTCGCTACATCGAAACCCTCGCCCGCAAAGGATATCGCTGGGTAGCTCCAGTGATGGGGCCTCCTGCTGCTGTGGTCGGAATCGAGGAGCCTCCAATCGCAGGAACTGAGGCAGGGCGTCGACGAACCCAGATGGTGAGGCGAGCGCTGCTAGCCGGCGCCATCATCTTGGCGATAGCCGTCTGCGCATGGACCGTTTTGAAGTCGCGCGCTTCAGCGAGTCGGGTCATGCTCGCAGTGCTTCCTTTTCAGGATCTCAACGGTGACACGCAGCAAGCCTATTTCGCTGACGGCATGACCGAGGAAATGATCACGCAGCTAGGCAGCCTGAACCCGCAGCGACTCGGTGTGATAGCACCAACATCAGCGATGCAATACAAAGGGACGCACAAAGATACAGGACAAATTGCTCGCGAGTTGAATGTGAACTACCTCGTGGAAGGGACGGTGCGCCGCGAGGGGGCGAGTGTTCGCGTTACAGCACATTTGATTCAGGCAGGTGATCAGGCCGACCTCTGGGCCGAGAGTTACGACAGCAGCATCGGCGATGTTCTAAAAGTGCAGAGTGATTTGGCGCGCGCTATTGCCGGACAGATTCGGCTCCAGCTCACACCAGGTGCTGAACAACGACTGTCCAACACTCCCCATGTCAATGCGCAGGCACACGATGCATATTTGCAGGGACAACAAGCCTGGAGCTTGCGTGATAAAGAAGGCACTACCCGAAGCATCCAGTTGTTCCAGCGTTGCCTCGAGATCGATCCCAATTACGCTCCCGCTTATGCCGCCCTCGCCCGCGCTTATGCGTTAGCTCCAGTTTCATACACCATGGCTGCATCGGAGGCGATGCCGAAGGCTCGTGAAGCGGCGATGCGGGCTATCGTGCTGGATGATTCCCTCGCTGACGCACACAGCGTCCTCGGGTTCATCAAGGCTCATTACGAATATGACTGGCCCGGAGCAGAGCGCGAGTTCAAAAGAGCGCTTCAGCTCAATCCCAGTGATGCCTTTGCGCACCTCTTCTATTCCAACAGCTTTCTTTCTCCCTTGGGCAGGCATGACGAAGCCATCGGAGAGATGAAACAGGCGATCGCCCTTGATCCGTTCTCGCCTCGCATTCAATCGTTCCTCGCACGAACCTACATTTGGGCGCGCCGATACGACGATGCATTGAGTCAGTTGCAGAAAACGACGGCAATGTTTCCAAGCTTTGCCATCGAGCACGAACGGCTCGCGCACTTATACACCTATCGTGGCGAGTACGCCAAAGCAATTACTGAGGAGACGCGCACAAGAGTTCTTGCTGGCGAAGATCCCCACAAGGTATTGGAACTCGAAGCCTCCATGCGCAACGCGCTCGCGGCAAAGGGACCACAGGGTTATTGGGAAAAGCTGCTGGAACTTTCCAGCCGACCGGATAATCCACCGGAGGCTTACACGACAACCAGCGGACTTGCGATCATCTATGTTCGTCTCGGAGATAAGGAGAGAGCACTGCAGGCCCTTGAACAGGGCTACAAGGAACGTCAGCTCCACATGACCGAAGTCGGAATCGAGCCTGCATTTGATCCGCTGCGGTCTGAATCGCGCTTTCAAAATCTCCTGCACCAAATCGGACTGCCTGATTTCGAGCGAGTTACCCAGTAGTGCGGGTAGGCTATCGCAGGGTTCGGTGAAACTCACATGACGAAACCAGAAATTTCCGGCATAGCGCCATTCTTCATCGTGAAGAATGTGCCCACCGCGCTGTCGTTTTATCGCGACCGTCTTGGGTTCGACATCACGTTTCAGGGGCCCGCTGAAGACATCTTCTTCGGCATTGTTCAGCGGGGCGCTGCGATGATCATGTTTAAGGACGTTGGTGTCGATCCTCTTCCCAACCCCAAACGGGAATCGGGGGCGCGCTGGGATGCGTACCTCGCTGTCCCCGATCCGGACGCTTTGGCAGCAGAATTCTCGTCGCGCAATGTCGAGTTTTCCGAACCACTCAAAGATACTGCTGATGGTTTGCGTGGATTCGAACTTAAGGATACTGACGGCTACGTTTTGTTTTTCGGCCGACCTCGTTCCTGAGGTCCGAAATCTCGCGAAATCTGGCCTCGCAACCCATCCTCCGAAAATCGCCGACCGTATGGCCTCACATTGAGACTCATTCCGGGAAAAGCAAGGGCAGGGCCTTCGGAACGACCCGGAGCCTGGACCTATTTATCTATGTAGTCAGTTTGAAATCTGTCTGTGCCACTTAGCTGAACGATGACCATGCCTTCCTTCGCTGCAACGAAATGAGCAACACCTGCAGGAATCACAATGAAACTGCCCGCAGGATAGGGTCGTAACTCCGCTTCCTCGAATTTCCTTCCTTCCCCCACAAACCAGATGCCCTGGATGACGGTAACGAGTTCATCTTGCGTGTGCGTGTGGGCGAGGACCCGCGCGCCGTTGGGGATTTTGACTCGATCAATCCAGACACCGCCTCGGCTGGAGTCGCCAAACAGCTGCGCTCGTTGTCTTCCATCCTTGTAGTAAGTGGGTGTGAACCAACGAACTTTGTCGGGGGTCAGCCCGCTCACAGCCTTGTTGTGGACTTGCGCCAGCAGCGTTGCGCACGCGACGACCGCGACCATCGCCAAAATAGCAGCGGCTGCAGTAACGATCCTGTTCATCTCATTCTCCAGGGCGGGTGGCCAAGCTCGTCCTCAAGACTTCTTTCGGCTCGGCTTCGGCTTGAGTGACTTTGCGTAGGAATAGCTCGACTCCAGGTACTTCTTCAGCTCTTTGGTTTTTCCTAACAGCGCGTCCGGCACCGCAACGTATTCCTTCATCACCGCACCATACGCGCTGAATAGGGATGCCTTGTACCTCTTCAGGAACTCTTCGCGGATGTCTTGGGGAAGCCTGATGGCCAGCGACTCTGACTGATGGAGCAGTGTAAACATGTTGCCATTGATAGCCGTATAGGGGTTTGCGTCGCCCTTGCGTTCCAGTTGGGGGATTGTGGCAATCAGTTTTTCGTACAGCTCCACTTTGGGATTACTCTTCCCAGCTTTTTTCTGTGCGCTCATCGTCATCCTCGACGCTCGGCATCTTTTGTAGCATCGGTTTCACCACAGTTCTAGCAAGGCCCAGTGTTTGTATTTCCGCTAAACTTCCTTGCCTCTCTTATGTAGTTCAGCCTACTCCACACTCCATGCAAAACATTCAATGTTCGTTCCACGAAATCTTCGAAGGCAGACAAACGCCGCTTGAGATTTAGGTTTCCGGAACACGTAACGCTTTACCGATCCTCGCGATTACCAGCCATTCCTAAACGATCCTGCGACGCAAATCCACACAAGGAGTTGCGTCGTGAAAAATCTGTTCCGCGTTATCGCCACAATTCTCCTCCTCGCAGCCACACTGTCAACCAACTCGTTCGCCGATGGAGACCCATTGCCACCTTGTCCGGCAGGTGTATGTGCCGTCAATTAGCAAGGACCCGATGTTCGTCATCGGCGGGGCCCTGTTCGGCGCGGTCATCTGGACAGCGCGTCGTTCCAAGCGAACCGACGCGGCATTACCGTCGAGGTAACCATAAAGGACCGGGCACCCTGGTCTTTGACGGCAGCAAGAAGAGAAGAAGAGAGTTTTGCGGTCGTCCATCCTGTTCCCGTTTCGGGTTTCATGTCAAACTCCCAAATCGAGGGGTACTCGAATGACTTCGAATCGTAAGCAAACCCAAAACATGAAAAGGGCTGGCACCCGTCCGTTCAATCGGTTTTCGGATCAACATCGGCTCAGTCAGGCCACTGTCCCAGCGCGCGGGCGAGCGCCCCTTCGAGATAGACCGGTTCGAGCCCCAAGGCCCAGTACTCGATCGTCACGCGATTAGGCTGTGTCGTCTCCTGTCTCGTCCGCAATACGGGTTTGGCTTTCTCCAGCGGATGAAACTCGAGCCAACCTTCCCAAATTCCGTCGGGTCGCTCCTCGCCGTAAATGCGAACGATGTAGGTCGTCTCGCCGTTCCTGATTCTGACGGGGTGTTCGTACAGCAGCTCACCCACGGCTCGCCTCTCTCCCAATTTGGGCAATTTCGCCCCATAGTTGTTCTCAAATCCGATTGAATGCGAAAGCAATCCACACTTATTGGGGCCAGGAGCTTGAAAATTCAGACCCGCGTCCTGGTTACGCGACTCTTGATGATTCCACTTTGGGCAACAATCTCCTGATTGCGCGGAGAAGTTCATCGATCGAAGCCAGCTTGGTGATGAACATATCGGCAAATCTCAAGCCTTCCAGTGACTCTGCCCGATCTGCCGAATATATGGCAACCGGCACTTCAGGCTTTAGCGCCTTCATCTGTGGTAGGAGGACGGAAGAGCCGGTGTTGCCAACCACATCTTCCATCAGGACGACATCGACAGCATTCTCACGAAAGATCTTAAGAGCTTGACGCGCATTGGTGGCGGTCAGCACGCGATACCCTGTTTTTTGCAGAACCAGCTTGCGGAGTTCAAGGCCAGTGGCTTGATCATCAATGCAAAGAACCACTGAGCGCGAATGTCCTGAGGCGTTCATGATGCTAACCCCCCGATGGACTAAATTGCGTGCTGATTCTGTTGACGCATGATTCGCAGTGAAGGTTGGCATCAACCGAGACAAAATCGAGAGCAGCCGGTAGTACGGGCACTTACTGATGCATCTAATGGCACGGTAAAGAACCAAATTTTCTGTGAACGGTGCGGAGCATGAAAGAAGAAACGCAAAAGGCCAGGATTACAAAGCTGAACAGGCTGATTGACTCGCTGTGTGGGATCTATACCCGCGTAGCGCGTCAGTTCGGCGTTCACCGCACGTTCGTCAGCAGAGTGGCGCGCGGGGAAAGACGCTCGGAACCGATTGAGAGCGCTTTGGCTGCTGAATATGAACGAGCGAAGAAGACGTGAGAAGCCAAACGAGACGCTGTCGACTAAAAGACCAAAATGGGATACCTGGGCACGCGTGCAAATTCGGATGACGATTAGGTGTGAGGATGAGCAGATCGCATCAGAATCGCTTTCACAGCCTGGACGAAGCCGGCTGGATCGTGGGCCTCGACGCCAAAGTCTGCGTTCGGCAGCTTCTCTTGACCGACTGTCAACAGCGAGAGAATGGGAGCTTTGGAGTGTTCCCGAAAACACTCGATTACCGCTAGTTTTCTGTCTCGCGGCACAGAATGCCCCAACACAAGCAGGTCCGCCTCTTCTCGACATAGGGATGCGGCTTTTTCTGGCCCAAGAGCGGAGATCACTGTGTAACCAGCTTGCGTCAACAGCATTTCGCGGGTGCTGGCGAGACTTGGATTCCATGAAACGCACAGCACTCTGTTATTCCGAGGCACGTTCATCACTGGATAGAATCGAACCCCTGCTGCTTGGGTACACAGAATGACAAAAAGTAAAAGTCAGTCACCAGGTGCTCCCAAAACTATCTACCTTTTCATACTTCCATCCTTATCGCAAAGCGCACCATTCCGATCATAAACTCTCAACCCACAGAGATGCGGTTGTCTCCACTTGGCATCCTGGTTCATGGCGCGAGTTTTCGGGCAACCCTGCTCGGTTGCTTTGGCATCTTATTTTTGCGGCTTCGTCTATTCGCTTCGGAGGTGCAGCTACACCGCCATGAGGACGATTTTGAAGCCAGCGATTGCTTCCGAAGGACTGGGGCTCCCGATCCTTCTGCTGCTTAAGACCCATTCGTCATTTCTTATCAACTTTCTTGAGAAAAGCGGTTACGTCGTATCCGAGGTTCGCTCCCCTGAAGATTTGGTCGCACTCTGCGTAAGTAACCCTCCGGACGCGGTCATTGTAGACGTCTGCCAGTTTGGGGAACTCGAAGGATGGTCGGTCGCGCAGTCGATCAAGATGGTCAATCCATCCCCATCAGTAATCCTGCTTTTTCACGGCCCGACTCCGGAAAAAGTCGAACTTCCCTCCGGAGTAGACGCCCTGGCGAGTGACTCAAATTTGCAGCAATTGCTGACAATTTTGGGCGAGTACACCACAGCAAAAACTACCGTACCCAACGAGAATGCCCGCTTTTTGGATGGCTCTTTCAGTCGCAGCTTAGGACTCCGGTGGACTCAGGTTACCGGAGCACCATTTTCCGATTCCTCTGTGCGGGTGACGGAGTCGACGGCGGCAATTCCGCATAAGCGGAGAACGGCCGTCGACAAGGCAAAGATTACTTGGAAGCGAAATCAGGTCCTGCGCCGTTCAAGCATCGGACGCTTCCTGTTGGCCCTTGAGGGGTGCCTGGCTTTGGTTCATGACGAAGGCGAAATAAAAGGCCGTCGATTGACGCGGCTCCTGGATGACCTAAGCGATGCCTGCGAGTTGGCGGACGAAGCCGGGGTTCACAACGGCTGGGTCAAACAGAGGCTAGGAGTATTCTCCTTGGTTTTTACACTCAGCAGCGGCAAAGTTGTATTCAATAGGCTGGATGAGAGTCTGGGTGCAGACGCTCTTCCTTCCGAGCCAATTTCTTCGAGCAACAACTGGGTTCTGGCACGAGCGATCGCCGAGGTTATAAATAAAGAGATAGACCCCGCCCCGCGTCGGAGCACGCGCATTCCAACCGACGTTCTTCTCGAAGTGCAGGGGGAGGGCTTCGCATATCCCGGCG
>Ga0126384_10002860_pt1 | contig 10454 bp, 9 predicted proteins | sample PanSoiMetPlot_36_FD_92543 | JGI IMG/M metagenome (GOLD analysis project Ga0126384, IMG submission 92543) | Tropical forest soil microbial communities from Panama - MetaG Plot_36 | ecosystem: Environmental > Terrestrial > Soil > Tropical forest > Bulk soil | place: Panama | collected 2016-02-17 | reverse complement strand
GCGGCCGCCGATGCTGCCAGCGCCAACACGCCCGCCCCATCGGGGCGCGCCGCCGCTGCCGCCCCGACCACGATCATTGGCCGCTTGGCGTCGCGCAGCACGCGGGCGAAACTGTGCTTGCCCTCGACCACGTCCTTGAGGCTGTGGGGTCCGGCGCCGAGGTAGTCGTAGGGGTAGGTGAGGTCGGCCGCCTCCCCGATCAGGCCGACGGCGAGGTTGCCGTGCCGCCAACGGCGGCGGATGCGGGCATTGAGCACGGCCGCCTCGAGCCGCGGATTAGTGCCCACCAGCAGGATGGCATCGGCGCTATCAATGCCCTCGATGGTGGCATTGAACAGATAACTGGCGCGCCCGAGCGCGGGGTCAAGCTTGGCGCCGTCCTGTCGGCAATCGATGTTAGCCGACCCCAGCCGGGTCATCAGATCCTTGAGCGCGAACATTTCCTCAGCACCGGCCAGATCGCCGGCAATGGCCCCGATCCGCTCCGGTGCGGCGCGCTTGAGCTTGGCGCCGACCAGCGCCAGCACCTCGTCCCATTGAGCCGGCCGCAGGATGCCGTCGGTGCGAAGGTAGGGCCGATCGAGCCGCTGCAGGCGCAAACCATCGGCCACGTGTCGCGTCTTGTCGGAAATCCACTCTTCGTTTACCGCGTCGTTGTTGCGCGGCAGGATGCGCACCACTTCCCGGCCCCGGCAATCGACCCTGATCGCCGAACCGACCGCATCCATGACGTCGATGCTCTCGGTCTTGCGCAGCTCCCACGGCCGCGCCGTAAAGGCCCACGGCCGATGGGTGAGCGCCCCGACCGGACACAGGTCGACGACGTTGGCCGACAGTTCCGACATCATGCCGCGCTCGAGGTAGGTGGTGATCTCCATATCCTCGCCGCGGCCGATGGCGCCCAACTCCTCGACGCCGGCCACCTCGGTCATGTAGCGCACGCAGCGGGTGCACTGAATGCAGCGGGTCATGAAGGTCTTGATCAGCGGCCCCAGGTACTTCTCATCAACGGCGCGCTTGTTGTCGACATAGCGCGAGCCGCCGAGGCCGTAGGCCATGGCCTGGTCCTGCAGATCGCACTCGCCGCCCTGGTCGCAGATCGGGCAGTCGAGCGGATGGTTGATGAGCAGGAACTCCATGACACCTTCGCGCGCCTTCTTCACCATCGGCGTGTTGGTGTTGATGATTTTTGGACTGCCGTCCTTGTTTGGAGGCAAGTCGTTGACACCCATAGCGCACGAGGCAGCCGGCTTCGGCATGCCCTGAACCTCGACCAGGCACATGCGGCAATTGCCGGCGATCGACAGGCGCTCGTGATAGCAGAAGCGGGGAATTTCCACGCCCGCCTGCTCGCACGCCTGGATCAGGGTGATGCCGTCCTCGACCTCGATCGGCTGACCGTCGATGATGAGTTGCTTGGGCATCGGCTACTCCGCTGCCTCTTTGCGTGCCGCCTGGTAGTGGTCGATACGCGCTTCGATCACCGGCCGGAAGTGGCGCAACAGCCCCTGCACCGGCCAGGCCGCGCCGTCACCGAGGGCGCAGATCGTGTGGCCCTCGATCTTGGTGGTCATTTCCTGCAGCAAATCGATCTCGCTCTTACGCGCCTCGCCGATTTCCATGCGTTTGAGCACGCGCCACATCCAACCGCAGCCTTCGCGGCACGGCGTGCATTGGCCGCAGCTTTCGTGCTTGTAGAAATAGGCAATGCGACGGATGGCGGCGATGATGTCGGTCGACTTGTCCATGACGATGACCGCCGCCGTGCCCATGCCCGACTTGAGCTTCGACAAGGCATCGAAATCAAGCGTCAGGTCCTGGCACAGGTTCGCCGGCAGACAGGGCATCGACGAGCCGCCCGGAATGACGGCGAGCAGGTTGTCCCAGCCACCCCGCACGCCGCCGGCATGGCGCTCGAGCAGTTCGCGCAGCGGGATGCCCATCTCCTCCTCGACCACGCACGGCTGCTCGACGTGGCCGGAGATCTGAAACAGCTTGGTGCCGGTATTGTTGGGTTTGCCGAAGCCCGCAAACCAGCTGGCTCCGCGGCGCAGGATGTCGGGCACCACGGCAATCGATTCGACGTTGTTGACCGTGGTTGGCGCACCGTAAAGACCGGTATTGGCGGGAAACGGCGGCTTTAGCCGGGGTTGGCCCTTTTTGCCTTCCAGGCTTTCCAGGAGCGCCGTCTCTTCACCGCAGATGTAGGCGCCAGCACCGTGATGGACGATGAAGTCGAAGTCCCAGCCATGCACGTTGTCCTTGCCGATCAGCCTGGCGGCATAGGCCTCCGCCACCGCCGCCTCAAGGCGCTCGCGTTCGCGTACGAACTCGCCGCGCACGTAGGTGTAACAGGTGTGCGCGCGCATGGCGAAGGATGCCAGCAGCGCACCCTCAATCAGCAAATGCGGATCATGGCGCATGATCTCGCGGTCCTTGCAAGAGCCGGGTTCGGACTCATCGGCATTGATCACGAGATAGCTTGGACGCGGATCGTTCTTGGGCATGAACGACCATTTGAGGCCGGTCGGGAAGCCGGCACCGCCGCGGCCACGCAAGCCGGAATTCTTGATTTCGGCGATGATGGCGTCGTGCCCCTTTTCGATCAGCGTCTTGGTGCCGTCCCAGGCACCGCGCGCCTTGGCCCCCGCCAGCCCCCAGTCGTGGAAGCCGTAGAGGTTCTTGAAGATCCGGTCCTCGTCCCTGAGAGCCACGGTGGTAGCGTCCCTAGTTTGCGGTCTTGACGACGTCTTTGAGCGTGGTTGGTCCGGTCGCCGGGCACGAGGCCTGCCGGCCGATTTGCGAGCCTGGCTTGGGCGGGGTGCCGGCGGCAAAGCCATCCAGCACCTTTTCGAACAGCTGAGGCGTCAGGTCCTCGTAGGTATCCTTGCCGATCTGCACCATGGGTGCGTTGGCGCAGGCGCCGAGGCACTCGACCTCCTCCCAGGAGAACTGGCCGTCCGGTGACAATCGCTGCGGCTCGGCATTGATGCGCCGTTTGCACACCTCAACCAGGGCCTCCGCACCCCGCAGCATGCACGGCGTGGTGCCGCACACCTGGACGTGGGCGATCTTCCCCACCGGCGAGAGCTGGAACATGGTATAGAAGGTGGCGACCTCGTAGACGCGGATATAAGCCATACCCAGCATATCGGCGACCAGGCGAAGGGCGGGCTCGGGCAGCCAGCCCTGGTGCTGCTCTTGCGCGCGCCACAGCAGCGGGATCACGGCCGAGGCCTGCTTGCCGGGCGGGTATTTGGCTATTGTTGCCCTCGCCCACGCCTCGTTATCGGCCGTAAAGGCGAAGTCGGCGGGTTGATTGGGGTCCAATCTGCGAACAGACATGGGGGTGTGCGGGCTCCGGGCGGCGGAGGCGGAATTGTGGCGGCCCCCTTATAAGGGCTGATTGGGCGGTTGTCGCCCGTCTTGACGGTGCTGGAAAGGCTTCCAAGCGCGGCAAAGTCGCGCTTGCCTTAACGTGCCGCGCCCTGGCGCCAGCACGCCAGGGCCAGGACCGGGCAGACCAGCCCACACACCACGTGGAAGGCGACCTGCGGCAGCCGGCCCGTGGCAGTGGCGGCCAGCAGGGCGTCGGAGAAGCAAACGAGGCTGCCGATGCCGAACCAGGCCGCCAGGCCATGCCATTGGCGCAGCCCTGCCAGCGCCATGGCGAGTGCCGCCAACCACAGGTTTCGCAGGCCAATGACGTAATAAAGTTCGTGCCCGGCAGGGTGCCCGGGCAGTCCAAACGTGCGCGCCGCCGATTCGGGCACCAGCAGATAACGCAGGCCAATGACGCCAAGCAGGGCGCCGGCGGCCATGGCGACCGCGACCAGGGCAGCCCCCGCTCCTCGTGTGATCCCCTGCATGCGGACAGCTCAAAAAAGATCCGCCGTGCCGGCGGACCGGCTAGCGATCGATCTCGCCAAACACGATGTCGAGCGAACCCAGGATGGCGGAAACATCGGCCAGCATATGACCGCGGTTGAGGAAATCCATGGCCTGCAGGTGTGGATAGCCGGGAGCGCGGATCTTGCAGCGGTACGGGCGGTTGCTGCCGTCCGACACCAGGTAGACCCCGAATTCGCCCTTGGGCGCCTCCACCGCGGCGTAGACCTCTCCGCGCGGAACGTGCACGCCCTCGGTATAGAGTTTGAAGTGATGGATCAGCGCTTCCATTGAGCGCTTCATCTCCGCGCGCTTCGGCGGCACCAGCTTCTTGTCGTCGCTCACGTGTGGGCCGGCACCTTCCGCCGACATGAGCTTGTCGCAGCACTGGCGCATGATGCGCACGGCTTGGCGCATCTCCTCCACGCGAATGCAATAGCGATCGTAGTTGTCGCCGTTCTTGCCGATCGGCACATCGAAATCGAGCTCAGCATAGCACTCATAGGGCTGCGCCTTGCGCAGGTCCCAGGCGGCGCCGGAGCCGCGCAACATCACGCCCGAAAAGCCCCACCGCAAGCAATCCTCAAGTCCGACCACGCCGATATCGACGTTGCGCTGCTTGAAGATGCGGTTTTCGGTCAGCAATTCCTCGATGTCGTCGAGCACCTTTGGGTGGGTTTCGCAGAACTTGGCGATATCCTCGATCAGTTGCGGTGGCAGGTCCTGATGCACGCCGCCGAAACGAAAGTACTTGGCGTGCATGCGGCTACCCGAGGCACGCTCGTAAAACACCATCAACTTCTCGCGCTCTTCGAAGCCCCACAGCGGCGGGGTCAGGGCGCCAACGTCCATGGCCTGGGTCGTGACGTTGAGGAGGTGGGACAGCAGGCGGCCGATCTCGCAATAGAGCACGCGGATGAGCTGAGCCCGCCTCGGCACCGTGAGCTCGAGCAGCTTTTCGCCAGCCAGGCAAAAGGCGTGCTCCTGGTTCATCGGCGCCACATAGTCGAGCCGGTCGAAATAGCCGATCGCCTGCAGATACGTCTTATTCTCGATCAGCTTTTCGGTGCCGCGGTGCAACAGGCCGATATGCGGATCGACGCGGGTCACCACCTCGCCATCGAGTTCCAGCACCAGACGCAAGACGCCATGCGCGGCCGGATGCTGCGGTCCAAAGTTGATGGTGAACTGGCGAATATCGGTTTCTGGCATTGCTACTGCTTTGCCTTTTCGTCGCCAGGGAGCACGTATTCGGTGCCCTCCCACGGGCTCAGGAAATCAAACGAGCGAAACTCCTGCGTCAAGCGCACCGGCTCGTAAACGACGCGTTTTTGCTGATCGTCGTAGCGGACTTCGACATAGCCCGTAAGCGGGAAGTCCTTGCGCAGAGGAAAGCCCTGGAAACCATAATCGGTGAGAATGCGGCGTAGATCGGGGTGTCCAGAAAACAGGATGCCGTACATGTCGTAGGCCTCCCGCTCGTACCAGTTGGCGCAGGCAAAGAGCTCAACCGCGCTCGGCACGGGGGTCGCTTCGTCGACTTCGCACTTGAGGCGAAGGCGCTGATTTCGGCGCGGCGACAGCAGGTGGTAGACGACATCAAAGCGCTTCTCACGATCCGGGTAATCGACGCCGCAGATGTCGAGCAGCTGCTCGAATTGGCACAAAGGATCATTGCGCAACGTGCGTAAGGCCGTGATCACCGACGCTGCCGGAACGACCACGGTGAGCTCGCCATAGGCCAGCTGGCGGCCGACAAGGTCGGGACCGAGAAGTGCCTCAACGTGTTGCGCCAGGTCCTCGAGCATGGTCTCGGCTTGTGTCAGGTTCGGCCCGCCGGCGTTAGCGTTCGATTGTTCCGGTACGGCGGATCTTGCGTTGTAGTAGCAGCACGCCGTAGACCAAGGCCTCCGCCGTTGGCGGACAACCCGGCACATAGACATCGACCGGCACGATGCGATCGCAGCCACGCACGACCGAATAGGAGTAGTGGTAGTAGCCCCCGCCGTTGGCGCAGCTTCCCATCGAGATGACGTAGCGCGGCTCGGGCATCTGATCGTAGACCTTGCGCAACGCCGGAGCCATTTTGTTGCACAGCGTGCCGGCGACGATCATGACATCGGACTGGCGCGGCGATCCCCGCGGGGCAAAGCCGAAGCGTTCGAGATCCCAACGCGGCATCGATGCCTGCATCATCTCGACAGCGCAGCAGGCAAGCCCAAATGTCATCCACATCAATGAGCCCGTGCGCGCCCAATTGATGAGATCGTCGGTACTGGTGATCAGAAATCCTTTATCGGCGAGCTGGGCCGAGACGTCACCGAACGAGCCCTCACCTTGGGTGACGAGGCCGGGCGCGCCGCGTTCGAGCGTGGTCTCACGCATTGTCAATCCCACTCCAGCGCACCCTTGCGCCACTCGTAGATGAAGCCGACGGTCAGCACGCCCAGAAAGACCATCATCGACCAGAAGCCGAACAGTCCGACTTCTTTGAACGCCACCGCCCAGGGGAACAGAAACGCCACCTCCAGGTCGAAAATGATAAACAGGATCGAGACCAGATAGAAGCGGACGTCGAATTTCATGCGGGCGTCGTCGAAGGCATTAAAGCCGCACTCGTAGGCGGACACCTTCTCGGGATCGGGGTTGCGCACCGCCACCACGAAGGGTGCCACCATCAGCGCCAGGCCAATGAAGAGCGCCACCCCAAGGAAGACGGCAAGCGGCAAGTAGTCCAGCAGAAGTTGGTTCATCCCGTGTCCGGCTCCGCACGGAAGGCTCTGGTGGCGGGTGTTACCGCAGTGCCACCGCCGACGCAACCGGCGCCGTCGTCGCAATGGCGGACTTTATCCAGCGGGAGCTCGAAAGGGGGACAGAAGTTCTGGAGGATGTTGCAGGCTGGGCTTGGAGCCGCAATAGCCGAAATTCTGGCAGCCGAGCCCATTATCCATGTATTCCCAGCGATTGCGGCAGTTGCTGCGCTCTAGCCGATCTTTCATCCGCCGGCGGGATCGAGCCTGGCGGGGGCCCGTTCTACGTCTCGGGGCCTGGGCGGACGACATCCGGAGGAGCTTGAGGGTCAGATCCCGCTGGGTTTCCCGCCACGTCGACCGGCGTTGCTCCTATTACCAAGGGACGACCACGCTCCAGGTGGCATTGCTCTTGATGATGACCGTCCTGCCGGTGACACCCAGCAACGAAGGTTCATCCTGGCACACTCGAAGCAATCACGATTTCCGGAGGCCGCATGGCTCTCGGTGCCGTGGCGCATTGCCTCTGAGCCGAGCTGGGGAGCGCGGGCAGAGACCGCTGCGGCTGTTGCGGGTACCTCTAACGGCGGGTTCGGGTCGCACGGTCCGCGGATCCGCCACAGTTAGTTAGAAGGAGCCCCTCTGATGCACCGGAACAACGGCGCCCCGTCGCGCCGACCTTGCCGGTGCGGAACTTCGTGAGGTGAGGACGAGGCCGCGGCCGAGGTTTGCAGGCCAACTGTCGGTGGGTCAGCACCGCTGACGCGGCTTCCAGTGCGGCGGCAGGTCCATGTCTCAGGCGGCGATAATGTCGGGGGAGCCGCCTGTGATCTTTCGACAACGGTGGGCTGTCGATCGACGGGCACAGCAACGAGGATGACGCGACGCAGCTAGCGTTACCGCCACCGCCGACCATGGAAGTTTTTGGCGAGGGACGATCTCACCATCCGCCTCGGACAAGGTGCCACAGGGTCCACGCGAAGTGGCGCGACGACCCGCCCGTGTTGCTAAACCAACCCCGCGCGGTGGAACGCCAACAGCGCAACCATATGGACGCCTTTAGGGTTTAGGACGAGAGGAAGGTCATTCTAGGAGCTATCTCATGCGCCGGCTCGCTCAGATTGCCGTACCGCTTCTTGCCCTTTCAGGCCTTGCCACACCGGCCTTTGCGGCCGACCTGGACGGGCCCGTCTATCGCGAACGTGATGTTGTGATTGAGCGCCCGGCACCCCCGGTGGTGCGCGAGCGCATTATTGAGCGCCACTACTACGCTGAGCCCACCTATCCCGCCGATAGTTATGCGCCGACCTACTATTACGCACCTCGGGCCTACGCACCTCGGGCCTATGACGGCTATGCCTACGATGACGGTGCCCGCTGGTACCCGCGCCGGGTGTTCTTTGCCCGGCCGTACTGGCATCATCACCATCGCCCCTGGGGCTACTGATCAGGTGGGTCGAACCATGGCGCGCGGCCCCGCTGGGCCGCTCTGACGGGACCGTTCGCCCGCCGGGGCCTGAGCGCTTGGCGCCCGCGTCCATGGTGACCCGAAAGCCTTCCATGTGGCCAAGCTAACAGCCGCCCGTGCCTCGCGAGGGCGCGCGCCGCTGCCCCGGACAGCCCTGAGGTGGGGTTCGGGGTGGGCCCTCCACCTCTCGCTAAAGTTTGTAGACGACCGGCGGGGCACGGCACCGCCCCGGCTGAACCCGTTGCCGGACGCTACGTAGCCAACGCGACCTGTGCTGAGAGCCAGGAGAGAGCTCGCCACCCGCCCTCGTTGATCGCACACCTTTCATCAGCTAACCCTCAGCGCCCCGGAGCCCCGCCGGGGGCGTCGGCATAGGGCCAGGATCCGCGCCCGCGCGTCCTGAGCGAAAGCTGCATTGACGGAGGGACCAAGCAACATGCGGACACCAGAGCCACCCGCCGGTCTGATGGACGGTCTCTATACAGCTATTGAGGAGGATGGTCGGGTCAGATTTATCCTGGCCAGGCGGAGCAAGCCGATCGGGCATGTCACTCTTTCACCGGAACACGCCAGTGAGATTGCCGCCAACGCCTTGCAGGGGGCACGTGATGCCTTCGATCGGGCGCAATTGGGCCTGGTCACTCGCGCCCAGCGCACGAAGCGCGACGCTCCGATGATTCACGTCAATGGGCTTGCTGTCGGCCGCGCTCCCATACCCGATCATGCCGTGCTGGTCATTCGGGCGGGCATTGCCGAGCTCGGGTTCGCCATTCCAAAGGAGAAGTTGAAAGAATTTGGGGAGGCCCTTCTGCAATGGAGTGCCTCTGACCACGATCAATCAGGGCCAGAGCAATCAACATCGAACGACTCGGAGCCCAAAACGGATACAAAGTAGCATCCGAACCCAGAAGCTCCCTTCGTCTTGTTGGCCTCCTGCATGCGAGCGAGGTTGTGGCCCGGCACTGAGTTTCGCTTTGATGCCGGACCTCCACGTCACCGTTCAATTGTTCACGGCCACGGCGAGGATGCCAATTGCGAGGCGCACAAGACCGGCCGGATGCCGCGATATACTTCCCCGAGCTGGCCTTGTCAGCTGCTTGGCTTGCTCGATAGTCAGCGCTGTCCGTCGTGCCGCTGAGATTGGCGATGGGTCCAACCCTGCCCTGGGCCCGCGGCAGCGCGACCACGGCCTGCTGTCGCACCTTATCTCTCGCTGGCTTGTCAGTGGATGCGGCCCATACCTTGCGCGGCATTGCCGCCCAGCGGCTGCCTCCATCGAGCAGCGATGCGCTCATCTCACGCAACGACTTGGACGATGTGGGAGGCTATGGCGGCGGCTTAGCTCGACGATGGGCGCCACCGATAGGCAAGTCTCAACCCGAGTTCCCGTTCTGCCAGTTTACTCGCTGGATCTCAATCGAGCACCGCAGGAGTGGGCGACATCTTGCTCACTCTTCCAACGGCGCGAAGCTTGAAACTTGCGACACACCCCGCAACGCCGTAGCGGCATCCTCAAACGGCAACTCGCGGACCGTGCAATAGTCATCCTCGACAACGATGGCACCTGGGGGAACTCCATCTGCGCCTCGAGGGCCCGTCGCGCTGCTTCCTTAGCAGCTTCGACGAAATCGGCGAGCTCTACACCTTCGTGGTCGAGGATGGAGACTCGACCCCGCCGGACATGAAAATAGTACCGGGCCATCTGGACACCCGTGGAGAGCGACGTTGGTGCGTGTACCGAACGTCGCCCTCGCGTTTGCGCGTCCTTCACGGAGGGAATTGGGGTAATCGCGAGGACGCAGCTGGTGGAGACCACCACTTGCCAGCTTACTCCGACGTCTTCAGATCTTCGATCGAAGACTTTGTGCGCTTTCGTACACTCGCCGCAGCACATGTCGCGTTTGGCTAAGCGACGATCCAGACTGTCGTGCCGCCAGCACCCGATTGATATCGCCCCGCGACGCTCGGGGGCGATGACGAACTTCACCTTCCGGCGGACGCGACGGGTTGCTGTCGGCCGATCGCATCGCAATGGTGATCGTGTTGACGTCGCCGGTCACGACGTCACTTCTGCGCCAGCGCGGTGGGTGATGTCGTCGAGCGGCGGGTTTTGTTTCCCCCGGGTACATCGCCGGCGCGCGACCACCGGGCTGTGCGCGGGCGACGTCCCAAGATCAGGGCAGGCATGCATCGCCGTCCCGTCGCGTTCCCGCGTCCTCTCGATGCTGCAAAGGCTGAACCTTAGGCCATCTGCCTAGCTTCTTCTTCGGTTGGCGGCCGCCCTTGCGGTGTAAGGTGATCGATGACCCGGGGAAGGTGCTCGCTCAGCGTGTCGAGCAACTCGTCGC
>Ga0126384_10002859_pt1 | contig 10455 bp, 9 predicted proteins | sample PanSoiMetPlot_36_FD_92543 | JGI IMG/M metagenome (GOLD analysis project Ga0126384, IMG submission 92543) | Tropical forest soil microbial communities from Panama - MetaG Plot_36 | ecosystem: Environmental > Terrestrial > Soil > Tropical forest > Bulk soil | place: Panama | collected 2016-02-17 | reverse complement strand
TTTCATCGCGGCTTTCAATTCGTTCTCCTCGGTTTCCTCAATGACAGGGTACACAACATAGGCTTGATGCCCGCCTGCAACCTGCTTGCGAACAAACTCCCACACCTCGGGAGCACGCTCATCCGACACGCGGCGGGTAACAATTGGCGTGCGGCCAGGCGGCAACTCATCGAGCGCAGAGATGTCCAGGTCGCCGTAGAGAGTTAAAGCCAAGGTACGCGGAATCGGCGTTGCTGTCATAACCAGGACATCGGGTTCGGGTTGAGACCCGCTAGTCTCGCTGCGCTTCTTCATCAGCCTCAGACGCTGCAGGACACCAAAGCGGTGCTGCTCGTCGACGATGATCAACCCAGGCTTATCGAACTCAACAGTCTCCTCGAGCAGAGCGTGCGTACCAATGACCATCTGGGCGTTGCCTTGTGAGACGTGGCGGCGAATCTCGCGTTTTCGATCCGCCTCCAATGAGCCGGTAAGCAGCACGATTCGGTAACCCGCATTTTCAAGAATCCGGCGCGCCGAGAAGTAGTGCTGCGTGGCGAGGATCTCGGTCGGCGCCATAAGCGCCACTTGGTAGCCGTTTTCGATTGCGATAATCGCGGCTTCGAAAGCAACGATCGTCTTGCCCGAGCCTACATCGCCTTGCAGGAGCCGGCGCATAGGAAAAGGCTTCTCCATATCATTGGCGATTTCCTTCAACACTCGCTTTTGTGCATTCGTCGGATGAAACGGCAAGATCTTCTTGATTGCAGCCCGAACGCGGTCATCCAACTGAAAGGGAATGCCAGTCTGGGCCTTCTGCTGGCGACGTTTGAGTTCGAGTCCAAGCTCGGTAAAGAAGAGTTCTTCGAAAATCAAACGAACGTGCGCCGGGGTACGAGAAGACTGTAAGTCGTTCAGGCTTTCTCCGGCTTTAGGCCAGTGTACGTTCAGCAACGCTTCTCGCGGGGAAATCAATCCCATATGCGCGCGCACCATGGCCGGAATTGGATCGGACTCCTCAGGGGGCAGATGGTCGAGAGCATAGTGAATAACTCGTCGGAACCAGCGTGAGGTTACGCGTCCCTGTCCAGCAGACTCGTAAATAGGAACGATTCGGCCAATCTCGAGCGATTCAGCCAGTTTCCGATCGGCTGCATCGCCACCGCCCTCTTCGGTCAGGTCGCCGAGGATCTCGAGTTGCGGCTGAACAATTTGGAGCTCCCCTGTCCTGCTGGTTTCTACCTTGCCGTACAGAGCCACCATCTGCCCCGGCTTGAGCTTGTCCTTCAAATGGGCAGCATTGAACCAGATACATTTCAAACGTGCTCGTCCCTGTCCCGCAGTCATTTGAAAGATGGGCATTCGCTTGGTACGGAAGAGGCTGGAATTACGGACTTCTGCGATGACCGTGGCCATCTCGCCTGCCCGCAGCTCGGATATGCCGCGCGGGTTCAGGCGATCTTCGTAGCGGAACGGCAAGTAGTGGACAAGGTCATCGACAGTGTGAATGCCTTTGCCCGCAAGAACTTCCCCCAAGCGTGGACCAATTCCTTTGACATATTGAACGGGGGTGCTGAGTTCAAGCATCTGAGTGAGGCGAAGATGGCAGCGTGACTTCCGCGTGGCGGAGGCACGCAGCCGATACGCTGAATGTTAACAGGTGTAAGCAGAATAGGACGGAACTGGATTCCCGTGAGGAACGTACGGTGTCTAAACAGAGCGTGGGATTGAATTTTGTGCAATCGTTGGCAGCGGTTTTATTGGGAAACGCAGCATACTTGCTGCTGTCGCCTTACCTGCCACCGCTGGCCCGGCACACCGTTTACAAGATAGATCTTGGCGTCGTGGTTGACTTTTGGTTCTGTGTAGTGGCTTTTGGATTAATCAGAACAGCGATTTGGTGGAGACACCGAAAAAACCAGGGTACGAATGAGGAATGAGTGCACCGCATGCCGAGTTACAGTATCTTGAACTTCAACGTGATCAGTGCACCCTTCCCTAGGATGGTAACAACCCTCAGTTATGCTCGTGAGCGGCTGCTATGCGCGCGACGCGTACGAGCGGCCTTTCGCGCAGCTTGAACACGCCCTTGCCTTCCCTTCGTTCGAACTGCCCTTCGGGCGGAACGGTAACGATCTGCAGCACTTCGTTGCCGGGCTGATGTGCGCGCCTGTTGCGAAAGAGACCGTCTCGATGCTCCCGCACGTCCTTCCCGCTTCAAGGCTCTACGGGTCGCTCTGGAACGCCGTGCCGAAGGCTTGCGCTTGGGGGTACTCTGCCCTTTGCTGTAGTCACGTTGCGCTTGTTTACGAGTTCGGGCCGAGCCACGTCGCGGAGGTCTGAGCTCAATTCCTGCTCGGCGTGCTTTCGACAATCCGATCGCAATCGCCTGCTTTGTTGACCGAACACCATGCTTTCCCTGGCGAACATGCTGCATCTCTTCACGCACAAACTCGCCTGCCTGAGTGCTGGGCGATCTACCCTCGCGAGCATCTTCGCGAGCACGTTCCAATGTCTGCCGTTCAGGCATAGTTATTCTCCGATACATTCAGCCTATCGTCGGCATTCAATGTCAACAATCAAGCGGTTGCTGTAATTAGGGTGACGGTGGGCTGTATTGTCAGCAAGTCTGCAATTGGGATTCTTGAGCTGGAGAGATGCCGAAGAGGAATTCGGGGGTATAACAGATTACTTTCGGAACTTCGGCTGGCATCGGAGGAATCGGTAAAATTCTGTAGGCCGTGCCATGCAGAAAATCGCCATCCTTTACGATGCCAGTCAGGCCGTGCTGTCGACTTTCGACCTCGACCAGGTTTTGCAGCAGATTCTGAACATCGCACGCGACTATTTTCGCCTCCAAAATGTCTCAGTCTTCTTACTGGATAAAGAATCGAGCGAACTAGTATCAACCTGCCATATCGGCGGGAAAGAGAACAACTGGGAGACAAGAATTCCCGTTGGAAAGGGAGTTACAGGGGCAGCAGTCGAGCAGAAGCGACCGATCTATTCAGCCGATGTCAGCCAGGACCCTCGCTACATCTCCTCCGGCAGGGACAATGGTTCGGAGTTGGCCATTCCCCTCATCATGAAAGATGAGGTCTTGGGAGTTCTGGACTGTCAAAGTGAGCACACCGACGCTTTCGATTCGGAAGTGATCGATTTACTCACTATCTTCTCTACACAGGCTTCTTTGGCACTGCAAAATGCCCGCTTGCATTCCCTTGAAAGAAGCCGTGCCCGCCAATTGGAGACGATCAACACCATCGCACAACAAATGACGATTGTGCTCGATTTGGAGGAACTGCTGACCAAGGTTTGCTCTTTAATCGGGCAAGCCTTCGAAATCGATCATGTCTCAATTTTGCTGAGGGAAGACAAGCACCTGGTGCTGCGGGCTCACGAGGGCAGACTTACACCTCTGATTCCGAAGCAAACACGAATTCCGGTCGAAGTTGGCCCCTGGAACCGGATTCTCATCGGCGACAAGGTCGTTATCGAAAACGATCTCGGACGGCATCCCTACGACGCTGGACTGTTTCAGGAGTCAAACTCGCGCATGTGTATTGCGCTGGTGTCTTTCGGCCAAACCTTAGGTGTCCTGGTCCTGGAAAGCGCGCGGGAGAAGGCATTCGACCCTATGTCCCGGAGGACGCTTGAATCACTGGCGGACATCTGCGCCACTGCAATCCAGAATGCACAACACGTTGATCGAGTGCGGCAGCTGGCTTATCTCGACGGCCTGACCGGTATCTTCAACCGGCGATTTTTCGAGATGCGAATTGGCGAGGAAATTGAGCGCGCCAAGCGATTTGATTCGCATCTGTCCGTCGTCCTGGTTGACATCGATCAATTCAAACGTCTCAATGATGAATTCGGTCATCTGTTGGGTGACGAGGTGTTGCGCCAGGTTTCATCGATCTTTTCAGACCATCTGCGCAAGATAGACGTCGTATGCCGCTATGGAGGAGAAGAGTTCGCCATCCTACTACCTGAAACCAATCCGAAGAGCGCGATGCAGGTAGCCGAGAAACTCCGCCGATTGATTGAGAAATGGCAGTTCCCGGGTGTCGCCCGTCCGGTCACGGTCAGTGCAGGCACGGCAACTTTTCCGGAGAACGGAAGCAGTCGTGATGATCTGGTGAAAGCTGCTGATGCGGCCCTGTATGCCGCGAAGCAAGCTGGACGAAATTGCGTCCGGATCGCGACAACATCTAGCCGAGGCGCTGCGGCCCGATAAAATGGCGCGGGCAGCTCGCCCGCGCCCTTTGCAAAAGTCAAATCTAGATCTCTGCCGCGCTTTCCTGCAACTCCCTCAGCTCACGTTGCAGTTCTTCCCACTGCTCTTCCCAGTTCTTCCTCCATTCGGTATTCCACTTTTCACGAAGCCGGGAAGTTTGCTCGCGTAACTGCTTGCGCATTTCTTCCTGCTGCTTGCGCATTTCGGTAAGCTGCTCTTTGTGCTCGGCGCAAACCTGCTTCTTGACCCGCTCGGCCTCGCGCTGCACCTTCTCAATGTCACGGTGGCTCTCGCGGATAGCCAGTTCAATTTGCGGCTGCAGGCGAGCCATTTCGGTCTTGATGTCGCTCAGTTCTGCGCGGGCATCGATCTCGACGTCAGGGAACTCGAAGCTCTCTTCCGGAAACAACTCTCCCGACTCTCTTTTTGGTGGAAGACTGAGGGTAATGCTTTGCTCTTTCTTGTCGCGAATAATTCCAACCGCGACTGAGCCTTGCGCACGATGCGAGTGCAAGGCGTGATTAAAATCGCCGCTGTCGTGCACCGGATCTTTTCCCACCCGGACAATAACATCACCTGCACGAAAACCAGCCTTCTCTGCACGGCTGCCCTTTTCCACCGAACGCACCAACACACCGTGACCATTCTTGGCGCCGAAGTAATCGCCTAACTGAGGCGTGAGGTTCTCCACCATCAGGCCGCTACGCATGGCGGAATGCACCACCACCACCGAAACCGGGACGTCGAAGTCTGACATGTTGGGCAGCGCGGATACGGATGGCATCGGCGGCATGTTGAACTTCATGGCCCGATTGGAGTGTCGTTCAGCCAGCTGTGCCTGTAATTTCATGGGTTGGCCGTTCCGGCTAATGCCGATGTCCACCGTGCGACCTGCGGGAATCTCGCGGATCATGCGACGCAGTTGCTCGACACTTTCAACCTTGTTGCCATTGACCGTGAGGATGACGTCGTGTTCCTTGATACCAGCCTTACCGGCAGGAGCATCCTGGTCGACCATCGTGACTTCTACGCCACTCTCGTTTTTCAACTGGAGCGTGCTCACGCGGTCAGGACTGATGTCGCGCGTGTCGACTCCGAGGTATGAGCCGCGGTTCTCAAAATCTTCGCTGGGGAAACCATAGGACCCCGTGAGCGGATCGAAGCTGGGAGTCTGGTCGGGCGCTACGGCCGCAGCGGCCAATGGCAGCAGGATCAGCAGAATGAGCAGATACTTGTGCATGTTCAGCCCCCTTTTCTAAACCCTTGGGCCAGCTAGACTGGCCCGTTTCTGCTTTCTACCGACTAGCCCGTAGGATACGTATGTCTCCAGTAGTGGTTCGTAGCTTGAGCGTTGGACCGCCCCCATTCAGGCTACCCTCTGCCGTAACGGTGGTCGGCTCTCCGTATTCGCTTTGCTCTCCCGAAACACGAATGTCCTGGAAGTCAGTGCGAATATTGTGGCCATTCGCCATCTCGATCGCGGCGCGAATAGTTATGGCAACGTCCGGTGCGATGTACACCGTGATGTCACCGGCGGAGGTTTCCAGACTCGAATCCGTCTTCTCGGCATTCGAGGATATAAACTTCGCCAAAATGCCGCCGGCGCCTGTTTCCGCCTGGGCAGCAGGAACACCATTCAGTTCAATCCTGCCAGCACCGGTTTCGGCTCGCACCCAGGATTTGGAAGATGCCAGGCGAATACTACCACCACCGGTTTCGAGTTCGACAGGGCCACTTACATCGCCCAACTCGATATTTCCGCCGCCAGTTGAGACTCGTAGCCTGCCTGTGCACTGCTTTACGTGAATATTCCCGCCACCCGCCTCTAGCACAGCGCCTTGTGATCCCGAAAGAATGACAATCTCCCCGCCTCCCGTAGAGGCGTTGATCTTGCCCTTCGCAGCCCGGACCGTGATTTTTCCTCCGCCGGTTTGCAGGTTGACGTCTCCACCTACAGTGCCGACGTCGATATAGTCGCCGCCAGTTTCGGCCGTGACAGACCCTCCGACATCGTCCACCTTGATGCTGCCACCTCCGGTTTCGGCGTAGACCGCACCTTTGATCCCGGTTGTCACCACACTACCGCCCTCGGTTTCAATCTTGACTGAATCCATATCGCGGGGCACATTGATTGTGAAATCGCCGGAACAACGGCTACGGGCTCCGCGAGCGTCATCGACCGTGATGTAGGCCACATCTCCGCGCACATACGCCGATACGTGGATGTTTTCAAACTGCCGCCGAGCGCGTTCCTCCGACGTAGAAGCAGCGCTTCGGAACGCGTAACTGATGCCCGGCTGCGAACCGCCCGTTACACGGACGCTACCGAAATCGGTCTTCACTCGGAGATTCTTTGCGTTAGCCAGAGAGCCGCTGGACTCCTGGATCCAGTTGTTGCCTTCTTGAAAAACGCGGCTCTGCTGCGCCAGAACCGCACTTGTCAGGAGAGCCGCCAGTACGGCTGTCCCGACAATCTTAGAGAGTGCCTTCAAAACTCACCTCGTTTTCTCCATCCTTCCCGAGGCTAGAGCCTCAGTTCCCCACTAATTACAAGTATTCGACCGACACGAACTTCGCACGCGACACCCGGAAAGCGCATGCGGCGTGCTCCCGATCCTTTACCAGACGCCGCGTTGCCCACGGTTTAATCAATTTCCGGCAACTGGGCCAGCAGAGTGCGGGCCTGCGACCGGATATACACATTCTTGTCGTCCTGAGCCAGCCTTTGCAGCACGACGCGCACACTGCTATCGGCACGAACCGGCTCAAGCAGTTGCAGTGCGCGCGTACGCACGCCAGCATTGGAATCGTTCATCAACGCTTCCAGGAGCGTGTCGCGCACACGAACGTCATCTCTTACGTACGAACTTAATCCCTCTAAAGCTTTCAGCCGCACTCCGGGATTGGAGTCGTAACGCAGCGCATACAGCAGGGCCTCGCGTACCCGGACATCATCTGGCTTCTGTGTCAATAGGTCGACCGAATCCATACGCACGCCGGAGTTGTAGTTGTTGCGCGCGGCATAAAGAAGCAGCTGCTGAATTCTCTGGTCGGTGATGGAGCCCTCGGTCTGCTGCGTAGTGGTGGAGTCGTACTTGATGCTGACCTTGTCGCTGCCGGGTTCCTGGATGATTGATCGAATTCCGGTGATGCTGGCTTGGGCGGGGGCTGCTGAATTTTCCGGAAGTTGAGCGGTAGTAGGAGGTCGATTGCCAAGAATGGAATACATAGTGCCAATCCCGGCCGCGAAGCCAACAATCAGCAGGGCGGCTGCGAGCGCGGGAGAGAATCGCATCTGCCGCAGCCAGGCCCAGGGATCAAACGTAAGCTTCTGCAGCAGGCCGCCTTGCTCGGTGGTCTCCAAGGCCTCCTGCAAACGCATTCGCGATGCGGCCAGCAGATTCGGCGTTGGCTCTTCCACCGGTAATGAGGAGAGCGTTGCATGAAACACCCGCGTTGCTTTCAGTTCAGAGGCGCAATCGCTGCAGCGCGCCAGATGCTGCTCGAGCTCATAGCGGGCATCGTCTGCCAGCTCGTTATAGACGTACAGGAGAATATTCTCCTGAACCCATTCGCACTTCATAATTGCACCCCCGCATTGGGGATAACCTTTTCCAGATCCATTCCCAACCTCACCGCATATCTCCTAACGCGCCACGCAGCTTCTGGGTGGCCCGGAACAATGTATTCTTGGCCGTCTCTTCCGTGGTATTCAAAATTTCACCCACGGTGCGCAGCTTCAATCCCTGGTAATGCTTTAACTCAAAAACCATGCGCTCACGGGGCGTGAGCTTTTCTAAAGCCCGGCTGATCCGGCTTCCCAGTTCCCTGCGCATCAAATCGCGCTCCGGGTTTGCTCCCGCACGCCCGTCCGGCACCTGGCTCAGCACGTCGTACTGCTCGCCTTCCGAATCGGTGGCGACCGGGGCATCTTCCTTCCGAACCTGCCGCTTACGCAACTGATCGAGACACAGGTTCGTCACGATCCGGTAGATCCAGGTATAGAAAGAACACTCGAATCGAAAGTTAGCGATGCTCTTGTAAGCCTTCAGGAACGCATCCTGATAGACATCCTGCGCGTCCTGTTCGGAGCCGGTCAGGTGGAGCGCAAGCCGCAACACGGCCTGATCGTAGTGCCGCACTAGTTCTTCAAAGGCGGCGCGATTGCCGCGCTGCGCTTCTCGAACCAGTGTCGTATCGTCGATTCGCCCTGTCGTGTGCCCAGCCATGTGGCCCCGTAAGGGGTTCTGGGTTCCACTGCCTTGAATGGTCCGTTCGCTGTGGGCGCCAGAGTTCGAGCATCCGCCCAGCGGTAGTGTCCAAGCATCGGCCGGCATGGTAATCGGTCAACCTGTCCTCGCAAACCTTATGCCCAGCCTTTCTTGCCGGTTTGCATAGTTTTGGACGTGGCAACCTCAGAACCGTAAGCAAGATTATAGAGGTTTGTAGATGATTTTATGTGGAGTAAAGGATTGGGGCAGAGTGGGTTAGGAAGAACCGGACGAAGTGAAAGCCTGGGGCGCACTGGGAATGGTGCAAGTGTGGTATTTGGGACACATCCAAAACGGGATCAATGCATTATGAGAGAGCGGCCGGTATGCGCAATGCGGCACCTCAGAACGGAAGGAAGAAATGGGCTAAAGCCCGATGCTGGAGGGAAAGACACCGTTGACGTGAATCATCTTCCCCCAGGAGGCAATGGAATGAGTTGCAAGCTCAAGTATTTCGGCATGGAGGTGCATTAAGGAGGCGATTGTGATCGCCGTGCTCAATGGCAGCGGCAAAGCTGGTGAGGGAGTCGATTGTCGAAACCAAGGCCAACAGCAGTTTATCCATGGTGTGTGCTAGCACATCACCGTTGCCGGAGATTCTTATGCCCAAAAGGAAGCAGGCTGATGTGGGCCCCAAGACCAGGATAGGCGTTTCAGACCTGAATTTTCCAATCGCAGCTAGGCGGCACTGCGTCATCCGGTCAGGCATCCTTCGACTCCGTCGGGCACGCGGCGCAAGCTCAAACCCCGCCCAGAACAGGATCGCACCGACCCGAGCGTGGCTACTCGGCTACCGCCTGCTTTTCGATGACGACCTTCAGGTGTGCCGTTACGTCCTTGTGCAGCTTGACAGGAACCGTGAACTCGCCGAGCGTCTTCAACGGCTCGTGTAGCTGAACTTTGCGGCGGTCGATGTTGAAGCCCTTTTTTTCTAGTGCCTCGGCAATGTCTACCGGTGTAACCGACCCGAATAGCTGGTCGTGCTCGCCGGAACGCCGGAAGAAGTTGACTGCGAGCCCGTCGAACTGCTTCGAGAGCGCTTCGGCGCTGGCCTTCTCCTTCGCGGAACGTCTAACTGCTGCAGCTTTCATCTGTTCGATGACAGCCTTGTTGCCCGCGCTAGCTTCAATGGCCAGCTTTTTGGGCAAGAGAAAATTGCGGCCGTAACCCTCGGCTACCTTAACCACATCGCCGCGCGAACCCAGCTTGGGAACATCTTCTTTCAGGATGACTTCCATGCAAGACTCCAGTCGTTAATCATTGGTCCTTGGTCTTTGGCAAAACCCTTGGGCCACGGATTAGCCCGGATAAACGCGAAGCCGGAACTTTAACCGTCCGAATTTGAATAGGCCCTGATAACCCGACTTGTCCGTGGCACCAACTGTTCATCGTTGATCCCGGTCATCGCTGTTCGTATGCAACGCGAGCGAGGAACGACCAAGAACCAACGACGATCCTTACACCCGTCCCGCGTAGGGCAACAAGGCGATGTTGCGCGCCTGCTTGATAGCGGACGAGAGACGGCGCTGATGTGGCGTGCAGACGCCGGTCAGCCGGCGCGGAACGATCTTGCCGCTTTCAGCAACAAACTGCGCCAACAAGCGCACGTCCTTGTAGTTGATTGCTTCGATCTTCTCCACGCAAAACTTGCAGACTTTTTTGCGACGGAAATACTTGCGTCCGGCTTCGCGGGCGCCCGGCCCAGTGGGACCGCCTGGTCGCGGACCACGCGATCCAAATCGCGTGCCACCATCAGCACGCGGTGCGTCTGTGCGCGGTGCTTGTCCTTCTGAAGCGGCGGGCGCTTCCGGTGTTGCTACTTTTGTTTCGTCAGCCATGATGCTCCTTGAAAACCTTCGTTGGTTGTTGGTCGTTAGCCGTTCGCAGGCCCCACTTGGCCCCGGCGGCAATGCCATCAATAAGGCCCATGCATAGGTCGGAGGCCTTAGCCAACGACCAAGGACCAAC
>Ga0126384_10002858_pt1 | contig 10459 bp, 10 predicted proteins | sample PanSoiMetPlot_36_FD_92543 | JGI IMG/M metagenome (GOLD analysis project Ga0126384, IMG submission 92543) | Tropical forest soil microbial communities from Panama - MetaG Plot_36 | ecosystem: Environmental > Terrestrial > Soil > Tropical forest > Bulk soil | place: Panama | collected 2016-02-17 | reverse complement strand
TTGCTCCTGTGGCCGCGGCGCGGCGAGCCCATCTTCGTGCTCAATGCCATCGCGGAGAAGCTGACCGTCCGCGACTCCTGGATCAAGCGCGCGGTCGTCTACGACGCCTACAACGAGTCCCCCTACGCGCGGCTATGCTCGGTGATCAAGGAGGCAGGACTCGAGGGCGGGCGCATCGGCTTCGAGAAGAACTATCTGAGCGCCGAGCACTGGGAGGAAGTGCGGCGCGGCCTGCCCCGCGTGGAGATGGTGGACTGCAATCGCATGATGGATGCGGTGCGCTGGGTGAAGACGCCCGCCGAGCTCGCCATGCTGCGCAAGGGAGCGGATCTTCTCGACGACGCCTACGCCGAGGTCTTTCCCACCATCAATCACGGGGAGACGGAGCGGACCGTGCACAGTCGCCTCATCGCGAGCTGCCTCCGCCGCGGAGCCAACTGGGCGCACGGCATCCTCAACTCCAACCGCAACACCATCCCCTACGCGGGAGAGAGCGACGAGCTTTTCCTCAAGGGCGACGTGGTCCGCACCGACTACGTCGCCTATCTCGACGGCTACCCCGGGCACCAATCCCGCGTGGCCATCATGGGCAAGCCGAGCGCGGCGCTCCGCGAGGACTACGCCCGCTATCGCGACGCCTACGTGAAGATCATCGACCACTGCCGGCCGGGAGTGACCGCGGGCGGCGTGTATAGCTTCGCGGTGGACACTTTCGCCAAGCTGGGATGGCGCTACACTTCCATCCTCGTCGGGCACAGCGTGGGCGCGTGGTGGCACCAGCAGGAGCCCATCGTGGCGCGCGGCCGCGACCTGACATTGGAAGAGGGCATGGTGCTCGCGCTCGAGCCCCACGGGCTCGATCCCGGACCCGGCTTCCTCCACTTGCAAGACATGGCCGTGGTCCGGGCGCGCGGCCCTGAGCTGCTCTCACCCAAGTTCAACACGACCGAGATGTTCGTGATCGAGTGAAGGAGGCCACCATGCCCGCCCGTCGTCTGCTGCGACAGCTCACCCCCTGGCTCGTGCTCGTCACCGTGCTCGGTGGCGTGGCGGTGCCTCGCCTCACTGTCGCGGCGAAGGCCGGCGGGCGGCTCGTCTTCGCCGCTCGGCAGGACATCGATACCCTCGACCCGCACGTCACCAATCGCGCAGCCACGCGCAAGATCCTCATCCAGTTCCTGGACACTTTGGTCGTCATCGATCCCAAGGACGGCAGCGTGAAGCCGGGCCTCGCGGAGAAGTGGGACGTCTCCTCCGATGGCAAGACCTACACCTTCTACCTGCGGAAGAACGTGAAGTTCCACGACGGCACGCCCTTCGACGCCGCGGCCATGAAGTTCACCTTCGACCGCATCCAGACGCCCCTGGGCGCGCCCGGCGTGGCGCGCTCCTTCATCGGCCCCTACGAGAGCTCCGAGGTCGTCGACGCGAGCACGCTGCGCGTCCGCTTCAAGCAGCCGTACTCGCCCTTCCTCCGCATGGCCGCCCTGTCGCCCCTCGGGGCCATCTCGCCCACCGCGGTGCAGAAGCTCGGCGATCAGTTCGCGCGGAAGCCCGTGGGCACCGGACCGTTCATGGTGAAGGAGTGGATCAACAAGGAGCAGGTCGTCCTCGTGAGGAATCCCGCCTACAACTGGGCCCCCGCCCTGGCCGAGCACCAGGGCCCCGCCTATCTCGACGAGATCCAGTGGCGCTTCGTCCTGGAGGCACCCACCCGCACCGCGGTGATCCAGACAGGCGAGGTCAACGTGGCGGAGGATCTCTCCTACGCCGACGTGGCGGGCCTCGAGAAGAACCCCGACGTGCGCATCCTGCGCGGCGTCCCCGCGGGCACGCCGTGGACCATCTATCCCAACGTGCAGCGGCCTCCCACCAACGAGCTCGCGGTGCGCCGCGCCCTCGGCTACGCCATCAACCGCGACGCCATCGTGCGCGTGGTCTTCCACAACGAGAGCAAGCCCGCGTGGTCGCTGCTCCAGCCCACCACCCCGGGCTACGCGCCCCTCGCCAAGGAGATCCTGCCCTACGATCCCGCGCGAGCGAAGAAGACCCTCGACGAGGCGGGATGGAAGCCGGGGGCCGACGGCATCCGCGTGAAGGACGGCAAGCGGCTCGAGCTCCTCTGGATCTTCGGGGCGAACAACGGCTATGAGGAAATGGCGCCGCTCGTCCAGGCGATGGCGCGCGAGGTGGGCATGGACATCCAGCTCCGCGAGCAGCCGCGCGCCCAGATGGAGGAGGCCAACCGCAAGAGCGAGCACAACATCGGCGAGGTCAACTGGTGGTTCCCCGATCCGTCCATCATGACCACCAACTTCCACACCAGGAGCCTCTTCGGCTTCAATCGCCCGCGTCTGTCCAATCCCGAGATCGACCAGCAGCTCGACCAGGCCGCGGCCATGACCGCAGAGGGGCCGCGCATGGAGCTCTACAAGAAGATCCAGCGCACGCTCTTCGAGCAGGCCGATGCCTATCCGCTGGTGGACCAGGTCACCATCGTGGGCGTGCGCAAGGAGGTCAAGGGTTACCGCTTCAACGTGGTGACCTTCCCCGTCCTCTACGACGTGTCGCTGGAGAAATAGCCATCCGGCGGCCGCGCCGCGGCGGGAGCGGCGGCTCGCCCCGCCGCTGATGCTCGTCTACCTGCAGCAACGCCTCGCTCTCGCCCTCCCCGTGGTGTTCGGGGTGTCCGTGGTGGTCTTCGCCATCGTCCACCTCCTCCCCGGCGATCCCGTGCTGGTGATGCTGAGCGGGGCCAACGCCACTCCGGAGCAGGTGGCGGAGCTACGCGCCCAGCTCCGCTTCGACGATCCGCTCGTCGTGCAGTACCTGCGTTTCCTCCGCCGCGCTGTGGTGGGCGACCTCGGCCGATCCATCTTCAGTAAACGTCCGGTCATCGAGGAGATCGCCACCCAGCTTCCGAGCACCCTGGAGCTCGCCGGCGCGGCCATCGCCATCGCGGTTGCGGTGGGCCTCGTCCTCGGCATCCTCGCCGCCCTCCGCCCCAACTCCTGGCTCGACCGCCTGGCCATGCTCCTGGCCCTCGGCGGCGTCTCCATGCCGAGCTTCTGGCTCGGCCTGCTCCTCATCTTCGCCTTCTCCCTGGAGCTCGGATGGCTGCCCGCCACGGGCCAAGGCGGCTGGCAGCGCCTGATCCTGCCCGCGGCCACCATTGGGCTGGGCTACGCGGCGGTGGTGGCGCGGCTCGTGCGCTCGAGCTTCCTCGAGGTGCTGGGCAATGCCTACATCGGCACCGCGCGCGCCAAGGGACTCGCGGAACGCGTGGTCGTGCTCAAGCACGCCCTCGGCAACGCCCTCATCCCCGTGGTCACCATCATCGGCGTGCAGCTCGGCAACCTCCTCGCGGGGACGATCATCGTGGAAACGGTCTTCTCGCGCCGGGGCATGGGCCGCCTCGCCGTCACCGCCGTCCTCGACAAGGACTACCCGCTCATCCAGGGCGTGGTCCTCGTGAGCGCGCTCGGCTACGTCCTCGTCAACCTCCTCGTCGACCTCTCCTACTCGCTGATCGATCCACGCATCCGTCACCGCGAGGGCACGGCGTGACCTTGCGCCTGCTCGCGCGGCGCAAGGCCGCCCTGCTGGGGGCGGCCGTCCTCGGCCTCGTGATCGTTCTCGCGGTGGCCGGGCCTGCCGCCACCCGCACCGATCCGCTGAAGATGAACCCGGTCGCCGCGCTCACCCCGCCGAGCGGCGACCATCCTTTCGGGACAGATCAGTACGGGCGCGACGTGCTCACGCGTGTGATCGCGGGCGCGCGCCTCTCTCTGGTCACGGGCCTGGGCGCGGTGGTGATCGCCCTCGCGGGTGGGCTCCTTCTCGGTCTCGTCAGCGGGGCGGCAGGGGGAACGGTCGACCTCCTCGTCATGCGGGTGGTCGACGTGATGATGGCCTTCCCGAGCGTGCTCCTCGCCCTCGTGGTGGTGGCCGTGCTCGGCCAGGGCCCGACCAACGTCATGGTCGCGGTGGGCGTGTCGCTGATTCCCACCTTCGTGCGGCTGATCCGCGGCAACGTGCTCGTAGTCCGCGAGCAGCCTTACATCGAGGCGGCGCGGGCGCTCGGTTGCCGTCCGCGCCGCATCACGCTCCAGCACATCCTGCCCAATATCGTGGCGCCGGTGATCGTGCTCGCCACCATCGCCATCGCGTGGTCGATCATCATCGGCGCGTCCCTGAGCTTCCTGGGCCTCGGCCCCCGTCCGCCCATTCCCGAGTGGGGCGTGGACCTGAGCAACGGCCGCAACTATCTGCTCCGCGGCTGGTGGATCTCCGCGGGGCCCGGCCTCGCCATCATGACCACGGTGGTCGCCGTCAACCTCGTGGGGGACACCCTCCGGGACGTGCTCGACCCGCGCCTGCGCTCGCTGACGAACCTTTAGGCTAGCGCATCCCCGAGCGCTACACGTGCCACCACGGCGGGGGCGGGGGAGCGCTCCGGCGGAGTGTGACGACGCTGGAACGCTTCTCACCCTCGACGACGGTCCCGACCCGCCCTCGCGGTTCGGTGTTCCTGAGTGGGTCTGGCTGGATCGCTAGCGGAGCGCGCGCAGGATCAGGAGCAGGATGATCGCGCCCACGATGGACATGATGAATCCCGCCGGGTGGAATTTCGAGCCCGGCTCCGGCCGGCTGATGGCTCGCCCGATCAAACCGCCGATGATGGAGCCCACGATGCCGACGATCGTCGTGGCGATGATGCCCATGGTGTCCATGCCGGGCAACACGGCGCGGGCGATGAGGCCCACGATGAAACCCACGACGAGGGACCAAAGGATGTGGAGCATGGAGATCTCCTTTCTCCTCCTTCGCTCTCGCTTCGGGCCAGCCTGCCGGGGCCGGCAGGACTCGTGACGTGGGGGAGCCTAGCACGAATCGAATTTTCGCGACGTCGCCGGTCCGGCGGTGGGCGGGCACGGGATGACAGGGGTCTAGCAAGCCCTATGAGGCATGCCGCGCCCGATTCCGGCGGGGTGAACCCTCGCGGGAGCCGGCGAGGCACTCGCGCGGAGGACGATGCCGGTGCTTAGCGGTGTCCCTCGTCCCGCTCGGCGCGGCCGTGCTGCTGGGGCGCGGCGTGCTGCTGCACCACCGACTCGTGAGGCTAGTACCAATAGTGTTGGCTGTGCAGCACCGCCTGTTGTTGAGGCGCCGGGTAGCGTTTCCCCGTGTACTGGCGCTGATACGTGGGGACCGGGGCGGCGCGCTGCACGGGAGCGTGCGCCGCGTGCTCCCAGCCCCCGTGCTTTGCTTCCCAGCCCTGGCCCCAGTGCTCGCACCACCGCGGCGGCGCGTTCGCCCCCCTTCCGTGGAAGTAGGATGGCGGATGGCGGTAGCACCTCACGGGGACGCGCAGGATGAAGTCCGAGACGATGTCCGGATCCACCATGGCCCACGGGCCGTTGTACCAGGAGCTGGCGTCCGCAGCTTCCTGAGCTGCCGTTCGGTGAGGGTCTCGCAAAAGCCTGCGACCATGGCGACCAGCAACGGCGGCTCGAGGGCCTCCAAGAAGTCCAGCCACTGCTGATCGAGTGACCAGGGATCGCGGGACGGAGCCGAGGCACTAGTGAGTAATTTCAGGTCTCGTCGTCCTGCCAAGAGACCTACCCTCGATAGATTTGTAGCACGGCCCGATTGTTGGGCAAATCTGCTCGCGCAGTCGACCAACGCCTGTCCTTACTATGTGAGCCAAATCTCTGAGGAGCCTTGGATGTCAGCAGTGACTCGGTTGGTCGGAGGAGATCGGCCGTTGCACCAGCGGCCTTCCGGCTCTTGACTCGCTCCCTACGCCCATGTATGTTCGTCGCTGTCCGAGTAGAAAATCAATAGTCTGCCCTCACGATTGTGTGAGTCCTCATCGAGGGAAGGAACGGATGGCTCGGGTCCTCGTCACGGGCGCCGGCTCGGGTGCTGCGAACAGCTTCCTGCGAGATCTTCTGGCCGGGGATCCCGGGATTTCTTCCGTCGGCTGCAACGCTGATCGCTTCGCCCTTATGAAGTCCTCGGCCAACACGAACTACCTCGTGAATACGACCGATGACGCCGGGTATGTCGACAGTCTCAATCGAGTCATCGGAAAGGAAGGGATCGATTTCGTCATACCGACCAACGACGATGATGTGAGCGCCATTGCGCGTTCGCGAAACTCCCTGGCCGCGCGTGCGTTCTTGCCTTCGCCAGAGACGATCGAGCAATGCCGGGACAAGTACCATCTCACTCAGCGCATGGAGGTCGGCAAGGTCCCGGTGCCGCGTACGTACGCGGTATCCGATCTCGCCGAGGTTAGCCGCGCATTTGAGGTCATCGGGAGCACTCCGCTTTGGTGTCGGACCCGAGGGGGATCGGGGTCGTCCGGGGCGGCACCGGTTGCCAACCCGGAACAAGCACGTTGGTGGATAAGCTACTGGTCTGAGATGCGAGGTGTTCCCGTCTCGCGCTTCACGCTGTCCGAGTATCTTCCCGGTCGTGATTTTTTTGCGCAGGGGCTCTGGAAGGACGGTGAGCTCGTGGTGATCAAGACCTGTGAGCGCCTGTCGTACTTCGTGGTTGGCGGGGCACCGAGCGGTACGTCGTCCGCGTCACGTCTGTCAAAGACGATCCGCGACTCACGCATCGTCGCTGTCTGCGTCGACGCAGTCCGCGCCATCGACTCGTCGGCCTCCGGCACCTTCAACTTCGACCTCAAAGAAGACGTCGTCGGCAGGCCGTGCCTCACCGAGATCAACGCCGGCCGGTTTCCTGCCGGAGCCGGGATCTTCAATCTCACCGGGAAATACAACCTCGCGTTGCTGTATCTGCGGCTCGGAGTCGGCGAGGTCGTGGACGTTCGCGGCGAGGACGATTCTAACGAGTCGTGGTATCAACTTCGGGATCTTGATGCTCTGCCTGGCGTGTTTCGGGTCGATGAGCTATTCGACCACGTTGAAGACGCTCGGGGAGATTGAGACGGACGCATTGCAGGGACTAGTGACACGGAGAATTCCGAGCCTGATCTACCTCATGCTGCACAAAGAGTCGGAATTTCGAGCTCACAACCAACTAGTCGGTCGAGCCGGCGCACTTTTTTCTCACCTCCTGGCGAGGGAAGGAGACCATCTCTACTCGGAGGGTGTGAACACCATCTGGCGGGCCGCCGGAATCGAGTTCTCGCTCGCAGGACGCGATGTCCGCTATTACAGCTCCGAAGACGTGCGGAGCAGGCACAACATCCTGCCCGGTGACTGTCGTCCGACGAAAGCGCGGCTCGCGCCGTTCCGTGCGCTCCAGGAGAAATTCGGCCGTCGGGACTTTTGCGGCCTCCACACCTTCATTTGGTGGAATCTCGAGGCTGGAGGTGGGTGTGGGCTCTCGACCCAGTATGGAACGAGCGGCGGAGTGTCCCAGCCCGGCGCCATATTCCTAGAAGCCGTCGCGTTAGTCGGCCGACTGGCGGATCGGCCGCCCCATCTTTTGGTCGCTCACGAGATCGGACACTTCCTCGGGCTCCCCCATCCCGATGAGTCGGTGGGAACCGACTCGAAGCGCCTGATGCACCCCAGTTATCCTGGTCCCGTGCTGACTCGGGGTGAGGTTGTGCGCGCGGGGGCTGAAGCTCACCGGTTGACGGGGTTTCGAAACGGGACCCCGAAGGAGGAGGCGCGATGCCTGCCCAAGGACCGATAACGGGTTCCGAGCGATGGACGATCACCCTAGAGATCGATGGCGAACGCGGACAACAGGAATCCCAGAGTCTGCGTGAGGATCTGGACAGGCTGGTGGCAAAATACAACAAACGCAACAAGAAGGCCAGCTGGCGCGGTCGGACCGTCGTTAAGACCTAACCGAACGGTTGGGACCACGTGAACGCCAGCCACGAAATGTCGATCGAGGTCTCGGGTGAAGTGGATCGCGAGACGGTCGAAGCGCTTCAGCTCGAGGTTACGCGGCTCCTGCAACAGCACGGGCTACGAGTCACGAACGTCACTGTGGCGCGCGGGCTAACGACCGCGGCTGACGCCGGCGAGGTCGAAAGCGGTTCAGCCGACGTGAGCTGAGTTCCTGGCCGCGGGTCGTCAGCAAGTCAGTCTAGTTCTGTGAAAAGACCGGCGCCGGCGGCAAGAAGCGATTCACCGTTGAGTCGATTCTTGACCGTCGGCGCTCGGGGCGAGCAGTCCTCGCCCGACCGAAAAGCGCGATCCGGTCGCATTGATGGTTCGGTTCAACCGCGGTTAGAGTACCGCACGCACCTAGCGGCCGGCTGGGTAATCGTTTCCGCGGCGCTGTTTGCCACGCTGGCGTTGGCCGTGCGGAAGTCGACCCGCGAGCTTCATCCGTTCGAGGTTGTATTTCTGCGGAATCTCTTCGGCCTGGCCATGCTTCTGCCATGGGCAATGTGGAGCGGGCTGATCCGATCCGGCACGAAAAAGTACGGCGCCTATACACTACGGGCTGTGTTCGAGCTCCTCACGATGCTACTCTGGTTTACTGGTCTCTCTGCCCTGCCACTCGCCGAAGCCGTGGCGTTGAGTTTCACGTCCCCATTGTTCGCGACGATTGGCGCTGCCGCCTTCTTGCGCGAGGAGGTAACACCCGTTCGATGGCTGGCGATCGGCGGTGGCCTCGCCGGAACGTTGCTGATGCTGCGCCCGGGGCCGCAAGCCGTGTCATCCTACGCCATTCTCGTACTGCTTGCCTCTGTGTGTGGTTCCGCTGGCACTCTGATCGCAAAGCACCTGACCATGGCGGTGACGCCGGCCAGCATCGTCTTCTACATGACACTGCTGCTCACACCCCTGTCGCTGGTACCCGCGGTTTTCGTCTGGCGGGCTCCGTCGTGGCCGGCTCTTGCGTGGACGGCGGTGGCAGCCGTAGTCGCGACGCTTGCGCATCTCGCGATGGTCCGCAGCCTGTCGCTTGCTGATGCTTCCACAGTGATGCCGTGGAAGTACATCCAGCTTCCATTCACCGCAGCTCTCGCCTATGTCGTCTTGGGCGAGGTACCGGATGCGTGGGCCTCTGCAGGCGCCGCCCTGATCGTGGTTTGCGCGATCTTGGTCACTGTTTGGGGTGGTCATCGCACTTTACCTGATCCCGAACCGCGATAGAGGAGTGTCATCCGTGACGTGGCCATTCACTACTTACTCGGCGCGACGCCCTGTCCTCGTACTCATCCGGTGCACGTGGACATCAAGAGCGGACACGCGGTACATCAACGCTACCCAGGTCCAGACGTGCGTAGGGCCGGCAGGGCGCCGGCGTTGAGCGTGGGGGTGATTCATCAAGGGCGGGCCGTAGCGGACGACCAGCGAGTGCCAGCGCGCCCGCGGAGTAAGCATGCTGTGATTCAAGATCAGGTTCACCGTCCATGGCTCGACTGAGCCGCCGGACGTTCCTGACCGGTGCGGGCGCCGCCCTCGGCACTGTGGGCAGCGCGCTGCGAGGTGTACCCATCGTCCATGCGCAGAAGCGGGGCGGTACCATCCGCATCATTCCCATCGCAGACCTGAGGGTCCTCGACCCGATCTGGACTACGGCCTACGTCACGCGTGACCACGCCTACCTTGTCTACGACACGCTGTTCGGCAGCGATGCGAGCCTGCAGGTCAAGCCACAGATGGTCGACAAGTACAGCGTCAGCCGCGACCACATGAAGTGGTCATTCACGCTCCGCGACGGGCTCAAGTTCCATGACGGCCGGCTCGTCACCGCGGAGGACTGCGTGGTATCGCTCCAGCGCTGGGGCCAGAAGGACTCACTCGGCAAGCTGCTGCTTGCCGCCACTGAAAAGCTGGCCGTCTCGGATCGGAAGACGTTCAACCTTGAACTGAAGGAACCCTTCGGGGCCGTGCTCGATGCCTTCGGCAAGCCGTCGAGCAACGTGCCGTTCATCATGCCCGCTCGCCTCGCCGCCACCGATGCGAACGAGCAGATCAGAGAGGTTATCGGCTCGGGGCCGTACAAGTTCGTCAAGTCCGACTGGCAGCCTGGCAACCAGGTGGTGTATGAGCGATTCGCCGACTACTTCCCACGCAACGAGGCGCCGAGCGGCGCCGCGGGTGGTAAGCGCGCCAATGTGGAACGCTTACTCGTGCGCTACATCCCCGACGCGGCCACCGCGTCGGCCGCGCTGGAGGCGGGCGAGGTGGACTGGTGGGACAATCCGCCTGTCGACTTCTCGACGCGACTCGAGAAGAATCCGAACGTTACCGTGTTCGTGAAGAATCCCGGCGGGATGCAGGGCTGGGTGCGGCCCAACCATCTGTTCCCGCCATTCAACAACAAGAAGGCGCGCCAAGCCCTCCTGCACATGGTGGATCAGGACATGTACCTGCAGGCGGTAGTGGGCAACACGAAGTACTACCGGACGTGTCCGAGCTACTATACGTGCGGCCTGCCCATGGAGACGGCGGCGGGCGCACCGGGTAAGCCCAATCTCGAGCGCGCCCGGCAGTACTTCGTGTTG
>Ga0126384_10002856_pt1 | contig 10467 bp, 14 predicted proteins | sample PanSoiMetPlot_36_FD_92543 | JGI IMG/M metagenome (GOLD analysis project Ga0126384, IMG submission 92543) | Tropical forest soil microbial communities from Panama - MetaG Plot_36 | ecosystem: Environmental > Terrestrial > Soil > Tropical forest > Bulk soil | place: Panama | collected 2016-02-17 | reverse complement strand
GTTGCCTTACTTGCCGCTGGGACACGAACGGTTGCCCTGCGACCAAGGCCCGGCGAGGCATGGCACGGAGCGGCCCACGGGCGTCGAGGGGAAGTCGCCTCGGCGCCCGTGACTCTTTTCAAGTAGCCGATTCGGTAGGCGCATTGACTCGAACCGTCCCCGGACGGCGGAGCCGGTTCAATCAGGGCGTGGACAGATCGGACAGATCTGGACACGCTTTTCCGGTTCTTTCTCGCGAGAGTCGAAATAATAGAAGTAACCGGAATTCTGTGCCGGATCTGTCCATCTGTCCAGAACCCGTCAGGTGTCATAGGAGAGCGAAGCCCCACCAGCCTCGAATACCGTTGACCTTTTCCCCTGTGAACCCCTTCTCAGACAACCGCCTACCGAGCTCGACCTTGCTGAGGGGGTGCCTGTCCTTGGTCTTCTCACAGAAGTCGACGTAGGCGGTATGTACGGCCGCCGCCGGAGAGAAGAGGTCCTTCCCCGCCGTCGTCCGTTCTTCGAGGAAGTCGGCGAGGAGGTCGGACTCCACCCGGTAGACCTCCGTCGCCTCCTTCACCGCCGGCGGTACGGCCTTGAGCCCGTGCTGTTGCCACGCCCGGCACCCCGCCACGAGCCACGCCAGGATGCCCTGCGCCTCGGGGAGGAGGGTGCCGTCGAGGAAGTGCTCGTCCTGATCGGCCTCCGCAATGGTGTGGGTGAACGGGACGAGCCGCACCCGGCGCCAGATAGCCAAGTCGGTGCCGCGAATCTCCGGCTTGTGGTTTGTCGTCAGAATCATGGTGAACGTGGGCGCAAAGCTGAAGTATTCCTGGTGGAGAAATCTAGCGGTGATCTTATCGCCGCCGGTGAGTTGTTTCACCAGCGCCTCGTTCAACCGGCGGCCGTGGTCGCTCTCGGAGGCCACGACGAGGCGAGCGCCGGCGAGCCGGGCGACGTCGTTGGGGATGCCCTCGCGCTTGGCCATGAACGTGGAGACGGGCGCCTCGAGGGCGTAGTCCTCGCCGAGGACGCGGGTGATGGCCTGGACGAGTGTCGATTTGCCGTTGGCGCCGCCGCCCCAGAGGATCGTGAGGATTTGGTCCAGCGCCTGACCGACGAGCCCGGAGCCCAGGAGCCGCTGGAGCCACGCAATGAGGACGACGTCGTCCTTGAGAATCGTGGTGAGGAAGGCGAGGAAGTTCGGGCAGGTCGCCGCAGCATCAAAGGACGTCGGACAGAGTCGCGTGATGAAATCGCGCCGTCGGTGCTCGCGCCGCTCGCCCGTCCGCAAGTCGAGCGTGCCATTCGGCACGTTGAGCAGCCACGGGTCTGCGTCGAGTTGCGTGGGCAGAATGGGCACGGCGCTTTGCGCCAGCGCTAGCATGGCGCGCTGGAGGTGCTCAGATTCTGTCCGCACGGCCCACGCGGCCAGGATCTTCCGCGCGTAGGCACCCTCGAGGCAGGCGGCTTCCTGATAGAGCTTGCGCGCCGTCGCCTTTGCCCGCTCGCGCACCCCGTCACCGTGATCCCGTGCCCAATGCGTCCCGGTCCACTGAAGCCAGGATTTCCACGGCCAGCAATACCGAACGTCGATAGCGTGCTGACGCACGAACCGCTCGGCATTGCCCAAGTCGGTGCAATGTGGCTCGGGCGCTTCGGCGCGCGGGAGACCTTCGACATCGACGCCGGCCACGAGGGCATCGTCGGCGCCCACCTTGCCGCTCATGCGGATACCTTGTCGGGTAGCACCACCACGCGAGGCCGCGCACCCGCGCCGGCCAGGGCCGTGGCGAGCGCGCTCACGGCGGCGCCGACCTGCGGATGGGTTTGCCAGTCGGAGTCGGGCACAAGCTCGACGAGGCGGCCCATGAGCGGGATACAGGCGAAGTCGGAGTGGAGGCGCCGCGTGCCGGGGGCGCACCACGCGTTGATCCCGGCAATGCCCACTGCGGGCAGCCCGCGCTGCGCGACGGCCAAGGATTTTTTTTCACCCTCGACGCACCACAACGGCGAGTCGGAGTCGAGCACCGCCGAGAGCGTCGCCAAGGGAAAGAAGAGCCGCGTGCCCGAGCGCGGCGGCTGAAGGTACTTCACGGTCGCCCCGTCCTCTTCCTCGAAGGGCGGGAAGAGCTTGATCCGAATGTGGGGGAGAAACCCGCCCGCCGGATTGGGATAGGGGATCACGTACGCGGAGGTCACCGACGTGGGCACCGAAAACCCGGCGAGCACGTCAATCATGTTCAGTGGAATGGTGCGAATCTTCTGGGCCCGGAGCGTCGCGTCACTGAGCCCGCTCCTCCGCAGATCAGCTAGATGCTCGGGATGGAAATTCATGTGGTCGTAAACCCGGCCAATGAGGAAGGCCAGCGTCTCTTCGCGGAGCTTCGCGGGCTTCACGACGTGCGCTCTTCGCGCATCGCCATCAGCAAGGACACCCGCCGACACCACGGCCACGCGCACTCGTCCAGGACAAGCTCGAGCAACGCGTGGACGTGGTGCGGCAGCATGACTAGAAAGGCACTTCTTCGGAGTTCGCGTCCGCAGGCGCGGCCATGCGCGTCGACTCAGGCTTGACGTCGGTCTCCTCAACGGCGACGTTGAAGGAATGAAAGTCGCGGCCCGACTTGGTATTGGACACCATGCCGTCGTACTTGATCGTGACCTCCGCGCCGGGGCGGACGCGCGCGAGCTGGCGCTCCAGCACCAACGGCACAGGAAGCGTCCGGGTGCCCTGCGCCGTCTCCAAATCCGCGAGCCACCCGTACAGACCTTCGCGGAGCCCGCGGAACACGCCCGTGAACTCGGTGCCCTTCTCGACGCTGGACCACTTCATGACCTTGCCGCGATTCCCGCCTAACCAGATCCGCATGGTTCACTCCTCTTCGCGCGCCATCTGTGGTAGGGTTGGCGCGCAAGGCAGTGGTGTACTGCACAGCGCCCGAGGGCACACTCCCTCGGGCGTTTCGCTGTCGGTCATGGGACGCCCGTCGCATTCGCGAGCACCCCGCGCGTCTCTGGCGGGCACCACGGACACAGGACGACATTGGCCTCGGCCGTCATGGCGCAGCCTCGAGACCCTCACGCGCCGCCACGGCCACCAGCGCGGCGGCCAGCGCATCGGTCACTTGTTCGAAGGTCTCGCGGGGCCAACCCGGCGGCGGAGCATGCCGGCGTGGCCGGAGCTCGGCGGAGTCGAGGCGGCACTCGAGCTGGTCTGCGGGCGGCGGTACCACACACACAGTGGACGGCAAGGTCACGTTGGCGGCACCTCGCGCGCCTCCACTCGATTCCGCCGCTCGAACGCCTCCAGGTCGGAGAGCTTGAACAGGATGCGGCGGCCCATCCGCAGGAACGGAACCCGTCGCTGGTACACGCTCCAAGCGCGGAGTGTGTGGACACTGATCCCGAGGCGCTCGGCACCCTCATCGAGCGACACGTTCCGGTCCTTCATGACCGTATCTCCGATGTGTCTATACTAGATAGCCTCATTACGAAGCACAGTCTATTGGTCATTGACGGATCTGGTCAAATCAGATAGATTCATCACGGCATGAAGGTACGTCGTGGCGGTGGAGGGCGGAAGCGAGACAAGGCGCTGGGTGACTTCATCAGCGCGGACTTGGCGCGGCTCAACTACTTGGCGCGGTACTTGAACGGCGACGGCCGGATTCATGCCCGAGCAGATGGCACCCCCGCTATGCCAGGAGAGGTCGGCCAGGCCGATCGTTCGCTCGTTGAGGCGGCGACCACGGTGGTGGACGCGGTGCTCCGATCACCCTTCCCCGTCGTGTCGACCGAGGCCGCCACGCTGTTCAATCGCCTGGCGGCCGGCGCTACCCTGCACTTCGTGGCAGACGCGGATGGCATCTTCCGACCCGGAGACGGCTTTCGTCTGAACTTCTCGGATCGGGAGTACTTGCACTGGGTGTTGCTCGAGACGCCCACCGCGCGCGGCGTGTGGACCACCTGGTTGGCCTACTTCCTCGACAATCCGCAGCGCGAGCGGCTCCGGCGCTGCCAGCAATGCCATCGGTGGTTCGTCGACGGAACACGGAACCGCTCGGCGCGACGCTGTTCTCGCCCCTGCACGATTGCCTGGTCAAATGCCCAGCGTGTGCCGACCGCCGCGCCGCCCGCGCGCCGCTCGGCCCGGAAAGGACGCCGATGATTTGCGCCGCATACTGCCGCAAGAGCAGCGCCCAGGATGGTCCCGACGACGAGCTCTCCGTGAGCCGCCAACGAGAGCAGGCCCTCCGCTACGCTAGCGAGCACCACTGGACGCTCGACGAGGCGTATGTCTACAGCGACACCGGCGTGAGCGGCGCGGAATTCGCCAAGCGACCCGGCCTCATGCGCCTCATAGCCGCGTTGAAGCCGAAAGCCCCGTTCGACGTGCTGATCGTCACCGACCGGGACCGGCTCGGCCGCGAACAGATCGAGACGTCTTTCGTCCTCAAGCAGATCATCACGGCCGGCGTGCGGGTGTTCGAGGTCAGCCGGAACCAGGAGATCATGCTGACCTCGCCCGCCGACAAGGTGCTCGCCTCGGTGACCGCGTTCGCCGGTGAGCTGGAGCGCGAGCAGTCGCGGGTGCGGACGCATGCGGCGATGGCGCACCGGGCGCGTCAGGGTCATCATACGGGCGGCATCATCTTCGGCTACACGAGCGCCTCGACGCCCTCGGGGCATGTGGTGCGCGCCATCGTCCCGGCCGAGGCCGCGGTGGTCAACCGCCTCTTCGAACTGGCGGCCGACGGCCACGGCGTCAAAACGATCGCCCGCATCCTTAACGCCGAGTCTGCCCTGGCGCCGCGTAAGGCGGGGCGGGTCGCCGGCTGGTCGCCGAGCACGGTGCGCGGTGTGCTCCAGAACGAGCTGTACCGCGGCGTCGCGGTGTGGAACCGGACGAAGAAGCGCGACGCGTGGGGCCAGCGCAACCCCTCCAGACGCGACGAGGGCGACGTGATCCGCACCGAGGTCCCGGCGGCGCGCATCCTCGACGAGACGCTCTGGCAGCGCGCCCACGCGCGCCGTGACGCGAGTCGGGCGCTCTACGACGCAGTGGTGGGAGCCCACGGCCGCGCGGGCGGGCGTCCGCCGAGTGGGAGCGCGAGCCGCTACCTGCTCTCCGGGCTCGCTAGTTGCGCGTGGTGCACCGGGTCGATGTTCGCCCGCTCGCGTGGCCGATACCCCGCCCGATGGGTCTGCATGACCCGGCACCTTCGCGGAGCCGCCGTCTGCAGCAACGCGCTCGAGGTCCGGCTCGACGACGCGGACGCCGCCGTGCTCGAGGCCGTCAGCTCGCAGCTCCTCCGCGCCGATGTGCTGGAGACGGCGCTGGCCAAGGCGTTGGCCACCCTCGAGTCGCTGGACGAGGACACTGCCGCCCTCGCGCTCAGCGACGAGGCTGCCCGCCTCGAGGCCGAAGTCGCCCGGCTCGCCGACGCGATTGCGCGCGGCGGGGATTTGCCGGCGCTGGTGGCCGGGCTCCAGGCGCGCGAGGAGCGGCGAGCGCACGTGCGGGCCACCCTGGCCGAGCGGGAGCGCCAGCGCGGCGCACGGCGTGCCAAGGGCGACGCCCTCAATCTCATGCGCACGGCGCTCGCCGACTGGCAGGGCCTGCTCCAGCAGGAGACCGGCCCGGCCCGGACGGCGCTCCAGTCGCTCCTCGCGGCCCGGCTCGTGTTCACGCCCGAGGAGCTCGACGGCCGGCGCTTTTATCGCTTCGAGGGCCCCGGCACCGTCGTGCCCATCATCACCGGCATCGTTGAGGCCGTGTCAAAAGGGCGCGGTCCGCGGACGCGGACAATCCCGCCGGCGCTCAGAGGGCGCTCCAGCATCGCGACCGCGGGTGCCGCTTCCCTGGCTGCGGGGGGCGGTTCCACGAGGGGCATCACATCCGGCACTGGGCGCATGGTGGGCCGAGGACGCTCTCGAACCTCACGCTGTTGTGCCGGCGGCATCATCGGGCGGTGCACGAGGAGGGTTACCAGGTCGCGCGGGGGCCCGACGGCGCGCTCCAGTTCCGGCGGCCGGATGGACGCCTGGTGCCGGAGGTGCCGCCGCCTCCAACGGTGCCCGCGAAACCTCTAGAGGCCCTCCACTCATCGCACGAGGCACAGGGCCTTCACATTGACGCGCGGACGGCATGCGCTCGCTGGCTCGGGGAGGGTCTGAACGTGGGCTGGGCCATCGACGTGCTGCATCCACGTGCCGGCGTGCGAAGAGCGTGAACGCGTGCGGTTGATGCACTCATGCGCTGTGCGGCGGCCCGACTACGCTACCATCATCGGGACGCCCGCGATGCGGGCGGAAAAGCCCGGCAGAGAAAACGAAGAGAAGGGAAGGGGACCTGCGTGCTCAACGTGCTCGTGACCATGCCTTTCACGGAGGAGCAGCTGAAGCCACTCCGCGACGTCTCACCAGAGCTCCAGGTGACCCGCGAGGGCGCGGAGCGCGCGAACTACTCGCAGGCGGACATCCTCTACGCGGGGTCGCCCCCACGGGATCTGGCGCGGGCATCTCGGCTCAGGTGGGTGCAGTTGCACATGGCCGGGGTAAACGGCATCTATGACCATCCGCTCTACAGGGACACTGCCATCGCTCTCACCACCACGAGCGGCGTGCACGCGCCACCATCGCAGAGTACGCGCTGACCATGCTCCTGGCCTTGGCCCATCGCGTGCCGCGCATGGTCGAGTGGAAGGCCAGAGGCGGGTGGCCACCGGACGAGGATCGTTGGACGCTCTTCGTGCCCACGGAAATCCGCGGGGCCGCCTTGGGCATCATCGGCTATGGCAGCATCGGGCGGGAACTGGCTCGCATCGCCAAGACGGCGTTCGGGATGAGCATCCTTGCGTGCAAACGACGTCCCTCGGAGCGAGGGGACGCGGGATACGCGTTACCGGGCACGGGCGATCCCGAGGGCCGACTGCCTGACGCGTGGTTCGCCCCCGAGCAGCTTTCGGAGCTCCTCGCGAGATCGGACGCCGTCGTCATGTGCGCGCCGCTCACGCCAAAGACGACGGGCATGATCGGTGCCGCGGCCCTTCGGGCCATGAAGCCGAGCGCGTACTTTATCAACGTGGGACGCGGCGCCACGGTGGACGAGCCGGCGCTCGTCCACGCCCTACGCGAAAAGCATCTCGCGGGCGCCGCCATCGACGTCTTCGCCCAGGAGCCGCCGCCCGCCGGGCATCCCTTCTACGGGCTCGACAACGTTATCGTGTCTCCCCACGTCTCGGGTTTTCTCCCAAGTTACGACGACAAGTGCGCCGCGCTTTTCGCGGAGAATCTTCGGCGCTACTTGGCGGGCGCGCCGCTCCTCAACCTGGTTGACCGCGCCACGGGCTACTAGTGGCGCCGTCACCGGTCCATCTCGACGCCGCCGCGGGTAGGGCCGGGGGGAGTTGGTACGGATTCTTGGAGGGCCTCGCGAAGCTCGTGCGCGAGATCCATCCGTGGATCGACCTGCGCGTGATGGAGGACGGTGGCGTGATGAACCACGCTGACGTAGGCGCTGGCCGCATTCCGGTGGCCACCCTCAATCCGCGCATGACCGCGGCAGCCCTCGCGGGGCGGCCTCCCTTCGAGCGGGCCCTCCCCGATCTCCGGGTGGGGGTCGCCAACCTCACCGTGAATCACCTGCAGTTCATGGTGAGCCGCGAGGTCCCAATCCAGGCGCAGCGCTGGCCTCTCCGGGTGCCCGTGGATCGAGTGGGCACGGTGGACCGTCTGGTGTTCGAGCTGGCCCTCGAAGACATCGGGCTGACCGCCGCCGCCCTGGCGAGCTCGGGAGGCGCCCTCGTGCCGGCCGACAACTATCATCAGCAGCTTGCCCTCTACCGCGACGACAAGGTCGACGCCCTCTGGCAGTTCATGGGCATCCCGTCGCCATCGATCCAGGAAGGGCACGCCGCGCGGCCCCTGAAGCCGCTGCCCCTCCCTCCCGATCTGATCGCTCGCCTCACCGCGCTCGGCTGGGCCGCGACGGAGCTTCCGACGGGGGCGTACGGGTCGGTGACCGGGCCCGTGGCCAGCGTGTCTATGGGCACCTCGCTCGGCTTTCACGCTTCCGTGCCCGCGGAGGTGGTCTTCGCCATCACCGAGGTCATCTGCGATCACCCCGAGCGCGTGCGGGCCATTCATCCTGCCGCCGCAGCCTTCGATCCCGCCCGCGCGCATCTGGGATCCGGGAGGGCCGCTCCACGCGCCGCGCGCTACTTCCAAGCCAGATTCTGATACGACGACGCGGACGAGTCAGCGGCAGGAGCTGAGGAGCACGTACGAGCGGGATCGCATCAGCACCTCGCCAAGGGAGCACCAGCTCGGATGAGTGGAGCGACTCAGCGATGTCCAGTCGCTCACCGACAGAAGCGTCGCGCCCGTGGCCGGGCTCTGGAGACGCTGCACGATCTGTTCACGGTCCGTCACCTCGGTGATCGGACGATCGAGGTGGAGATCGAAGGCGAGGCCTGCGTCCGGGTACGCCACGATCGCGGCATCGGGCGCCAGCGATCCGCGGACATGCTCGACAAACGCCTGGATCGAGTAGGTCGACGCCAGGCTGGCGGCATAGAGGCCGCCCCCGAGGGCCAGGACGAGGCCCAAGGTCACCGCGACCCACGAGACGGCTCGACTCGGTGATCGACGAGCCCAGAGCGACCACAGGGCAGTGGCCAGGCTCACGATGAAGATCCCCACGAGGCTCGCCGCCTCCCATGGCCTGGCCGAGGCGAAGGCGGACCTCCAGGCCGGTGCGATCGGAGGTATGCCAAGAAGAAGTCTTCCTCCCATGACCAGCGCCGCCGCGAGCATGGCGGCGAGAACGCTGGCGTGGATCCAGAGCAGGACGCGGGCGCCCGATGCCGCCGTGGTCACCGACGCCGCCACGAGGAGCGCGAAGAGGGGATAGACCGGAAGCATGTAGTGCGAACGTTGATAGACGGCCAGCCCCAGGAGGAAGAGGAACACGGCGGTCCAGGCGAGCACCGGCCGGTACGTCCGACGATCTGGGGTGAGCCAACACCACACGGCGACCGGGACGAGCCAGAGGGTCCAGGGGAGAAACTCGGTGAGCCCATCCCCGAACGGCAGGGACGGGTGGTGTTCGAAGTGATTGAGATACTCGGTGAGCCCGCGCCAGACACTGACGGCCTCGCTGTCCTCACGCCCCGGCATCCGCGCGTAGGGAACGGCCCACGGCAGCGCCGTCAACGCTACCAGGCCAAGCCCACTCACCGGCCGGAACGAGGGCAGCTGACGAGGACCCACGCTCACCGCGATGGCCGCCACTGCAGCCGGGATGGCCATGAGGCACGGCGGACTTTTGCCCAGAGCGCGCCCGCCAGGCACAGATAGAAGCCCGCCAGGTCCCTGCCACGGGGCGGTCGCGATGCCAGGCTACGCAGGAGGAAGAAGAGCGTCCACGTCAGCCAGGCGGTGAGCATCATGTCGGGGAGGACTTGATGGCTGCGGACGAAGAAGCCGGGACTGGTGGCAAGGACGGCGAGGGCCAAGAATCCCGTGTGGACGCCAGAGAGCTGACGTCCCAGGGCAAAGACCCCGAGCAGGGCCACCACTGCCGCCACGACGGACGGGAACGACGCGTTGCGGCCGGCGACGTGGCCCGCGAACAGGGCCGCCACGGCGACGCTCCAGAAGAACAGGGGTGGCTTGTTGAGGTACGGCTCGTCCCGCGCTCGGGCGGGCAGCCGGAATCCATGACGAAGCGTGTCCTCCGCCAGCAGGGCCTAGCGCGCCTCGTCTGAGATCGCGATGGGGCGGCCACGAAGCGCTGGCGCGGCATAGACGACCGCGGCAGCGCTCAGGAGAGCTACGAGCAGCACGCGCTGGCGAGTCGTCAACCGGTCTGCCATCTCACCGACACGGGACGATCTCGCTGAGGGGCACGGCGGTCATTCTGGCAGCGGGCATGGCGACAAGCAAGAACGTGGGTGAGGGTGGCAGCGGCAAGTCTGCGAACGTGACGACGCATCCCGGGATCATCGCGCATCATCCCGGAGGACGTGGGTCACCCTGCTTCGTGAAGCTCGCCCAGGAGTTCCCCGGCGCCACCAGCTGAAGATCGCTACGTGTACCCCTATCCGCTCACCGCTCGATTCGCCAAGGGCGCGAAGCAAGCAGGCCTCCTGTGAGGCGGCCGACGAAGGTCGAGCTCGCCATCAATCTGAAGACCGCGCAGGCGCTCGGGCTCACCCTGTCGCCGTCGCTGCCCCTCCGCGCCGACCAGGTCATCGAGTGATGGCCGTCGACACTCGCCGCTACTTCGCCGCGACCCCCGCGATCTCCACGAAATAGCGCGGAGCGGCCAGGCGCGCTTCCACGGTGGCGCGCGCGGGCGGGTTGGCGGGATCCATCCAGCCGTCCCACACGCTGTTCATGTCGTCGTAGTAGCGCATGTCGGCGAGCCAGATGGTGGCGGAGAGGAGCTTGGACTTGCTGCTCCCCGCGGCGGCCAGG
>Ga0126384_10002855_pt1 | contig 10468 bp, 9 predicted proteins | sample PanSoiMetPlot_36_FD_92543 | JGI IMG/M metagenome (GOLD analysis project Ga0126384, IMG submission 92543) | Tropical forest soil microbial communities from Panama - MetaG Plot_36 | ecosystem: Environmental > Terrestrial > Soil > Tropical forest > Bulk soil | place: Panama | collected 2016-02-17 | reverse complement strand
GAGCACGGGGTACGCGGTCTGGTTCCACACGTTGTTGCAGCGGCTCGGGCATACGGTGCTCGTGGGCGATGCCGCAAAGATGCGCGCCATGGTCGTGCGCAAGGCGAAGACCGATCGACGCGATGCCTTGCACATCCTCGACCTGCTCCGGCATGATCGGTTTCCCACTATCTGGTTGCCCGATCCCGCCACGCGGGAGCTGCGGGCCTTGCTGATGCACCGCCTGCGCCTTGTCCGCATCCAGACCATGCTCAAGAATGGCGTGCAGGCCCTCGCCTTGAACCAAGGGCTCGTCCGGGGCTCCAAGCTTCTCCGTCGCGTCGGCCTCGCCCAGCTCCAGGCCCTCCCCCTGCCACCCTATACCGCGCAGCGCCGCGATCAGAGTCTGGACTTGCTCGGGGCCCTCCGCACCCATCTCGATCATCTCGATGAGGCCATTGCCGCCGCTGCCCGCGCGCATCCCGACGCGCCCCGCCTGCTGACCCATCCCGGCGTCGGGCCTCTCACCGCCCTGGCCACCGTCGTGGTGTTGGGAACGGTGACCCGCTTTGCCGACAGCAAGCATGTGGTCAGCTATGTCGGCTTGGCCCCCACGCTCAATGCTTCGGCCGACAAATATCGACTCGGCAAGATCACCAAGCAGGGCAGCAGCCTCCTCCGGTTCGTGCTCGGGCAGGCCGCTACTCATGCCGCACGTCTCGATCCGGATCTCACCCGTACGTACCGCACCCTGACGCAGCGGCGCGGGCGCTCCAAGGCGAAAGTCGCGGTCGCCCGCAAGCTCCTCGTGCGGCTCTTCATCATGCTGCGCGACCACATCGACTATGACGAGTTCCGGCGCCGCGGGCGGGCGCCCGCCGCGGCCCCGGGCTAAGGCGGGCACCTCCTGACGACAGCCTCCCGCAGGCACTCGTTCCAGTGCGGGCGTGCTCGGGGTGATTCATGGTCTGCCATGACCGCTCACTGATTGGGCCGCCCCTCCTCGACGACCGCACGTCGTCGACGATCGAACACGACATCATGCGCCGCGTGCGCGAATGGATGGCTGGTGGCCGTGTGCCCTTGGGGACGGCACGACGACTCGTCCCGCGGTCCATTTTGGGGGATACCAGGATATGCCCAGGCCGGAGTTCGTCGATCCTCGGGCAAATGTGCGATCGCATTTACCAGCCCGATGGCTTGGGCATCGAAATGCCCCGCACGATTGACACTCGGACCGTTCTCATGGATGGATGGATCACTTCATCCGCCCGCGCCAGCACCGACGGTGGGATCGTCAGCCCGAGCGCCTTGGCCGTCTTGAGGTTGATGACCAGCTCGAACTTCGTCGGCTGTTCGACGGGGAGGTCGGCGGGCTTCGCCCCTTTGAGGATCTTGTCCACGTAGACCGCGGCCCGCCGGAACATCTCAGGGAAATTCGGGCCGTAACTCATCAGCCCGCCCGCGTCCACATATGCGCGGTGTTGGAACATGACCGGCAGCCCGCTTGCTGTGGCCAGGTCCACCAGATGCCTCCTGTTTGCGAACAGAAGCGGCGATCCTAAGGTGATCAGCGCCCCCGCGCGGTGTTTTCTCCCCATCTCGAACGCCTTGTCAACGTCTGCGGCCCTCTGCACCTCCAGGACCTGAAGCTCCACCCCGAGAGCCCTAGCCCCTCGCTGCGTGGCTTCCAATTCCGCCGGACCGCCCCCGGTTTTGGAATCCCAGATGACGCCTACGTGAGAGATCCTGGGGAATGCCTCCCGCAGAAGCTCCAGCCGTTTCCCGCTTAGGTCAGGCGCCATGAATGAGATCCCGGTGACGTTTCCCCCCGGGCGCGCGAGGGTTGCGACTAGGCCTTCGCCAACGAGATCAGGGACCACGGCCATAACAATCGGAATTGTCGAGGTCGCCTTCTTAGCGGCGCGCGCCATCGATGGCCCACCCGCTACAAGGATGTCAACCGGGAGGCGGACGAGCTCCGCCGCTAACTCCGGAAGCCGATCTACCTCACTGGTCCACCGGGACTCAACGGTGATGTTTTGACCTTCCACGTACCCAAGCTGACGTAGGCTGTCTCGGAACGCCGCGATGAGGGGTTCTAAGCCCGTTAGACCCAAGATGCCGATCCGGGGAATCTTCGTCGCCTGCTGCGCCTCAACGGCGAGCGGCGCGGCAAGGAGCACCGCACCCGTGCCAGCGAGGAACGTGCGGCGGGCTATCACTACTGAATTACTTCATCCGCCCGCGCCAGGAGCGACGGGGGGATCGTCAGGCCGAGCACCTTGGCGGTCTTGAGGTTGATGACCAGCTCGAACTTCGTGGGCTGCTCGACGGGCAGGTCGGCGGGCTTGGCGCCCTTGAGGATCCGAGCCACATAGCCGGCCGACCGTCGGACCAGGTCATTCAGGTTTGCTCCGTAGCTCATGAGGCCGCCCGCCTCCACACTCTCCCGGAAGCCGTACATCGCCGGGAGCCGGGACTTGCCCGCCAGGTGCGCGATCCGCACCCGGAAATTCATGTAAACAGCGTCTGGCATGACGATGAGCCCGTCCGCGCGCGCTCGCGACATCGCCGCGAACGCGCCCTCGATCTCCTCCGATCGCTGGGCGATCACGGGTTGAATTTCGAGCCCCGACGCACGGGCCGCGATCCCGGCTTCCTCCACTAAACCCCTCTCAGCTGGATTCAGAGGGTTCCACAGGACTGCCACCCGGGAGACACCAGGAGCAGCCTCCTTGAGCAACTGTACATACTTGCCGCCCAGCGCCGGGCCGGCGAGCATGGTCAGACCGGTCACGTTGCCGCCGGGCCGCGCCAAGCTCCCAACGAGCCGGTCTCCGACTGGGTTCCCCGCGGTCGCAATCACGATGGGAATCGTGGCCGTGGCCTTCATGGCGACCTGCGCCACAGTCGTGCCCGGCGCAAAGATCACATCGACCTTCACGCGGACCAAGTCGGTTGCGAGCTGGGGAGTGCGATCGAGCCGGCCCTCGGCGAAGCGCCATTCGATACTGATGTTCCGACCTTCGATGTAACCGAGGTCCCCGAGACCGTCCCGGAACGCCTCCTGAGCCTCTATGGTGTTGGCTGGCGAGCCGAAGAAAAGGATCCCGATCCGGTACACCTTCCCCGCCTGCTGCGCCTTGGCGGCGAGCGGCGCGGCGAGGAGACTGCCGGTAAGGCTGGCAAGGAACGCGCGTCGCGAGATCACTGAATTACTTCATCCGCCCGCGCCAGCAGCGACGGCGGGATCGTCAGGCCGAGGGCCCTGGCCGTCTTGAAGTTGATCGCCAACTCGAACTTGGTGGGTTGCTGGATTGGAACATCGCCCGCCTTCGCACCTCGTAGAATCTTGTCCAGCGTATCGGCGGCCAACCGCAGATGCTCGCGAAAGTCAGGGCCGTACGACATAAGCCAACCCTCGGTCACGTACGCCCCGGCCTGGTAGATCGCCGGCATCCGGTACCTTGCCGAGAGTTCGGCGACGCTGCGCCGGTGAATCGCAATCAGCTCACTGCCGAATACGATGACTGCGCCAACCCTAGCCCGTGACAGAGAGGCAAACGCCGCGTCAAAGTCCACGGGCCCACGGACGATCACCAAGCGAAGGTCGACACCGACACGAGGGGCCGTGGCCTCCAGTTGTCGAAGCATACCTACATAGATGCTTCCCCCTGAGCGAAGCGCGGCTTCGCTGGAGGACCAGCGGACAAACAGGCCCACTCTGGAGAGGCTCGGAAGCATTTCCTTGAGCAGGGCGAGTTGTTTGCCCGCTAGGTCCACCTGGAAGCTCTGGACTCCCGTTACATTGCCACCCGGTCTGGACAGACTGCTGGCAAGGCCAGCCGCGACGAGGTCTCCCGCCGCGATTGTGACGATCGGAATCGTGCGCGTCACTCGTTGGACATGCTCAGCGGCGTCGGCCGATACGACGACGAACACATCCACTCCAGCACGCATCAAATCAGACGCCAATTCGGGGACGCGTTCGTTCTGCCCGAAAGACGCGCGGCGCCCGACGATGACGTTCTGCCCGTAGACCCAGCCGAGTTCCCGCATCCGGTCCCAGAGCGGGCCACGACCTGGCGGCTGGCCAATCAGCTCGGTTGTTATAAAGCCAATCCGGTAGACCTTCGCCGCCTGCTGCGCCTCGACGGCGAGTGGCGCGGCGAGGAGCCCACCCGCCAGCGCACCAAGGAAGGTGCGCCGATCGGTCACAGCAACGTGCTCATGATTTCTCCAGGATCCCGCGAATCGTCGCCAGCAGCTCCCGCACGCTAATGGGCTTGCCCTGAAAGCCGTCGAACCCCGCGGCCATAACCCTCTGACGGTCCTGCGCCATGACCGAGGCCGTGACGGCGATGACTGGAATCGTCCGGGTCGTCGCATCGGCTCGCAGCAGGCCAAGCGCCTCGATGCCGTTCATGCCGGGCAGCTGGATGTCCATGAGGATCAGGGCGGGGTGCCGTTCGCGGGCCAGCCGCACCCCTTCTTCACCGGTCTCGGTTTCGATCGTTTGATAGCCCGTGACCTGGAGGGTGTCCCACACCAGCTTCAGGTTCTTGGGATTGTCCTCGACGATCAGAATCAGCTCATGCGCCATGGCCCACCGGGAGTCGGAACGTGAAGGTGGACCCCTTGCCCACCGCGCTCTCGACCCAGATCCGGCCCCCGTGCAGCTCGACGAACCTCCGTGACAGGGTGAGCCCGAGCCCCGTGCCCTCGACCTTCTTATCTGCCATCCCGACTTGCCGGAGCTCCTCGAAGATCGCCTCTTGATCCTCAGGGGCAATGCCGACCCCGGTATCGGCTACGGCAATCTCCGCCGCACCGTCCTGCAGGTGGGCGCGGGGGTGAACTTCAGCGCGTTGGACAGGAGATTCAGCAGCACCTGCTTGACCTTACGCTCGTCCCCGCGAAGCGTCCCCAGGTGCTCCTCGATCGTGCGCCCAAGGGTGATGCCCCGCCGGGTCGCCCGCTCCCGCACCAGGATCAGCGCATTGTCGATCGTCTCGGCGGGAAAGTCTCCAGGCTGGTTCCGGGTCACCCCGAGACAGCCGACCAGGTGGCCCTCGCGCACCATCGGTACGGCGAGGATGGCCCGGATGCCGGAAGCCAGCAGGATCTCTCGCAAGCGCCCCTCATAGGCGCCCGGCAGGGTGATGTCGGCCACTTCGACCGGTTCCAGAGTGATGGCCGTGCGCCCGAGCACGCCTTCTCCCTTCCGAATCCGCGTGGCGCGTCGTGCGTCCGCGAGCGCCTCGCTGGTCTCGGTCATCGCCCGCTCGACGAACTCCTCGGCATTCTCGTCGTACTCGAAGACCACGCCGCCGTCCAGCCCCGATAGCTCAACCGCCCGTGACACGATTGTGGTCAGCACGGTCTCGACGTCGAGCGTGGAGCTGACCGCGCGACCTACTTCGCCGAGAGCGGTGAGCTGCTCGACTGAGCGGGTCAGCTCCTGCGTCCGCGTCCGCAGCTCGGTCAGCAGGCGGGCGTTCTCGATCGCGATCACCGCCTGATCGGCGAAGGTCCTGAGGAGCGCAATCTCGTCGTCGGTGAACCCGCCGGGCTCGGGGCGAGCGACGCCGAGCGCTCCGACGGCTTCGTCGTGGCGGACCAACGGCACCACCACCAGACTTCGGTAGCCACGGAGACGAGCGCTCGCGTGCTGCGTTTCGGGCAATCGAGGATCGCTGTGAGCGTCCGTGCTATTCAGTGGCGCTCGATTGCGCACCGCTTGGGCGTGGTCCTCCTGGGAGTGAATCGACATGGGGAAGCGCGCCCTGTGGGAGGCGTCACCTGCGTCATCGATACTGGTCATCGCGGCGAGAGAGATTTGATCGCCCTCGATCCGGCTGAGCGTATATGCGTTCCCTCGCAGCAAGCGACCGGCGCTGGTCACGATCGTGTCGAACACCGGCTGGACGTCCGTCTGCGAGCGGCTGATGACGCGCAGGATGTCGCTGGTCGCGGTCTGCTTGTCAAGTGCCGTGGTCAACTCACGGTTGCTCGCCTGAAGCTCCGTGAACAGGCGCACGTTCTCGATGGCGATGACGGCCTGGTCGGCGCACGTCTGCAGCAGCGTGATCTCGCCGTCTGTCGTGACTCGCGGCGCGGTGCGCGTCACCACGATGACCCCGATCACCGCGCCCTCGCGAAGCATCGGCACGATAGCGTTGCTCCGCAAACCGAGAGCGCGCATGAGCTGTCGGACCTCTTCGGGCACACGGGGATCGGTTTCGAAGTCGGCGGCCGAGGCTGGTACCCCCGTCTGAAGAACCTGAGCGGCCATCGGTCGGCGTCGGCTGAATTCGGATAACGGCATCGGAAACGGCTGAGGCCGTTCTGACGCGACGGCCTCGGCCGTTGCCTGAACCGTCGCGCCCAGATCCACCTGGTCGCCGCTCACGAGAAAGACACTCGCGCCTGCACCGCCGAGCAGTTGCATTGCGTTCCGGGCAATCGCTTCGAATACCGGATGAACGTCGGGGATTTCGCACGCCGAGCCATTAGCCTGTCCTGGCCTCCCAGGGCGCAGCGATCGACGCCGACCGAGGGTAATGGGGTCGATCGGAGTGAGTCACGGGCGGCATATTAGCCGAAACGGAGCGGGTGGGCGGTTGCCAATCCGGCCCAGGGACTCCCAGCGACCGGACACGCGATGAGGCTAGAAGAAGAGAAAGCGGTCGGGCTGGCCATGAGCCGCCAAGACTTGCCGTTCACGGACGACGGGGGGCGTGTCTCGCTTCATGGGGAAAGTTGAAGGCGATCCTCCGATGTCAGTTCTTCAACAGTCGTGACGGAAAGGATCTTGAGCTGCGTCTGAATGTAGCCGTCATGATCACTAGCCGAGCGCCAACGATGCACCGTACTCGTCGTCATTCATTCGCGCGAAATCGTATCGGGGATACACGTCTTTCGCGCGGCTAAAGAAGAACTCGTCGAACGCCTTCATCGCCCGGGGCCGCAGCGGGTTACTGACACGCCCAAAGGCAATCTGCGTAAAAAACGGCTCCGCGCCTGGGACGGGCACGAACGCGAAGTAATTCGGGAAGATCCGCGCCCAGTAGGACACGAGGTGATACCACGTGAAGGCCACGTCCGCATAACTGCGGGCGACCATCTCGGGAAGATCGCGGTGCATGATCCCGAGGCGGCCTGGAAAACTCGGCACCTCTGCGGCGAAGAGAGTGTCGGCCGCGGCTTTTCCGAGCAGCGTGTCGGCGGCGGCCCGGCATTGGGCACGAACATCCCCCGAATCGGGCAGCGCAATCCGCGCACTGGTGCGGGTCACATCGGCAAGGCCCTGAATCCCGAGCGGGTTGCCTGTACGGACCAGAAGCGCGACGCCGAGATTCTTGCAGAAGACGCGCGCCTGCGGCTCGATCACGCCGAGCTGGCGCAGCTGCCGCAACGGCTCAGGGTAGCCCATGAAGATATCGGGGTAGAAGCCGGACCGAGGGCTGACGTCGAGCGTGAGGTTGCCGAGCGCGACTCCTCCCGTGCGGATCATCTGTATACACACGGGCTGAGGCAGGGTCACCACCACGATATTGTCGAGCGGGAGGTCGGCGTACTGCGGCTGCGCCTTCGCCCATGCCGGGAAGGCACCTACGATATCGTCGCTGAGCACCACCATCAGGTGATTGCCTTCCGTAAAAATCACGAGGCTCGGCGGCGTCCCGATCCGGCCAACAATGTCAGGTACTGTGTCCGTGTGACCGGCGAACGATCGAAGACCGGGTGGCAGCTTCGTGACGACCGGCCATACTAGCGGTCCAGGGGGTGCGTTCCTCGGAGCGTTCGCCTCGGCCGCGCTGGCTGTCTGCCTCTGATGCTCTCCCAAGGCTACCGCGGTCACGGCAGTGCCAAGAAATGTGCGCCGTTTCATTCTGTCACCCCTCATAGTCGGCTCGGGCTTCCCGTCACGCCGCTACCGGCGCGTACTGCCTCAGCACGGTGGCGATCTTCCGCCAGCCGCCAATCCTGTGCAACCAGTCTGGGGACGCCACCAAGACGGGATGCGGAAGAGTCTCGCTCTCGGCCGGCTACGTTGACGCTACGTTCACGGATGACCGTCTCCCGGAATCGGCCGATTTTTTCTCCGCCCAAAGGGGAGGTTTTCAACCCGCGGTCGGGCACGTGAGTAGGCTGACCGGGGTAACGGGCTCTGACACGAACGTACGAGCGGTCGAGGCGTGAAGGGTTGACGCATACTGCCTCCTTGCCCGAATCGCGGGGAGTCTAGCAGAGACGAGGGAAGTTCAAGTGTGGAAAGTCGAGGCGCGATCGGGCCCGTCGGGGCAGGGTGTAAGGGCATCTACCGATTGACCCCCATGAGCGGCTGGGACGACAGCCCCGCAGCGGACGAGCCTGCTCGTGTGAGGGGATCGAAGCTTGTGGTACTTAGGATCGTTCCGCCGCCGCGCTCGTCTCGCGATTTCTAGGTAACGCATAGCTGACTGCTGGCTCCTCCACTGAAGGATCTCGGCGGAGCGGAGCAGGAGGCGTGCCGCGTCGTCAAGTGTAAGGACGACGGTCTTCGCACGTCACCGTGCCCGATTCTGTTCTGCTCGCGTCGAGGCCTGCTGCCCCGACTTCCCTCCTAGGATCCGAGTGGCCTTCAAGCGTTTTCGAAGACTTGTCGCCCAGCATCCCAAATGCATGCGCAGCCTCCCACGACCGAAAGGATTGAGTGGCCGGAATGACGTGAATCGTCGGCCCTGTTGATCACAGCGACGGCTACGAGGAGCACGCTCATGGGGATTCAGCAGGCGGACCGTGTGATCGAAACAATGCAGGCACGGTGGCACGCGGGAACTGGTGTTCGAGCCACTAAGGGTCCTGACACGGCCGGCGACCCTGACGCTGCGACCAGAAACCAACCTACTCATGGGTCATGGATGAAGCGGATTCGCGGTATCTGCACCTTCCGCCTGATCACCTCAGAAGCGGAACTGACCGAAGCCTTCCGCCTCCGGTTCGACGTGTACCGGCAGACACCCTCGCTGCGCGCTCTGCTGAAAGAAAATGCCGCGGGCCTGGACATCGACGGCTATGACGCCTACGCCTGGCACTGCGGCATTTTCAAACGAACACCCAACGGCGACCGCATGGTGGGCTACCTGCGGGTGGCCGCCCAGCACAAATACGACTGGGTGGAAGCCTTAGTGGCGAGGCTGGAACAGAAATATGGTTTCAATGTGAATCCGCGTGAAGCAACGTACTATCCCGACTTAGCGGCTTATATAGGCGAGGCGCTGATAGAGGATGATCGGTTCTGCGAGCCAAGTCGGTTCATCATTCTGCCGCAATACCGCTCTACCGGCCTGGCCAAATTTGCCATCGAGGGGGTCATGGCGTTGGGTTTTGCCAACCCCATTTTGCAGGTGGCCGTCATTGGCTGCCAAAAACTGCACCAAGGCATCTACGAGGGCGTTGGTTTCAGCTGGTTCGCCGCCCAGAACGAGCAGCCCAACGCCTTTCAATTCCTTGCGCTCTATCGCCCCGCTGTGGAGAAATACATGCCTGATCTCTCCGCCCGTATGCAGCGGTACCGGCAGCAGGGTGCATTCGTCATCCAACTGGGGCAAGTGGATTGGGGGGCGCTGCGCTACCTGCCGGAGGTGTTGCGCCAGCGGGCGCGGCGTTGGATGCGGCGGCTACGGCGAATACGCTGGCCTCGCCGGACCATTGTGCCATCTCCATTTTCCACGTCAGGCATCAAGAACAAATCGGCATGAAAAAGCTGAAGGCCATCTTGTTCTACCTGTTCGCGGGGTATGTGCTTCCGTTGATCGGCAAGCCCGGTCTCATTCTGCACGGGCAGATGATCCTGATCATGCTCGTGGCCGTGGTCATGATCCTGTCGCAGCCGGCGCTCGACCTGGCCGAGGCGCGGGCGCGGCAGTCTACCGACCGGTATTCCTTTGTTTGGATTACCGCACTCGCGCTGCCTGCCGTGATCGTCCCAGTGGTCGAGTGGGCATACTTCGGATCCACCGCGCCGACGCCCGCCATGTGGGCGGCTTACGGCAGCAGCGAAGTGTGGGCATATCCTCCGTCCTCCGATGGGATCGCTATGCCGGCCGGTATTCTTTGGGCGGCATTGGGACTGTGCCTCATCGCTGGTGGCCTTGCGCATCTGGGCCATTGGCACACTTGGCGGGGCGTTCACCGCTACCGTGCAGGTACAGGAGGGGCAGGCATTGGTCAGCACGGGGCCGTACCGGCTGGTGCGACATCCGAGCTACCTTGGGGCATACGGAACCTTTTTAGGCTGTGCAGTATTTTTACAGGCCTGGATCGGTCTCGTAGTGGCCGCGGCCTGCATGGGCCGGTCAAGTCCGAAGGCTGCTGAATAATCGAGTCGGCGATGCACGCGGTGTCGAGTGAAACAGCGCGTTTCGGGGGATAGCGAGATAGCGGCCCCCCTCAAGATCGTCGCTCTGAGGCCGAATGCGGCCGCGCGCCGATAGCCACT
>Ga0126384_10002854_pt1 | contig 10471 bp, 8 predicted proteins | sample PanSoiMetPlot_36_FD_92543 | JGI IMG/M metagenome (GOLD analysis project Ga0126384, IMG submission 92543) | Tropical forest soil microbial communities from Panama - MetaG Plot_36 | ecosystem: Environmental > Terrestrial > Soil > Tropical forest > Bulk soil | place: Panama | collected 2016-02-17 | reverse complement strand
GTCGGCTAACAGTCGCAATGGAACCGGTTATCTAACCGCCTTCGCAAACGGCTGAAAGCTGTCGGCCCAAGTATTTAAATCGACTCTACGCTCTGAGCTTTAAAACCCGTAAAGCCCTACTCACAATCTCGGCGAACTTGCGGGGAAACGCTGCGATGCCAATTGACCGGCTGATGAAATGCATTGTAGGACAGCGAAGATGCCGGCGCAAGCATTAACACCCTGCAACGTGTGGATTAATTGTTGAGGGCGGCAGTCTGCCCCCGCGCACTTTGGATGTCTAAGTTGTAAGAATGGCTGTCTCGCACGAATCGAGCGCGGGAGTTTCGATGGTCGGTTGTCCGGCCTCGCCGAAATACTGCCGCCCTGCCGCGATAGTTTCGAAATACTCTGAGATGCGATCGAGAATCTCTTCAACGGAATGCGAGTGATAAATCGCTGTGCGAAACAGTGCCCCGCCGTGAAGGCCCCGCGTAAACTGGCCCGCCAGTTGTTTCATCCGTCCAATGGCCGCAAGTTGCGGCATGTCTTCCCGGAGCATCTCGAAATATTCAAGCAAGACCGCACGCTTATCGTCCAACGTGGGTTGAAACGGATTCCGGCCGCAAATGACGTCTTCGATTTGCCTAAAGATCCATGGGTTGGCCATTGCGCCTCGGCCAATCAGCACACCATCACATCCCGTTTCGGAAAAACGGGCCAGTGCTTGTTCGATGGTCGTTACGTCGCCGCTGCCTGATACAGGAACCTTGACTACTTCTTTGATTTGCTTCACCAACTCCCAATCTGCTAATCCGCGGTACCCTTGCTCGCGTGTGCGCCCATGTAAAGCGATGTGTTCGACGCCAGAGGCCTCAGCGAGACGGGCAGTTTCGACGGCATTAATGCTCGAATCCGAATAACCGGCGCGAATCTTGATTGTCAGGGGAATCGAGACTGTCTTTTTCAGCTCTTTCAGGATCGTTTCCAGCCGTGGCAGATCGCGCAACAATGCAGAGCCGCCGCCGTGCTTAACGACTTTCGGCGCTGGACAGCCGCAATTCACATCCAGTATGTCGGCGCCAACTTCCTCCGCCATTTCGGCGGCCATCCGCATGCGCCCGGGTTGCGCGCCGAAGATCTGCACGGCGAAAGGGCGCTCAGCTTCGTAAAAACGCATTTGCCTCTTTGATTTCGGGTTGTTGCGGGTCAGTCCCTCGACCGAGATAAACTCCGAGACCGTCAGCCCGACGCCGCCCCGCCGCTTCAAAAGGCGCCGAAAGGAGATATCCGTCACCCCCGCCATCGGCGAAAGGATTAGCGGAGGATTAATCTCGACGTCTCGAATCTTAAATGGTCGCGGTAGTGCCATCGCTTCGGCTTGTCATATTATCAAAAGCTCTGGTCGCCTCTGAACTCTGGTAACCCAAGCTGTCAGCTTGCGGGATAATTTCGCAAAGTAGCAGTTTGCGTTTACAACATACTAATATCGTCAGTGAATGTGACCTCAAAGAAAGAAACCCGATGACGGAAATCGAGCGAATACTTGATCAATTAAAGCGCGCTTACGAAGGCAATGCCTGGCATGGGCCGTCGGTGCGCGAAGTGCTTGCCGGAATCACCGCCGAGCAGGCGGCAGCGAGGCCACTCGCCAACGTCCATAGCATCTGGGAATTGGTCCGGCACATCGGTGTGTGGGAGGAGGTTGGCCGTCGCCGTTTGGCCGGGGATCGCGCAGCGATCGAAATCTCTTCGCCGGAGGATTGGCCGCCTGCAAGCGACACGAGTGAAGCAGCCTGGGCAGATACAAAAGCAGCGCTCGAGCGCGGACATCAAGCTCTCGAGGACGCCATCCGTCAACTTCCCGATTCGCGTCTGGATGAACCCATCCTCGAAGGCATGTCGAGTGTTTACGTCACGTTACACGGCGTAATCCAGCACGATCTTTATCATGCCGGACAGATAGGGATTCTTAAGAAAGCTGTACAGAACCGCTCGCGATAAGGGGGGGTATGTTCTCGCCACCAGGCAAGCGTCCCTAAACCTTCACTCTGCCAAACTCTTCCAGCAGCGGCTTGAGTCTTTCAATCACCATGTCGTGGGCCGCGCCGTTGGTGGCAACGATTCCGTTGCGATTATCTATCCGGACGCCGTTGTAGCGCAGCGGCTGACCAAACAGATCAGTTAAACGTCCGCCGGCCTCCGTCAAGACTATTTCGGGCGCACAGGTGTCCCACTGTTTCGTGCTCGGCGACAGATGGAGATAAAGGTCGGCTTTGCGCTCAGAGATCAGTCCAATTTTCACGCCGACGGATCCCCGCCGCACCTCTTCCTGAAAACGGAAGGAGCTCACCACACGCTCCATGCGTGGGCTTCGGTGTGAGCGGCTGGAGGCCAGGACCATTTCAGCGGGATCGGTACAAGTTGACACGCTCATGCGTGACGCTGGCTGCCGCTTTTGCTCGACCCACGAGCCACCGCCACGTACCGCCGTGTAAAGAATGTCGCGCGCCGGTTGGTAGACAACGCCGGCGACACTCTCACCTCTTTCTGCCAGGCCGATTTGAACTGCAAAATCGTCGTCCCGTTGAATAAAGTTCTTCGTGCCATCCATAGGATCGATCAGCCACACGCGAACTTTTTTTAGACGTTGCTCGTTGTCCGTCGACTCTTCTGCCAGAATCCCATCGTCTGGAAATTCTTCGCGCAATTGATTCACTATTAGCTCGTTCGCTTCACGATCCGCGGCGGTCACCTCTTCAGTCTCCTGCAACGCGTTAATCTTCTGCTCAACCAAAAACGGACTGTAATAATGGCGGAGGAGAATCGTCCCCGCAGCGCGCGCGAGTTCCGTAGCAATCTTCAGTTCGCGTTTGTAGTTTGCGTCGCCCATCTGTTTCATCGAAGATGGATACACGCTAGCACACCGCGTTTAATTGATCGAACGCCCGCTTGCGAGCGCTGGACAGCGCCGCGTATAGTCTTTGCGCACTTTCATCAATCATCCAGTTCGGGGTTATTAATGCCGCTTCGCGGTTGGGCCACATCGCAAGCTACCGCACTTTATCGTCAACGGTTTCCTCACGCGGTGCCGGATCATTTTCGTCGGACGCAGGATATTCTGTTCTCATCGATCGGGATAGGCACTTATCTGGGGAATGCCAATGACGAAACCGACATTCGCTATCGTGACGCCGTTGTGAGGGCCGTTGAGTTGGGCGCAAATGTCATCGATACTGCAGCGAATTATCGGTTTCAACGAAGCGAGCGAGCGATTGGCGCAGCGCTCGGCGGTTTAATTGACCGCGGGTTTGTCCGCGAAGAAATCGTGGTCTGCACTAAAGGCGGTTATCTGCCTTTCGACGGAAGCCCACCAGGTGATGTTCGCAGCTATGCTGAAGAAAACTTCATCAATACCGGCGTCGCTACCTGGGGAGAAATCGCCGGCGGCGCCCATTGCATGACGCCGCGCTACCTCGAAAATCAGTTGGCTCAATCTCTGCAAAATATGCAGCTCGAGTGCGTTGACGTTTATTACGTTCACAATCCGGAGTCCCAGTTAAGTGCTGTTTCGCCCGGCGAGTTTTGGCGGCGCTTAGGTGCGGCTTTTGAGTTTCTCGAACGAGCCGCGGACGCTGGTAAGATTCAATATTATGGCGTCGCCACCTGGAATGGCTTTCGGGCCGAGCCGGATTCGCGGGAATACCATTCGCTGGAGAAAATGGTCGAACTCGCCAGGCAAACCGGCGGAGCGGACCATCACTTCCGCTTCATTCAGCTACCCCTGAACCTCGCGACGCCTGAGGCGCTCTTTTTTCAAAATCAGAAGTTAGGACATGAATACGTCAGTGTCCTGGAAGCGGCCCAGGCTCTCGATGTCAATGTCATTGCCAGCGGATCGATTCTGCAAGGCCAGGTCGCGCGCGGGCTGCCGGAAGGGATTCGTGATGCGCTTGGTTCGCTTGCCACCGATGCACAAACGGGTATTCAATTTGTGCGTTCAGCTCCAGGAGTCACGACCGCGCTTGTGGGAATGAGCCGCGTTGCTCATGTTGAGGAGAACCTTGAAATTGTTAATCTCGAAGTAGCCAAGCCGGATGACTTAGTGAGCGTCTTCGATCAAGAGGATTAGAGATGCAGATTCCAAATTCAAAATGAAGATTCTCATTGCTGACAAATTCGAAGAGTCCGGCCGCATTGGCTTACGCAACATCGGCTGTGAAATCTCGTTTCAGCCCGACTTGAAAGACGAGGCGTTGGTGGAAGCCATCGCAAAGGAAAGCCCGGACGTTCTTATCGTGCGCGGGACACAGGTAACGGAGCCGATGCTGGCAGCCGGTTCTTTGAAACTGATCGTCCGCGCGGGGGCCGGTTATAACACAATCGATGTCGCCGCCGCCTCGCGCCGGGGAATCTACGTTTCGAACTGTCCTGGTAAGAATTCGATCGCCGTTGCCGAACTGGCCTTCGCATTGATCCTTGCGCTCGATCGACGCATTGCCGACAACGTAATCGCATTGCGTGCCGGCGAATGGAACAAGAAAGAATTCTCAAAGGCGCGCGGTCTCTTCGGCAGAACGTTGGGGCTGGTAGGGGTCGGTAAGATTGGACAGGAGATGATTCCGCGAGCCAGAGCGTTCGGCATGCCGATCGTTGCCTGGAGCCGCAGTCTCAGTCCCGAGAAAGCTGATCGGTTGGGGCTGGAACGCAAAGAGAGTCCGCTGGGGGTCGCGCGTGCTGCAGATATCGTCAGTGTGCACCTCGCCTTGAAACCGGATACGCGCATGTTGATTGGCTCAGACTTCTTCAAATCGATGAGAGGCGGCGCTTACTTCATCAATACTTCACGCGGCGAAGTGGTCGATCAAACTGCCCTGGTCGAGGCGATTCACTCCCGAAACCTTCGCGCTGGGCTCGACGTTTTCGCCACCGAACCAACCTCAGCCGTCGCGGAATTCACTGATGAAGTCGCGAAAGAGAATCGTGTCTACGGCACGCATCATATCGGCGCGTCGACGGATCAAGCCCAGGAAGCGATCGCCGCTGAGACGGTCCGTATCGTCAAATCTTTCAAGGAAACCGGACAGGTCCCGAACGTTGTTAATCTCGCCCAACGCACACCGGCGACGCACCGGCTGGTAGTTCGGCACCGCGATCGCCCCGGCGTTCTTGCGCAAGTGCTCGAGGCAATCAAAGCCGAGCAGATCAACGTGCAAGAGATGGAGAATATTGTCTTCGAAGGCGCGGAGGCGGCCGTGGCTCGGATCAATCTCGATAAAGCACCCTCACGAGAGACGCTCGGTCGCTTGCGTAACGGCAATGAAGACATACTCGAACTGGATGTTCTGGCGATCAGCTGAATCGGGAATTGGGCGAGGGAGGACCCCGAAGTATCGGATGCGACCGAATTAAAATGAACACCACCCTTATCACCGGCGCTTCGTCAGGAATCGGCGAAGCATTTGCTCGGCGGCTGGCCGCGCGGGGACACAATCTGTTACTCGTCGCGCGGTCCCAAGACAAGCTCATGGCGCTTTGTAATGAACTCGGGCGCAGCAACCACCAGACTCAGGCGCAGTTTGCGGCCCTTGATTTGGCGGCGCCTGACGCTGCGGCGCACCTGTTTGATGAGGCGCGCAACCGCGACATGCAAATCGATTTTCTGATAAACAACGCCGGCTTCGGGTCGATGGGTGAATTCGCGGAGCTCGATCTCCGTCGCGAACTCGCGATAATCGATCTGAATGTGCGGGCGCTCGTTGACCTGACGCATCGTTTCATTCAACCGATGCGCGAGCGAAGACGCGGGAACATCATCAATGTTGCCTCCACCGCCGGTTTCCAGGCCGTGCCTTTCATGGCGACCTATGCGGCGACCAAGGCGTTCGTGCTTTCATTCTCCGAGGCGCTCTGGGAAGAAAATCGCGCATCCGGAGTCCACGTGATGGCCCTGTGTCCCGGAGTGACGGACACAAACTTTTTCAAAGCGTCACGCATGGATCGCCCGCCGGCGCGCGTCTCGCAGACGCCGGAACAGGTCGTCGACACCGCTTTGCGGGCGCTCAGGCGCGGCAAGAGTGCGGTGATTTCAGGTTGGACAAATCGATTTGTGACTGAGAGCGAACGTGTCTTACCTCGCGCAGTCGTATTGCGAACGATGGGTGCCGTGATGCGAAACGCGGCGGGCGGGAAGCAGTAAGGGAGCGACTGTAAGTAAGGGCTCGGTCAAATTCAAGATTCCAGAATCCAGATTTCAAAACACTATGACTGGACGAATATTCAACTTTAGTGCAGGGCCCGCCGTGTTACCGGTTCCGGTTTTGGAGCAAGCCCGTGACGAGATGTTGTCGCTTCCGGGCGTGGGAATGTCCGTAATGGAAATCAGCCATCGCTCGAAAACCTTCGATGAAATCATTCAAGGCGCGGAAGCCGGGTTGCGCGAACTGCTGAACATTCCAAAAGACTACGCCGTGCTTTTCCTGCAGGGCGGCGCGAGTCTGCAGTTTGCGATGGTCCCTATGAATTTTCTCTCGCTCGATGACAGCGCTGATTACGTTGTGACGGGGAGTTGGGGTAAGAAGGCGGTGAAAGAGGCGCTGAAGTTCGGAAACGTCGACACGCCTGCCAACCTGGCCGATGGCGGATTTACGCGGATTCCCCACCAGGACGAATTGCAACTAAATCCACGCGCGGCTTACGTGCACATCACTTCGAACGAAACGATTGAAGGCGTTGAATGGAAGAACGAGCCGGAAGTCGGTGACGTGCCGCTGGTGGCGGATGCTTCTTCGAACATTCTTTCGAAACCGATTCCCATTGAGAAGTACGGCCTCATCTACGCCGGTGCGCAGAAGAACATGGGACCGAGCGGTGTCACGGTGGTAATTATGCGCGAAGATCTTTTGCCGCGGGTGCGCGAAGGTGTTTCCACAATGCTGGATTACAACACTCACGCAAAGAATAAATCGCTCTATAACACGCCGAACACCTGGGGCATTTACATTCTGAATCTCGTCTGCAAATGGCTGAAAGGCAAAGGCGGTCTTAAAGAGATGCAACAGGAGAACGAGGCAAAGGCCAAACTTCTCTACGATGCAATAGACGCAACAGATTTTTATCGTGGTCATGCCGACGCGGACTCCCGCTCAATGATGAATGTCACCTTTCGACTGCCATCTGAAGATCTGGAAAAGAAGTTTGCCAGCGAAGCGACCGCGTTAGGACTCGATGGCCTGAAAGGTCATCGAAGCGTTGGCGGCATCAGGGCGTCGATCTATAACGCGTTTCCCAAAGAGGGATGCGAAGCGCTGGTTGCGTTCATGAGCGAGTTCGAACGAGCGAATGGGTAAGAAGATCAACCACAGAGGGCACAGAACAACCTCGGCAATTTTCTCTGTGTTCCTCTGCGCAGTCATCTGCGTCCTTTGGGGTAAAATCGGGCCGGCGCAAACCCAGACTTCCGATCTGGCGCTCCCACAGGAGAAGCATCTCCGCAACGTCAAACAACTCACCTTCGGCGGCGAAAATGCCGAGGCCTATTTTTCACCTGACGGAAAGAAGCTGATCTTTCAATCAACCCGCGATGGTCATCAGTGCGACCAGATTTACACGATGAACATTGATGGCTCGGAAATGAAGCTGGTTTCGACCGGCGATGGCAGAACAACCTGTTCGTATTTCTTACCGAATGGCAAGCGCATTCTTTACTCGTCGACGCATATGGGTGGAAAACAGTGCCCGCCCCGGCCGGATTTTTCGCAGGGCTACGTCTGGGCGGTTTATGACACCTTTGACATCTTCACTGCCAATCCGGACGGATCAAATCTGAAACAGCTAACCAACACGCTAGGTTACGATGCTGAGACGACGATCAATCGGCAGGGAAAATTGGTGTTCACATCAAAGCGAGATGGCGACCTCGATATCTACACCATGGATTCGGACGGAAAGAATGTTAAGCGGCTGACAAACGAACTCGGTTACGACGGCGGTCCGTTCTGGTCTTATGACGGTAAGCAGATTGTGTATCGTGCTTATCACCCACAGACGGAAAAAGAAAAAACGGACTACCTCGCCCTTTTGAAACAGAATCTGATTCGGCCGACCGTGCTCGAGATCTGGGTGATGAATGCTGACGGCTCGAACAAGCGGCAAGTAACCCACCTTAACAAAGCGAGCTTTGCGCCTTACTTCTTTCCTGATGGCCGTCGCATAATCTTTTCGTCAAATGTCGCAGATCCAAATGGCCGCGATTTTGATCTCTATTCGATCAATGGAGACGGCACCGGGATGGAACGAATCACTTATAACAACACTTTCGATGGATTTCCGATGTTCTCGCCCGATGGCCAGAAGTTGGTGTTCGCTTCCAACCGCAACGCAAAGGTGCAGGGCGAGACAAATATTTTTATTGCTGATTGGATTGAGTAGCTGGGACGCGGACGTCCTCGTCCGCACGGCGAGGCGGAGCCTGGCCGAATAGTTTAGACCCACATGCCCGGAAAGGCAGAGCCTTTCCACACATCAGGCGGCAAAGCCGCCATGACAATTAGAGGCAAAACATGATTCGAAAATTTGTTAATGCCGGGTTGATTCTCTCGCTGGCGCTATCGATCACTGTCTTTGCTCAGCAAACGAACTCTTCGACACCCAGCGTCGCACGACTGCAGCAAATAATCAGCTACCTGGCCTCAGACGCTCTCCAGGGCCGCCGCACCGGCACGGCGGGCGCAAATGACGCCGCCCACTACATCGCAGGTGAATTCAGCTTGCTGGGTTTGCGACCGGCAATGCAGATGGCCCGGCCGGGCCGCACGCGCGGCGAAATCCGCGCGCGTTATCTGCAACCTTTTCCATATGTTTCAAGCATTGAACTTGGGAAAAATAATTCTCTGATGATTACCAAGAGTGGCGTCCTCGATGCACCGAATAACATGTCACGCACAGCGTTTCGAGTTCGCGATAACTGGGAACCGCTTGGTTTCTCGTCGAATGGCACGATTGAAGATGCCAGATTAATGTTCGCGGGCTATGGCATCTCGGCGCCCGACCTTAAATACAATGACTACGCTGTCTCGTCCGTGAAGGACAACATAGCTGTAGTGTTTGAAGGCACGCCTGACGGCGACAACCCGCACGGACAATTTGCACAAGCCGGCCAAATTCGTTTTAAAGCCGCGGCAGCACGTGCAGCCGGCGCGCGCGCCCTCATAATAATCAGTAGCGAAAAGAACTTGAATGACGATCGACTTGCACAACTCACTTATGACAACGCCGGCGAAGCCGGGCTGCCTGTAATAGTCGTTTCGCGCAATGCAGGCGCACGTTTGTTAGGCGTCGCGCGTGACGATTGGTCGCCTTACGAAAAGATGGCAGACGCAAGAAACAATATCGCCAGGCTGCCGGTCGGCGGCGTCACTGTCAGACTGACAACAGACATTGTTCGCAGTGAAACACCTTCCTTCAATGTCATCGGCATTCTGCCTGGCAGCCATCCGAAGTTGAAAGACGAAGCAATTGTCATTGGCGCGCACTACGATCATCTCGGGCTCGGCGGCGAAGGCAGTCTGGCTCCGCGCGAAGGCGACATCCATCACGGCGCGGACGATAACGCGTCCGGTATTGCGGGTTTACTGGAACTCGCGCGTATGTTGTCCTCGCAGAGTCTCAAACCTCGCCGCACCATCGTTTTCGTCGCCTTCAGTGGTGAAGAAGAAGGGCTGATCGGATCGAATTACTACGTGAACCACCCGATCATTCCAATCGTTAACACCGTCGCGATGATCAATATGGACATGATTGGAAGATTAAAAGACCGAAAGTTGATTGTTGGTGGCGTTGGGACCGCCCGCGAATGGAAGTCGATAATCGACGCTGATAATTCAACGGGAGCCGCCGTCGCTTCAATGAATGTTTCTGGCCCGTCTGTAACGATGACGAATGACGGAAACGGTCCGCGAAAGCTCGATGCCTCGAAGCGGTTTGATCTAACACTCAATGAAGACGGCTATGGGCCCAGCGATCATTCTTCCTTCTACGCAAAACAGGTACCGGTGCTTTTTTTCTGGACAGGTACGCACGACGACTATCACAAACCTTCCGACACTGCCGACAAGATCAATTACGAAGATGAAGCGCGGATCGTCTCATTTGTCGAACGCATCATTAGCGATATCGATCGAAGTGATAAGCGGCCAACGTACACCGTTGCGAAAAGTGATTCACAGGGACGCTCAGCCGGGTTCCGCGTCTATCTCGGGACGATTCCAAACTACGCCGATTCGAACGACGGGCTTAAGCTCGACGGTGTGCGCGAGGAGTCACCTGCGGCGAAAGCAGGAATCAAGGCCGGCGATAAGATCGTGAAGATGGCCGGTCGCGAAGTGAAGAACGTTTACGACTACACCTACGCGCTCGGCGAGATGAAGGCCGGTCAGGAATACGAAGTCGAGCTGATTCGAGATGGACAGCGTTTAACGGTGAAGATTACGCC
>Ga0126384_10002853_pt1 | contig 10471 bp, 6 predicted proteins | sample PanSoiMetPlot_36_FD_92543 | JGI IMG/M metagenome (GOLD analysis project Ga0126384, IMG submission 92543) | Tropical forest soil microbial communities from Panama - MetaG Plot_36 | ecosystem: Environmental > Terrestrial > Soil > Tropical forest > Bulk soil | place: Panama | collected 2016-02-17 | reverse complement strand
TTAGTAGCGGCCAGCATGAGTCTCCACGGGGCAAGCCCGTGGTATCGAGAGGTGCGCCATTGGTGGTTAGTAGCGGCCAGCATGAGTCTCCACGGGGCAAGCCCGTGGTATCGAGAGGTGCGCAGTTGTTGTTCAGTAGCCTCCAGCATAAATCTCCACGGGGCAAGCCCGTGGTATCAACAGACGGGGCTATTCAGATGACGTTAACGCAGAAAAGAATTTCCTTGAACTTCATATAGTGATAAATTGAAGTTCGTTTCGCCTGAGTCTTCAGCGTTCTACTGAAGAGTACGGACAGCATTCATGATCGCCCATCGACGCAGAGCACTTACATTCTGTGCCGTTCTGTTCCTTGTTTTTGCCACACTTTCCTTTAGTGCGCCCTTCGTAACGCCACAGTCAGCTCAAGCGCCAAGACCAATACTGTTCAGCAATCCGGATTCAACCCGTGCCATCGTGGTCGATTCAATCACCACCACGCGCGAGCCCTTCTCGCCTACATCGCCTGTTTCCTTTGGATCGGATCCCAGCACTCGAGTGATGTTGTTCGCCGGGAATTTGAGGCTACAGGATGGCGAATCGATCTCTGCGGTCACCGCGGATGCGGAAGATGAAAGCCACACGCTTTATTCACTGAGTGTTGAAGCGGTGACGCCCGTGCCCGATCAGAACTGGGCAACTGCTGTGATCGTCAAGCTAAACAGCCAGTTGGTGGATCCGGGTGACGTATTGGTCCGCATTTATTACCACGGCGTCGCCAGCAACCGGGTGCGTGTCGGCATTGGTCATACCGGCGATGGTCCACCTGACGACCCCGGCGCGGTGCCCACTCCGGCGCCGCTTGGAACCATTCCATCGAGCACAAATGCCACCGCCGGAACGCTCACCACGGATGAAGTGAAGACGATTATCGCGCAAGCAGTTTCGGCGGCGGCTTCAATTAACAAAGCAGTAACAGTCGCGGTCACGGATCGGGAAGGAAATGTGCTGGGCGTGTTTGCGATGACTGGCGCGCCCGCATCGATGCAGATTCGAGGCGGTGGCCCTTTGCAGACTCCTGATCCCGTCACAGGGTTGGTGCCGGTTGGACTTGAGGGCACCATTCTGCCGTCAAAGTTGGGAGCTATCTCGAAAGCTGGCACGGCAGCGCTCTTTAGTACTTCAGGAAATGCGTTCAACTCACGCACGGCGAGCTTCATCATCCAGGAGCACTTTCCGCCGGCGGTGAACTTCACTGCAGGTGGTCCTCTTTACGGTGTTCAGTACTCTTCCCTGCCTTGCTCGGACATCAAGAAACCGGGATTGCCTTTGGGCTTGAGCGGCGATCCGGGCAGCATGCCAATCTACAAGAACGGCATTGCCCAGGGTGGCGTTGGCATCGAGGGTGATGGCGTCTATGGGATCGATCCCGCGCCGGCTGATTTTGATCTTCCGTTCGAGGAAACGATTGCTCTATCAGCGGTGCGTGGATTTTCGACGCCGTCGCTGATCCGCGCCGATAACATTCTGGTCGACGGCATACGCTTACCATTTGCGAACGTGACCACGGTGCTGAATCCGCCGACGATTGCTTTCGGCAGCCTGCCCGGCGCGATTGATCCGATGTTTCCGATTGCGGGCGCGCAGCCCTCAGCCTTTACACCGGTTATTGTAGGCGGTATCAACGGCGAGTCTGACCCACGCTTCTTTCCTTTTATTCCGAGCCCGACCGGCGGCGCGAATTCGTTGACCGCAGCCGACGTGAATCTGATCATCTCGCACGCAGCCCAGCAAGCGAACATCACCCGAGCAGCGATTCGGCAACCGTTGGGCAGCAATGCACGTGTATCGATCGCAGTGGTCGACACCGAAGGTCGCGTGTTGGGCCTCTTCAGGCAACAGGACGCCCCAGTCTTCGGTTTTGACGTTTCCGTGCAGAAGGCGAGAACAGCTACGTTTTATTCAAGTGCGGCCGCTGCAACTTTGCTGCGAGGTGCCGGCCTGGGACGCTATGTCGATCGAGCTGCCGCTGATGGACTGATGCTCAACGGCGCTATTGCGTTTAGCGATCGAGCGGGTGGCTTTCTGCATCGACCTTTTTTCCCGGATGGAATTAACAACACCGCAGCTGGGCCATTCAGCACCGAGATTGGGCAATGGAGTGTCTTCAACGTGGGCTTCCAGCTCGATTTGATTAAGGCCAACTTGCAAGCCGCGCTGTTAGGTGCAAACGTCCCCTGTAGCACGATCCCCAGCTTGCCGAACGGTGTTCAAATATTTCCGGGCAGTGTTCCACTCTACAAGAATGGCACGCTCGTAGGTGGCATTGGTATCAGTGGTGATGGAGTTGATCAGGATGACATCATCTCTGCGGCGGGCGCGAATGGTTTTTCTCCAGCACCGGCGATTCGTTCAGACCAGGTTTTCGTGCGTGGAGTTCGTCTTCCATTCTTAAAGTTTCCTCGCAGTCCAAATCTCTAAGGTGGTTAGGCGACCAAAGCTTTCATTCTCGAAAAGATGATCTCAACAAAAGCTAATCCCCCAGCGATGCCCCTCGTGCTGCTGGTTGTTTGTCTGGCGCTAGTGACGGTTGGCCATCTGGGCTATGCGCAGACACCATCAACCGGCGACACCGGTGTCATTCGGCTGCGAGTCAGAGTAGGTGTGGGTGATGGCAGCAAGGCGAGGGGCCTCTCGCGTAAGCGGTTCTATCTAATCAAAGGTTCGGTGGCAAGCAATCAAGCTTTGATCGACAAGCTAGAGCAACACCCGGTAACAAGCCGTGATTGCTACTATCGCAGTCTGGGCGCTAGTGAAGCACTGATAGCCTGGTTGAAAGCCAATGATTGCGAGTCCATCTATTGTCGCGAAGTTGAGGCAAAGGATGCGGCGGCGGTGCCCGAGTTTGCGCACGCTGTCGCCCTCGGGGAGAAGGAATATGGCAGCGCAGAACTGGCGCGTAAGTGGCTCTCAGTGAATGTCCCTGAGAATCTGAGGAACGGCTACTACCGTCAACAGCAGGCTGATCTTAAGACACTGCTAACGCAGGCTGAACAACAAAGCCAGGCCAAAGTGAACTCTGTCATGACGGACCGCAATGGTACCGCGTACTTCACTGACATCGAGCCTGGAGTTTATGTGATCTCAAACGTCATTCCCACAGAGATCGACAACTCCTCGCAGTTGTGGCGATGTGAAGTCAAAGTTTCCGCGAGTGATCTGGCGACCGCAACCAGAGAGAAACCGTTTTTGATTTCGGATCCAAGCAACAGGGATCCACGGGACAAAAAGAACATCAAGTGCGTGAGCCTGGCGAGACCGCTGCCGGCTTGTCCACAAAGTCGTTAGGCCGAATCCGATATCGATGCCAGACTCAATTACACGTGCCAGGCGCGGGTTGTGGTTCGTGCTGCTAATCCTGGTTGCGGTCTCAGCCGCCAGCCTGCAAGCTCAGCGTCGCCGCGGGCGCCCAGTACCGCGTCCATCTCCGCAAAGGCCGGCCACACGAATTGATTATTCAAAGTTCTCGCATGCAACGAAGCAGCATCAGGAGGCTTGTAGTACTTGCCACAAAGCGCCCAGCTCGAACTGGGTAAAGGCGCGCGGCTATCCGGATATCGCCGACTATCCCGATCACGATGCGTGTGTCCGATGCCATCGCGCGCAGTTTTTTAAGGGCGCGCAACCTGCCATCTGCTCTAACTGTCATACAAAAACGTCTCCAAGAGACGGCGGTCGCTTCGCGTTTCGCAATCCGCTCGAGACGCGTCAGTTCACTATCGCTTTTCCTCACGACAAGCATCAGGATGTGATCGCTTCTATCGTGAATGGACCGCGCGTGCCGCGCCGCTCTCAGCGCTTCGTTGCTTTTGCGCACCTGCCGCAAACGCGAGTCGATTACAACAACTGCACGATTTGTCATGGCACGAACACGCGGCCCTTTGAGGCACCTGCCGGTGGTTGGCCAGACGCTTTTGCGCCGAAGATTGACGCGTTCAAGAACGTGCCCGCAGTTCATTCAGCGTGCTTCAACTGCCACTGGCGAACTCAACCACCGGCTAAGGACGACTGCGGCGGCTGTCACAAGCTGGCGACGCCATATCTTCCCGGAAAGTCGCCACAGCGGATCTCAATGAAGTTCAGCCACGAAGGCGGAGGTGAAAAGCAGGCCCACCTGGCCGAGTGCACCAGTTGTCACATCAACATCACCAAGTCTGCGTCGCTGCGAGGCCTTAAGCCGGATGTTCCGATCACCGGCTGCACTGAATGCCATAACAAGTCCGGCTTGAGAGAGGATCTCAGTAAAGAGCTTATTGCGCTTGATAAGAATCGCGATTTTGTTTGTACGTACTGTCACACGTCTGACGTGGGCCGTCGCGATCCTCCAGCGGGACATTATTTGGTTGCCGATCGGCCGCCGTTGCAGCGGAAGGACATTAAGTGAACAGGGAGCAGCAACGCCGAATGGTTGGGTTTGGTCTCGCGATCAGTGTGTGTCTGATCGCGGGGTTTTATTTCGCTGCTGCCAAGCCAAATTTTACAGAAGTTGGACAGGGCCCCGAGTTGGACTACTCGACTTTCAAACACACGAGCCAGCGACACTCCTCTCTTGACTGCAATTCCTGTCATCAACGAACCGACAATTCTGCGCGGCCGGCTTTTCCCGGCCACTCAGCATGCATTAACTGTCATGGCAATCAGTTCTTCACCTCGGGAAGCCCGATGTGCTCAATTTGCCACGCTGATGTGAGCACAGCACAGGCGCCGCTCAAGAGCTTCCCGGCAAATTTTAAGGAGCGGTTCAATGTAAGGTTTGATCACGCGCAGCACATGACCCCGTCGGTGCGGCCGAAGGAAGGCTGCGCTGCTTGCCACACGGGTCGTAGTGCGGCGCTCTCGATTCCCGCGACCATGAATGCGCATTCGCAATGCTACCTTTGTCATACTCCTGCGAGTAAGTCTGCCGCCGGACGCGATCTGGCTTCCTGTGGCGTGTGTCATGAACAAAAGAACTACCAGCGCACCTCAACTAATTCGGCGGCGTTTCGGGCTTCTTTTAGTCACGCTCAACATGGCCCACGGCATCGGCTCGAGTGTGTTGATTGTCATACGTTGACTGCAGGACTGCCGCAAGGTAAGCAGGCGAGCTCGCCCCGCACGGCGGAGCACTTTGCCGCTGGATCGGGGCAAAGTTGCCTCACTTGCCACAACGGCAAGCGCTCTTTTGGCGGCGACCTGGCCTTCAAAGACTGTCGTCGATGTCACACGAGCTCCACCTTCCGCATGCGCTAATCTTTGCGTCTTTGCTCCCTTTGCGTCTTTGCGTGATTCAGTCCGGCGACAGACTCATTTCACGCAAAGCCGCAAAGGGGCAAAGACGCAAAGAAACAAAATAATTGACAAACGGATTGGGCGCTCTCTAAGATTTTTTCCCGACAGTTTTGTGATTCTTCCGCAGACTCAAAACCGCTTCGCTTGCTGGCTTCGTATTCCACAAGGACTAAACATGAAAAACTCAATGAAATTCATAGTTCTTCTGCTCGCCTGTGCCGTGTGCGTGGTGGTGATGACCGCGAAGGCCGCTCGCGTCGCGCCGCTCGAGGAAAGCAAGACGCAACCGAAGGATGTGGTCCTTTGCAAGGACAGCCAGTCCGACAAGTACGGCGAGGCGCCCTTCAGCCACGAGAACCACACCACCAAGAAATACTCACCTGACGGGACGGCAGTCATTAGCTGCGTCGAGTGTCACCACACGGACCAACCAGCGAGCGCGCTCAAGCCGCCGCTGAAAACTTCCGAACGTGACGCAGTTTTGACGGCAGCTTTGCTTGCCACTCCGGAGGCGAAGGCAGTAAAGACTTGTCGCACTTGTCATCTCCAGGCAGGCGATGATAGCGCGCCGCTTCCATCCGTCACATATCCGGATAAGACCACACCAACAAAGCTGACGAACGAAGTTGCCTATCACAACAACTGCAATGTCTGTCACGACAAGGCAATCGCAGCCCGCCCAGCCTTGAAAGGAAAACTGGCCGGCACCAATGACTGCCTACTGTGCCATAAACCCGTAAGTCAGTGACGAGATAGCGCGCAACACTAACCGCAAAGACTCCCGTATCCCAACCAACGGCAGTTGGTGGATGCTTCAGATCCTTTCTAGAGGCAGTCGTTCATAGTCCCCGAATCCCACCAACGGCAGTTGGTGGATGTTTCAGATCCTTTCTACGAGGGGTCTCGAGACTGGGGGAACGGAGACGCGGCGCAAGTGGATCGGTCGTTAGAAAGGATCTGAACGTTCCAGCAACTGCCGTTGGTGGTATTCAGCGAACTGGACCAGTCGCGGGTAGAAAGGATCTGAACAGACCACCAACTGCCGTTGGTGGTATTCATTCGAGTCGCGGGAAGTGCTTAGTTAGCTGACTAACGCGTAATCGAGTTGGCGAGCAGCGAGGGGTTCCAGTGGCGTTTGGTTTTGGGGTGCTGCACGTGACATGAGGTGCAGTTTGGTTTATCAGCGGCGATCACGAGCTGTTTCGTTCCTGCTTCGGTGCGGCCGTTGTGGCAGGCGCCGCACGTCTGTCGCGGAGTGTCGCGGTCAATTGGATTGAATGACTTGTGACAACTCGAACACGATAGGCGTCCGGTTTTATCTCCCTGAACCGAACTAATAGCTTGCACGCGCTGAACATGCAGAGCGTGAAACTGTTTGCTGCGCCACTGCTCATCGGTTTCTCCTGCCAATCGAGTTACCGGGATCTGCCTCGCATCCCACTCGTCGTTGTCTAGTCCCTTCCAAATCCACTTTCCATTCAAAGCCGGATAGCCCAGCGTTCCACCATGCGGAGTACTTACTCGTTTGCCGTTGTAGCTCTTCTGATTAGCATCGTTGTGACACTCAGTACACGTAAGCAGCGCGGCAGTACTTGGTTTGAAATTCACGCCGCGATGCTCAGCGTGACAAGTCGTGCAGCCAATGCCGGCAGCTACATGCGGCGGGATTATCGTGGCTTTGAACGCATCAGCCTGATGGCACGAAGAACATTTGGCTTCCATGCTTCCCGTGAATGAATGGCATGTAGTGCAGGAGTTATCGTTCGGCCGAGCTGCGATTGTAGGGAAAATCGCAAGTTGGCTTGCTGCATGCGCTTTTGACAAAGGAGCCGGAGAGTAAGCATTCGCGTACAGCAATGCTCCACCGCCGGCGAGCACCGCTACAACAACTAAGCCCCAGACCAGATAAGAGATGGGCCAGCCAGCGCCCAGGTCGCTCGTGGGAGTCCAATTGAATTGAGCTTTACCGCTCCGCCTTTGACCAGCCGGAAACAGCGGCGCCGGCCGGATCATCTTGCCTGCCTCGCGAATTCGCTTATCCCAGAAAATATCTAAAGCCTTGGTGCCCGGCAGTGGCGTTGCTCGAGGTGCTGCTTTTTTTCGGGCGCCCGAGAGAACGGCTTCGAGATCATCAAGTTTGCCGGTGCCAAGCGCTGGGCTGCTCACATCGGTTTCGTGGGCACGGCGACCGATTAGGAGCGAGACGCTGATTGTGAGGGCGTCTTCAGCGAGATCTATATCCAACTGAAAGGGACCCGCTTCCAGCAAATCGCCGGCGCCAAGCGCCTGATTCTCGCTGATATCGCGTCCATTGAGCTTGATGGGATTCGAGGGCCGTAGGTTGAAAAGGTAATACTCGCCTTCGATTTGCTTAATACCCGCTTGCACTCGCGAGACAGAGGGGTGGTTGAGTAACAGCTCGCATTCAGTCAGCCGGCCGATCAGCAGACCTTCGCTGATGATGGTCACGGGATCCTGCAGCAGGTCTTCCCGAATGACTATGAATTTGTTCTGCTGTTCCATCTCATGTAACGCAAACTGTTAGTTTGCGTGTCCGTGGGCTAGAAATCCCTCTAAAATGTAAGTAATCAACGTGTGCTGTAACGCAAGTTGTTTGTTTTTTTCGAATCTTGAATTCCGTTCAGCGATCCGCAAAACTAACAGTTTCGCGTTACAGCTACCTCACCGCGAAGAAGACAACCTGAATGATGTGCACGAGCATGAGCGCGAGCATTAGCGAGGTCGTAATCACATGCGGCGGAATCCAGACACGCAAGAGGCGGTGCACAAAAATGAGCGCTTCGACTCGACTCAAGGTGGCGCTTGTCTCTACGGCTTCCAAAAGGATCGCGCGTTCAGAGTCCGTGGCAGTCCGGGTGGTTTGCTCTTTGAATTGACTGCGCGCTTCCGCCAGCAGGCTTTTCAGCTCCTTTCGAGAAAATATTTGACGAATAACGAAGCCTCTACTGACAAATCGTTTCGTCACCTTTTCTTCAATCTCTTCGCGCAACCATCCCTCGCTTTTAGCTGTCGCCGCTGCTAACTGCTGCTTTAACTCATCGCGGCGAGCGGTCAGATCTTCGATCAGTAACGGCTCGCCTTCAATTCTAGTCAGAAGGCGTGGGGCAACCAGATAACAGACAAATCCGAAGACGCCGGAGACGGTCACCCCGACGAATGCCAAATACAGCAATGTCGTAAGCAAGCCGCCGGTATGAAAGCCAACATGAATGAAGAGCAAGAGTGCTGCGAAAGCGCCAAAATAAACATGGGCCAATAACCAGTACCGCAGCGCACCGGCGCGGCGCCGATAAATCTGCTTGCGCAGCGGATACGCCATCACAACCACCACGCCTGCGAGTCCCACCAACCCAGTGAGCCAGCGCATCGTCAGCCATGTATTCCAGAGACGTCCATTGAAGCCGTTTTCCACCAGGCCCCAGGCTGCCAGCACAGAGAAAATCACTGTCAATCCGGCACCGAAGAAATGCCAAAGGTTCGCAGCTGGATCGGACCTGTGAATGTTCCGTCCCAGCGCATGCTTCTCGTCGCGAAAGACCATCCCCAGAGTGCTTCCAGTCTCGCTAAAGTACTTAAGCGGGTCGACGCGGACGAGCGCTCCGGTGGGACAGTTCTCTTCGCAGGAATATTTCTGGCGCCGCGCACCTGGTGGATTCAGTGGTGTGCTTTCGCAGAGGTTGCACTTGATGGCGACCATCTCGTCAGCTTCGCGTGCTGCCGGCAGCGGAGGTGTTGCGAGACTGAACATTCGCTTAAGTCGCGCCATCACGGTTGGCGGAGCGGCTGCTTCCGGAACGCGAGGCACCATCGAAATGGCGTCGTAAGGACACTGCGTTGGACAGTCGAAGCAGCCGATGCAGGTATCGACGTTGATCTCGACGTAACCGCTGCGGTCGCGAAAGATCGAGCCGGTGGGGCAGCCCGTCAAACATTCCGGATCCTTGCAGTGCATGCACACCTGCGGTGAAAGCACGTGCTGAGTTTCCCTTAAATGCGCTTTAAGGGGCCTGACGATTTGAATGCCGCGACGCACCAGGCGCGACTGCCCATGAACCTTGTGACAAGCCAGCGAGCAATTTCCGCAGCGAATACACAAATCCATATCCATGACCAGGAGATTCGCTGCGTCGACAATTCCGGTGGAGATTTCCTCCTCAGTTGCCGCGAGAACCCGGTAATCCGGCATGCTCTCAATGTTAGGCGGCTTATCGTCAGCCGTTGAGAAGCTTGAAAAGGCCTCAATCACACGTTGCCGCAACGGCTCCGGAGGCAAGCTCTCAATCGGTATCTCCAACGCTTCAGTCCGGGCCATCACCGAGGCGTTGAACTGCCATGACGCAGGGCCGCGCACAGCTTCCAGCCCCAGGCAGTTACCGGCGCCGAGAAAATCCACACCAATACTGGAGCCGACCCCCATCGCGATACCGCTGTCGGTCGCGTTAAAGGGGATACCGCTGACCCGCCGGACCCAACCACTTTTAATCAAGATGAGTCGATCGATTGGCTGTCCTTCCTGACAGAGCACGTGATGCTTTCCGTAGACAACAAACTTCGACGCTTCTCCAAGCCTACTGGTGAATTCCTTGCCCTGAGGACCACCAATCGCCTGACTCAGATCCTGAAGCATGCGACCAAACCCGTGGTTACGATAAGTTGTATCAAGCGACTGTCCGAACTTTGGAAGTTTGCGCAGCAGGCGCAACGCCGGACGATCAACCTCGAGGACAGTAGCCTTGCCGCCCTCTGGAACTGTGACGGTTGCGTTGCGTTCTACACCCGCGAGTACGGACATCTCACCAAAGCAAGTGCCAGGCGCGAGCTCACTGATCTTTTGACTGGCCCCGGTCTTGTCTTTGACCCAAACGTCCAGCGTTCCGTGGACGCCTATGTAAAACGTGTTTCCGCCCCACTCACCCTCCCGCATGATTTCTTCGCCGGCTTCATAGTTTATAAGGCGGACATACGGCCCGACTTTCTTGCCGTTGGCATAGTCGCGACCCTTCACAATGACTTCGAGGTCTTTGTCGTATTTTGGTTTGCCGTTTTGTTCTTCGAAAAGTTCGGCGGTGAGGTCGAGATGTTTAACTGCCTCGATGATGCTGTCCTGGTTAGTAATCACCTGGGGCATATGCCGTTTATA
>Ga0126384_10002852_pt1 | contig 10471 bp, 7 predicted proteins | sample PanSoiMetPlot_36_FD_92543 | JGI IMG/M metagenome (GOLD analysis project Ga0126384, IMG submission 92543) | Tropical forest soil microbial communities from Panama - MetaG Plot_36 | ecosystem: Environmental > Terrestrial > Soil > Tropical forest > Bulk soil | place: Panama | collected 2016-02-17 | reverse complement strand
CGTTGCAAGACGACATCGCGTCCGCAGCCTGGATGAGCGACGCTACGCGCGGCGAAGCTCTGGTGAAGGCGGCTGCGATCGCGGTGAAAATCGGCCACCCCGATCGCTGGCGAGACTACTCGGGACTAACCATCGAGCGAGGACTCGCCTATGAAAATGCGCAACGTGCCCGCAGCTTCGAGGTGCGCCGTCAAATCGCGATGCTCGCCGCGCCCACCGACCGGGAGGAGTGGAACTCTCTGCCCCAGCAGCTCGCCGGCTATTCCACCAAAGTGCTGAACGAAATCTCCTTCACGGCGGGGATTCTTCAACGGCCGTTCTTCGATCCCAACGCGGATCCGGCACTGCATTATGGGGCCCTTGGGGCGGTGGCCGGGCACGAGCTGATTCACCTCTTCGATGACCAGGGACGGAGGTTCGACGCCCGCGGTGCGATGCGCGACTGGTGGACTCCGGTGGACGCCGTGCAATACCGGGAGCTCGCTCAGTGCTTCGTCGACGAGTACGGCGGCGAGATCGCGATCGACGACCTGCACATCAACGGCCAACTCACCCTCGGCGAAAATTTGGCGGACAATGGCGGCCTGCGACTGGCGTTTCGCGCCTCGGGCGTCGACAACAGCAGCGGGCAGATCGACGGATTCACCCCACCGCAGCGCTTCTTTCTCGCTTGGGCGCAGATCCGATGTGAAAACGTCACCGACCGCTGGATGCGTGAACGTACCCTGACCGACGGCCATTCCCCGGGGCGCGCTCGCGTCAACCTGGTCGTCTCGAACATGTCGGAATTCGCCGAGGCGTTTCAGTGCCCTTCGAAAGCCCCCATGGTCCGCGAGCATCCATGCGTCCTCTGGTGACGCTCGCGGCCGCTCGTCAGAGACGAACTGACAAGCTCGGTTGCTTTCTGCGCGACACTTCGTCCAGCCGCCGCCGGCATGGCCTAACGAAACTGCGAAGGTGGCTGTCCATTGGCTGGTGTGGATATTGCTCGGCCTTCCCACGTCAACCATTCGACACGGAGACTAGATGACCACTTACAGGACCTTGGAAGACTACGGCGCGATCGTGGGTCCACGCGCGTTCAAAGCGCTCCGCGCTCTCATTCGCCAGGACTTCAGAGCCGGACTGATCGACGACAACAACTACGAAGAGCTGATGGAAGATCTCCAGACTGAGATTGACGAGGCACGTGAACTGGGCAGCGCTCAATGGTCCTAGTCTGAACCGTCGGAGAACGGGGGCGACAATGAATGCGCAGGGGCAACCAGGTGCTCCCCCGGATTGCCCCTTCCCCCGTTTTCCGGCCGGTTCTCCTCGTAGCGAATCGCCGCGCCGATCGCCGCCAACGGCCCGAGCTTATAGGTGAAATCCACGGACGGCTCACCGCTGCCGGGTTCCCCCCAAAACTGCTCGATCAACTTTTGCCGCTCCTGCCTCTTTCGTTCCGAAATCGCCTCAAAGTCGTTGCGACTTCGGACGATGTGCGGCGTCAATAGCAGCAGCAGGTTCACCTTGCTCTTCTTCTTCGTCGTATTGCGGAACAAATTTCCGAGCAAAGGGATGTCTCCGAGGATCGGGGTCTTGTCCACCATCTCGACGACGCGGTCTTGCATGATCCCGCCCAGCACCACCGTCCGATGGTCGTGGCCGACGATGGTGGTCTTCGTTCCGCGGGTGGAGGTGGTGGGCCCGAGCACTCTGTCGGTGCTGGCGATTTCTTCCGTCTGCTCGTCGATCTCGAGGCGGACCTCATCGCCATCGCCAATGTGCGGTTTCACCGTCAATTTTAATTCCACGTTCTCCCGAGTGATCGGCGCGTAGAGCTGAGAAATGTTGTTGACCGCGGGGTTGACTCCGGCGCTCTGCGCTTGTTGCAAGGCGGCGGGCGTGTACCCCGTCTGGAAGGGAACCTTTTGGCCGACGTGAATCACCGCTTCCTTGTTGTCCATCGCCAACAGGTGAGGAGTGGAAATCACGTTGACGTCTGAGCTCTGTTGCAGGGCGTGAAGGATGAGGCCGAACTGGGTGATGTTGAACCCGAGTCGGTTGGACAAATTCGTCAACACCGGACCCTCGAGCACGGCGAACGCTCCGGTGGCACTGGTGAGACTGCTCGGGTTGAGGGTGTTCGGCGCGCCGGGATAGTTGGTCCCGAACAGCACCGGCAGGGAATCGATATACTGCACGTCGTGAAAGCTCAGGCCGAAGTCGCTGTCTCGTTCGAGGTCAATCTCCAGAATCGCCGCCTCGAGAAAAATCTGCCTGCGAGGCGCGTCCAGTTGCTCGATTAGCCGTGCCAGGGTGCGATAGTCGGCGGGGTTGGCCATCACCACGATGCCATTGGTGGCTTCCGACGCGGACACCTTCACCTCTCCGGTGAATAGCGTGCCGCTTTGGACAACGTTGGGCGGTGCTCCCGCTGGCTGCTTCGCGCGCGCTCCCTGCAGCAGGGGTTCGAGGGTAGCGACGACTTCCTTGGCCTCTGCATTCTTCAGTGGGTAGACGCTCACCTGGCCGTCTCCGGGCAGCGGCACGTCCAACTCGGCCAGAAGCTGCAGGATACGGTCGAGGATCCCCGGACTGCACCGGAGGATCAGCTTGTTGGTGCGCTCGTCGGCGACGACCAGCTGCCCAACCGCGCTGGGAGCTGACGGTTTACCCCCGCCTGCTGCGCCCTTGTCGAGGACGCGCTGGATTTTGTCTGCCACATCTTGAACCGGGGCAAACTTGACCTGAACGACCCGCAGCGGATCGGGAGGCGCGACGTCCAATTGGCTCAACAGCTTTTCGATTCGCTCCAGGTTGGAGCCAAGTTCGGTGACGATCAGCACGTCCGGCGGGAAGGGCACCATCTCCGCACCCGGGGAGATCAGCTGCATCAGCACCGCCCGGACTGCCTCGAGATCCACGTTCCTGAGTCGAAAAAGGCGGGTTACCATCTCGTCGTTCGCAACGTGCGGCTCGTCCGGGTCAACCACGGTCGCGATCGCGGATTTGCCGGCCTTTGCTTTCTCGATCACTCGAAAAAACCCGCCGCTGCGCAAGATTGTCAGGCCGTTGGCTTCCAGGGCTGCCAAAAAGGCAGCGTAGAACCCCTCCGCGTCCACCTCGCCTCTGCCGTGATCGGGACCGATGACGGAGATCTTTCCCTTGACCGTGTCCGGGACAATGAAGGTGCGGCAGGTCGCATCGGCCACGGTTTGAATCAGCTTTTCGATTTCGACGTGCTGAAAGAGAATCTTGAAGCGCTCGCGACGATGCAAACCCTCGCAGGCACCGGCGGGTTCAAGCTCCCGCGTGCTGGCTCGGACTTGCTCGCCCAGTAACCCGCAACCCACCACGACTAACACTGGCAGGCTCAGCTCGACGGCGCGCATCCGCGCCCAAATCAGCAAATGCGATGCCAACACCAACGTAGCCAATGCACCGTTCGCAGCAGCGCTACCACGAGGGCTCCATCATCCAACCGGGGCAGGTGCTGTTGCACCATGGCCGGGCAATTCTATCGGGGTCTGGGCGGCGGCTGGCAATTCGAGGGAACGCGCGCCGCTCAAGGCTTGCGCGCTCGGTGAGCATCCGGATCAGCGCGAGGTCTTTTCCCTCTGTCTCTGGGACACTCTGTTCAGCGGAATGCAAAAGTGAGACATCCAAAGCCTGCGGCACGCTTCGTAACTGTCAATTCTGTGCAACAGCCAACTCTCTTCTGGATCGACGCTTAGGATTTGGCCACAACGGCGTCGGGGGGCACGTGTCGAATTTACGAGCGTGCAATCATCGCAGACCCAGGAGGGGTCATGTTGCCAAACGCAGGAAGACTTCTGTGCGATGCAGTGCTCACACCCGCAGTATTGAGTCTCGTCTTCGGATGCTCGGTCGTAAGCCCGAGCAACACATCGGCAATTGATGCCCAGAGGCAGGCGAGCGATTTGCCTCGACCGGACGCCGCTCCCAGGGCCGCTTACGGCGGGCCCGGATCTCAGGAGCTGGGCGACTGCACCATCCTCTCCTTCCCGCGGACCTACAACCGAGTCGGGGGAGGCACCTGGACGACGCTCGGCCTCACCGCGCGGTACTCCACGACCGAGTCGCGCGACAACTGGGAGAACTCGCCCGAAAACATGCTCGTCGTGCTTTGGATCCCGATGCCCAACGTCCATCGAGACGAGTCCTTCAACTGCGTGCAGGACAACCCGCCCACCGTGCCCGCGGGCGTCTTCATTGACGCGGGAGAACGCACTACTCCAGCGGACGACCCCTGGCGCGGATTTTCCGGATTCAATTCCATTGCGACTCCGCTCGATGGCTGCGGCCGAGACCCCATCCCACAGCTCGTTCCAGGGAGCAATTATCTTGACGACGCGATCACCGATTACTTCGCGCAAGACGATACCGGAGCATTCACTAGATGCCGAAACCACGGCGCGCCGGGCCATGGAGGTGGAGGCGGCGGCTTGGGCGTCGCCAGAGCAAGCGCCGATCTGGATTCGCTGGGCCTCTCAGCCATGGCCCGCGAGCAATTTGCCCAGGTCATCGAGCTCATTCGACGCGGGGATCTCGCGGCCCTTTCCGCGCGGGTTCGCAGTGGCGAGTTCGACGCCCTGCGCACCGAAGGGCGACCGATCCTGGAGGCTTACTCCGCCAGCTTGGGCGCAGGAGCGGAGAATCCAGCCGCAAGCGCCTGCATCGCCTTGGCCGGGTGCATCACGGCGGCGACAGCCCACACCGCGGCCACTCTCGGCGCACTTAGTCGAATTGACCCGATCCTCGAGGCCGCGAACGTCGGGCAAAAGCGTTCAAACTGGCTCGCGCTGGTCGCGGTCGAGGTCACCATGGTACTCGCGGCTTATAGTGGCCTGCCAGCCTGCATGGCCGCCTCGATCGACCCAACCTGTCCACCGGGTTCCCAGGCAGCGGCAGCCGTGGCCATCTCGGTGATGATCATGGAATGGAGCCTGATCATTCCGGTGGACATCGTTCTATTCATTTGCTCGTGGGCGGGCTGCTGAAGTTCGACCCGCGCCGGGCATCCAACCCCTACCAAGCAAGCAGGCAATGGCGCGTTTAGTACTCGCGAAACTCCAAGCGCGCTGGCTCCCCCCGAACTGTGACATCTTTTACCAGGCGACCAAGCTGAGGCTTGGCGCAGTGAACGAGTGACTGCGGCTCAACACCCGCCACGAGCCTGTCCGCGAGCGCCCGCCACCGCCCCGAGAACTATGGTACCGCTAGACTTGGGGAAAGGGGGACTTCCATGCAAGGACTGCACTCGGTCGTGTTGGCGGCGTGCGCCGTTTCGTTTCCAGCGATCGGAGCAACTTGGATCGTCAATCCAGGCGAATCCATTCAGGACGCTGTGGATCAAGCCAGTCCCGGGGACACCATCCACATTTTGCCCGGAACGTATCGAGAGGCTGGGCGGGACTGCCCCAGCCTCACCAACCCGAGGCAGCGATGTGGCGTGCGGATCACCAAGGACGACCTGCACCTCGTGGGCGCGCGACTACCGGGACAGCCAGTGGTGCTCGAGAACGCAGGCGGCCAGGACGAAGGCATCGAGGTCGCGGTGCAGGACGCACGTGGGGACGCGTGTCTCGATGACCCATCGCAGCGCATCCAGGGTTCGACCCTGGAAGGCCTCACCGTCAATGGCTTTAGCGACAATGGCATCTACCTCTTCTGTGTGGATCACTTCACGATTCGAAATTGCGAGACCCATGACAATGTCGAGTACGGCTTGTTCCCGTCGCACTCGGCGTTCGGATTGATCACCGGTAACGTCGCGACCGGATCGAATGACACCGGTATCTACGTCGGCGAGTCGCACGACGTGCGGGTAACGCACAACGCCGCGCATGGAAACGTCAGTGGTTTCGAAATCGAAAACAGCTCAGGTGTTGAGCTGGATCACAATCTCGCGGTCGGGAACACCGCCGGAATCCTCTCCTTCACCCTTCCCTTCCTCGACGTGAACGTGAACGAGGACAACAGCATCCACCACAACACCGCGGTGCTAAACAACAGGGACAACACCTGCACCGAAGGGGATGTGTGCTTGGTTCCGATCGGTACCGGCATCTTGCTGATATCGACCCAGCGCAATCAGGTCCGAAACAACGTCGCCCTCGGCGACAACAGCGTAGGCATCGCGCTGGTGGACTTGTGCACCGTCATCCAGGAGCCCCAAGAACTTTGCAGGCTGCTTGGGATCGATCCCCCAGGCGGCACTCGCATCGAACGCAACATCGCGCTTGGCAATGGCCAAAATCCGGACGTGAAGCGGCTACCTCCGGATACGCCGGGCGCCGATCTCCTCTGGACGGGGCTGGGCGAGGACAACTGCTGGTCCCGCAACCTTTCAGAGATCGACGTCACTCCGGTGCCGTTCCCGGAGTGTCAGTAGGACGGGCCTGCCTCAACGATGTCGCAGTCGTAGCGAATGCCAGCTTCCGTCCGCGGTCCAGCCGCCGTCGACCACCAGCGAGTGTCCATTGACGAAGCCGCTCTCCTTCTCGTCGGCGAGGAACGCGATCGCGCTGGCCACGTCGTCGGGCGTTGCAAAGCGCGCCATCGGCACGCGGCCGATGATGTCCGCGTCGGTGTAGGTGCCTCCCGACTGGTCCGCCGCGTCCATTTCGGTCTTGACCCAACCAGGACAAACGGCATTCACGCGCACGCCTCGCCCGCCCCATTCCGCGGCGAGCGTCCGGGTCAGGCTGAGGGCGACGTGGTATCCTCGCGCCGCCAACAGCTCGGAGACCCTGCGCCCGATTCCCTGTGCAGCTCCGGTTACGGCGGCGATTCGCTCGGCTGAGCCCATGCGATGTCCTTGTCCGCGCTCGCATAGCCCGCCACAGCCTTCCCATCAACCACCACGTCTCAAGGAGCCTCCGAAGTAGCTCAGAGCGCTTCTGTCCAATTAGCGCGCGCATCTTCTGAGACTTCGGGCCCATTGCAGACCCCAAGCCTTTGGCCGGGAGGGTGCGAAAAGTGCACCGTTTCGTCCCAAGGCTCGACCGCCAGCTGCGAGGGGCTCCCTCGCTGTCGGGGCCGTCTCGGCGATAGCGAGTTTAGTTCCCAAGTTTGTTGATTAGGCAGGCGTGTTACGGTGGGGTCGATGGCTGTGTCGCCGCCTGAATTCTACAGCCGCGAGTACTTTTACTCGCATTCACAAAGAGGCCGAGTAAGCGGCTATCCGGATTACACCCGATCCTCTTCGCAAGCGGACGTCGCTTGCTACCTCGTTTGGAAGTACTTCGATGTCTCGAGTGTGCTCGAGATTGGCTGCGCGCTCGGCTTCCTCGTTGAGGCGCTACGGCAATGCGGACTGGACGCGAAGGGCATAGATGTCAGTCGCTTTGCGGTCGAGCATTGTTGCCCGGCTGCTCGAAACCATGTCTTCTGGGGCGACGTCACCAAGGGCCTGCCGCTCGAAGCTGAATCCGCAGAATTGATTTGCGCCTTCGAAACGCTTGAGCATCTTGCTCCCGCCGATGTCCCGGCAGCGCTCCGAGAGATCCGCCGCCTGACACGTAGGTACGTAGTGGCCACGATCCCATCGTTCGGTCCCAACCCATTTGGAGTGGGAGGCTTCTTTGGCGGAAAGGTGCGCCCCGAGCTCATCGACCACTACGTGTCACTCGGCTACGAGTACGATGGGCCGATCCCGCTTGAAGATCTGGCACGCGATGATGCCGGGCAGCCGTTGGAGGGACATCTAACCATTGCCTCTTTCCGATGGTGGATTCGTTGTTTTGAAGCGGCGGGCCTTGTTCCCTGCGCAGAGGTCGTCAAACGAATTCAGCCCGAGCTGGAACGCTTTGAGCTTAAGGAGGCATGGAACTTTTATGCGTTTCGACTGGCCCACGTCCCTGAGCCCCCCACGCCTCTACGGACGCCGGCGGAAGTGAGTGCTGTTGAGGGCGCACTGGGCCTGAGCATACGGCTACGTCGATTTCGAACGCGACGATGGATTTCCCGGCTGCTAGGTCCCAAACTCACTCGCCTGGTTCGCGGCGTCCGCAAGGCTGTACTGCGTTGGGCTCAACGCGCTTCCGCGACCGACGTCAGCACTTGGCGGCGTCTCCTACGCTGATCTACGCTTCCTCGCCTCGAAGCAGCTTTCGCGGTGCTCATGCCGGTGCAGCGTCTTGGGCTAAGACGCACAGGAGTCACAACAATGTCGCTACCCGCGCTTATCGTCGAGAATCTACTTCTCGCCGCACTTCTTCTCGTGGCGCTGATCCTGCTGGTGAAGAGTTTTAGGTACATCCCCAACAATCGGATCGGCATTCTCGAGAAGCGCATCTCCCGCCGAGGTTCGGTGCGCCACGGACTGATCGCACTCAACGGAGAGGCGGGATTTCAGCCCGAGGTGCTCCGGGGAGGGTGGCACGTCCTGATGCCGTTCCAGTATCGGGTTCACATCGTTCCCCTGGTGACCATTCCCCAGGGCCACATGGGCTACCTTTTTGCTCGCGACGGTCTTCCTCTTCAGCCGATGCAAGCTCTGGCTTCGAACACCACCGCGCGAGACTTTCAAGACGTTCGCAACTTCCTCAGCTCCGGCGGTCAGCGGGGCCCGCAGCGCCAGGTCCTTCGTGAAGGAACCTACGCAATCAATCTGGCGCAGTTCGTGGTGATCACCGAGGACGGGGTTCGGTACCTGCCCTTGAACTCCGATGAACTCGACACCTTCAAGCGCATGGCGGACGTCGTCAACGAGCGCGAAGGCTTCCAGCCCCTGGTGATCAAGGACGCCGACGACCTGGTGGGCATCGTCACCGTTCACGACGGGCCTTCGCTGCCGCAGGGAGAGATCATCGCTCCGACAGTTGGAGACGATCCGCATCGTCCCGAGCTGTTTCACAACAATTTCCAGGATCCGGAGAAGTTCCTCGCCGCGGGCGGGATGCGTGGGCGACAGCTTCAAGTGTTGGTGGAAGGCACCTATTACCTCAACCGCCTGTTCGCCACCGTCGAGACCATCGCCAAGACGGTGGTGGAAGTCGGCAACGTCGGCGTGGTGGTGAGCTACACTGGTAAAATCACGCCGGACCTTTCGGGCGAGGAGTTCAAACACGGAGAATTGGTGGTCCAGGGAAGCCGCGGGGTGTGGAGCACGCCGCTTCTGCCCGGCAAGTACGCATTCAATACCTACGCTGGCAAGGTGATCATCGTTCCAACAACAAACATCATCCTCAAGTGGATCAAGAACGAGGTCGGCTCGCATCGGCTGGACGAAAACCTCTCCGAAGTATCGTTGATTACCAAAGACGCTTTCGAGCCGTCCCTGCCGCTCTCGGTGGTGTTGCACATCGACTACAAGAAAGCGCCCCTGGTGATCCAACGCTTCGGGGACATCAAACGGTTGGTGGAGCAGACCCTGGATCCAATGGTGGCGGCCTATTTTAAAAACGTCGGGCAAACCCGAACGCTGATCCAACTGATTCAGGAGCGGTCGGCGATCCAAGAGACTTCTAATCAGCAAATGAAGGCCCGCTTCGCGCAACACAACCTCGAGCTTGAAGAGGTGCTGATCGGAACCCCCGCCTCGGCCGCCGGCGATGAAAAGATCGAACAGATCCTCCGGCAACTGCGAGATCGCCAAGTCGCGGAAGAACAGGTTAGCACCTACGAGCGCATGCAGAGGGCGGCAAGCAAGGAGCGCGAGCTTCGCGAGGCGGAAGCACGCGCCCGAGTGCAACAGCAACTCACCGAGTCCGAGCTGGGCATCAACATTCAGGCCAACCAGGGGAAGGCGGAATACCAGCGGTCGGTGCAGCAGGCCGCGCAGATCCGGGCCCTGGCCGAGGCCGAAGCCGACAAAGTGAAACTCCTCGGGACTGGAGAGGCCGGGCGGGTGCGCGTCCTCGCCGAGGCCGAGGCCGAGCGCGCCGCGCGGGTTGGAATTGCCCAAGCGCTGGCCATTGAAGAGCAGGTGCGGGCCTACGGCGGTCCGCGATTCCAGCTCACCCAGCAGGTGATGAGCCGCTTTGCAGAAGCGGTCGAGCGAGCAGGGGTGGATTTGGTCCCTCGGATCATGGTCGGAGGAGGAGGCGGAAAGGACGGTGCTCCCGGGACCGCCTCGAATCTCTTTGAGAGCCTGCTGGCGGTGCTGTTGGCGGAACGCACTGGGGAGAAGGTAAGCAGCCCCGGACCGCGCGATGCGGATCTCGAAGCGCTGCGCAGCCAAGTCCGGGCGAAGGTGGTGGCCAACCTGCAGCTGAACAACGACAAGTCCCCGCCGTCGACCGGCTCAACGCCGCGGTAGGGCGTCGCAGACGCGCAACAGGGGCCAAGCGCACGAGTTTCCTGACGCCCCGGGTCGATGGTGCGTGCTATTTTGGACACAGTTGTTCTGTTTCGGGCATCGCCCAGCTTTCAACCGAGTCGGCGATCCGCTACGGAAGAGCACGTCTAAACGTCGTTCCGTCGGAGGACCTACAATGGTTAATATCCTCGCTGCCCGTTG
>Ga0126384_10002851_pt1 | contig 10473 bp, 9 predicted proteins | sample PanSoiMetPlot_36_FD_92543 | JGI IMG/M metagenome (GOLD analysis project Ga0126384, IMG submission 92543) | Tropical forest soil microbial communities from Panama - MetaG Plot_36 | ecosystem: Environmental > Terrestrial > Soil > Tropical forest > Bulk soil | place: Panama | collected 2016-02-17 | reverse complement strand
CTATCACAGCCGTGTGGCCCGGTCGAATGCGCTCTTGCTCTCCAAGTGCGGAGCAGAAGTCGTTTTCTGTGGTCCGGCGGACTTAGCTCCGGATGTGGCGGAGACCTTAGCGCCGCGAGTTAGGGTCTTTCACGACCTTGACGCGGCTTTGAGAGGCGCCGACGTCGTAATGTCGCTGCGCATCCAGAAGGAAAGGCTTGCGGGCAAGCAGATCAGCCTGGAGGACTATATAGAACGCTTTCAGATTACGCCGCAGCGAATGCAGCGCGCCAAGCCAGATGCGATTGTGATGCATCCTGGACCCATTGTGCGGGGGCTGGAGTTGGCAAACGAAGTGGCTGATGGTCCTCAGTCTTGTGTGCATGAGCAGGTTGCCAACGGAGTCAAGACGCGAATGGCTATTCTCGCAACCCTGATGAAGGAAGCACAATGATTCCAGCGATAAACTCTTTTCCGCTCTGCGTTCTATCAGGGCACGACTTCAGTCGTAGCGCAAAGAGGCTAGTTTTGAAGGGGCACGGCTTTAGCCGTGCCGAAAGGGGCTTCTATTTTTGTTTTTGCCGGCGGACTTTAGTCCGCGCGCAATCTTCGTTTATATCTTATTCGTGGACCTATCCGAAGGGAGCAGAATGAGCTCCCGCCCCAACACGCTGCTCATCACGGGAGGCCGCGTAATCGATCCCTCAAGCGGGATCGATCGCGAAATGGATGTTCTGCTCCGCGATGGGCGGGTGGCTGAACTCTCCGCGCCCGGCGTGTTGAGGGTCTCGACGCGGGAGACCGTGAGTGCCAGGGGCTGCGTCGTTGCACCAGGCTTTATCGACTTGCATGTGCATCTGCGCGAGCCCGGTCATTCGTACAAGGAAACTATCGCCACCGGCACTGGGGCCGCTGCCGCCGGTGGATTCACCGCCGTCTGCTCTATGCCTAACACCAGCCCGGTGAACGATCTTGTCGAAATCACACGCTGGAAGCAACATCGTGAGCGCGGTTCTGTGGTGCGGCTGTTTCCTATTGCAGCGGCGACCGTCGGCAGCATGGGCGAGAAGCTTAGCGACTTTGCTGCTCTGCAGAAGGCCGGAGCCGTCGCCGTAAGCGACGACGGCAAGCCAATCCTCGATGACGGCATTATGCGCGAGGCGTTAACCCTGGGAGCGCGCCTTAAGCTCCCTGTGGTGCAGCATGCCGAGGACACACGTCGGACCGCCGGATGCTCCATGAATCTCGGGCCGACTTCTTTCCGGCTGGGTTTGCGTGGTATGCCGAACACCGCTGAGTCTGACATTGTGGCACGCGATATCAAACTCGCGCGCGAAACTGGGGCCCACATCCACGTCGCTCACATCTCCACAGCCGAAGCGATGGAAGCCGTCCGGCGAGCCAAGAAAGCAGGCATTCGCGCCACCGCTGAAGTCACGCCACATCACTTCACGCTGATCGACGAGAACGTCGGCGAGTTTGATACTCACTACAAAATGAACCCCCCGCTACGCTCCCGTGCCGATCGTGACGCTATGATTGCCGGCATCGCCGACGGCACTATTGACGCCATCGCCACCGACCACGCGCCCCACGCCTTTCACGAAAAGCAGGTTGAGTTTGAGCGCGCGGCTTTCGGCATCACTGGCCTCGAGACAGCGCTGCCTATCGCAGTCACGGTTCTGCATTATCACTTCGAGATGCCACTGTGGCGGATCGTCGAGCTGCTGTCGTCGGGCCCTGCTCGCATTTTTGGACTAAACGGCTTAGGCACGCTCGCACCTGGCGCACACGGCGACGTCACGATCTTCGACCCCAAGAGGAAGTGGACGTTCTATGTCTCAGAATCGTTCTCTAAATCGCGCAACACACCCTTTGATGGTTGGCGTTTTACCGGCAAAGTGATTGCGACTCTAGTTGCAGGTAAAATCGTCTATCAGAGCAAGTAGACCTTTGGAACTTTGCTGAAAAAACCAAAGCCGCCGCAATGCGCAGCGGCTTTCATGCAGCTAGCCAGCAAGCCGTTACTTCACAACCACTGGGCGCGGCCCAGCTTCCTTGATTTCGCGCGGGGCATCAAACTGCTCGAAGTTCTTCTCGAAGCGCGCGGACAGATCAGCAGCCATCTTGTCGTAGGCAGCTTTGTCCTTCCAGGAATTGCGCGGATTCAGCAGTTCCGATGGCACTCCCGGCACTTCCTTGGGAATGCTCAATCCGAACGACGGCTCGATTTCGAACTGCACTTTATCCAAATCGCCCTCGACCAGCGCATTCACCATAGTGCGGGTGTAGGGCAGGCTCATGCGTTTACCGACGCCGTATGGTCCACCCTGCCAGCCGGTGTTCACCAGCCAGCATTGCGCGTTGTGCTCACGCAAGCGGCGGCCGAGCATCTCGGCGTAGACCTTTGGCGGCAGCGGCATAAACGGTGCCCCGAAGCACGTTGAGAACGTCGCTTGCGGTTCTGTGACACCGGCTTCAGTACCGGCCACCTTGGCGGTGTATCCCGACATGAAATGGAACATTGCCTGCTCGGGGGTGAGTTTCGACACAGGCGGCAGCACACCGAACGCGTCGGCGGTGAGGAAGACGACATTTTTGGGATGGCCACCAAATCCTGGAATCACCGCGTTTTCAATGTGCTCGACAGGATAGGCAGCGCGCGTGTTCTCGGTACGGCTGTCGTCGTCGAAGTCTGGAACTCGAGTGCGCGGATCCAGAATGACGTTTTCCAACACAGAGCCAAATGTCAGGGCATTCCAGATCTGCGGCTCATTCTGCTCCGACAGTTTGATGCATTTGGCGTAGCAGCCACCTTCGAAGTTAAACACGCCATCGGCGCTCCAACCGTGTTCGTCGTCGCCAATGAGGCGGCGTGTGGGATCAGCCGAAAGCGTCGTCTTGCCGGTCCCCGAGAGACCGAAGAACAGTGCTGTCACGTCATCTTCACCGATATTGGCTGAACAATGCATGGGGAAAACATCGCGTTCCGGCAGAAGGAAATTCATCACGCCGAATATGGACTTCTTCATTTCGCCCGCATACTGGGTTCCGCCGATAATGACAAGCCGTCGGGTGAAGTTCACGATTATAAAAACTTCCGAATTAGTGCCGTCGCGTTTAGGATCGGCCAGAAAACTGGGTGCGCTGACAATTGTGAACTCGGGTTTGTGCGACTTCAGTTCCTCAGGTGTCGGCCGGATAAACAATTGGCGCACGAACAGGTTGTGCCACGCGAGTTCATTGACTACCTGGATAGGCAGCTGATAGCGGGGATCGGCCCCGCAGAACAGGTCCTGCACATACACTTGTGTACCGGCGAGGTGGTCGAGAACTCTCTCGTAGAGAGCATCGAATTTGTCGGGATCAAACGGCAGGTTGACCGACCCCCACGCAACCTTGGCGGCGGTAATCGCGTCCTTGACCGTGAACTTGTCTTTTGGCGAGCGCCCGGTGCGTTTGCCAGTCTCAGAAACCAGCGCGCCACGAGAGCTCAGCATACCTTCGTCATTTCGGATGGCGGCATCCACCAACCTAGGGGCGGAAAGATTGCGCTGCACGTTCTTTTGGTCGAGCAGGTCAGCTAATTCGGAATGAGCCACGGAGGACATAGAGACTCCTTTACCAGTGCGTTGTGAACTCAGAAAGCCGGACGTCTGTGCAGATTGACATGAATCAGGAAGTAGGCCATGGACTCCGTTTCGAGAAAGTAAATCCCGGATTCCGGGTTATCCAGCGACTTCGATGGCGCGGGCTTCCTCCTCGAGCGCCTTCAGGTGATCCAAGGTCTCCTGAACCGTCAGGGAGTACATCTCACGACCAGTGTCCTCACCGGATTCGATGGCCCACTTCAAATAGTGTCCCGCAATCTGAACGGCCATGGGGTCGGTAATAACCTTTCCTGTCTGCCGGTTGTACTCCACCCACGCAGGATGGGGGAGAGCGATCCACACCGACCGGTCCTCGACCATGAACTTGATATCAACCGCGTCGGCATGCCGCGTCGCGATTGCGACGATCAATGCCTGGTACTGGCAATGCAACGGCCTGCCTGACCACTGGTCGATAGCTTGAAAGTCGTCATACATACCTTTAGAACTATAGCCGAGCGTCCACTGCCGAGCAATGACGAAGCTCACATGGGCCAAGGACGCTGAATGACACAAGTCTCAAGTCTGTTCCCGCATCTCTCCCAACACGACTCTTACCTCCAGCTTACGCTTGCCCCGGTAGACGGTGATGGTCACAGTGTCACCCGCCTTGTGACGATTCATAGCATTGGAAAGATCCTGCTGATCAGTAATCTGCTCACCCTCAATGGCTATGATCAGATCTCCGCCAATCATCAAGGGTATGTTGCCGATGTACGCTCGCTGGTTGCCGCCGCGCAGACCGGCGCGATCGGCAGCACCACCAGGAACTGTCTCAACGATCAAAACACCGTAATCTGCAGGCAGCCCCAGTTCCTGGGCAAGTTCGGGGCCGATTGGAAGACTGCGTACACCCAGCGAAGGCCGCCGCACTCGGCCGATGGTGATGAGGTCATTGATCACGGCCTTGGCGGTGTTGACGGGGATAGCAAAGCCAATACCAGCGCTCTGATTCGAGCCGCCAGTCGCGATCATGCTGTTGATGCCAATCACTTCGGCTCGCGCATTCAAGAGCGGTCCGCCTGAGTTGCCCGGATTAATCGCCGCATCAGTCTGGATAGCTTCGTCAATCTCTGCCCCCTGCGGCGTGCGGATAGGACGCAGCGAACTGATAATGCCGCGGGTCATCGTGCCACTCAGTCCGAAGGGATTGCCGATGGCATAGACATTCTGCCCGACTACCAGCGCTTTCGAATCACCCAGCGTGGCGGGCACCAGTCCTGGCGCCTTGATCTGGATGACGGCCAAGTCGTGGACGCGGTCGCGCCCGATAACAGTGGCGGCATACTTCTTCTTGTTAGAAAGAGTGACCTCGACCTCGCGGGCATTGGCGATAACGTGGTAGTTGGTCAGAACATGTCCTTCTTTATCGATGATGAAGCCTGAACCCTGACCTTCCTGAGGAACCGGACCATAAAAGAAGTCGTAGGCCACGGCCGTAGAAGTGATGTTTACGACCGATGGCATCCCCTTCTTGTAGACCTCGATAGTGGTCTGTTCTTCGCTATCGAATGTCGGTGGAGCAGCCGCTTGAGTGAGCTCAACTTTCGTAGGCCGGGAAACATAATCCGACGGCTTGGTATCGGCGTGGTGGGTGGTATACCAGTAGAATGCGCCTGCAATCAGCGCACCAAGGACTAAAGGACGCAAGATTCTCATGCTGATAGTACGAAGACCTGTGGTTGACGCTCGGAAGCAAACAGCCGAGGCTTCCCTTTAAGTGTACCGAGTTCCGACGAAATGTGCCTACTGCGCCTGGCGAGCCAGTTTCTGCAGCTCGCTCCACAGGCGCCCTACCTGTGAAGCCGTGTTTTCCAGAGACTTTGAGTTATCGATGAGGTAATCGGCACGTGCGGCCTTCTCCTCATCGGAGAGTTGTGCGGCGCTACGACGCAATACTTCAGCTTCCGCCTGTTCGCGCGTTACCTTTGCCCGTTCCGCATAGCGTTCAACCTTCCGCTCGAAGGTACAAGTGACCACGATCAGCTTGTCAAAATCTTTCTTGGCTCCCGCCTCAAGGATCAGCGCCGCCTCGACCACCGCTATTCCTCCCGGATCCTTCGTCGCGACCTCATCCATCCAGCGGCCCTGCGCTTCGAGCACAGCCGGATGCACGATAGCATTCAGTTCGGCGATGCGTTGGGGAAATGCTGCATTGGCCAGTCGATTCCGGTTGATAGTTCCATCGCAGTTCAGGATTTCACGGCCGAAGCACTCTACAACGGCGTAATAGGTCGCCTCGCCCGGCTCGTACAGACGGTGAGCGAGGGTATCTGCCTGGAGAGTATGCGCTCCACGCTCGGCGAGCATTTTGCCGACTGTAGACTTGCCACTGGCCACTCCCCCTGTGAGGCCTACTCGCAGCATTAATAGCTATCCGCCAAAATTGGAGATGAATGCGGTAATCCCGTCATTGCCGAATGCAGTATATACAAGCTAGGCTTCGAGGTTGCTTTCCTCAGGCTGCCGGCTTCTTCCGAATATGCAACATCTTCTGCACCTCAGCCACCACCTCGCCTGCTTTGTCTTTCCCTTCCACCAGGAATGTGGGCTCGTACTTGGGCTGGGCCTCGACCTGCCGTCGAATCTCATCGAGCTGCTCATCCGTGAGGCGAAATTCGGCCCGCACCGTTCCCTTACCTGGCTTGCGGAACCGAATGTTCGCGGCCTTGTCCCACACAATGTAGTCTGGCCCCAGATTCTTGATCAGCATCAGCATGTAGAACGGATCAGTCATCGAGTACAGCGAGCCGCCGTAGTGGGTTCCGACAAAGTTGCGGTTCCAGAAGCGCAGCTTCATTGTCACGTCGGCCGATTTCATAGCCGCGCCCCAGCGCACATGGATTCCCGCAGCTGCGAAAGGCGGCCAGAGGTTCACGTAGCGCAGCATCAGTTCTTGCTTAAGTGTCGCCACAAGCCGCTCCTCTTACCTGCATCCTGCCGGTATCGTCTTTTTCGTCCACCCCGATAATAGGTGCGCGGGGGAACTCTTGGGCAGCACCCATCGGTTGTGTGGCATACGGATCGTCACGTCCGAGGTTCTACTGATCGCAGCGTCGCTGGATAATTCGGACAGTCCCGCGATTTGTGCGCGCTGGCGCATTGTGTAAGGGCTTGCGTCCCCTGAGCTCAATGTCGCCAAATTGAGCAATCGAACCTCTGTGTCATAGCTGCCATCATCTTTGGCTTGCACGTACAGAATGCAGCGGCTTCCCATCCAGCCGATGGCGGCGGTCCACGGCTTCTGTTGTGTACCCGCAGATAGCATCGTTAGGTTCGAGCCGTTCACGTGTGTAATGGCAAAGCCGCTCTCGCAGCTGAACAGGATCCGCGAGCCGTCCGGCGACCACAACGGCGTGTTGGCATGACAAGGCCCGTGCCCATCGATGTTCATGGTTGAAGTCACCAACTGCGTCTTTCCCGAGTCGAGCTCCACGGTTGCCAGTGGTCCGGCTGATTTAACGAAATTGTCCGCGCCACCCTCGTCATTACTGTGTACAACAACTACTACGCGGCGGCCGTCAGGCGAGATTTGCGGATGAGCATAGACCTCTCGCCCTGCGTTCTCCTGCTTGAAATAGACCGGCGATACCATGAGTTTCGACCGCCTGCGGTGAGGCAGATCGATCACCTCCAGGTCACCGCCGTCGGCAGTCCCCATTACTCACCACCACAATCGTCTTTCGGTCCCGAGAAACGGAAAAATCAGACACGGGCGGCCGCATCACGATTGTGTACAGTACCTCCCCATGCTTCGCAACGATCGAGAGGGAATCGTTCTTTATGTAAGCCAGTGAGGAGGCGGGAACGGGTTGCGCCGTGACGAGCTGAGCTAGCGCCAGGAAGAGCACTAGTCTCGGCAACGGCATGGCCATATCCGGATGATACCTGTGCAATAAGACTTGTATACTCGCGAAGTATCCTGACTCGACTAACCACCTGAATGTGTGCTGTTAAGTTTTTCAACAGGCGAGGTTACTGTCGTTTTTTTGGTGTGGCCCATTCCATTGAGTCTCTCTCTCAGGGGCCATTACAACTGGGCATGCAGGGCAGGGGCATTCGTGTCTTCTACATCTGCGCCTGGTGCTCGGATCTGAGCGTTCTTTGACAATTCCCAAAACGCACCCGAGCAGTTAAGTCCCACGCGCAGACATGGATACCTATAACTCCATTTTATTTCAACGAGATAGCGGTAATTTTCCCCTTAACTCCTTGATTCTAAACAGCAAGAGTTGGAGGTTGGAGTGGCTTCCTTGCCGTTACCCAAGTCCGGCCGCCGCGACCCGCTGTGGTTGGTTGTTCTCGAGTTTGTAGTAGTTGCCACCCTCTTCGCCGGCAAGTCGAGAGCATGATCGATTGACTGCTGCTCGGTCTCATCGTTCTCGCGACTGGCTGCAACCTGTGGGCAGCCATCATCGCGCACGGAGTGACCGACACGATCGACTTACTGCTTCTTTATCTTGGGCTATACCCGTTGCCTAAGTGAAACGATTTGGCTGTAGCGCCGCAAGTCATTCTGGCCGCCGAGAAATCGGATTTGGTTTAGAGCGCTGCCACACCTCGATCCTCGTTGCGGATGCGAATCGCATCCGATATTTTGGTGAGAAAGATCTTTCCGTCCCCGATCTTTCCCGTCGAAGCTGCTTTTATGATCGTCTCGACCGTACGTTCCACCTGGGGATCGTCTAGTACGAGTTCGATTTTGATTTTGGGAATCAGATCAACGTGGTACTCGCGCCCGCGATAGGACTCGGTATGGCCTTTCTGCCGACCATGGCCTCGCACCTCCGAAACCGTCATTCCTTCCACTCCGATCTCGATCAAGGCGTTTTTCAGTAGCTCGAAGCGCGACGGCTGAATGATTGCTTCAACTTTTGTCATGATGAATCCTTTCGAATCTCGCTATGCCTCGCTGTTCGCGATTTTTTTGGGCTCGGAGGTTGCAAGTGAATCTCCTTTAGCTTGCTTCCCGCCTTGGCATGTCTAGCTGCAATGCAACCAGGCACAGATATTAAGAGTGTCACGACATAGATTGCTTCGGCATTCGCAACGGCGCTTCCACAACTGTCATAGGGACCGGTTCGGCCGGCATTCCGGCAGGCCTGCCTATCGCGGAGATCACGTATTCGGGATAGGCTGAGATACCATGTTCGTGCAGGTCAAGACCATACAACTCGCCCTCTTCGGAAACGCGCAGCCTTCCCCTGGCGTTCACGGCATGCATCACCGCCAGCGCGACCCCGAACGTGCAGGTGGTAATAATGAAGCTCCCGATAAATTGCGCCCTTAGCAACTGGAGGCCTCCACCATAGAACAGTCCTTTCAGAGCCGCGGAATTGTCCGGAGCTAGCGGGCCGGTGGCACCATATTTGCCGCAAGCGAACAGGCCCAAGGAAAGTGTTCCCCAGATGCCGCAGAAACCATGTACGGGAATCGCGCCGATCGGATCATCTATCCTAATCCATTCCAGCAGCTCCACTCCCAAGACGACGATGATACCGGCCACACCGCCGAGGGCAATCGCACCAACCGGACTTACCCAGTAGCAGGGGCAGGTAATCGCCACCAGCCCAGCCAGGAAGCCGTTCACAGTAAAGCTAACATCCCACTTTTTGCTAAGCATGTAACCGTATGCCATGGCGGTAAGGCCCGCTGCGCAGGCGGCCAGCGTAGTGTTGGTCGCCACTCGCCCGATTCCTTCAAAATCCATTGCTGACAGTGTGCTGCCGGGATTGAACCCATACCAGCCGAACCATAACAGCAACCCGCCAGATGCGGCGATAGTGAGATCATGCGGCAGCATCGGTCCGCCGCCGTCGCGCTTAAACTTCCGGCCCAATCTGGGACCGAGCACGATTGCGCCCGCCAAGGCAATGAATCCGCCAATGGTGTGCACCACGGTGGATCCGGCGAAATCATGGAAGCCCGTTCCGAGGCTGGGCAACCAATGTCCATCGCTGCCCATCAGCGCCAGGAAGCCATCCGGACCCCAGGCCCAGTGTCCGATGATGGGGTAGATGAAGCCGGATACCGCGACACTATACAGCAGATCGCCAACAAACCCGGTGCGTCCGATCATTGCGCCAGAGGTGATGGTTGAGCAGGTATCTGCAAACGCAAACTGGAACAACCAGAACCCCAGGAACGCTACACCGGTGCTCTCGTAGGTTGCGGGAACGTCTCTTAAGAAGAACCAATGGTAGCCAACGAATCCGTTACCATGGCTGAACATGAAAGCAAAGCCGAAGGCGAAGAAAAGAATTCCGCATAGGCAGGTGTCAATAATGCATTCCATCAACACGTTGACGGTTTCGCGCGAGCGGCAGAATCCGGCTTCCAGCATGGTGAAGCCGACCTGCATGCCGAACACGAGAAACGCTGCTACCAATGTCCAGACCGTGTTAATGGGGTTGACAATATCCGCAGCTTTGGTTTCAGCCTCAGCCGCCAACACGGACGAATCGACCGCTCCGGTATAGAGAGCAATAACGAGCACTACCGTCACTACGCCGATGGCTTTACCGGCAAACACCAGACTGCCGTAGCGTCTCCATTCCGGATCTCGCAGACGCAAAGCCAGCCTTGACAGTTTCTGTGAGAACGACAGCCGTTCTCCGCTCCTCGATCCAATGAAGGCAGTCTCCATAGCTGGGCGGCTGCGTCGTTTTCCTCTGATGTGTTCCGCGATTCGTTCGATCACATTCCCCTTCTCCATGCGTCCTCTCCTTCATTACTCAGCAGGTTTATCGCTCTTCGTCACTTCAGAGCAGTGTTCAGTGCCTGATCATCGGTTCAGAATAAGAACCCCAACTCCGCCACGCCGCGGGTCTGGCTGGGCTTGGTG
>Ga0126384_10002850_pt1 | contig 10473 bp, 8 predicted proteins | sample PanSoiMetPlot_36_FD_92543 | JGI IMG/M metagenome (GOLD analysis project Ga0126384, IMG submission 92543) | Tropical forest soil microbial communities from Panama - MetaG Plot_36 | ecosystem: Environmental > Terrestrial > Soil > Tropical forest > Bulk soil | place: Panama | collected 2016-02-17 | reverse complement strand
TGGTGGAGGTTCAGCAGCCCGAGCCGAAGGGTCTGGAGTCAATCGCCACGCTTGTGAGACCGCTGCTCTCGCCCCTGGCGATGAGCGCGCTGACGGTCTTGTTCCTCATCTTCATACTGCTGGAGCGGGAGGACATCCGTGACCGCTTTTTGCGACTGGCGGGCACGCATGATCTGCAACGCTCGACGGCTGCGCTCGACGATGCGGGCAGCCGGCTCAGTCGCTTTTTCCTAATGCAGACATTGCTCAATGCCGGCTTCGGCATCTTCATAACTTGCGCGCTGTGGATCATCGGCGTGCCCAATCCGCTGCTGTGGGGCATGTTCGCCGGCCTGATGCGCTTTGTGCCCTTCATCGGCGGGCTGATCGCGGCGTTCTTCCCGATCACACTGGCGATTGCTGTGGATCCCGGCTGGACCATGGCGCTGTCGGTCGCCACCCTGTTTCTCGTCGCGGAACCGGTCGCCGGTCACGTCATTGAGCCGCTGCTCTATGGCCAACACACCGGGCTGTCGCCGGTGGCCATCGTCATCTCGACGCTGTTCTGGACGTTGGTGTGGGGACCGATGGGACTGCTGCTGGCGACCCCGCTAACGGTGTGCCTAGTCGTTCTCGGGGCACACATCGAGGGCTTGCGCTTTATCGAGGTGCTGCTCGGGGATGAGCCGGCACTGGAGCCGCACGAAAGGTTTTACCAGCGGATGCTGGCTGGCGACGATACCGAGGCCGCCGATTTGGCGGAAAAGGAGCTGAAGACACAGAGACTGGCGACCTACTACGACGCCGTCGCGTTACCGGCGCTGGCCCTGGCACAGACCGACGCGGCACGCGGACGGCTGTCGCACGACAAGCAGGTTGCGATCTTCAACACGGTCGAGGACGTGGTGGAGGATTTGGACGACTACGGGGATCGCAACCCAACCGCTGAAAAAGATGCAGCGGATAGCCGCCCGGCGATAAATCCTGCGAGCCTACGGGGACGCTGGGCGGTCGAACATCCAATTCTGTGCGTGGCTAGCCGCAGCCCGCTAGATCAGGCCGCATGCAGCATGTTGGGCCAGCTACTCATCAAGCATGGCCTCACCGCGCACCTACAGTCTTTCACGGACGTGGCTTCCGCGCGCTCGTTCAAAATCCACGCGCCTGATGCGCCGCTGGTATGCCTGTCCTACTTCGGCAGCGCCAAGCATCCAGCCCACGTGCGTTATCTGATCCGACGGTTGCGGCGGGCGATGCCAAATGCGCGCTTCGTCGCCTGCTTCTGGATGCTGGTGGGCAATGAGGAGAAAGCAGAGGACTGGCGGATAGCGGTTGGCGCCGACCTGGTGGCCACGACGCTGACGATGGTGATCGAGATTTGCGTGCGTGAGGCGCAAGGCGCGACCGACCACGGCACCAACGGTTGTGACGCCACCAGCAAGGTCATACCGACCACCAGCTAACAAATGCCCAGCTCAACGCGGAACCAAAGCACGAGCCAACGTTTTCGCTACGGCAAGCGACAGCTTGCCAAAGCACGCACTGCACGAGGTAAGGGGGCGTTCCATGGGCAGCATGACAGACAAAGATCAAAGGCGTCGCGAACCAAGCCGGTGGAAACATCAAAGAAGCGTCGGCAAGGCGCCAATGCCGAGCTCAACATTCTGCACGTCAGTGCCGCCTTCCTGGTGCAGTCGGTGATCGGCGTGATCATCGCCCAGTGGCCGGCGACAGAGTCGCATGCGCCGGCCGATCGGCACCGAGCAGATGCAGGTCTAAGGCATGGCGCAGCAGGTTGAGGGAGGCCCAACAGTAGATCGCGAAGCGAAAGGGTCCATCAAGGAATTGGCAGACAGGTCGTCGATCTGACGGCGACGAATTGGCAAGGAACTTTGCACAGGCAAGGAGCATCCCAGCATGCGGGGTCATGTTATCAGCTAAGACAAGTGGGATGACCTGATCTGAGCGACCAATGCCGATTAATTGCTCACGTCAACTGATGTACTGGCAGCCATCCTCGCAGTTTAATGATCGCAAAAGCCCATTTGATTTAGGAGGCATGGTTGGATCGGGCAACACGCCTGATTTGTCGTGCGCCGCGGTGCTTCGGCGCTAAATCTGGCGACTAACCAGGCTAAGATTGACCGACCATCTCATGGCGCTGACGCTCAGGCTGCCGGCCTGTATCCTTAATGGTTGACGCAAGCAGCGGACGCGGGCTGCATGCCATGCGCGCGTTATGCTGGAGGCTGGCGAATCGACATGACCTATAAGCAATACACGCTGGAAACATTGGAGCGCGGCAGCTGTTATGAGCATCACCGATGAACCGGAATGGCGACGGCTCAATCGTGCCAACTGGGACGAGCGTGTCGGCGTGCATCTCGGCCCACGCGGCTATCATTTGCAGGATTTGCGCGCCGGCCACGGCGAGCTGAACGCGATCGAGGAAGCCGAGCTCGGTCCCGTTGCCGGCCTACGCATCTTGCACCTGCAATGCCATTTCGGCCGCGATAGCCTCTGCCTCGCCCAGCGCGGGGCCACGGTCGTCGGCCTGGATTTTTCGCCGGTCGCCATCGCGGCAGCCCGTGCGCTCACCACCGAACTTGGCCTTGCCGATAACGCCCGCTTTGTATTGTCCGACATCTACTCCGCCTGCGCGGCGATCCCCGAACCGGCCGCCTTCGATCTCGTCTACATAACCTGGGGCACGATCTGCTGGCTGCCCGACATCAGCGAGTGGGCGCGTATCATCGCCCATTTCCTCAAGCCGGAAGGCGCGCTCTATTTCGCCGACGCCCATCCTGCCGCCTTGGTCTTTGACGATTTGACCGCAGCCAGCGACGGCCGGCCCGGCTGGTTCGCACCCTACTTCCACCAGGGCGCGCTGGAGATCGAGGAGGAACGCGACTACTTGGATCCCGAGGTGCGCCTCAGTAACACGCGCACGCATCAGTTTATGCACCCGATCAGCGCCGTGGTTACGTCCCTGCTGCAAGCTGGCCTCGTCCTTGAATGGCTCCACGAACACAAGGAATGCACTTGGCGGATGTTCGCCTGTCAAACGGAAGGCGCCGACGGTCTGTTCCGTTGGCCGGATAAGCCTTGGCTGCCGCTCTCCTATTCGCTGCGAGCGCGCAAGCTGTAGGCGCCGCTAGGCCAACCGCATGGATGGTGAGCTGATGTGGTGACCGCAGCACTCTCGTTCGCTCACCCGCTTCTCACCGGCCTGCACGTTCCTCGTCCTTGCTGTGCAAGACGCACTTTACCTCCGGCGTCCCGGCGTCTTCGGTCCTTCATGCGAGTGGCAAATTCTGCCGTGATGCCTGCCTTGCTCCCGCTGACCGATCAGTGCCGCAGCCGCCGAAGCCCATCAAGGAAGCGATTCAATTTTCACGGACGCGAGTGAGCCACCATACGATCAGCGCCACACAATTGCAGGCAAAGAACACCAGCCACACCACCGGCCACAACGCCACGCCCGGCAGCAAGGTCTCCAAGATGGGTATAATGATGACTGGACTGCTGCCGATGATGACGCCGATAATGACTGCGAGGCAAAATTCCACGCCCTCGTTCCGCAGCCACGTTTGCATTTGAGCACTCCTTGCAAAAACGCGCTCCAACTTTCTGCTGAGAGCTCAAGATAGGCTCTTGCTCCGCCGACCCTGCGCTCGCATGATATCACGCAGGGGGTGCGATGTAATGACCGTAAATCAGATTAGGAGAGACTGGCGGCGCTTCAGGATCGGCCGCATTGATCGTATTGCGCAAGCACGTCGCGCAACCACATCGCATCGCTGAAATTGCCAGCGTAAGGTTTACTTGCTGCCGTGCACGCGTCTCTAGGATGGGCTGTGGCACTTCCCCGCCGCTAAAGGCAAGCCTGCCAAGCCACCAGCCAAAGCTCGCTATTCAGCCTGGTACCTTCGCCGCGTCTTTCATGCCGGCGACGCCCATCGGCGGGTGCACAAACAGGCCGTGCTCGGTATAGGAGCACACAATGACCCTCGGCATCTGCGATGCGCGGGACCGATCAAGCGGGCACCGGTCTGCCTTCTGGCGGGTTCCCCGCGGACTTGGCGCGCTCAGCGGGACGAGCCAACGGTCGGTGCTGCATAGGCCTGCAGTGATGATCGTCTGCTTGCGTGCCAGTGTCAGGCACGGCTCGGCTGTCGATGCCTCTGTGCCTTGCTTCCGATCAGGCTTGCACCTGGAGGTGCTACAGGATTTAGCGTTTCAGACTATTGGTGCGGCAGGCTTGGTGATGGCGTGCCTTTTACTTTTCCGGATTGGGTTGACTTGACCGGCATCGGCTTGATGCTGTTGCTGATCATACTCGTGGCGCTGTTGTGGATGTGGTGGAACAACGGCAACCGCCATTGAAAGAACACTTGGAGCAAGAACAGGCGCGAACCTAGTCGACCGCCTCGCTCTCTCGTCACTCGCTTCGGGCGGGTCCGCGCGACGGCGCCTCGCGCGTATTGCCTTGCTGAAGGAAGGCCTTACACACGCCAGCTCCGCCTCCCGTCATTGGCGTGGCTCAAAGCAGTTGCTCTTGTGCCGCTTCGACAATCGAGGTGCGCACCAATTCTATGCAGTCGTTATCCACAGACACAGCTCCGTCAAACTTTGACCCCGAAACCACCGCGAAACATTTGTAGGGTGTTGCGCGTTGGATGTGTAAGTGAGTGGCGTCGAAAGTTTGTTGCGTAGGCGTCCTAAGTAGCGAGTACCAACGACTGCTCCTTCCCCTAACGGCTCCGGTAGCGAGAGCACCGGGGCCGTCGCCTGTCATACCATCGGCTTGCTGGTGCACCCCAGGCCGACGCGCCCGCCATGACCGAAGTGCCGGGCCGCAGTGAGCCCTTCGAACCTGTCGCCCTTGATCGCAGCGGTGGCAATGCCGCCAAGGCTGACGGTCAATGTCAGGCAGCACCGACCATCTCTCGCCAGCTCATGCCAGCCCTCTAAAGATCAATCTCGACGGGTTCTGCCTCGCCGAGGCTGTCGCCTCCCATACCGCGGTGCCAACCAACACGTCGCCGCGGCGGCTCAGTTGGATTGCACCGCCATGCACATGCCGGTCGGCCTGCAGACGGTATGCAATGCCGCACCGAATTAATTGTTCGGCAGCGCGTCGGTCCGCAACACGACATCCTGTCCCGGCACAGCTTTCCTACGAGCTCACGTCCGGCGGGGCACACGGGTTGACGTCAATGGCGCCGTGGGGGTGCTGACAACAGGCTGACCATCACCATTGTTTGCGAGTTCGCGCTCTTGCTCGCCACTTAGCGAGAGAAAGCTCGACTTCCAACGGGCATTTAGGAAGGCAGTCCAACGGCCCAGAAGGGTCATATTGTCTGAGGCCTTGTTCCGGATTGCAGCACGCAAATTCTGTCGGGTCCAGATGCGAAATAAAGAGCCCGCTGTCGTGATCCTTGCCGCGTCGCGCTGCGGTGAAGCTCCCGGGTCAACTGCGCACCGGCAGCGGCAATCCGCTCATTATGGGTATGCAGAGGCCCCCGAGCCTGACTTGGGGCGCTTTCTTTGTACGCTTCCGAGCGCAGCTCGTTACGCGCGCCCGCCGGCTCGCGTGGCTACATAATAATGCCCGGCAAAATACAGCCTGACCGCAGGCGTCGCGCGTCGCGCTCGCGCGTTAACCGGGAGCGCTCAGGAGCCCATGCCTGGGTATCCGAGCGATGCCGGCAATACTCACCAGTGAGAGCGAATTGTCCCCAACAGTCGCTCCACCATGTACAAAGAGGTTGCAAACTATGATTGATCGCCGTCAGGTAATCCGGGATTCCGCGTGCTGGGCAGTGGCACTCAGCGTGGGCTTGGCGCTCTCCACAACGGACAGCGAGGCGCAGCCTCGACGGGGTGGGCCGCCCCGGGATTGGGACCGCGATCGGCGGCGGCGGCGGCGCAGAGGCCCGCGATGGGGGTTTAATGTTGGCTTTGGTCCTCAACCACGGCGTCATTGCTGGTGGAGCCCAAGCGGCCGCAAGCGTTGCGACTGGTGGTAATGGCACGCAGCGGCAGGCTCGCGGCTTGTCGCCTCCATTGACGACCTGGTGAGCCCGGCCGAAGCTGAGCCGGCGTGCTTCTGCTAAAGGAGAGCGCACCAACCGTTTTGCCACGGGCCCGTCCCGTTAAGCTGGTTTGCGCTCACCTATTTTGCCGAGTTGGCGCGACTGTAGGCCGGCGAGCGTCTTGGCGGCGGCGTCCAGACTGGCCGCGTCCGTACGATCACGCAATGGCGCGCCTTGCGGTGCCGCCAGGATGCACCGCCTTGCACGGGGTGTCGATCAAACCTGACGTGTGAGCGTTTCGCGTGGTCCATCGAAGGCCATCGCCGAAGGCCAGAGGTCAACGGCCATCCATCATCAACGGGCTTTCGGCCGTGGTGTCGGCCGTCGTTGCCACACGCGACGCGCATCGAGCCAACAACGGGGGTCAAGCACTACATTCCTGCAACCAGCGGCGCCCTATAAAAAATTACAAGGTACCTCGTTAAGAGCAGCCAACGGGGCGCCACTTCGCCTGGTTGACCGTGGCTCAGCCGGCCACAATATCTAGTGCCTGTTTCGCGTATCCAGGCTTCGCAATGGCACCCCGCCCCTACTGGAAGGGCTACCTCAAGCTCTCGCTTGTCTCATGCCCGATAGCGCTCTACCCCGCAGTCGATGCGAGCGAACGCGTTTCCTTCCGGCAGGTTAACAAGACAACCGGAAACCGCCTGCGGCAGCAGCTCGTAGACACTGTCACCGGTGAAGTCGTCGACCCCCGTCAGAAGGGCCGGGGCTACGAGGTCGGTGAGCGTCAATTTCTCGTCGTTGAGGATCAGGAGCTCGAGAAGGCGCGCCAAGAAGCGCGCATGCGGACCTACAGCGGAGCGCAGGCTTCTGCTGCTCAGGAAGAGCCACCGCCTGTGAGGCGCGGCGCACATCAAGCGAAAGCAAAGCAGGCTGCACCCGAGCAGGAGATCGTTGCCTCGCCGCGGCCGCGGATTGAGAACACCCGCACGATCGAAATCGAGCGGTTCGTGCCGCGCGACCAGATCGATGCTCGCTATCATCTCACGCCATACTACGTCGTGCCCCGCGACCTTGTCGGACAAGAGGCCTTCGCGGTCATCCGTGACGCTCTGGCACGCAAGGGCGTGGTTGGGATGGCCCGCGTCGTTCTCTCGAACCGCGAGCGCCCAATCATGCTCGAACCCATGGGGCTCGGACTGCGCGGCATCACCTTGCGCTACGCGCACGAGATCCGAAACGAAGTTGAGTATTTCGCCGAGATTCCGGAGATGTCACTTCCGAAGGAGATGCTCAGCATTGCCGAGCACATCGTCGAACTGAAGCTTGAGCAGTTCGATCCGGCGTTCCTTGAAGATCGCTACCGCACTGTGCTCGTCTCGATGCTCAAAGAGAAGAGCGGGCGGCTGCCGGCTCGCACCAAACCTGCGGCGCCATCTGAGAAGAACGTCATCGACCTCATGGAGATGCTCAAAAAAAGCGTGCTGACGGAGCGCCCCAAGTCCGCCAAGAGCAAACAGCAAACAGCGGCCGCAGCGCTCTCGAAGGCCGGCGAGACCAAACAATCGCGTGTGCGAGGGAGGAAATAGCGCCTGCGCTTTAGCGGGCGCGCTCGAAACGCTCGCCGCACGCGCGGTTCGCTTCGATCCATGGGGGCCTTATACTTTTGCACCAGCCGCACCAGTCACTGGAGACGTACGGTGCCTCGCGCCTTTTCGACAGGATGCGCGCGAGCCCCATGACTTCCGCAGCTGCGAGAAGCTCGCTCACCATCGTCGAACCAGGCTGAGTACTGCCGAGAGCCTTTCTCTTTGTTTTGTCCACGAGCTTTTCGTCGCGTGCGAGCGCAACCGCGGGGAGCCGGCGGGCGCGGGGTTAGCTGGCTATCCCATCCTCGTGCTTGTGCGCCCAGCCATCCATCGAAGTTCGACGGTATATCGCGTGAGTCCGAGCCGGAGAAATTCGAGGACCGCACCGAAACCGCCTCGCTCGACGAGATCCGCTCGGAGCGTCCAGCGCCGAAGCAACGGCCGGCCGCGCATCCCGCGAACCTTGCCAACCTCATGGACGCTCCAAGGCGTAGCATAGGGGACACCGGAAGCGGCAAGGCGAAATGCGCAAAGGGGAGCCGGCAAAGGTCGAACCTGCGGCCTAAAGCGCAAGGCGGAAAGGCTAACCCGGGGTCGTCCCCAACCGACCCGCGCACCACCTTTTGGTTCGCGCGCCTAGCTCCTACATTCGTAGCATGTGTGGACGCATCACTCAGAAGAGCAGTCCAGGGCATCTTGGTCTTGGCCTGGTGACCATCAATCTCGTCGAGCCGGTCTACGCGCCTCCGCCCAAATTCAACGGCGCCCCGGCCCAGGAGCATTGGGTTATCCGGCAGAACCCGAAGACCGGCGAACGTACGCTCGACCGGCTCACCTGGGGCTTGATCCCTTACTGGTGCAAGGATGCAAGTGGCGGCCGCAAGCCGATCAACGCCAAAGGCGCAACGGTCGCGTCGCTCCCGTCCTTCAGGGATGCGTACCAGCGGCGGCGTTGTTTGCTCCCAGTTGACAACTTCTTCGAGTGGCAGGCGATTAAAGGCGCTCGGGCCAAACAGCCCTACGCCATTGCAATGAAGTCCGGTAAGCCCTTTGCGCTCGCCGGTATTTGGGAGAACTGGCGCAAGCCGGATACCGGCGACTGGCTCCGGACCTTTGCCATCGTCACCACCGAGGCGAACGACCTGCTCCACGAAATCCATGATCGCATGCCGGTCATCATCCCACCTGAGGCCTATGACCGTTGGCTGAGCTGCATCGAGCCCGATCCGCGCGACCTGCTTGTGCCCTACCCCGCCGGACCCATGTGCACGTGGCCGATCTCGACCCGCGTCAACAAACCGGAAAACGACGATCCAGAAATTCTGGACACGCTTGAGCCAGCGGATGCCAAGCTGCTTTAGCCCTGGCTTAAAGCTTTAGCCGATCTGATGCATGGGGCGTCTATCGTGCCCGGAACGGTCGAGCTATCTCGATCTGGGTAGCGCCTCAGTGGCTGATCGCACGGATGATGACCAACACCCCTGCTCCATACCGTGGACAGTGCCGTTCCCGTTGCTCACCGATGCCTTCGACGTGACCGTCTGCGCCAACAAGAAGAACGTGGGTGTTGTTTGCGCCTATACGTCAAGCTGCACGGCATACATGTTGGGATCGGCAGGGGCATCCGAGGCTGTCCGCGTCGACTGAACCGGAAGCCGGACGGTGACGTTGTCGGAGTAACCATCAGAGGAGCTTTCAATGACACAGCAACGCTCAGACTACCCGCTCGATTACTCCCAGGGCCGACCCGAGGAAGGCCGACGAGATGAGAGCACCATGCAGCAAGTCAAAGACGCAGCGGCGCAGGCGCAGGACTACGCCGCGAAGGCCGCCGACCAGGCCCGTGAGTACGGTGAAAAAGCCCAGGAAGCCGCGCGGAATTTCAAGCCTTACGTCGAGAACTCGATGAAGGAGCGGCCAATGCAGACGCTGGCAGTGGCATCGCTGATCGGCTTCGTGCTTGGTGCCCTCTGGAAGAAATAGGTGGTGACCGCGCCGCTGGTCATCACCATCGCACACGAGCTCGGCAATCAGGAAGCCTTGCGCCGGATCAAGCCGGCGCTTGGCTCCGTATCATTCGATGACCTCATTGGCACGGCAAGCAGCGTCAATGGAACTGTGAGACCGAGCGCGTTTGCCGTCTTGAGGTTTACGACCAGCTCAAAAGTACTCGGTTGCTCGATCGGCAGATCCGCGGGTTTGGCGCCTTGCAGAATTCTGTGCACGTAGTCTGCACCCGCATAAACATTTCGGGTAGATCCGGCCCGTATGAGATGAGGCCCGCCGGCAGCAGCCGCATCTCTGGTCTGGTACATCACCGGTAATTTGTTTTCATCCATGAAGGCGATAATCCGACCCACACGGGTGCGATGCGACGGGTCGTTGGTCATCTGAAACGCCTCTGGCCGCTCTCGCATCATATGAGTGAGGGCGCCGTCGAGTTCACTCACGTTGCGTACTTCGACAGAAATCAACGAGATGTCGAACCTCGGAAGTATCATCCGGAGTTCGTCGACTTGAGCCGCATTCGATTCGTTATCTGGGTTCCAAAGAAAGGCCACGCGTCGGAGTTGCGGGATCAGCTCTTTGAGGAGCTGGAGACGTTTGGCGACGACATCCGATCCCAGAACTGTACTACCCGTAACGTTCCGAAACTCGCGGCAAGTCCAGCTCGGACGGGATCGCCGACAGCAATTGCGACAATCGGGATGGTTGTCGTTGCCCGCTTCGCAGCCCGGCTAGCCGGAGTGCCCCACACCACGATCACGTCCACCGGAAGGTCAGCTAATTGCGCCGCGGCCGTGGCTAGAGCCTCCGGCGTAGCCTCTGCCTTGCGCTCCTCCAGGACAATATTGCGGCCCTCG
>Ga0126384_10002849_pt1 | contig 10474 bp, 8 predicted proteins | sample PanSoiMetPlot_36_FD_92543 | JGI IMG/M metagenome (GOLD analysis project Ga0126384, IMG submission 92543) | Tropical forest soil microbial communities from Panama - MetaG Plot_36 | ecosystem: Environmental > Terrestrial > Soil > Tropical forest > Bulk soil | place: Panama | collected 2016-02-17 | reverse complement strand
AGATCGTCTCTCGCAATCACGATTCCCATGGCGCCTTTGAACTGATGGACAATCTTTTCGACCGCAGGATTGAAGCCGGAGCGGCGATGCCCGTTTCCTGACGTGTGATCAAGTCCGACGACCAAGAGATCATATCCCTTCTTCACCTCTTTCATCACCGCTGCGCAAGGCTCTTCAGTGGACGTAAGCGCATTGATCGAAGGCGATATAGAACTGCTGCCGGTAGATGTTGCACCAGCCGCGGCGCTCGCGACTCGCGTTTCGATTGCGCTCAACCTTGCCGCAAACTCAATGGACATCTTTACAAAATTTGCGGGCTTTTCCAGATCGCCCGGCGCGCGCTTACGCCCCAGCTCAAGCACGGTGGCCATGATGCGGCGCGTCCCCGCGAAGAGGCCCCCTAGAATCGACGCCAGTGTGCCGTCTTCGCTCGCGTCCGCAATGATCAGCACGCGCTCGACCTTTGGTACGAAATCAGTCGCCTCGGCCTTTTCGCGTTCCAGTCGCTCGCGCTCTTCTCCCGTCGGCGGAATGCGCGTCAAGGCCCACCGGAGCATCGGTGGCATAACCATCGTGGTTGTGACAGCCATCACCACGATCAGCGTGTACATATCTGTGGTAAGTACGCCAATCGATAGACCGATGGTGGCAACGATTACTTCAGTTGTGCCGCGCGCGTTCATTCCGATCGCCAACGCCGTCGCTTCTCGCGCACTTAACCCGCCCAGTCGGCTACCGACGTAGCAACCTAACAGTTTGCCCAAACTTGCGATCAGGATCAGGCCCACTGCTAATTCAATCAATTGTGGACTTCTCAGGATTGTGAGGTCGATGCTGAGGCCCGCAACCGCGAAGAAGACCGGCGCAAACAAGGCAATGATTAAACTGCGGAGTTGCTCCTGAATCTGCCGCGTCAAGATTGGCGATTGGCCCACGAGAATGCCGATGACAAACGCTCCGAGCACCGTGTGCACTCCGATTAAATCCGTCACAATCGCCATCAGAAACATGAATACCAGAATGGCTGAGAGAACGGGCATTTCGCTTCGGAAGTTGTCGTTCGTCCACCGGATAACATGAGCAACGATGCGACGGCCGATCGTGAAACTCAGTCCCAGGAAGACGGCCGTACCGACGATCGCTAATGTGACGCCCCGGACGTTCAGCGCGCCTTCCGCGGCGATACCGCCAATGGTGGCGATGATGATCCAGCCGACTGTGTCGTCGATAATTGCCGACGCCAGTATCAATTGACCGATGTTCCGTCGCATGAAATCGACTTCCATGATCACCATCGCGACGATCTTGACGGAAGAGATCGAGAGAGCAGTCGCGAGGAACAGAGAAGTGACAATCCGCTTGTCTGGCGCTGGCAGCATCGAATCCGGCAGCATCTCGCCAAGCAAATAGCCGCACGCGAACGGAAACACGATGCCGGAAAGCGACGAGAACAATGCCGTCCGCCGCATGCGATTGACGATCGAGAAGTCCGTTTCCATGCCCGCGAGCAACAGCAGCATGAGGATGCCAACCTGCGAGATGGCATCGATCATTTTTTTCTGTTCAGGAGTATTAGGGAAGATCAATTGGTGGGCAGCCGGCCAGAGGTTGCCGAGCACGGTCGGCCCTATCAAGATGCCGGCGAGGAGTTGCCCCATGACTGCCGGTTGGCCAATGCGTTGCATCACTTCGCCCAATAACCGGCCGACGAGCAGCATCAGCAGAATCTCTGCTATGAATATGGTTGTTGTGTGATCAGAATGAGTGACATTGGACGCTGCGGCGAGCGCAAAGCAAAAGAAGCCAGACAGGAGAGGCTTAACGACGTGTAGCATTAGGTTTACAGCATCACGGCTTTGTTACGGTTTAATCTTTCCGTTCATGCGCCGCGATTGAACATGTCCCCGCGTCGCTTGCGTCCTAACTCGGGGAGCCTGCTGCGGCACAGCGACGCCAATCCTTACCTTGATTTTGAGGGGAACTCAACTTTAGGATGTCTCGCGCGAAAACTGCAAGAGTTTTTCACATGGTTTTATCCGGGAGGCGGAATTTGTTCGGGAAATGGATGCGCGGCCGCGAGATTAGACACTCGCAGCGCGATAACAATCGAATCGTTCGACCGTTTGAATGGGGGCTCGAGTTCGTTGCCGACCATGCAAATGGCGACGACCCACGGCAGTGGTTCAGCCGTCATACGGAAAAAGTTATGGCTCGCAGTGAAGAGTTCTATGCGCTGCCTGAGATTCATGATTTCACGCTTCGAGACGAGATCTTATCCTGGACGAGTGCCATTCAAACTTCTTCGCCGGAAAACAACCGGGTGATTGCGCGGCTGTTTACGCCCCGAAAAGACCGGAAGAACAAACCTCGTGCGGCGGTCGTAGTCTTACCGCAGTGGAACGCGCAACCGAACAGCCACATTGAGGCGTGCCGCATCTTCAACGGTCTGGGAATGACGGCACTGAGACTCACTTTGCCATACCACGAAGCGCGGCGCCCGCCAGAACTTGAACGCGCCGAACACCTTGTGAGCTCAAACATTGGCCGCACAATTCAGTCGATGCGGCAGGCCGTGCTCGACACACGTGCGGCGGTGCGATGGTTGCGACAAAACGGTTTCGAGCGAATCGGAATTCTAGGCACGAGCATTGGATCATGCACGGCGTTTCTGGCGTTTGCTCATGAGCCGGCAATCAACGTCGGAATTTTTAATCACGTTTCGGGCTATTTTGCAGATGTGGTGTGGAAAGGGATCTCTACTGCGCACGTGCGGGCCGGAATTGAAGGACATCTCACGCTCGAAGAGCTCCGTGAATACTGGACACCGATTAGTCCGGTGCCGTTCATCCCACGTCTTTTGAATATGGAAGCGCGCCCAATGAGGTTCATCGCCGCCCGCTATGACCTGACTTTTCCGGTCGATCTATCCCGTAAAGTAATTGGTGAAATAGAAAGGCTGGGCATCGACCTCGATGTGGTTTGGCTGCCTTGCGGGCATTACACCACTGCAGAGCTGCCCTGGAAAGCGATCGACGCCTGGAAGATCGCGACCTTTATGCGGAAGCATCTTTAATTACTGCCTGGTCCGACTCCGTGACGATTCCGCTTACTCGCCTTGTTGACGCTCTCACTCGTTTGCGTAAGGAGTACGGGAAAAGCACGGCATCATTACTCCGAGCGCTAAGAAAAGTTGCGGCTGCACAGATCGAAGATGCGGAAACGCTAATTCGCATTCACGAAACACTCCTCTTCATCCGCGCATATCCTCCCAAGGAAACGGTGATTCAGGAAGTTGAAAAAGCGCTAAAGACACTCGAACAGCGCGTTTCCGACCTCCACACAGCCGGCTTTGATTTGTCACCGCTCGATGATCCGGAAGTCTCGGGGATCGCGGGGACGAGCGTCACCAGCAACTTTAGCTACGACATCGTGCGGTGGCTCGTGAGCAAGTATCCGAAACAGCTTTCGATTGATTGGGACTGGTTCGATAACGAAGATTCTTTTGGCGCCACCATGCCGCAATTCTTACCGATGCTGGCAGAAGATGCGCTGGTCGAAGCGCACGTACCCTTCCGCCGATGGCTGGAACGCGCAGCCGGACGCTTGAACGAGGTCGTCTGGTTGATTCAGCGATTCGAGAGATTAGCGGCTTCCCGGCGTGAGAAAGCGCGCATGTATGACTCAATGAAGATTCATGTCCGCTGGCAATTCGGGTTTGCTGCTTCGCGCACCGGACTGAAACTTCCCACCCGGCAAGTCTTCTTTCATCGCCAGCCATTGATCCACCGGCGGGACATCCTGCTGGAAAGAGAACTTGCGTCGCGGCCCATCCCAATCGAGAAACTCTCAGCGCGAGCTGGTGAGCGGATCCTTGACCTGGCGCGCGCGACCTCCGCGGTTCGCTATCGTGAACTCCATGGCTTTACGTACGGCGATCCGAGGACCGTACAAAGAGCAGACCTGGGCCGGGGCACGCAGGCGTTCGTAATGGCCGTTTCGCCGGAACATCGCCTTCCTTTACGGGCTTACCACGCGGCAATGATTCTTAAGAACGGAGTTCCGGTGGCTTACTTTGAGGGGCTCTCACTGTTTGAACGAATGGAAAGCGGCTTCAATCTTTACTACACGTTCCGGGAAGGTGAGACGGCGTGGTTGTTTGCTCGCATTCTGCGATTGATGAAGCAACTGTTGCGCGTCACGGTCATTTCAATCGACCCGTATCAGATTGGTCACGAAAATGAAGAAGGCATCGAATCGGGCGCGTTTTGGTTTTACCGAAAGCTTGGCTTTCGGCCCGCACGACCCGAATTACTGCAGCTGACTTTGGCTGAAGAAAAAAAACTTAGCGCGAAATTAGACTACCGTACATCGCCGCGTACCCTGCGGAAGCTGGCACACGGCTACATGTTATGGGATGAATCAAAAAGCAAGAAAGGGGATTGGGATAAGTTCCAAGTGAGAAATATTGGTTTGGCAGTGCAGGAAATGATGTCCCGAGACTTTAAGGGAGATCCGGAGAGGTTTCGGGCAGTTGCGCTCAGACACGTTCAAGCGTCGGTTGAAGGACACCTGGACGTTGACCCAAAAGCGGTCGCGGATTTCGCCTGCGCACTGATGCTGATTCGGGATCTGCGGCGCTGGACGAAGGAAGAAAAACGGCTATTGACTGAAATTATTGAAGCGAAGGCTCGTCGAGCAGAGGCGACTTACCTGAGGTTAATGCAGCGACACAGCCGCTTGCGCAGCGCAATGATTCAGTTGGGTTCTCGGACTATATCGGCGCGACTTCAAGGGCGCCATTGAAATCCCGATACAATTCGTTGTAGTGGCGAAGGGAAACATCCAGCACCTCGGCCACTTTCTTAACGTCTGAAGGATTGATTACGAGATTGACGTTGTGCAGGAAGGCTGCATGAAGGTCCATCGTTCTTAGGCCGGGACTCAAGTAAACAAGGAATAGTCGCCGGCGCTCTGCAGACCGCATCAACTGTACTTCCCTGGTGACGAAGGTAGCGCCTTGCTCCGCCGGATCAAACTCGCTATCGAGCAAAATAACGTCCATCTGGTTGTCTCTCATGCGCCCTAGCGCCTGAGCCATGTCATCAGCGACGTACACCTCGTAATCACTATCAGTAAGCAAACTCGCAATTGTTTGTCGGGATGCGGGAGGGCAGCAGATCAGCGCTTTGCGGCGATCCCATAACGGGCGCTTCGTACCTGGCGGTCTGCTCGTGCCACTGGCCCCGTTGCGCAAGACCTCATCCAGAACTCTCGCAAGATCGTCAATTCCCGCTGAAGCTGTTGTGCTCATCTGCACGGGTGGCTGATGCTGAGTTTGCGAATTGAAGAGCGGCGCACTCGCCGGCGGCTGAAACCCCGACGTTGGACTAACAGATGGCGCCGATTCCGGTGCGCTCGATTCGCTCTTTGAGGATGGCACGTCGACGCTGGCCTGACATTTAGGACAGCGAATCTTGAACGGTGCTGAGGGAAGCTTGGCCTTGTCAATTTGAAGCCGCGTTTCACATTGTGAACAGTTAAGAAACATGATTCGTAGCCTATCCTTAATCAGTCAGGTTCAACGACAGTGAGCGCTGGGGGCCCTGCGTCGCGAAGACATTTTGTCCGTCCGCCTTAATAAAGTCGTCCGACGAACTGAGGCCTTTCAATGACAGCAGCAGATTGTTCTGATTAGTAGCAAAGCTGAGACCATCTTCCACGGTGATTATCTTGCGCTCAATAAAGTCTTTGATCACGGTGTCAAAGTTTTGCATGCCGTCTAGCTTACCGTCGCGCATGGCATCGAGCAGCGACTTGCCTTCAGACTCGCCACTTTCGATGTACTCACGAGTGCGAGGAGTCGATTTCAGAATTTCGACGGCGGCAATCCGGCCGGAACCATCAGCTCGCGGAACCAATCTCTGCGAAACAATGTATCGGAAGGTTTGCGCGAGACGCGTACGAATGACGGGCTCCTCATTCTTCGGATATAAGCCGATAATCCGGTCGACGGTTTTCGAGGCATCGATCGTATGAAGGGTTGACAAGACGAGATGACCTGTTTCGGCAGCTTCCAATGCGATTTCGGTCGTCTCATAATCTCGCATTTCACCGATGAAAATAACTTTGGGCGCCTGGCGGAGCGCGGCACGCAACGCGGACGGGAAGTCTTTCGTATCGTGACCGACTTCCCGCTGATTAATGGTCGAATTCTTGTGAGAGTGAAGATACTCGATGGGATCTTCAATTGCTACGATATGGTAGTGCTTGGTCTCGTTGATGATGTCGATAATCGCCGCCAGCGTAGAACTCTTGCCTGAACCCGTGGGCCCTGTCATTAAGACCAGCCCATTCCGCAGTTCGGCTACGTCGGCAAGCTGCGGAGGCAATGCAAGGGAATCGAGGGTGGGAATATCTGTCGGAATCACGCGCATCACGATTGAATAAACCCCGCGCTGCTGAAAGATGTTTACCCGAAACCGGGCGAGTGAGGGCAGTGCATAGCTAAGATCCGCTGTTCCGGTACGGACCAGACGTTGAGCCGCCTCAGCGTTGTCCCGTAGCAGCGCCATGGCGATGATTTCCGTTTGATATGGCGTAAGTTTTTGCAGGCCGAGCGGTTGGACCGGGGTCAGCTTTCCATTGATTTCAACCTGGGGTAACTGGCCGACTGAGAAATTCAGGTCGCTGATTTTGTCTGAAACCAGCAACATCCGTTCGATAATTGGTGGCAGATCAAAGAAGCTCATGCGGAGCGCTCCACTTCGGGATAGGCGAGATTTTTCGAGGACTGTCTTAAGTGAGGAACCGGTTGCCGCTAAAGGAATGCGGCGCAACCATTCTCGCCCATATAGAGCGGTAAACGCAAGCAAAAAATGTTAAAACCAACGCAGAACGGGCCAAAATTAGCCAATCATTTGAGTGCGGCGAGCACTCGTCGGAGGTTTTCGGCGATTAAGTGTTGGCTGGCTATAACCTCGGAAATCATGGCGACTGAGTCAGCTCCCGCGGCCAAAACGGCGGGCGCGGTTGCCGCCGTGATCCCACCGATGGCCACGAGGGGCAACCGCACAAACTCGCGCACCCCGCGCAAGTCTTCCAAGCTGACCGTCGGATCAGCTCCGAACTTCGTTTCAGTATCGAAAACTGGGCCGAATGCCAGATAGTCTATCGGTTGGCTAAGAGCAAGTTTCACCTGGTTCAGGTTGTGCGTTGAAAGACCTATGATGGATTCGGGTCCCAACAAGCGCCGGGCGGCGGCTGGAGGGAGATCAGTCTGGCCTACATGGACGCCGTCAGCCCCGATTGCCAACGCGATGTCTACGCGATCATTGATGATTAGCCTGACGTCGTGTTGGTGCGCGACGACCAGGGCCGCTTGTGCAGCATCACAGAAATCGCGCGGCGTGGCGCTTTTGTCGCGGAGCTGAATAATGGTCGCGCCTCCTTGAATCAAACGCTTGACCTGTTCAGCATGTGACAGTCCTGACAGGCGCGTGTCGGTAATCGGGTATACTTTTGGAAGATCCAGACGCAAGATGGAATTTATGCCACGGTCAAAACTCAAGAAGCGGAAAAAACCTACCACAGAGCAACAGCCGGCCGTCAACAGCGATTCCAAATCCGGCCACAGCTATTACTACGATGATGCGACAGGCTATGAGGTGTTTCGTGATGTCGACGAAGACTGTGAAGATTCTCGCGATGATGATTCTGATCAGGAAGCTCGTCTTTCGGAATCAAATATTCCAGTTTGACGCAGTGCTTCGTAAAGAACGATGGCAACTGAGTTGGCGAGGTTCAAACTACGAACATGCGAATTGAGCATGGGTATGGTGAGGCACCGTTCCTGATTCTCACGCAAGACACTTTCCGGCAAACCGCCGGTCTCGCGACCGAACACGAGACAGTCGTCTGCATTAAAAGTCCAATCCAGATAAGACATCTCAACCTTCGTTGAGAAGTAGAGGAAGCGACTTTGTGGTAATGCTTGTCGGAGGGCGTCGAGATCACGATGACGAGTCAGGTCAACATGCTCCCAATAATCGAGACCTGCCCGTCTCACGGCGCGGTCATCGATCCGAAAGCCGAGCGCACCAACCAGGTGCAATGGCGTTCTGGTTGCTGCGCAGAGCCGCGCAATGTTCCCGGTGTTTTGTGGAATTTCAGGTTCGACGAGCGCAACACTAATCATCTGTAGCTTGCCCGCGCCAGGCTACTCTCGTTGGTAATCGTCAGCAATTCTGACGATATCGTCTTCGCCGAGATAGTCACCGAATTGCACTTCGATGATCGCAAGTGGTTGGTCGCCGCTATTTGCAAGGCGATGATTTGTGGAAGCCGGGATGTGGATGTGAGCGCCCTCACCAAGTTGCAGCTCCTGATCTCCGCGCACGACGTCGGCGGTGCCCTGGACGACTATCCAATGTTCGCTTCTGTGGGCGTGGCGCTGCAGACTTAGGCGCTGGCCAGGTTTCACTTCAAGTCTCTTTACCTTGAAACCGGTACCTTCCTCCAGGACCTCATACCGGCCCCATGGTCGTTCATCACATTCGCGCAATGCAGCTGATTCCTCTCCGCGTTAGCGAAAGAGATTAGCGGGTCAAGCGTACGATGTCCAAAAGAATAGGAACGGCGCGCTGGTTAGCATTCGCCGTTCCTGGTAAAGGGCCTTTAGGGCCTCAAATGATGTGCGCCACTTGAACGTGGTCGATGTTGTTCCCTGAGTGAACGAGCTATCTCTTCTTAGCGGCCTTCTTGCCGCCCTTCTTTTTGCCGCCCTTTTTTGCGGCCTTCTTCTTAGTTGCCATATTGTCGTTTCTCCTTCTTGAGTTTCAGAGTTTGTGACCACAAGATGCTGCGTTGCTGTAACTCTTGTGGTCTAGAGAAAACGGCGCACAACATCTTGCTATATAAACTTAAAATGCATCCTTGTCAACAATTTATTACTCGGAGGTGAAATATTTTCATGCACACTCGGCCGGTCTCAATCGCGATCTGAAGCACGTGAAGTGATGATCACGTGTGGCTTGAGCGTGCTTCGGCAGCGACTAATTTTTGATCGTGAACACTATCGAAGAAAGACGGAGAGATCGCGAAGAGGTCTATCTGAACAGTGGTGTGAATACCCACTGATCGTGACGATCGATTCCGTAATACGTAATCACCGAGTTACGTTGACTGCGACTCGCAACTCCGATGAAAGGACCCGAGGGGCTTGGCGAAGTGTCTTCGCCACCGGGAGCGGTGCTGGTTGATTCAGTATCGAGCACATTTGTCATTTGCGGAATCAGAGCTGCCAATGCGCCAAGATCACGTTGTGGTGTCGGTGGAGTGCCTCCGGTGTATAGAGTTAACGCGCGAACAAAGCCAGCGAACTCCTGTGAAGTTGGACTAATGAGTTTCCATTCCCCGGTGCTCGAGAGCGGATCACGGGCCGCTTCCGGCCGTAAAATCTGCAGTTTTTGCGTGCCACGGGGGATGCCTTCGAGTAATTGATCAATTGATGTTGGCAGGGAATTAACGCCCTGGGAACCCTTATACCGATAGTACAAGCGAATAGCATCAGCTACCTGCCGGCCGCGGAACATGGCTTCTTTTTCGCGTTCGCGCTGGGCCTGCTGGCGCACATTCGGAACGGCCGCGATAGCAAACAGAGCCAGTAGTGTCATTACGAGCAGCAGTGAAGCCAGCGTGTAGCCGTATTGCTCGTGAGCAGACTTCATTTTGGGGTTGCTGGTTGATCTCACCGATCAGGCTCCTCGTCGGCCACGCGGACTGGGGGGCGCGATGGGTTGTTGGCACCTGCTTCATTCGAGAAAGCTATTGTGCTTCGCACTTTCAAAATCGTATCCACCAGTACGATCTCGCGTTCGGAGATACTGTTAACGCGGAAGCGCGAGCCGATGACGTCGCCTCTTTGCACGTTCAAAACTTCTTTGGTGCTCTTATCGATCAGAATCGCAGTGTCATTGAACGTTCGTTTGCCAATAATGCCAATGTAGTTGTAATTGGGCTGTGGTGGCGCGGTGACAATCAAGATCGTGCTATTGGAATAAAGCTTTCCGTCGTTGCTTCTCACCATCACCTGGCGATTACCCGGGTTCGCAATCATCGAAGCAGGAATAGTTGTGGCGAGTTGTTGCGAATTGATGAAGCGCGTCGTCAAGTCACGCCCATCAAGGATGATGTGCAGTGCCGGCGTGAACTTATCACCCATTACCTGAAGAGCAACGTTGTCCGGTGTTCTCGCATAGACGTTCGATGGTGACAGCGAGTTGACTGTAACCGGTGGCGGCGGCGTGGGCGATGGCGTCGGAATGATCGATGGTTTGGGTGTCGGAGGCGGGGGCTCGTAGTAAGCAAAGATGTTGCGTTTTACGTCTGAAATCGGCACCACGCTTATTTCATGTGGCACAGGTTGGAGAGTGGCTACGTCATCAGGCTGTGGTTCATCGCCCTTTGGATTACCTTT
>Ga0126384_10002847_pt1 | contig 10476 bp, 7 predicted proteins | sample PanSoiMetPlot_36_FD_92543 | JGI IMG/M metagenome (GOLD analysis project Ga0126384, IMG submission 92543) | Tropical forest soil microbial communities from Panama - MetaG Plot_36 | ecosystem: Environmental > Terrestrial > Soil > Tropical forest > Bulk soil | place: Panama | collected 2016-02-17 | reverse complement strand
GCAGCTGACGACCTGGTACTGCCACTGTTTGCTTGCCCAGGAAAAAATGTTCGTCGAGAGATTCCGTCGATGCCGGGAGTGCACAATCTTTCGGTAGACGAGATTGCTCGTGAAGCTGTCGCGGCACATCAGGCCGGCGTTCGCAGTGTGATTCTGTTTGGTTTGCCCGAAGCTAAGGACGAGAGCGCGTCCGGCGCTTACGCTGAGAATGGCATCGTGCAACAGGCAGTGCGCGCCGTCAAACGGGAGGTTCCCGAACTAATCGTAATCGCCGACACCTGCCTTTGCGAATACACATCACATGGACATTGTGGCGTTGTGCGCGATGGCGAAGTTCTAAACGACGACTCACTCGAGTTGTTGGCCAGGACCGCGGTGAGCCAGGCGCAGGCGGGCGCGGACATGGTCGCGCCTTCAGCGATGATGGATGGGCAAGTTGGCGCGATTCGCGGGGCTTTGGATAAGGCTCAATTGCGGGACGTGCCGATCATGTCTTACGCGGTCAAGTACGCTTCGGGTTTCTATGGTCCATTTCGGGAAGCAGCGGATAGCGCACCCGCGTTCGGCGACCGCAGAGCCTATCAAATGGATCCGCCCAATGCACGGGAGGCTTTGCGGGAGGCGGAACTGGATGTAGCGGAGGGCGCTGACTTTCTGATGGTCAAGCCGGCTACCGTCTTTCTTGATGTATTGAGACTGATTCGCGATCATTTCGACCTGCCGTTAGCCGCGTATCATGTTTCAGGCGAGTACGCGATGATCAAAGCCGCTGCTCAGAACGGTTGGATCGACGAAGATCGAGTGATGCTGGAAACCTTGACCAGTATCAAACGCGCCGGCGCCGACATTATTCTCACGTACTATGCTCGAGAAGCGATAAAGGCAATTAGCAATCAGTAATCAGTAATCAGCTTGTTTTTGTGCCTTGTACCTGGTGCTTTGTACTTCGCATTTTGTGCGTTGTGTATGAATTGGGACATGACTCGCGACTGATGGGTGTTGAATGTTAGAAAAGCAAAGTACAAAGCACCAAGTACTAAGTACTAAATACAAAGCCCCAAACCTAATGAAATTCACAATCCTTATCCTGCTGGTCCTTGTGGCCCTTCCCTTCAATGCTCAAACGACGGCAGATCCGGCGCTTTTGGCGGAGATTTCAAAAATCAAGGCCATTGATAATCACGCGCATCCCGTGAAGCTAACTGTCGCCGGCGAGAAGCCTGATGACGAGTACGACGCCCTGCCGCTTGAAGCCATTGAGGCTTTTCCCTTACCGCAACGGTTGCAGCTCAACAATCTGGAATTCATAGGCGCGTGGCGAGATATGTACGGCTACAATTACGCAGACATGACCGATGCTCACGTCAATGAGTTGCTGGCAGCGAAAGATCGCATCCGTCGCGAGCGAGGTGATGGCTATCCGGGATGGATCCTGGACCAGCTCAATATCGAAACCATGTTTGCCAACCGCGTCGCAATGGGACGTGGCCTGGACTTCTCTCACTTTCGATGGGTGAGTTTCATTGATGCGCTGATTTTTCCGCTGAGCAATGAAACGGCAAAAAGATCCAACCCTGATTATCGCGGCTTTTATCCGGGCGAAGAGAAGTTGTTGAAGCGCTACCTGTCAGACTTGAAGCTCAACGCTCTGCCGCAATCGCTTCCTGAATACCTAAAGCAGGTCGTAACTCCGATACTCGAGAGTCAAAAGCGTGCCGGGGCCATTGCCGTCAAGTTTGAAGCGGCCTACCTGCGCAAGCTCGATTTTGACGAAGCTGACGAGGCCCGAGCCCAGACTACTTATCAGCGTTTCGTAAAGGGCGGCGAGCCCGCGGCGGCGGATTACAAGAACCTGCAGGATTTTCTTTTCCGCTACGTCGCGCGCGAAGCAGGCAAATTGGGGCTTGCGATCCACATTCATGCGATCGACGGCGCGGGAGGCTACTATCGCGCCAGCGGTAGCAATCCACTGCTGCTCGAATCAGTCTTCAACGATCCGTCACTCAGAAAGACCAACTTTGTCATCATCCATGGCGGCGCTCCCTTCACGAGACACACGGTTTCGATGATGGGCAAGCCCAACGTTTACGCTGACTTTTCGGCGCAGACTTTCTTTCTATATCCCCGAGCTCTGAGCGAGAATTTGCGTTACTGGCTGGAAACGTATCCTGACAGGATTCTGTTTGGAACAGACGCTTTCTCGTTTGGTCCCGCGGTCGATTGGGGTGAAGTAGCCTGGCTTTCAAATACGACCGCACGTCAAGCGCTGGCCTTGGCATTGACGGGGATGATGAATGATGGTGAGATTACGCGCTCACGAGCGCTGGAATTGGCGCGAATGGTCTTGCACGATAACGCAGCAAAGCTATACGGCCTTGATAAAAAATAAAGGAATCAGAGCGAAAATCGGTCAATCAAATGACCCGCTACGCTCGTTAGCTTTTTGGGATTTAGGTTTGGTTCTTCTCATTCACACCCGGTTTTAACCGGGTGCAAGAGTGCTCATGCAGATCGCGGTGCCCAACCGTTTCAACGGTTTACTTGCGTTCGTATTCGGGAAGTCAGCTCATGAGGCAGAGCGAAAACCGTTGAAACGGTTAGAACCATCACGAGCCGTCCTATTTCGCCAAGTTGAAACCTGGCGAGAATGAGAGATTGAAGTCCACTACTGAATTAAGCGACGCCCATATTGAATTAAACCCAAGACAAAGCTCTTTTAATTTTTTCTCGAGACATTGCCCCATATATGGAACTTGCAACCGTAACTCAATATACGCCGCCCTCAGCGTTTTGGATGTGGCTCTTCCCAGTGACCCATCTTATCCACATCGCCGAAGAGTACTGGGGTGGCGAGGGCTACAGTGCCTACCTTTACCGCTTAAGAGGCGTGCATCTTTCGACTGCTCGCTTTTTTTTCTTTCAGATTTTGGGGGTGGTGCTTAGCTGCATCGGCATCGTGGTAAGTCTGCAGCTTAAGTGGCCTCGGTTCTTTCTCTCGGTGATGGGCGCCCTGGTTCTGTCCAATGGAATCACGCACACAGTGACAGCCCTGCGCGATCGAGGTTACGGACCCGGCCTTGTTTCATGCGTTCTGATCTGGATTCCATTAGGTTTGGTGACCCTGGTCCTATTGTATGGAGAAATGCCTTTTCTACGCCTCGTGTTTTCAAGCTCGATCGGTCTGGCGATAAACGCGGTCGTAGCCCTCATCGCTCTTCGCGGTGGCCGCCTCGCCACAGAACCCCGAGCGGCTGTAAGCGGACCGTAGGAATTTCGAATTGCGGATTGCGGATTTTTCAGTCCGTCTCACTTATTAAATCCGCAGTCCGCAATCCGAAATTCGCAATTCAATGCAGCCTCAAACTCACGTGAGAATGTCGTTATCGCGTCTTCGAGAATCCTTTGCGCGACCGACTGACGCTCTGCCATTAGACTTCTTTCGAGTGCTCGCCGGCATTTTGGTTTTTGCTTACTTCGTCCGCACCCTGCTTGAGGCCAAAGACTTCAGCAATCCCGACGGCTTAATCGACCACGAACTAACCCGGGAGCTGTTCTGGTACACGCGCATCAGCTTGTTTCCACCAAATCTCAGTCTGGCAGCGCTTCAGACAATCTTTCTTATCGCCTGCTTGTGCTCGCTGGGATTGATAGTCGGTTATCGCGTGAAGATATGCGCTGCGATTCTTTACGTGATTGCTGTTTGCACCTACCGGTGGAACTTCCTGGTGATGTATGTCGACGATTCGATCATGCATCTGGTGCTCCTTTGGATGCTGTTATTGCCCGTGGGCCGCACTCTCGTGTTGCAGGAATATCTCACCGACAGGAAAGGAGCCTGGCAAAGATGGAAGTATCAGCTGGTGCCGGGCTCCGCATTTCGGCTGTTTCTCTGCAACCTGACTTTGATCTACGTCACCGCCGGGTTATGGAAGTGGACCAGTCCGATGTGGCGGGACGGTACCGCACTCTACGCCGTATTAAAACTTCCGATATCTCATGCACCGGATTTTTGGGGACCTCAGCACCTACCGGTGCTGAAGCTCTTTAGTTATGCGGCGCTGGTTCTTGAGCCTGCGTTTCCGCTGCTGTTCGTTCTGCGCCGGGGCCATCCTCTCAAGTACGCACTACTGCTGGGCCTGTTGGCGTTTCATGTTGGCTCAGTGGCAACTCTTCAGATTCCATTCGCGAATCTCGCCTGTGCTGCTACGACGGCGCTGATATTTGGAGGCGAACTAATGCGCTGGATCCGCGGCGAGCCTCCCGAGCGAGAAGTTTTCAACCCGGGCAGGTCGATTGGATACGCGGGTGCAGCCGGTTTTGTTGTAGTCGCGCTCTTAAGTCTGGCGATGATTTCCTCGGTGTCATTGGCGCATTGGCGGACACCAACGCGTCGCGACAAGTCCGCGCTTCGTTCGGCTTTAATTCCCACTGCAGTCACTAACTCTCCAGAGGCTCCAGAGGACGAGATTGATCCGGGCGGTGACGAAGGTCTGCGAACGCTGCAATGGAGTTTCTTCTCGGCTCTCTGGTGTGTGGGCCTCGCGCAACAGTATCAACTCTTCAACTGGATTGATGATCGCAACTTTGAAATTCGCTACCACACAATCGAGTACCAGGGCGCGTCTGACGGAGATCCGTCCGCGCGGGAGGTTAATGCAAGCAGCGTCTTGCTGCCGTCCACGAGAGGCATGGCGCTTCGACTTTATCTGCACGGCATCACCTGGATGAGGATTCCGCGCGAGCGACAAGCAGAACTTCGTCATAGCCTGCAAATACGACTCGCTCGGAGCTATTGTCAAAAACTGAATCCGCGCGCCAACGTAGCTATTTACGCAACCGTTCACCGAATCGATCCGGGCGTAATTCGCGCCGCCGAGGACCGCGAGCTGTTGATGAGATTCAGATGCAACAACGACGAACCGGAAATGATCTCTATGAACCTTGATCCATAAACTCTTTTCGTCTTTTTGTTTTTATGTGCGGCATTGTTGCCATCTATTCGCCGGAGCAGCCCATTGCTCCAGAGACGTTAACGCGAGCGATTGAGCGTTTGGCCCATCGCGGGCCCGATGAGCAACATCTGTGGACTGCCCCTCACCGGCAGGTAGCACTCGGCCATACGCGACTCAGCATCATTGATCTGCTAACGGGCTCGCAACCAATCGCCAGCGAGGATGAACAGCTTCGCATTATGGCGAACGGCGAGTTCTACGACTTCGAACGAATTCGTTGTGAGCTGCAGGCGCGCGGGCATCAGTTTCGCACGCGAACCGACAGCGAGATCGCTCTGCACCTTTACGAAGACCACGGAGCACACTGCCTCGACCAATTACGGGGAGAGTTTGCGTTTGTAGTCTGGGATGAAAAGAACCAGACATTATTTGCGGCGCGAGACCGGTTCGGTATCAAACCGCTGTTCTACGCCCGTATCAACGGGACGCTTTTCCTCGCATCAGAGGTCAAGGCGCTGTTTGCTGCGGGAGTACGTGCCGCCTGGGACCGCGAATCAGTCTTTCAAAATTTGTTCTTGTCTTTTGATCAAGATCGAACCTTGTTCAGTGAGATACGGCAGGTACCGCCAGGCTACTATCTCGAGGCCAAAGCTCACTCGATTCGCCTCGCGCGCTACTGGGATGCCAACTATCCCCGCGCAAAGGACCAGACGAACCATCGACGCGAAGAAACCTGCGTTGACGAATTGCGGTCCCTCCTCGACGAAGCGGTGCGACTGCGCATGCGAGCTGACGTGCCCATCGGCTGCTACTTGAGTGGCGGCGTGGATTCCTCGTCCGTGCTTGGGCTGGCGGGACGGCATACAGAACAGAGAGTGGCCGCATTCACGATAGCCTTCGACCATCCGGACTTTGATGAGAGTGCGAGCGCTCGCGCAACCGCTGCTCAATATGGCGCAGAGTTCTGCCCCGTCTCTGTGACAGAGGCGGATTTCGCGGATCTGTTCATTGATGCAGTGGCTCACGGAGAGACAGTTCACTACAACGCGCACGGCGCAGCACGTTATCGACTGAGCCAGGCGGTGCATCGAGCCGGCTACAAAGTGGTTCTCGCTGGTGAAGGCGCTGACGAGCTTTTCGCGGGCTATGATTTTTCCAGCCATGCTTTACGCGCTTCTATGGACCCTGACGGAATGTTCAGATGGGTGCGGCTACTATTGCGAATGATGCACTCCGCCGGTCCAGGCGAGCATCGAATCGCCGAGAGATCCAGGTGGCTGGCGCGGATCTCTCGTATGCTAGCCTTTCCTCCTGAGCTGCTTGACTTCGTGGGTGAAAAAATCGAGCTGTTGCAATCCCTTGTCTCAGCTGAGTTCAAGCAGGAGTTTGAGAAGCGCGATCCCTACAGGGAGTTTCTAAAACAGTTCGAATGGCGGGCTAAGCTTTTTGGGAGAGAACCGGTTAAGCAGGTCCTGTATTTATGGCTGAAGTCGCTGTTCGTGAATTATGTGTTGGCGGCTGAACGGCTGGATATGGCCCACGCCGTTGAGCTGCGCCTGCCATTCCTTGATCACAAGGTCTTCGAGTTTACGCGGTCCATCCCGGCAACGATGCTGGCAAAAAATGGCCGGCGAAAATATTTGTTGCGCGAGGCAGTCAGGCCATTTGTCACTGACGAGGTCTATCGCAGCGCCAAACAACCATTCTTCGCTCCGCCTACGACCCTTCGGGTTGGCAATCCAATGTACAAGCTGCTCCAAGAGCTCCTGCGAAGCCGACAAGCCGCTGAAATACCGTTCATTGATCAGTCAGCAGTAATCAAGTTCCTCGACCAACTGCCGCGTATGGACGATCACACCCGCTCTTCAATGGATCCGATCCTCTTCATGATGGCCTCGATGTGTGTGCTGCAAAATGCCTATCGGCTCTGAATCTCTTATACCGGCAGTAGTTGCCCTTGTTGGGGTGAGTTGTGAGCGTGTGTTTTCATCCACGCGAAAAGGTCAGGTAACTCACTCAGCCGCTCCGCTGGGAGCGCTTGAGCCCCTTTGTTGAGAAGTTCGCGATTACCCGCAGGGACATCTTCGGCTGATCGCACGAAGGTTGGACACCAGCTGGCTTGTAAGTTCTCAAAGGCTCCGGCCCAGGTTCCTCCCTTTTGATACTCACTGGATACGACCACGGCATAATCTGCGGAACCGTAGATCACCTTGTTGCGTCCCATAGCCGCACCAATTGAGAAACCATTGTCTGGACCATATGGAGTCAGCAACACGAGCCGGCCATTCACAATGAACTCATGCACATCAGGCTGCCGTATGAACCTCCGGAGATTGTCTGCAAGAACACCTACTGCGTTGCCACCAGCGTCTAGTGCAGCTTCCATTGCAATCCGATCAGTCCCCCGAGCGCCACCGGATACGGCGACGATTGATTGCTCTGCGCACAGACGTCCAACGCTGCGAGCAAAATCTATCGCGCTGTCATCAAGGTTCCGCGAGCCGATGATTGCGATCGCCGGCAGGTTAAGGATTTTTAGTTCGCCGGCGCCAAAGAGCACGACCGGTGCTTGATGTTTGAGGGTATTGCGCAAGCGAGCGGGATAGGCCTCGTCATCACGAGTTACGCACCAAATACCAACGGCAGCCAGGTCTTCTAACTCAAGAGCCATGGTCTCACGGCGAGTGAGCAGCTGAGCGATGCGGTTTGCTTCGGATTGATCTACGGCTAGAGCTCGCATCAAACCGTCTTGATCCAGTCCCAATAATCCACTCGGCTTCTTGAGTTCTGAGTCATCGATTCTTCGCGACAGTGCATTCCATTCTTTTAGCGTAAGCGGCGCCAAACTGGGCTCTTCATTGTCGCCCAGACTAAGATGGCTACACAGCATTGCTACAACTTCGCCGTCCGTGCTCATTGGGTCGCTCATGAATCACCTGCCGCCGCCAAAGCCAGCGCAAAAGGAAAAACCGGCCCGCTACCTCTCGCTCGCAATAAAGCCGCGATTATCGTCATCGTCCACCCGGAATCCCTGACATCATCGATTAATAGAACGGGAGTGGCCAGAATATCACGCTTGACTGAAAACGCTCCCAGAAGATTGCGCACTTGCTGCGCACTGTTCTCCATATGCTTTTGGGGCTGAGTCTCGCGTGTCTTTTCTACTACGTTCAGTATGGGAATCTTCAAGCGCGACGCCAGACGCGCAGCAAAGTCAAAAACCATTAAGGGGTGGCGTCTGGAGGGAACACAAGCCACCCATTCTGGAAAAGGATCCGGTTGCCAACGATCTCGAATTAAGGCCGACGCAGCCTCAACCAAGTCATCGGTGAAATGACCCGTCTCGTATTTGCAGTGAGCGATCAGGCGGCCCCAACCTGCGTCTCCATACACGCACAACGCTCGACCGGTTTCTGGTCGCAAGTGTTCTGGAATTTTCTGAGAACTCACTACTGTCTCGGGATAAGCATCCCGTAGGACACGTACAAGGGCGGCAGGCCAGCGCTTGCGAGTCTCAAGTGGGATGCTTTCTTCTTTGAGAAACTCAGCCGCCTGCTGAATCAGGGCTTGAGGAATTGGCTGCCTTTCCACGCGTTGAGCACAGTTCATACACTTGCCACAAGCAGCAGGCGCCGGATCGTCGAGAGCACGCGCCAGAAACTCCATCAAACAACCATCGTGTTGGACGTAGCGCTTCATCTCGTCGAACTCCGACCGCCGCCTTTTGGTTATTTCATCGGAATGCAGTAAATCCGGAGCCCAGGCGTTGGGTGTTCGCAAGTAGTTGGTCCTGTTGCGTACCACGGCTCCATCGACTTCGAGAAGCTTCAAAGCTTTTTCAATCATCCCGTGCCGGTAATTCAAACGGGCCATCAACTCGCCGATGTTGATTCCCTCGGCTCTCTGCACTTCCTGCAAAACTTCAATCATCACTTGCGCCGGCGGAAAGGCTGAGTCAATGAAATAGTCCGCGATTTCGTCGTCCTCGCGTCCGCTCAGGAGGATGCCAAATGCGTTCTCTACCGCTCGACCGGCGCGGCCGACTTGCTGGTAATAGGAAATTACTGAGGCTGGTCTCTGGAAATGAATTACAAAGCCGAGATCAGGCTTGTCGAAACCCATCCCCAGCGCGACTGTAGCGACGAGGGCTTTGCACTCGTTCGCCAACAGCATCCGCTCCGACTCTAATCGGTCAGCACTATCGACTCTTGAATTGTATTCGCGCGCTCTTATTCCGTTTTTCTGAAGCCAGTCGGAGACACGTCGTGTGTCCGAAATAGTAAGGCAATAGATGATGCCGCTACCGGGCAACTTCGGCACGAAGTGGGCCAGCCACGCCAGTCGTTCACTTTGATCGCTCAGCTCAATGTTGAAGAGTTTGAGTGTGGAACGAGTCAGCGGTCCACGAAGCACTTGCAGGTTGGGGATTTGAGCCACGACATCTTGCACCACCCGATGATTAGCAGTGGCGGTAGTGCAAACCACGGGAACGTTTGCCGGCAGCAGCCGCAGCACGCGAACGATGCGCCGATAGTCTGGACGGAAATCGTGTCCCCAATCAGAAATGCAATGAGCCTCGTCTACGATGAAAAGACCGATGCTCTTCTCAAATCGCGGCAGCAACTGCTGACGAAAACTTTCATTCGCTAGACGCTCCGGCGAGATGAGGAGGATGTCACATTCATTGAGCGCTATCGCGGCTTCCGCATGCTGCCACTCTTCCTGGTTCTCGCTATTGATGGTCAATGGACGCAAACCTATCTTGCGGGCCGCTTCGATCTGGTTACGCATCAACGCAAGCAATGGACTGATCAGGAGGGCCGGACCAGCGCCCTGATCACGCAGGATCTTGGTTGTCAAAAAATACACGATGCTTTTGCCCCAGCCTGTCCGCTGGACCACAAGGACTCGTTGCTTACGTACAGCAACCGTCTCGATCGCTTCCCACTGACCATTGCGAAAGGTCTTGCCCGCACCAAGCATCTGGTGCAGGAGCGCGTCCGCTTTTGCTCGAGTCATTTCGCTCCTAATGACTGACAGCCTATGCCGGTTGGTGGTCCGGTTGTAGTTTAGCGAGCTGAGCTACTCTTCAACGTGGTGGCTTGAGGTTACAGGATAGCGAGGGCCAGAATCATAACACAAAGGGCGCGTCATTTTCGACGCGCCCCTTGGTTTAATTGTGTGGCTGTTTTTTCGACTAGAAGCTGCCCGTAGCTCCCTTGAAGCCGTGCATGGCCTGCTTCGCGGCCCAGGTCATCACTCGCAACGTGTCGTAGCAGTAGCCGAGGATGTAATTGCAGGTCGAGAGACAATGCTTGGTGCAGTCAACCTTCATCGCATCGAGTTGCTTGTTGTCGAACTTGTGAGCACCGACTACACCCCAATCATGCGTCGCCGAATACATCGGGAAGCAGGGCGCCAGGGTTCCGTCCGTGCGGATAATAAGCGAGTTCTGACCGGCGCGACACTGCCAGGGTGGAACCTGACCGCGCATCAGCTGCTTCATGTCTTCCATGTGCTGAAT
>Ga0126384_10002846_pt1 | contig 10478 bp, 11 predicted proteins | sample PanSoiMetPlot_36_FD_92543 | JGI IMG/M metagenome (GOLD analysis project Ga0126384, IMG submission 92543) | Tropical forest soil microbial communities from Panama - MetaG Plot_36 | ecosystem: Environmental > Terrestrial > Soil > Tropical forest > Bulk soil | place: Panama | collected 2016-02-17 | reverse complement strand
GCGGCCGATCGTCGTGCGTCCGGCGATCACGACGTGGCTCGCGATGACGGTGCCACTACCGACTATCACCTCGGGGCCGATGACCGAATACGGTCCAACCTGCACGTCGGGCGCCAGCTGCGCTCCCGCCTGCACGATTGCCGTAGCGTGGATGCTCCCCGTCACGGTGACGCTTTGACGTCGCGCACCGCAGCCATCAACTCCCCTTCAGCGGCCAGCTCACCGCCCACGCTCGCACGCGCCGCGAACTTGTACACACTGCGCACAACGTTGAGCTCGGTCGATTCGAGAACCAACTGATCCCCGGGAAAGACAGGCCGTTTGAATCGCGCCTTGTCGATGCCGGCGAAGAACAGAAGCTCCCCGCCGTCGTGTGTGTCGCCCCGGGTAATGTAGGCGAGGATTGCAGAAACCTGCGCCAGCGCTTCGATGATCAGCACACCCGGCATCACCGGGTAGCCAGGAAAGTGGCCTTGAAAAAATGCTTCGTTGATCGACACGTTCTTGATCGCTTTGATCCGCTGTCCGCTCTCACACTCGAGCACGCGGTCGACCAGCAGGAACGGATATCGATGCGGCAAGTGCCGCATGATCTCGTTGATGTCCATCGCCGGCATGGTCACGACTCCTTTTTGGCGCGCCCTTGCTCCAGCGCACGCACGCGTTCGACGAGTGAGCGCAGACGCTGTAGCGCAACCAGCAGACGCATCCACTCACGCTGCGGCATAGCGGGCAGCGCGCCGTTGTAGACCCCGGCGACAGTGATCGAGTCGCCTATCCCCGACGCCGCCCCGATCACGGTGCCGTCGGCGATCTCCAGATGACCTGCGATCATCGCCGCTCCTCCTATCTTGCAGTTGCGTCCGATCTTGGTGCTGCCCGCGATCCCAACGCAGCCAGCGATCGCGGTATGCGCTCCGATGCGGCAGTTGTGTCCGATTTGGATCTGGTTGTCGAGCTTGACGTCATCCTCGATCACCGTATCGCCAATGGCACCGCGATCGATGGTGGTGTTCGCGCCGATCTCGACGTCCGCGCCTATCACGACCCGGCCGATCTGCGGCACCTTGACCCAGTGTCCGGCCTCCTCGGCCATGCCGAAGCCATCCGCGCCAATGACCGCACCGCTGTGCACGATCGTCCTGGCGCCGAGGGAGCTGCGCGCATAAAGCACGACGTTCGGGTAGAGCACGCAGTCCTCAGCCACGCTGCAATCATCTCCGACGACCACGCCAGCTCCTATGCAGGCGTGACTGGCGATCGCCGTGCGCTCGCCGATGACCGCGTGCGGTCCGATGGTTGCATCTGGCGCCAGCCGCGCGCTGGCCGCCACGACCGCCGTCGGATGCACGCCCGGCGCGGGAGGAGTGGTCGGATGCAGCAGCGCCGCCACGCGGGCATACGTCGCGTAGGGATTCGAGGTGATGAGCTTCGGCAGCGTCGTGGCGCCAGCATCGCCCGGCGTGACGATCACCGCACTTGCGCTCGTCGTCCCAAGATGAATCCGATACCTGGGGCTCGACAGAAAAGCGATCGCGCCTCGCCCCGCCGCGTCGAGCGGTGCAATACGATCGATCAGGATCTGGCCGTCGCCGGCGAGCTCGACGCCACAGCGCTCGGCCAGCTGACGCAGGGAGATCCCGGTGGAGTCCTGAGCCATGCGCGAGCGCGCCGCACGCCGTCCGCCTACTTGTCGGCGAGCGCCTTGATCACCTTGTCGGTGATATCGATACGCGTGCTCGCGAACACGACAGGATCTTGCAAGATCAGATCGAACTTCTCCGCTTCCGCGATCTGCTGAATCACCTTGTTCGCCCGCTCCTGTACCGCCGCAAGCTCCTCGTTGCGGCGAAGGTTGAGGTCCTCGCGGAACTCGCGCTGCATCCGCTGCATGTCGCGAGTCATGTTCGCGAGATCGCGCTCCTTGTTGCGGCGATCGTTCTCGGCCATGGTGACGCCGTCCTTCTCGAGCGACGCTTGCAAGTCGCGCACCTGCTTGGAGAGCTTCTGGAGATCCGTGTCGCGGCCCGCGAACTCCTTTTCGAGCTTCTGTTGCGCGCGCTTCGCCGGCGCCGCCTCGCGGAACAGCCTCTCGGTGTTGACGAACCCGATCTTGTAATCCGCTCCCTGCGCGTAGCCCGCGGTGGCGATCAGCGCCAGCGCGAGCAGTCCGGTGGCGCGGATCATCGATTGTTTCATAGCCTGTCTCAACATTCTCTCCTGCCCATATGCAGTGCGCTTTAGAACACCGTGCCCACCTGGAATTGAAACCTCTGAAGCCTGTCGCCAGGCTTATTGTTGAGCGGGTAACCGTAGCTTACCTTGAGTGGCCCCACCGGAGAATTCCAAGCCAACCCCACGCCCGTCGAGTAGCGGAACGATTCGAATTGAGGCTGCGTGCCTTCATCGTAGATCTCGCCTGCATCGAAGAACACCGACAACCGCACCGAAGTGTCCTGAGCCTTTGCGCCAGGCAAAGGGAAGAACAACTCAGCGTTGCCGATGATTTTCTGCCTGCCGCCGGTAGTGTTGCCCGCCGCGTCCTGCGGGCCAAGTGACGCCGTTTCGTAACCCCGGACCGACCCCACGCCCCCGCCATAATACGCCTTGAAGAAGGGTAACGGTTTGCCGCCCAGCCCGCCCCCATAGCCTAGATCGCTCCGGAGCATCAGCACCGAGCTCAGCGGCATCGGCGTGAACCATTGGATGGTGTAATTCGTCTTGTAGTAATACAGGTCCCCGAACGGCATACCCAACTCGGCGTAGGCTGTCTGCAGCAAACCGCGGCTGGGGAAGAGGACGCTATCGCGCGTGTCCCGCGACCAGCCCGCACTCACGATGTAACTGTTGGTCGTCGACCCGAATTGCTGTACGAAGTCGACGTAGATGAGCGGGCTTCCCGGGGCCAGCGAGAGGTGGGTGTGCTCGAACCGGAGGCCAAGGTTGACGGTGTCCGTCTCGGTGATAGGGACGCCCCACGCAACCGCGGCACCGTAGGTCTGCGACGAATACTGGGCGATCGGCAGCGACGACGGACTGATGTCCCTGTCGTAGAGCTCGAGCGTCCGGGACACCCCGTCGACCGTCCAGTAGGGCTCGTAGTAGGTCAGTGAGATATTGCGTCCGATGCGGCTGGTGTTGAAGGCCGCGATGAGCGAGTTGCCTGTTCCGAAGACGTTGTTCTGCGACACCGAGCCTGCGAACACCAGTCCTTCTGCACTGGAGTACCCGAGCCCAGCAAGCAGGTTACCCGTCGGCTTTTCGGTCACGGACACATCGAGGTCGACCAGGTCGGGACTGCCGGCAACTGCGGGCGTTTCGATGTTGACCGGCTCTTCGAAAAAATTGAGGCGGGTGATCCGTACCTTGGATCGCTCGATGCGGGTCGCGTCGTACCAGGCACCTTCGAGCTGACGCATCTCGCGTCGGATCACCTCGTCGCGCGTGCGTTGGTTGCCGCTGATGTTGATCTTGCGAATGTAGATCCTGCGGCCGGGGTCGATGAAAAAAGTGAACGCGGCGGTCCGATCCTCCCTGTTGACGTCCGGAATGGCATTGATGTTGGCGAAGGCGTACCCGTCGCTGCCGAGACGGTCCTGAATGGCCTTGGTCGATTGAGTGAGCTTCGCTCGCGAATAGACGTCCCCCGGACGCACCTGGATGAGCCGCATCAACTCGGCCTCCGGCAACAGCAGCTCTCCGCCGAGTCGCACGTCCGAGATCGTGTATTTCGGACCCTCGACGATGTTGATGGTGATGTAGATGTGTTCCTTGTCGGGCGTGATCGACACCTGCGTGGAGTCGACGAGGAACTCCAGGTAGCCACGGTCGGTGTAGTAGCTGCGCAGAGTCTCGAGGTCGGCCTGCAGCTTCTGCTTCGAGTACTGGTCGTTCTTCGTGTACCACGTGAACCAGCCTGAGGTCGAGAGCTGCATCTGCTTGATGAGCTCTTTCTCCTGGAAGACGTTTGCGCCGACAATGTTGATGTTGGCGATCTTGGCGACCTCACCCTCCTCGACCGTGAAGTTGATCGCCACCCGGTTGCGCTCCTGGGGCGTGACGGTTGTGGTGACCTTCATGGCGTAGTAGCCACGATTGATGTACTGGCGCTTCAGCTCCTGCTCGGCGCGGTCGAGCGCGGAGCGGTCGAAAATCCGCGACTCGGCCACACCGATGTCCTTGAGCGCTTTCTTCAGCGTGTCCTTGTCGAACTCCTTCATGCCGACCATGTCGATCTGGCTGATCGTCGGGCGCTCCTGCACGATGACGACCAGCACGTCGCCTTCGACTTCGAGACGCACGTCGCGAAAAAAACCTGTCGCGTACAGCGCCTTGACCGCGTCGGAGGCTTTTTCGTCGTCGACCCGATCGCCGACCTTGATCGGCAGATAGTTGAATACCGTACCCGCGTCCGTCCGTTGTACCCCTTCGACACGGATATCCCTTACGGTGAAAGGTTCGAAGGAAAGCGCTGGGATGCTCCAGCCGACCGCGATGAATGCGAAAAGCAGCGCTGCCAGCGCCTTGACCCCAACGCCCGCATGCGACTCGGCCGCTCGCGCGACGTCGCGGGCGTCAGAGCAAACGCGAAAGGTCATTGAAAAGCGCTAGAGCCATCAGCAAGGCCAGGACGGCCATGCCGATGCGCTGGCCGAGCTCGAGAACGCGGTCGGAAACGGGACTACCTTTGAAAATCTCGGCGAGATAATACAACAAGTGTCCGCCATCAAGTAGCGGGATGGGCATGAGGTTGAGCACGCCCAGACTGATGCTGATCAATGCGAGATAGCCGATGAACGTAAGCAGCCCGGCTTGAGCGGATTGCCCAGCATAGTCGGCCATCGTCAGAGGGCCGCTGATGTTTTTGAGCGACGCATCACCGGTGAGAATGCGCCCGAGCATCTTGACGGTGAACACCGACAGGTCCCAGGTCTTCTTCGTTCCCTGGAGCAGCGCGTCAGCGAGCCCATAGCGAACCGTGACTCCGAGTCCCCGCACGGCCTCTGGATCAACAGCGAGACGCATGCCGGCAATACCGACGCGACGGCCGCCCTGCTCCGTCGCTTCCGGCGTCAGCTTCGCATCGAATCGGGCTCCATCACGCAGGATGGTGAAAGTGAGCGGCTCACCGGGATGTGCATTGGTGGCTGCAGCAACGTCGCCGGGAGAGCGCACCTCGTGGCCATCGACGGCGATCACCGCGTCTCCCGCGCGCAATCCGGCCGCCGCCGCGGGCTTGCCCGGCAACACTTCGTTCACGAGCGGTGAGCCCAAGTCGATCTTGAGCCCGAGCGCCGCAAGATAATTGCCTTCCCAATCGGTAGGTGCGAGGCCTGCCAGCGACAGCACGTGCGTCGACGAAGCACCGTTCGCGCCATCTACCGTCAATGTCACCTGCTTGGCACCCGATTCGCGCAGCAGTCTCCAGCGCAGATCCTGCCAGGAGCGAACACGCTCGCCCTCGACCGCCGTGACGAGATCGCCCGTTGCAAGCCCGGCGCTCGCAGCGGGCGAATCGGCGGGTGGAGCAGCGAGCAGAGCTCGCTGGCCCGGTACACCGACCATGTACGCCCCGGCGAACAACAGGATTGCTAGCAGCAGGTTGGCGGCGGGCCCAGCAATGACGATTGCGCTGCGCTTCCACACGCTCTGTCGATTGAACGCTCGAGCCACATCTGCGGGCGGCACCGGACCTTCGCGCTCGTCCGCCATCTTGACGTAACCGCCGAGAGGAACGGCGGACAGCGCCCACTCGGTCTGGTCGGCGCCGACACGTCGCGACCAGACGACGTGGCCGAAGCCCAATGAGAAACGCAACACTTTCACGCCCGCGAGACGAGCGACGATGTAATGTCCGAACTCGTGGAACGTGATGAGCACGCCCAGTGTTACGGCAAAGGCGAGTAGTTTCTGTAGGAAATCGATCATGCGTGTAACGCGTGCCTTTCGGTGTAGCCGCGGGCGAGTGATCGCGCAGCGCGGTCTGCTTCCAGAGCGTCGTCGAGCGAATCGACCGCGCGGACAGGTAGCCGCGCGAGCGTCTCGGCACATACACCCGAGATATCCAGGAACCCGAGGCGGCGCTCGAGAAACGCGGCGACTGCGATTTCGTTGGCCGCATTCAGGGTCGCCGGAGCAGTGCCTCCGGCGTCGAGGGCCTGGTAGGCGAGATCGAGGCACGGGAAGCACGATCGATCGGGCGCCTCGAAATTGAGCGCGCCGATCTGCGCCAGATCGAGCGGCGACACACCGGCGGCGACGCGTTCCGGCCAAGCCAGCGCCTGTGCTAGCGGCGTGCGCATATCGGGATTGCCGAGTTGAGCCAGCACCGAGCCATCGACGTATTCGACGAGCGAGTGCACGATGCTCTCGGGATGGATCACGACCTCGATCTGCTCGCGCGCGCATCCGAAGAGCCAGTGCGCTTCGATCACCTCGAGGCCTTTGTTCATCATGGTCGCCGAGTCGACAGAGATCTTGCGGCCCATGCGCCACCGCGGATGCGCGCACGCCTCGTCCGGGCCGACGCTTGCAAGCGCTGTGCGCGCCATGCCGCGGAAAGGCCCTCCGGACGCGGTGAGCAGAATGCGCCTAACGCCGGCCGCTCGGCCTCCGCGGGATCCCTCGGCCGGCAGGCACTGGAAGATCGCGTTGTGCTCACTGTCGATTGGCAGAAGCACGGCACCGCCGTCACGCACGGCGCTGATGAACACCGCACCGGCAAGGACGAGCGTTTCCTTGTTCGCGAGCAGGATCCGCTTGCCGGCGCGCGCCGCAGCCAGCGTGGGCGCGAGCCCGGCCGCGCCGACGATAGCGGCGATCACCGTGTCTGCTTCGGGCAGTGTCGCGATGTCTTCGAGACCATCGGCGCCGGAGAGTACATGCGTCGCGAGACCTTCACGGCGAACCGCTGTTTCGAGTTCGCCCGCCGCAGCCCTGTCGAGAAGCGCAGCGTATGGCGGGCGAAACCGGCGCACCAACTCCAATAGCAGTTCCCACTGCCGGTTCGCCGTGAGTGCGCATACCGCAAAGCGCTCGGGATGGCGCGCGATGACATCGAGCGCCGATGCACCGACCGAGCCGGTCGCGCCGAGAATCGTGATATTTCGGCTTGCCTGAATTGGTTTCATTGCAGAGCGTAGCGGGCGATCAGCGCGGCGGCAGGCATTACGGCGAGCAACGCGTCGATGCGGTCCAGCACACCGCCGTGACCCGGCAGGAGCTTACCGCTGTCCTTCACACCGCGCTGGCGCTTGAGAAGCGACTCGAACAGGTCGCCCACCACGGACAGCGCAGTCAAAGCGAGAATAACGACCACCCACCCGGCGACAGCGACAGCTGACAGCGTTCGCGCGAAGCCGCTTTCCGGCGCGAAGTACAGCAACACGAGAGCATAAACCGCAGTAGCGATCAGCCCGCCGTAGACGCCCTCCCAGGTCTTGCCCGGACTGATCGAGGGCGCCAGTTTGTGCTTGCCGAGCGCGCGGCCGACGAAATAGGCTGCGGTATCCGCGATCCAGACAACCGCCATCAGTGCGAGTAGCAGCCATGGCGAGCGAGCCTGCAGCTGAACGATCGCGATCCACGTCGCGATCAGGATCAGCCACCCCAGCAGCGCGAGCGCTATCCTCGATTCCACACGCCAGCCTGCCGCGAGCCATGCCGGCGCCACCAGCAGCCAGAAAACGGTTGCAGCGCCGCACACGGCAAGCGGCACCGCGTCGGGCCAACCGGCATCTGCGCGAAAACCACCCCCGCTTGTGAAGAGCAGCGCCAACCCGATCACAAGAGTACCGGCTGCGAAAAGAAGCCACATTGGTTGCGGGTACCCGGCGAGATCGGCCCATTCGATCGCCGCGACTACCACGATGAGAAGCGTCACGATCGCCCAGCCGTGCGGACCGAGCAGGAATAGCGCCGCGAGGGTGAGCGGGATGAGCACCGCCGCGGTAAGGACGCGGACTTTGAGCATTTCAGCGCCGCGCTGCCCGAACCTGCTCGCTGGTTCTTCCGAAGCGGCGCTCACGCTGCTGGTAGGAGGCGATTGCAGCGTTGAGTGCATTGGCGTCGAAGTCGGGCCACAGGAGATCGGTGAAATAGAACTCCGTGTAGGCAAGCTGCCACAGCAAAAAGTTCGAGATTCGCTGCTCGCCGCCCGTGCGGATGAACAGATCGGGCTCCGGCGCATAGGCCATCGACAGGTAGGGCTCGAGCGCTTCCGGCTCAAACCCCTGAGCTGCTTGCGGGTGGTCTTCGATCAGCCGCCGTGCGGCCTGGGCGATGTCCCATCGGCCGCCGTAATTCGCAGCGATAGTCAGGGTGAGCCGTCTGTGGTGCGCCGTGAGCGCCTCACCCTCAGCGATCAGGGCGCGGATCCGCGGCTCGAAGCGCGAAGTGTCGCCGATGACGCGAAACCGAATGCCATTCTCGTCGAGGTTGGTGACTTCCTGCTCGAGCGCCCGCATAAAGAGCTGCATGAGAATGGAGACTTCGTCGGCGGGGCGGCGCCAGTTCTCGCTGGAGAAGGCGAACAGCGTCAGAAATTCGATTTCGCGCTCGATGCAGGCTCGGACGGTCGCCCGAACGGTCTCCACGCCCTTGCGGTGGCCCGCGACGCGCGGAAGCAGCCGCTGCTTCGCCCAGCGGCCGTTGCCGTCCATGATGATGGCGACGTGCCGCGGGATCGGCGGTGGCTCGGGAATGTCGCGCGTGGAGCTATCGAACATCACACCGCCATCAGATCTGCTTCCTTGCCCTGCAGAACCTTGTCGATTTCGGCGATGTAGCGATCGGTGAGCTTCTGGACGTCGGTTTGCGCATGACGCTCGTCGTCCTCGGAAACCTTGTGCTCCTTGAGCAGCTTCTTCAGGTGTTCGTTGGCGTCGCGGCGGACGTTGCGAATGGCAACCCGCGCGTTCTCTGCTTCGTGACGAACGACCTTGATCAGCTCCTTGCGCCGTTCCTCGGTCAACGCCGGCATCGGGACTCGAATAACGTCGCCGGAAGTCGACGGATTGAGGCCGAGGTCCGAATCGCGGATCGCCTTTTCGACGACGGCAACCATTTTCTTCTCCCACGGCTGCACCGCGATGGTTCGCGCGTCGCCGAGCGTAACGTTGGCGACCTGATTGATGGGCATCATCGACCCGTAGTAATCGACCTGGATGTGATCCAGCAGGCCGGTATGCGCACGCCCGGTGCGCACCTTCTGGTAATCGTGCTTCAGCGTGTCCACCGTCTTGTGCATCTTCTGTTCGGCGGATTTCTTAACCTCGTTGATCATCGGCAGCTCCTTGCAGTCGCTAGCACTGCACCAACGTGCCCTCTTCCTCGCCCATCACGACCCGCTTGAGCGCGCCTGGGACGAAGATGCTGAACACCTTGAGCAGCATGTTCTGGTCGCGGCAGAGGGCGAGTGCGGTGGCATCCATGACCTTCAGGTTCTTGACGATCGCTTCGTCGAAGGTCAGCGTGAGGTAGCGCTTCGCGCTCGGGTCGCGCTTCGGACCCGATGTGTAGACCCCGTCGACCTTGGTCGCCTTGAGGACGATGTCCACGCCCATCTCGCGCCCGCGCAGTGCCGCGGCGGTGTCGGTGGTGAAGAATGGATTGCCGGTGCCGGCGGCGAAGATGACGACCTTGTTTTCTTCGAGATAACGCAGCGCCTTGCCGCGGATGTACGGCTCGGCCACCTGCTCGATCGAGAGCGCTGACTGAACGCGTGAGACGAGCCCGGCGCGACGCATGGCATCCTGCAACGCGAGCGCGTTCATCAGCGTCGCCAGCATCCCCATGTAGTCGGCGGTCGCGCGGTCCATCCCGGCTGCGCCGGGGGCCACGCCCCGGAAGATGTTGCCACCGCCGATGACCACCGCGACCTGAACACCCAGCTGCACCACTTCGCCGATTTCGGCGACGATGCGATCGATCACCCCGCGGTTGATGCCGTAGGCGTCATCGCCCATCAGCGCCTCGCCAGAGAGCTTGAGCAGGATGCGCTTGTAGACGGGCTCGGCGCGCGCCGAGGGACTCACCCCCGGCAGCGTCGCGACGTTTGGCGCGGTGGTGGGTGCGTTCATGGCATTCGCTCCCGTCGTGATGCGTTGACTTTCAGGCGCTCTTCGCCATCGCCGCGACCTCCGCGGCGAAATCATCCTTCTTTCGCTCGATACCCTCCCCGACTACGTACAGCGTAAAGGCGTACACCGTCGCGCCCTTCGCCTTGAGGAGTTGCTCGACCGTCTGCTTGCCGTCGCCCTTGACAAATGCTTGACCAAGAAGCGTCATCGCAGCAACGGCCTTGTTGACCTTTCCTTCGATGATCTTGGTTGCCATTTCGCCTGTCTTCCCATCCTCGGCGACCTGCGCTGCCGCGATCTCGCGCTCCTTGGCGACAGTTTCCGCGGGCACCTGCGATTTATCGACCGCCTGTGGCTTCAGCGCCGCAATTTGCATCGCAAGCTCCTTGCCGAGCTGCG
>Ga0126384_10002845_pt1 | contig 10482 bp, 7 predicted proteins | sample PanSoiMetPlot_36_FD_92543 | JGI IMG/M metagenome (GOLD analysis project Ga0126384, IMG submission 92543) | Tropical forest soil microbial communities from Panama - MetaG Plot_36 | ecosystem: Environmental > Terrestrial > Soil > Tropical forest > Bulk soil | place: Panama | collected 2016-02-17 | reverse complement strand
CTGCGAATCGTGAGCCGTCACACTGGCGTGAAACCAAGTCTTGTCCAGCGGCAGCAGCCCAAGGCTCTTCCATTCCAGCAACTCCTCATCGAACAGTTCCGGATGGGTCACCATCGCCTTGCTGGCTTCAATCGCCATCGGACTATCAAGGTACACGTGGAACGGCTTCACCACGCCACGGTGGAACATGATCGCCAAGTGGTACAGCAGCTGTTGGGCACGCCCAATGGCGAACGTAGGCACCAAGATTTTTCCGCGAGCTTCTACGGCTTGCTTTACCAGATTTTCAAATTCAGCCACGGTTTCGGAGTAAGGCCTGTGATCTCGATCGCCATACGTCGATTCGAGGAACACGATGTCAGCGCGATGGGAAAGATTGAAATCCCGAAGAATGGGCCGGCCGGTGGGACCCAGATCGCCGGAAAACAGAACAATCCAGCTGCGACCATTCTCCCTGACGGTCAGTTCAATGCTTGCCGAGCCGAGGATGTGGCCGGCTTCGATCCAACGCGCGGAGATGCCATCGGCGACTCGAACCGGCTCTCCAAATGGGACCGTTTGGGCCATCTGGGTGAAGGGGGCAACATGCTCTGGGCCGTAAAGCGGTTCGACTGGGCCTTGTGCCGAGAAGTTCCGCGTTCGATTGATACGTTGAGCGTCTTGGACCTGGAGCCGGGCGGAATCTTCAAGAATGAGCTTCGCCAGTTCGATCGTGGCAGCGGTTGCAAAAACTCGTCCTGCGTAACCGTGTTTGACAAGGAGCGGAACCCGGCCCGTGTGATCCAGGTGCGCGTGTGTCAACAAGACTGCATCCAGCTTGGCAAGGTTTACACCAGAGGGTAGTCGATTCTTTGCCTCAGACTTCTTGCCACCCTGAAACATGCCAGCGTCGACTAGCAGATTGGCGTTTTCTGTCTGAACGAAGTATGCAGACCCGGTAACTTCACCGCCTGCGGCACCCACGATCTTGATCTTCATGCCGTTCTTGCCTCGATGGGACGCAAGTGATCTTTGATTGCTCGAGGTAGGCTGCGAATGACCAGCTCAACTGCTTCGTCTGCCGAATCCGTAATACGGGCAAAGCCGACCTCCTCGGCCCCGAAAACGCCCTGCTCGACCATGAACAGCAGGAAATCTCTCATGCCCCGCCAAAATTCGCGACCCACGAGCACCAGTGGAAAAGGTCCGACCTTTCCACATTGAAGAAGCGTCGCTGCCTCAAATAGCTCGTCCAGCGTACCGAGTCCGCCGGGGAGAACGATGTACGCACAGGAATACTTAACAAGCATTACCTTTCGAACAAAAAAGTAGCGGAAGTCAATGGTCTCGTCGACGAAGGGATTGGGCTCCTGCTCATGAGGAAGGACAATGTTCAGACCGTAAGAAGGCCCGCCCGCCTCTCGTGCACCACGGTTTGCGGCTTCCATTGCTCCCGGGCCGCCACCGGTAATCACGCTCAATCCCGATTCAGCGAGTCTTCGTCCAACCTGGCGTCCGAGTTCATAGTAGGGGTGATCTTGTTTGAACCGGGCTGATCCGAACACGGTCACGGCAGGGCCGAGTTTGTGCAGCGTTCGAAAGCCCAGTTCGAACTCATTCATGATTCTTTTCAACCGAGAACGCTCGCCATCCAACGTTCGTGGCCGCATCAAAAACTCACGCTCTGGCGTGCTGGCCGAATCGCTCACGGGCAACTCATAGGGAGTGAATGCGGTTTTCTGCCAATGCAACCGCCAAGCTTGCTCCCACTGGTCTGCGAAATTTTCCTCGGCCGTCGTTCTCTTCGTTGGGCGGGTGGTTCCCTCTCGCGGTTCTGTATTTCTCAACGCAGCTCCTTCTCATGCGACTTCAGTATCGCCAAATTAGCGGGGAGCCTCGTTCACGAAGAACTGCAAAAACTAACAGCGAGTGTCGTTTCCTTCGTCACTCCGAATGGTTGGTTTCTGTACTTCCGGAGGGAAGGACCAGCCTTGGGTGCTCAGATGGGTGTGGCCCGGGCGGAAGCCGGGCCCTTTTCAAGGCACTCCCGGTCAGTTCGGCCGTTCTTTCGCCTGCGTGCCGGCCTTGAGGCCCGAATGTTTCCTCACCTGCGCCATCAGTTCGAGAACCCTCGGCTTGCTCTCGTAATACGGGTTGGTATCAAGGAGCCTCTGCCAGGTGGCGAGCGCGCCCTGGACATCCATCTTTCCCTGCCATTGCACGATTCCCAGGTTGAAGAGGGCGTTCGGCTTGTTGGGTTCATCGGCGAGCGCGCGGTTCAGTTCTGAAATCGCCGTGTCGGCACTGCCGGTGTACCAGTACGCCGTGGCCATGTCGGTGCGGATGGATGCATCGGCTGGTTTCGCCTTCAGTGCGCGCCGGTAATAATCGATGGCGATCGGGAACTGTTGTGCGTCGTAGTAGACGTTTCCAACTTTGGCCAGCAATTCGGGATTGGCCTGATCTTTCTGTAACGCATCGAGCATCGGGGCGGCCTGCTGGTCGGCCACGCGGCGGAGTTGTTCGGGCGTTGGTTGGCCCCTGCCGTCCTCCGACGAAGCCGCTGCCGCGGTTGCGAGGTTCGCGGGGGAAGGAGATTGCGATCCGCGAATGAACCATCCACTGGCGAGGCCGATGACGAGACACAGAACTGAAAGCGCATAGGCCTGAAAACTTGTCCACGTGTTGAAGTGTTTTTCAGTGTTCGACATGTTCTTTCTACTCCTCAATCTGGCGGTTGCAGAGACTGCGAACCCGCCTTGCCTTCGACTTCGGCGATCATGCGTTCGACGATGGGCTGCTTGTCGAGTTTTGGGTTAGTCCTGAGCAATTCTCTCCAGGCGGTGATGGCGCCAGCCGCGTCGTTTTTTCCCTTCCAGCGAATCAAGCCCAGGTTGAACAGCGAATTGGCATCCTTCGGGTTCTCGCGCAACGATTCCTGGAGGGCTGCCAAGGCGCCATCGACATTCCCGTCGAAATAAAGGCAGGACGCCATCTCGGTGCGAATCGCAATGTTTTTTGGATCGCTCTGCAATGCGCGATCCAGGTACTCAGCTGCCTCTTTAAACAGGTGCGCGGATTTATAGAAGGAGGCAATCTCGATCAACCGGTCCGTGTTTTTGGGGTCGCTCTTTAGTTTCGCCAACAACGGCTCGACCTTGCGATTGGCCATGGCCTTCATCTGTTCGAGGGAGGGCATCCCCGCGCTTTGGGCGGATGCTTGGGCGGTTTTGGGTTCAGTCGGGGATCCGGCGTTTGCCGCGGGCGACTCCGAGCCGCGGAGAAGATAGCCGAGCGCGAGTCCGAGCAGCAGACACACGGTTGCCATGCCGTACACAACCCTGGGCCGCCAGAACTCATCGTGAACCGGTAAATCCGTTGGATGTTGGGGCATTGGCGAAAACTCCCGACCCTTGGGCAAAACCCTTACTGGTTCCTAAGGCATCCGCGATGCCAAAAGGTCGGGGAAACTGGTTTGGGATCAGGCCTATTTGCAGCGACTTACGGATAGCCCACGTGTGGGGTGGGCTGAGTGGCGCTGGGGTCGCGCCTTTCTCCCCAGCGTCCGGGGGGATTTGGCGCTCCACGGTCGGAGGGGAAGTGGGGTCGAAAGGCCGGAATCACAACGCCAAGGTCTTACCTCGGTGTGGCCAGGCACGAACGGTGGAGCCTTTTCGTGTCGAGGGCCGAGGTGTGGGGAACACAACCGCGGTTCTCCTGCTGCTTGTCATGGCCAGCCTGACTGCCTGGTGCATCGGTCCGGAGACCGTCATCCAGAAGCGTGTCAGTGAAGTCCGGCTCACGTTGATTGCGACCGATCAGAACGATCGTCCTGTGGAGGGGCTGTCTGCCGCCGATATCACGGTGCTGGAGGACGGGAGACCGATCCCGCGATTTGAATTGCGGGCCGCCGCGGATCTGACGCTGCACGTTGCAATTCTGGTCGATGTGAGTGATTCAACGCGCAAGTCGTGGGGGACCGTACGCTCTGCGCTAAGCAGGTCCTTGCCGGACGTGATGAGGCCTGATGACGATGTCGTGGTCATCGCTTTCCATCACCGGATTGAACTGGAACGCCGGATACAAGCTCCGGGCGATCTGGGTGCGATGCTTTCGCATTCAGGTGCGGGTGGGCTGACTGCGCTGTATGACGCGATCTACCAGACGTGCGCCAGCCCGTTGTTTGCGGCCGACGGCGAGCCGCATCGCTCGGCCCTGATTTTGTTTTCCGATGGCGAGGACGATTTGAGCGCCCACGGCTTGGACGAAACCATCGCCCGCGCGGAACGCTCGGGCATCGTTGTCTACACGATCTCGACTCATAGTCGCAAGAAGAGAACTGCCGGCGATGCCGTGCTGCACAGTCTAGCCAAGGCGACCGGGGGCAAAGACTTCGTGGTGAGGGACGCGTCGCAGCTTGGCAGAGCGCTCAACGAAATCAATGGAGAATTGCGAAGCTCCTATCTTCTGTATTACCGGGCATGGGAACAACCAGGCGTGCGTGCCTTCCGGCGCGTGCATGTGATCCCGACGCAGAACGGCGCACATGTTCGCTCGCGAGAGGGATACTACACGACACCCTGAACGCCAGTTCAGCTTGGCCGTTGGTCACTCCGAAGCACGAACGGATCTCGCCTCATCGGGCTTGTGCATGCCTGAAGCAGCGCGGGTACACGGTGATCGAAGCCAAGGATGGCCCTCAGGCGATCGACGCCATACACAAACATGGAGGCACGGTTCGATCTCAGGGTGACGGGTGTCGTGATGCCAGGGCTGAGTGACGGAGAACTTGCGAAACGGCTGGCGCAAACCTATCCGAAGTTGAAGGCGTTGTTTGTTTCGGCTATTCGGAGCAGGTTGTCCGGCGGCATAAAATCGCGAGCGTGCGCGCAAATTTTCTGCAAAAGCCGTTTCCGGTGCAATCCCTGGCGGCAAAGGTGCGAGAGGTCCTTGATCAGAGATCTGCCGCGGCTGCCGGGGCAGGGGGGGAGCGCCTGAAGTTGATTGAGCGTTTCCACGCCCCGTATAATCGGGCGTTTTGCGGAACCTTGCATGAGCCTCTCGGTAGCCGCGCAGGACCCCGAATCCGGGCAAGATGGTTTTTCTGCAGGCTCAGCTTCTTCACTCCCTCCTTCCAGGTCTTACCTCATCATCGGCCTATTGTGGGGCCTCATTTATTTCGCCGGGATGTTTACTCCGGCGCTGCTCGATGATGTCGACACGATCCACGCCGAAGCCGCGCGCGAGATGCTCGTTCGCCATGACTGGGTCACGATGTACACCGACGGCATCCGGTATCTGGAAAAAGCCCCGCTCATGTATTGGAGTCTCGCAACCAGCTACACGCTGTTTGGCATCAGCGACTGGAGTACGCGTCTGCCCTTGATGCTTGGAGTGCTGGCGCTGCTGTTTGCCAGCTACCGGTTGGGCCGGTTTGCATACGGAGAGTTGGGTGGACTCTACGCTGGTGCCGTGCTGGCTACCTCGATCGGACCATATATCTTTACTCGGTTCCTGATCCCAGACGTTCTTGTCGGATTGTGGCTGACGATCGGGTATTTGTTTTTTCTACGATCGCTTGAGGAGCAGCCGCCCTCGAAGGCAACCTGCTGGGGTTTTGCTGTTGTTTGTGCCCTGAATGTGTTGACCAAGGGATTGATTGGGTTGGTATTCCCCGTGGGCGCAATCGGGCTGTATCTCATTTTGACCGGAAATCTCCGCCATCTACGGAACCTGCGGCTTTTTTCGAGCACCTTGATTTTTATAGCGGTCGCCGCGCCGTGGCATATTCTGGCTGCGCTCAGAAATCCGACGCAGGGTTCGGTGCGCGGATTTCTGTGGTTTTACTTCATCAACGAACACCTGATGCGGTTTCTGAACAAGCGGGTTCCGGCCGGTTACGACACCGTGCCGCTGTTCATCTTCTGGGGACTTCTGCTGGCGTGGTTGCTACCGTGGGCCGCTTTTCTGCCGCAAGCGCTTCGCGCAGTGCCCGTCAGGCTGCGCGAGTTGCGTGGGAACCTGAGCCGATCGCAAAGAGCGAACCTGCTGTTTTTTCTCTGGGCATTGGTGATTGTCGGATTTTTCAGCTTTTCTACGCGGCAGGAGTACTACACGATCCCGGCTCTTCCAGGCATGGCGCTCCTGGTGGGAGGATGGCTGGCGCGTGAGAATGAAGCCGGTGAGGTGAGCTCCATTCGGCGCTCGGGCAGGATTTCGTCGACGGTGTTGTTTGTGTTCGGAGTGCTGGCGTTCGCAATTGGCATGTATCTACTTTCGGTCTCGCATTTGCCATCCCCCGGTGCGGATCTAGCGGAACAGTTGAAGAAGAATCCGCAAGACTACGATTTATCGCTGGGGCATGTGCTCGATTTGACGCCCCGCGCCCTGGGAGCGTTTCGCGGCCCTCTGCTGGGAGCATCGCTGGCTTTTCTGCTGGGAACCGGGTTGAACTGGATTTTACGGCGACGCGGGCGCCCAGCGCAGGGGAACATGGCGCTCGTGATGATGATGGTGGGTCTCTTTGCTTGCGTGCATTCGTCGTTCAGCACATTTTCGCCAATCTTGTCGTCATACAAACTGGCCGTGGCCATCCGGCATTACTATCGACCTGGCGATGTCATCGTTGTCGTTGGCCAATACCACCAGGCGTCCACGTTGAATTTCTACACCGGGTATCCGCTGCACGTATTGCATGAGCCGAGCGGGAATCTCTGGTACGGATCGAAGTTCCCCGATGCGCCCCACGTGTTCGAAACGCCGGATTCGTTTCTGGCGTTGTGGAGCGGGCCGACGCGCGTGTTCGTGTGGACGGATCAGGAATTTCCAAAGGAGTTGCAGGGGCAAACAGCGTACCTGGTTGCGCGCAATGGCGGAAAGTCGATCTTCACCAACCGGAAGCGGTGAGCGCTTCGTTTTTCTCTTCCTTCCCTTCAAGATATAGTTTGTTTTCCCTATGAATCTCTGGATTCTGAGCGGATCAGCGGCCGGCGTCGTCCTGACCTCAGCCATGGTGGCGGCGGCGATTGGCACACTGAGCTCTGCTGTCTTCCTGGGCATGGCGTTGGTGGCGGCGGTGCGTTATCGCAAGGTTGCCATGCAGGCGAAAACAGAAGCACTTGCCGTGCCCGCTCAGGCGCTTCCATTCGTCGCGATTCTGAAACCGATTCATGGGATGGAAGAGCAACTCGAGAAGAATCTCGAGAGCTTCTTGGAGCAGGACTATCCGGACTACGAGGTTATTTTCGGAGCGCGCGATGCGGGGAATCCGGCCCTCGCGGTCGCCGAACGGGTGCGCGCCAGATTTCCAAACGTGAAGAGTCAAGTCATTTTGTCGGGACCGCCGACGTGGCCGAACGCCAAGGTGTTTTCTCTCCAGAAGATGATTGCGGCAACCGAGGGCTCGTACTTCGTGATCAGCGACAGTGACGTGCGGGTGGCGCCGGACTTCCTGCGCAACACAATTCCGCCGTTGCTGGACCCGAAGGTGGGCCTGGTTACGTGCATGTATCGAGGAGTTCCCTCCGTGGATTTCTGGTCCACGCTCGAGGCTCTGGGGCTATCGGTCGAGATGTCCTCGGGTGTGATGGTGGCGGACATGCTCGAGGGGATGAGGTTTGCGCTGGGCCCGGCAATGACCGCACGGCGGGATGCCATTGACGCAATCGGGGGAATCGCGGCGACGGCGGACTACTATTCCGATGATTTCGAACTGGGGAATCGCATATGGGCCAAGGGCTACAAGGTGGTGCTGTCGCACCACGTCGTGAACAACGTGTTGACGCCGCGCTCGGCCATACGCACGCTCGGTGATCAGCTCCGTTGGATGAAAAGCACGCGGTATTCGCGGCCCGCGGGGCACCTCGGAACCGGACTTACGTTTGCCATGCCGTTCGGAATTTTGGGATTCATGGCGTCCGCCGGGCTAGGTCGGTGGGGGCTTGCGTGGTCGTTTCTTGCGGTTGCCTTGCTGAACCGTGTCATTCAATCGATTGCCGTCGGCTGGGGAATCGCGAGGGATCCGCGTTCGCTGTATCTGTGCTGGCTATATCCGCTGCGTGATCTCGCAGGATTCTTCGTGTGGATTGGGAGCTACACGAGCCGTCGTTTCTACTGGCGGGGCGAAACCTATGCCTTTGGAAAAGGTGGAAGGATCGCCGCGGAGCAACGCCAGACAGAGAGTGCACCGTAATCGGTGAAGTCTGGATTAGTCGACGGGCACCAGTTTGCCCGCCCTGACTCGGAAACGGTCGCCACGCCACGTCACGACATTGCTCGTGAAGGCTGCCAGCCAAACGAAAAGGGCAATCCCATCGCGCAGCAAGAGCATCGGGAAGAGTCGAACAACCTGGGCATCTCTGAGCACGCGCCACCCCACGGTCCAGGCGACGCACCCTCGCAAGATGACTGCGGTCGCCAACAGTCCCCAAGACCACCAGGCTCCCATGGATATCAAGACTCCAAGCAGTGCCCATTGCCATCCGAAGGTGAACAGCAGACCCAAGTAGCCGCCGGGACGAGCGGCGCGCACCCCCCGTGCCCAGCGCAACTGATGATCGATAAACTGCCGAAAAGTGTAGGGGGGCAGAAACGTGTCGACGAGTTCATCGGAAAGGACAACTTCACGTTCGAGGTCAGCGATCCGCTTGCCGAGCTCATAATCGTCGGCCAGATAGTCAACGATGGATTCGAAACCGCCCATCGCCTGGAGATCTTCGCGGCGGAATGCCATGGTGGAACCGAGCGCGAAGCGCAATCCGCCTTCGATCGAGCGAGCCACCAGAACTCCCCCCAAAAAATCAGTGCTGATTCCCAGTGACTCGAGCTTGGAGCCCAGCGTTGGGCCCGCGATGCCGCGATACAGGCAGGTAACCACGCCAACTTTTGGTCTCGCGAGCGGGGACATGATGTGTTGCAGGTAGTGGGGCGAAACGCGAATGTCGCTGTCGCTGACGACAAAGTGGTCGTATGAGGCGGCGCGAGCCATCTGCGCGAGGTTGCTGACTTTCGCGTTCGTTCCCAAACTTTGCGCGCAAATGATCAATTGAATCGGATGCTGAGGGAACTCGCGCCGAAGGCGCTCAACTGCCCGAACCGCAGGATCCGCGGGGTCACTGACTCCAAAAATCAGCTCGTAGGTTGCATAGTTCTGCAGGCAGTGACTGCGGAAGCTCTGGTAGATTTCCGGATCCTCACCTTTGAGTGGCTTCAGGATGGAAACAGGCGGACCAAACCCTGCTTTCACGGTGCGGGGAACGGTTCGCCGGTAGGAACGGGCAAACCAAAGGCAGGCTGCGTAATAGCCGATCGCGGCGAGAGATCCCGCAACGGTGATGGTTTCGCCGATCTGGAGGAGAGAAAGAAACACGCCGGTTTCCGCAAGCAGGATACTAGGTTGCTGGCAACGGCAGCGTCAGAAGAACCATCGCATATAATGAAGGTGTTGGCAGCCGGATCGGACGGTCGCTCTCCGAAAGGAGGGAGGAAAGTCCGAACTCCGCAGGGCGGTGTGCCGGATAACGTCCGGGAGGCCGGGTTCAAGCCCGGTCGACGGAAAGTGCCACAGAGAATATACCGCCCCGGCGTCGCTGTGCGTCTCGGTCAGCAGGCTCAGAGCGACGCCGGGGTAAGGGTGAAAAGGTGCGGTAAGAGCGCACCGCCGCCGCAGTAATGGGGCGGGCATGGCAAACCCCACACGGAGCAAGACCAAATAGGGAGGAACCCCGCCCATTCTGGCTGGAGTGCTGTAACGTGGGTGCTCCCGCGAGAATGGGCGGGGACGTGCCGGCTCGGTGCGTCAAACCTCCGGGTAGGTCGCTAGAGCCACGCAGCAATGCGTGTCCCACAGGAATGACCGTCCCGCCGCAAGGCGGACAGAATTCGGCTTACAGGTCCGGCTGCCACACTGCGCTCGAAGCAGACATCTCTTTGCGAGTTTAGACACCACGATCCGGGAAGGCTCCACCTGCCCCAACGCAACAGTCCCTCACCTATAGCTCATAGGGCATTTCTTTCCTCCACGAGCCGAGGAAAGTTCCACCATCGGGCAACAGCGGTGCGCGCTATGCACTTAGTTGGTTCCCAACAATTCAGTACTTGAGATCAAGCCGATAAGTTACAGCGCATGTTTGGTCTTTGGCCAGACCTACCTCGCGCGCTGCCGTGCGTAGAGGGAGTACTCTAGGAAAATTCTCGTCGGCAACGCAGGTTTCCACGAATACGCGCTGCCTTTTGATTGACAGGCTCCGATCCTGTTCTAGACTGGAATGAGTCCCAACCAGGGACCAGAGAGAAAACAATGCCAATGCAACCTCCAGAGCAAGAAACTCTCAACGTAAAATTAGTCCACTTTACCAAGCAGAACTCCCCCGACGAGCCCGTGCAAGTTGCCTTTTCCGTGGTGGATGAGCAGGGCAAGGAGGAGATCATCACAGGCGAGATCCCGTACTCCTATGACCTGTTCCGTCTCTTTCAGGAGCATGGTTGGCTGAATGTTCGTCGAGG
>Ga0126384_10002841_pt1 | contig 10492 bp, 7 predicted proteins | sample PanSoiMetPlot_36_FD_92543 | JGI IMG/M metagenome (GOLD analysis project Ga0126384, IMG submission 92543) | Tropical forest soil microbial communities from Panama - MetaG Plot_36 | ecosystem: Environmental > Terrestrial > Soil > Tropical forest > Bulk soil | place: Panama | collected 2016-02-17 | reverse complement strand
ATAGCGCCGCTGCTCTGAATAGAACGACGCCAGGCTGTCGATTTGCGAGGCCACGTCCAGGTGGCCGGGGCCGCGCGCCTTGGTCGTAATGTCAAGCGCACGCTTATAGAGCGGCACGGCTTCGGCATAGCGCTTCCTCGCCTGATAGAACGTGGCCAACCTGTCGAGCGGCCGCCGCACGTCCAGGTGGTCGGGGCCGCGTGCCTTCTCCACGATGACAAGCGAGCGGCGCAAAAGCGGCTCGGCTTCGGCGTAGCGCTTCTGCGACTCATAGAAGCTGGCAAGCGCATCGAGCTCCCTTTGCAGGTCGACATGATCGGGCCCCAGCGCCTTCTCCATGATGGCGAGCGCGCGCTTGTGCAGCGTCTCGACATCGCCATAGCGCTGCTGCCGCTCGTAGACAAAGATCAGCGATTCGAGGACTTTCCGCACCTCCGGATGATCGGGACCGTGCGCCTTCTCTATGATGGCGAGCTCCCGCTTATAGAGCGGTTCGGCCTCGGCCTCCCGCTTGAGCTCGATGTAGTTCCACGCCAGCTTATCGAGCGGCTGCCGCAAGTCGAGATGATCGAGGCCCAAGGTTTTTTCCGCTAGCGCAAGGTCGCGTTTGAGAAGCGGCTCGACGTCGCCGTAGCGATGTTGCCACTGATAAATGAGAATGAGCGACGCCAGCCACGAGCGCACCTCTGGATGCTCGGGACCCAGCGCTTTCTCGGTGATCTGAAGCGCGCGCCGATCGAGCGCTTCAGCCTCCGCATAGCGGTTCTGCTCGTTGTAGAAATTGGCCAGGCTTGCAAGTGCGCTCCGCACATCCAGCTGGTCGGGACCGTGCGCCGCTTCCACCTCGGCCAGCCGCCGCTTGTAGAGCGCCTCGACCTCGGCATAGCGGTGCTGGGATGCGTAGAAACGGGCCAGGGTGTCGAGCTGATAACCGGTTTCCTTGTCATCGGACCCGAGCGCCTTCTCCAGGATGGCGAGACCGCGCCGGTAAAGCTGCTCGGCCTCGTCGTCGCGGTGCAGGGACTGATAGACATGCGCCAATCGGTTGAGGGGGGTTCGCAAATCTACGTGCTCGGGACCGCGCGCCTTCTCCAGAATGGCCAGCCAGCGCTGGCACAGCGGCACAGCCTCTTGATAGCGATCCTGCCAGATGTAGCTTGAAATCAGCGCCTGGATGGGTTCGCCCAGATCCGGATGATCGGGCCCCAGGGTCTTCTCCGCTATCGCGAGCCCGCGCTTGAGGAGCGGCTCCGCGTCCGCATAGCGATCCTGCCCACGATAGGCGCTCGCGAGCTTCTCCAGCAGCGGGCGCACCGCTGGGTCGTCAGGACCGAGAGCCTTCTCGGTGATGGCCAGTGCGCGCTTGCGCAGCGGCTCCGCCTGCGCGTAGCTCTGCTGTGACACGTAGAACTCGGCCAACCGGTCGAGCGGGCCGCGTAGATCGAGGTGATCGGCACCAACCGCCTTCTCCATCATTGCCAACGAACGCTGATAGAGCGGCTCGGCCTTGGCGTAGATGTTCTGCACGCTATAGAGCAGAGCAAAATCGGCGAGCGTGTTGCTGATCTCGATTGCATCTGGCGCCGCGGCCTGTTCCCGAATCGACACCGCGCGCGTGTAGAGTGCCTCGGACTCGGCATAGCGGTGCGCCCGCATGTAGTCGAAGGCGAGGAAGGACAGCGCCGTGGCGACGTCGGGGTGGCCCGGTTCCAGCGTCTTCTCTCTGATTGCTAGCGCCCGCTCATGCAGCAAGATGGCTTGGTCGAGGCGCTCTTGCGCACGATAGACGCGCCCCAGGTCAATCAGCACGTTCGCCACATCCGGGTGATCGGCGCCCTGCGCCTTTTCATAGATGGTAAGCGCCCGCAGGTAGATCGGCTCTGCTGCGTCATTGCGCTTCTGGCGCTGATAAAGCCCCGCGAGCTCATGGAGAACCCCGGCCACCCAAACGTGATCGCTGCCTCGTGCCTTCTCCAGGCCCGCTATGCTGCGCTGGTAGAACGGCTCGGCCTCGGCGTAGCGGCCTTGTATTTCGTGGATTTCGGCAATCCGCAGCAGCAACACCGCCAAGATGGCATCGTTGTCGCCGAAGCGCCGCTGCCCCACCGCCAACGCCTGCTGGCTCACCGCCATCGCCTCGTCGTACTTGCCGGCTTGGGCCGCGGTCCTAGCCTGTTCGTCGAGCAGATAGACGTCCGGCCGCGCGTCGAGCGTAACGGTGACCGTCCTTTCTCGGTCGGCGCGCACCAGGCGCAGCCTCACCGTTGCGCCGGCGCCCTTGCCTCTCAGCAACTCAGTCAGGGACTGGTCATTCTCAACGTTGACACCATCGATGGTCAGGATCACCTCGCCTGGCTCAAGCCCCGCCGCCGCAGCCGGCGATCCGGTGACCGCGTGCACGACCTTGGCGCCGTGGGGCGCCTTGAAGCCGAGCTTGCCGGCTTCCTGTTCGGTTAGATTTTCCGTCTCGGCGCCGAGCCAGCCTCGCTGCTCCTGCCCTGAGGCCGCGCCGCCAATGAAGAGGGCGGCCAACAACAGCAAGGACCGCGCACACGCACGCAGGCTCTGCATCCTTCGCCTCCCCTGTCACCGCGCGCGAATTCTATTTCGCTAATCGGTCAACAATGTGAAACCAACGCGTGCCGTCACCGAAGCGTGCAAGTGAGCGTTATCGAGGGAGGCGCATCACTTTGAAGTTGCGGCGATCACCAAGAGCTTGGAGGCCCACGACAGCTCGGTGAAGATGTCATCGCGTGATCGGCCATCCATCCCGCCACCCTCGCTCCGAGACGCCGCAGCAGAGTCTCACGGCAAGGACCACCGTCACCGCCGTCAGGGCGTTATCCGGTGACGTCACTCACAGGCTGAGTTTGAGGCGCTGTGGTCGCATCGGTAGTGCTCTTTGATGGGATGGGCGGGTCCTGGTCGGGCTGATGTCCCCGCCCGTGCACGAGTTCCTGTTCGATGGGGCGCTCCAGCGGGTGAACCCATCGGCTTCACCGGAGGTTGGGAGCAGGCGGGCCCCGACGGTGCGGCGCGGCAAACGGAATAGGGTGAATTATCATCCTCCGAGAGGCCATGGGGCGGGCAAAAGTCGAAGAGGCACCTAAAGTACTAGGGCGAACGGGTTGCTAACGCTTGACCCCCCCGGGACGCGAGCGGTAGCCTCTTGGTGTAGATCGTGCGTGGAGGCCGTCCATGGCATCCTTCACCATCGTACCCCTGACGGATCACACCGGTGCCGAGGTCGTCGGCGTTGACTTCACGCGGCCGATCGATAGCGACACGCGCGCCATCCTAAACCGAGCGTTCATCGACCGTCATGTGCTGGTCATGCGCGACCAGCATTTCTCGCCAGAGCAATTCAAGGTCGCCGCCCAAGTCTTCGGCGAGCTGCAGCAGCACGACAAGAAGGAGCACCACGTTCCGGGTCATCCCGACGTGTACTACGTTTCCAACGACGAGATCGTCAATGGAAAGCGCATCATCCCGGGCGAGACTTTTCACACGGATCATTCCAACCACCCGCGCCCTCCGAAGGCCACCATGCTGTTTGCGGTGGCGCTGCCCTCACGTGGCGGCGATACCCAATACGTGAATATGCATGACGCCTACGAAGACCTTGCCGATGCCACCAAGCGCAGGATCGACACGCTGAGAGCCGTGCACGTCTATCAGAGTAAGCATAGTCCGCGCTCACTTGGCCGCATCAGCGAACAGAGCCTACGTGACGTGCCGCCGCCGGGCATCCATCCGCTGGTTCGCACGCATCCCGACAATGGCCGCAAGGCGCTCTATCTCAATCCCGTACGCATGGAATCGATCGCCGGGATGGAGGACAGCGACGCGCTGGCATTGATCGGCGACCTGATGCGTCACGCGACACAAAGAAAATACGAGTATCGCCACCAATGGCGGCACGGCGACTGGGTGTTGTGGGACAATCGTAGCGTTATGCATCAGGCGAATGCCGACTACGACATGAACCAGCGCCGCTACCTGTATCGCCTTATGCTCAAGGGTGAGATCCCCGCTTAGGCAGGAAAGACAACGGGATGGTTGACCGATTCGCAGCTAGCGCCCGTTGCAGTGCGTGCTCGAGTGCGCGCCCGCACATAGTCCGTCCCACAGCCAATCACAATGGCCGCCCGGTAAACGGGGGCCGCGAAGGGAGGTTAGCATGGGAGGCAAACACAGGAGGTCGCTTAGCTCGATTGGGCTGACCAGAAGGGACCTGCTGGTTGGCAGCGCCGCCATGGCGGCGCAAGGGCCTGCGCCCTTTATGACGCCGGCCGCCGCGGCGGCTGCGAATGGCACCATGACGCTCGCCTGGCATACCGCCATGGCGCCGCGTTGGCTCGATCCGCAAGAGCATGACGGTACGGCAACGCCCGATAATTTCCTCACGGCGCTGCACGATGCGCTGATCAAGAACTCCGGCACCACGCTTTACGATCATCCCGCCCTCGCCGAGCGCTACGAGTTTGCTCAGGACGGCAAGAGTGCCACCTTCTGGTTGCGCGAGGGCGTCCAATTCCACAACGGCGAACCGGTCACGGCCGACGATGTCAAGTTCAGCTACGAGAGCTACCGCGGCGCGCTGGCGTCTGCATTCAAGGCCAAGACCGAATCTGTCGACGTCGTCGACAAGCGCACGGTTCGCTTTCGGTTCAAGGAGCCGTTTTTGGATTTCCTGCTGCTCATTGGCTCGGGCAACGTCACCGGTGCCGGTTGGGTCGTACCAGCCAAGTATTACCAACAGGTTGGCCCGGATGGGTTCAAGCGCAAACCGATTGGCGCCGGGCCCTACAAGCTCGCTTACGTCGAGGCGGGTGTGAAGCTGCAGCTTGAAGCGTTTGAGCAGTACTACAAGCCGGTACACATTAAGCAGTTTACCATTGTGTCGGTACCCGAGGCAGCGACGCGGCTCGCCATGCTGGAGCGCGGCGAGGCCGATATTATCTATGGCCTGCCGGGCGAGCTGATCGACCGAGTCAAACAGAACCCGAAGTTGATGCTGGCACCGGTGCTGTCCGGTAGCTTTTGGCTTGAGCTCGTCGGTTTCCAGGACCCGAGCAGTCCATTCCATGACAAGCGCGTGCGCCAAGCCATCAGCCTGGCGATCGATCGCAAGGCCATCAACGAGGCGGAGTCGGGCGGGCTTGGCAAGGTCAGCGGCAATTGGATCAATGACGATGTGCAGTACGGCCTCACCTGGCCCGAGCTGGAATTCAATCTGGAGAAGGCGCGCGCCCTCATGAAGGAGGCCGGCCACGCCAATGGCTTTGCCGTCAATTGGCTGACGCCGCTGGCGCCGTTCTATTCGCGCGGCGAACGCGTGGTGGCACAGCTGCAGGCAATCGGCATCCGCGCCAAATTGCAGGTGATGGAGCGCGGCATCTTCCTGCAGCGCACCCAATCGGGCAAGCAGCAATGGCCTGGCGTGCAGATCATCATGCACGGTGCGCGCATCGGCGGGACCTGGGTCAACTGGTACGAGTCGTTCTTCAAATGCGGGGGGTTCAACTCGGCGGACCGCGTATGCGTGCCCGAGCTCGATGCCAAGCTCGACCGCTACAAGACTTCGACCGATGCCTCGGAGCGCAAGCTGCTGGCGGAGGAGGTGCAGCGCGCGATTCTGGACAACTATTATCTAGTGCCGGTTTTTCGCCATGCGTTCATGAACGCCATCGGGCCGCGCATCGCCGCCCAAAAATGGCAGGACGTGTTCCCGACGATTACCACGGGGTACGCGTATCCGTGGGAAGACATCAAACTCAAGGGGTAGGTACCAGCATCTAGGCCAAGGCCGACCAGCCATGCTTCAATTCATCATTCGCCGAACCTGCTACAGCATCATCACCTTGCTGATCCTGAGCCTCACCATCTTCGCCGTGGTGAGGTTCACGGGTGACCCGGCAACCCTGATGGCCGAGCCTGGCGCGCGGGCGGAGGACTTGGCCCGCGTCCGCGCGCAATGGGGGCTCGATCGCTCCTGGCCGGTACAGTACTACCAGTTCGTGCAGAACATCCTGTCCGGCAACCTCGGCATCTCCTTCAACTACCGCATGCCGGTGAGCGAACTCTATTTCGAGCGCCTGCCCAATTCGCTGCAGCTCGCCCTTGCGGCGACTTTGCTTTCGTTTCTCATCGGCATCCCAGCCGGCCTGCTTTCGGCCGTGCGCGTCGACGGCATTTGGGACCAGACCGGCAAAGTCGTAGCGCTGTTGGGCCTGTCGATTCCGGGGTTTTGGCTCGGGCTACTGTTGATCCTCGTGTTTTCGGTGTACCTGGAATGGCTGCCCACCGGTGGTAAGGGTGACTGGCGCAACCTCCTCATGCCAGCGTTGGCGCTCGGGTGGTATTTCGCCGCCTCACTTTTGCGCCTCACCCGCTCGAGCATGCTCGAGGTGATGCGTAGTGAATACATCAAGCTTGCGCGTCTCAAGGGGTTACCCGGCTACGTCGTCATCGCCAAGCATGGCTTCAAGAACGCGTTGGTACCGGTACTGACCTTGGCGGGAGTCAATCTGGTGGTGATGGTGAACGCCGCGGTCATCATCGAGGTGGTGTTCGCATGGCCGGGCATCGGCCGATTGCTGTTTGAGGGTATCTTTCAGCGGGATTTTCCACTCGTGCAGGGCGTTGTCGTGCTGGCCGGCGTCATGATTGTGTTCGTCAATCTCTTGATCGACATCCTCTACGCTTACATCGATCCCCGCATCCGGCTGATGAGATAGGCAACCATCCCATGTCGACCACCACCGCACCCAACGCCATCGAATTCTCCGCACCGAGCCCGCTGCGGCGCTGGCTGCGCGAGTTGCCGCTGCTTCCGGTGCTGATCCTGCTGCCGTTCGCACTGATGGCAACATTTGCCCCCTTTATTGCACCCTACGATCCGACCGAACCCGTGCCGGGTGCCAAGGTTTTTGCGCCACCCTTTTGGATGGTGGACGGCAACACCGCCACATTACTTGGCACCGATTTTCAGAGCCGCGATTTGCTTAGTCGGCTCATCTATGGAGCTCGCGTGTCGCTGATCGTTGGTTTGATGGGCACCGTGGTGGCCGGCAGCCTTGGCACGGTGCTCGGCATCTTGTCGGGCTATATCGGTGGTTGGGTCGATCAATTGATCATGCGCGTGACGGATGCTTGGTTGGCGCTGCCGGCCCTGGTGTTCGCCATCTTCCTTGCTACGGTCGTCGGCCCGAACATGTGGAACATTGTCATCATCCTAGGGCTTGTCTACTGGACCCGCTACGCCCGGGTCATCCGCGGCGAAGTTTTGAGTCTGCGCGAGCGCGAGTTCGTGCAGTTGGCCGAGATCGCCGGCGCCTCGCGCCTACGTGTGATCGTGCGACACATTCTACCTAATGTGCTCAACACGGCGATGGTGCTGGCTAGCCTCACCATCGGCGTTGTCATCATCGCCGAGGCCTCGCTCAGCTTCCTCGGCGTCGGCGTGCCGCCGCCCGAGCCGGCGTGGGGCCTGATGCTGTCGGAAGCACGATCGACCCTAATGGCGGGCAAGTGGTGGCTGACCGTGTTTCCCGGGGCCTGCATCCTGCTGGTGGTGCTCGCCACCCAGCTATTGGGTGATTGGCTGCGCGTCCGGCTCGATCCGCAACAGCGCAACCTCTAGGCTTGGATGACCCGACATGAGCGCACCGCTGCTGGAAGTCCGTGGTCTGAAGACCTACTACTTCACCTTCGGCGGCCAGCGCGTGGTCAAAGCGGTGGAGGACGTGAGCATAACCTTGCGCGAGGGCGAAACGCTCGGCCTCGTCGGCGAATCGGGGTGTGGCAAAACCAGCACCTGCCTGTCGATCGTCGGCCTGTTGCCGCCGGCGGCACGGGTCGTTGGCGGCGAGATCCGTCTGGCCGGTACCGACCTCGCCAAGAAGAGCGCCCGCGAGATGCGTCGCTTGCGCGGCAGCACCATCGCCATGATCTTGCAGGACCCCATGGCCTCGCTAAATCCGCTATTCAGCATCTACAACCAGGTCGCCGAGCCCGCCTATTACCACCTCGGCATGCGCAGCCGCTCGCTGCGCCGGCGGGTGGAGGAGCTGCTGCGGGCCGTGCGCATCCCCTCGCCAGCCATGCGCATGCGTGGCTATCCCCACCAAATGAGCGGCGGTATGCGCCAGCGCATTGTTGGCGCCATCGCCCTTGCCGGCGGCCCCAAGCTCATTATCGCCGACGAACCCACCACCAACCTCGATGTCACCATCCAGGCGCAGTATCTGGACCTGCTGTCGGATATTCAGCAGGAGACCGGCGTGGCACTGATCTTCGTCACCCACAACCTCGGCATTGTCGCCAAGATGTGCAACCGGATGGCGGTGATGTATGCCGGCAGGATTGTGGAGATGGGTTCCGTGCGCGACCTTTTCGGTACGCCGAGACACCCCTACACCCGCGCGCTGCTCGGCTCGATGGCCAAGCTCGGCAGCAAGGAGCCGCTCTATGCCATCCCCGGCCAGCCGCCTGACCTGGCGCACCCGCCGCCCGGCTGCGCCTTTCATCCGCGCTGCAGCGACGCACTTGCGCGCTGTGCGGCGCAGGAACCTCGTGATGTTCACTGCGGCGTGAATTGGACGGCGCGATGCTGGCTTGCTGCACAGGTGCTTCATGACCGCGCCGATGCTTGATGTCGACGACGTGCGCAAGTACTTCCCCGTCGGCAGCGGTCGATGGGTGGCGCGCAAGACCGCCTGGCTGAAGGCGGTCGAGGGCATCAGCTTCAGCATTGGCGCGGCCGAGACGCTAGGGCTAATCGGCGAGTCGGGCTGCGGCAAGACCACCACGGCCAAGCTGATCCTGCTACAGGAGCGGCCGACGGCAGGCACGATTCGATTCAATGGCGAGGACCTCGCGACCCTAAAGGGACCAGCGCTGCTTGGCTACCGCCGGGCAGTGCAGGTGGTCTTTCAAGATCCGTTCGGCTCCTTGAGCCCGCGCATGCGGGTCGGCAGCATCATTGCGGAGCCGCTAGAGATCCACAGCAACCTGTCCCGCGCTGCCATTCGAGAGCGCGTGGCGCAGGTCCTCGAGCTGGTGGGTCTGCGCCCGGACGTAGCGGGCCTGTTCCCACACGAATTTAGTGGCGGCCAGCGGCAAAGGATCGCCATCGCCAGGGCGCTGGTGAGCGATACGCGCCTGATCGTGCTCGACGAGCCGGTATCCGCGCTTGACGTGTCGATCCGGGCACAAATTATCACACAACTCGAGCAGCTGCAGCAGAGGTTGGGCGTCAGCTACCTCTTCATTGGGCACGACCTGGCCACGGTTGCCCACATTAGCCACCGCATCGCAGTCATGTATCTCGGCCAGATCGTCGAAACCGCTGGCAGCACCGAGCTGTGCGCCAATCCAAAACATCCCTACACCCAAGCGCTACTGATCGCTGCGCTCCCGGCGCACCCCGATGACAAGCGCGAGCGGCTAGCCTTAACGGGCGAGATTCCGAGCGCGCTTTCTCCCCCCTCCGGATGCCGGTTCCATCCACGCTGCCCACGGGCAATGCCGCGCTGCGCCGAGGAGGTACCGACGACCCGCCAGGTCGCTCCTGGTCACTCAGTTTCCTGTCACTTGTATTAGGCCCTGTTGTTTGACCACACCGTCGGAGGATCCCCCATGGCCAGTTCCCCGCAACTGCGTGCGCTCGGCGAGGTGCTCGGCACCGAAGCATTGGGCATTGATCTCGCCAAGCCACTTGAAGCGGGAACCGTCACTTGGATCAAGCGCGCTTTCGCCGAACATCCGGTGCTCGTGTTCCGCGACCAGGATCTAAGTGCCCCTGCACTTGCCACGTTCGGCCGGCAGTTCGGCGCGCCGCGTCGGCACGCGTTGGTCAAGTATCGTCACGCCGAATGTCCGGAAGTGTCGTGGCTCACCAATGTCGAGGACGACGGCAAAGTGGATTGGTATGGCGTCAAGCGCGCAACCGACTGGCATACCGATTCGACATATGAGGATGATCCGCCGATCCTTGCCATCCTGCACGCGAAGGAGATCCCATCCTCAAAGGGCGGTACCATGTTCGCCGATATGCGTGCCGCGTACGACGCTCTGCCGACAACCATGAAAGACCGCCTCTCAACTCTTGTTGGGCTGCACAGCCGAAGCACCGGACCTGCCGGCGAAAAACTGTATGGTGTCGACAAGGGAAAGACCGAGAAGGTGTATCAGGAAATGCAGCGGCCGGCGGTGATTGTGCACCCGCAGAGCGGGCGCCCGATCCTGTTCGTCAATCCAATGCATACGCATGGTTTTCTCGGCATGACGCGCGAGGAAGCCTGGCCATTGATCGAGGAACTTGCCAAACACGCTACGCAGGATCGCTTCGTTTTCTACCATGACTGGCGTGTCGGCGACGTGCTGATGTGGGATGAGCTGGCGACAATGCACCGTGGCGCCGGTGATTACCGCCCCGACGAGCGCCGCGTCATGCTTCGCACCATCGTGTATGCCATATGACGTAATT
>Ga0126384_10002840_pt1 | contig 10495 bp, 4 predicted proteins | sample PanSoiMetPlot_36_FD_92543 | JGI IMG/M metagenome (GOLD analysis project Ga0126384, IMG submission 92543) | Tropical forest soil microbial communities from Panama - MetaG Plot_36 | ecosystem: Environmental > Terrestrial > Soil > Tropical forest > Bulk soil | place: Panama | collected 2016-02-17 | reverse complement strand
CGGCATCGGATCATTGAAGAGACCAAGCTCAAACTTAACTCGCAGGATCCGCCTCACAGCCTGATCGATCCGCGCTTGCGGCACTGCGCCTTCCTTGACCAGCTCGATCAGAAAATCCGGAAAGCTGTAATCACTCGGAACCATGCTCATGTCGATTCCGGCCATCACCGCAATTCTCGTCGCATCTTTTTCAGTGGCTGCGACGTGCCAGTCTCGCACGAGCCTCTTGATGTCCGCCCAATCGGAAACGACAAAGCCGTTGAATCCGAGCTCGTCGCGCAATATGTCCGTCAGGATGTGATGATTGGCATGCGCGGGAACACCATTGATGTCGCCGGAGTTAACCATGACCGTATGCGCGCCGGCTTGGACAGCGCTGGCAAAACTTGGCAGGAAATACTCACGCAAGTAATTTTCGGGAATCCAGGCCGACGTGCGGTCCCGGCCATTGAGCGGAAAACTGTAGCCCAGGTAGTGCTTCAGCGAAACAGCGACGTGATCCGGCGATGCAACATCATCGCCTTCCATACCACGCACGAAAGCCACCCCCATCAATTTTGCAAGATAAGGATCTTCTCCGAAAGTTTCCCAAAACCGCGACCACAGTGGCTGGCGTCCGATATCCAGAACCGGGGAAAAGCTCCAGGGAATTCCCACAGCGCGTGTTTCCATGGCGCTAATTTCCGCGGCGCGCTTCATCAGCTCCGGATCCCATGTGGCGGCCATGCCAATCTCTTGCGGAAACAGCGTGGCCCCCTGAACATAGTTTGCGCCGTGAATTGAATCGATGCCGTAGATAATGGGAATGCCGAGGCGGGTCTTCCTGGCGGCGTTCTGTATTTGCGTAACTATGTTCTGCCATTTGTCGGGAGTGAGGGCTTGATCATAGACATTAAGGATCGAGCCCACGCCGTATCTTCTGACCGCTTTTTGCAACTTCTCGGGATCGATCTCGATGCTCTGGTTGTGTCCCTTGACGATCATCGCCAGAGTCAACTGAGTCATCTGACCCACCTTTTCTTCCAAGGTCATTTTCCCGAGCAGTGCCTCGATCTGTTGCGAGTAATCACGTCTCGGACCGCCGGAACGGATGGCACTTTGAAGAAATTCATCACTGTCCTTCAGATCCTCGGGGACGATGACGGACTTATCCGGACTTCCGGATTGAAACGCCGGTTGAGTTGCCTTTGCCTTCCATGGCGAAAGAACAAGGCACATCGAAATGGCAAACACTATCGCGATGGCCGCTGGTTTTCTCATCTGCCGGTTCACCGCCCCGCGTTCTCAGGGAGTTAGGACTCCGTTGGGCGAGGTCCGGGCCAGCTCGTGATAGTACTTCTGTATCACGTAGAACGCCTTTTTTCTCTCGCCATGATCTGAGACTAATCCCTTTCTATTATGGAAGTCCTGAATGCCGGGCAAGGGTCTGCGCGGCGATCGGAAGTCCATTAAGATCCAGGGACAAGTACCCCGCAGGAAAGGGATTCGCTTCAACATCCGCACCTGATGCTGGTACACATTCTCCTGGTATTCCTCGGTCCATCTGGTTAAAGCATCGCCATGATTTCCGTAGGGCGCTTCAGCGCCAAACTCGCTCATAATAAGCGGCTTCTGATATTTCATTTTCCATTCCACCCGATCGATTTTTTCCGGCAAGCCGTCGTACCAACCCACATACTCGTTACAGCCGAAGACATCGACATATTCGCCCAACGGGTCATCGATCATCTGCGTCGTTGTGCCCTCGAGATAGTGGCGTTCCATGGCCGCGGAGATCAGTCGGGTAGAGTCCAAACTTCTCGCGTGCTCGATCAGTTTTCTGAGGAATAACAGCCGCGCATCACCGACGGGCGTTTCATTCGCCATGGACCAGATGATGATCGCTGCCCTGTTCTTGTCGCGCGCGATCATCTCGGATAATTGGTTCTGAGCGTTCCTTAAGGTCTCGGCGTTTTCCCAAAGGATGGTCCAGTAAACTGGAATCTCAGACCAGACCATGATGCCCATCCGGTCAGCTTCCTTAATCATCGCTTCATTGTGAGGATAATGAGCCAGGCGCACGAAATTCGCCCCTAACTCTTTCGCCCAGCCAAGTAGCGTCAAAGCATCCTCGCGGCTGTAGGCGCGGCCCCCACGAAAGGGCGCTTCTTCATGGATGCAGACGCCGCGCAAAAAGATAGGTCGCCCGTTGAGCAGAATGTCAGTGCCTCTGGTTTCAATACTCCGAAAGCCAATCTCGTCTTGCACGCGATCAGTTTTGGCTTCAATGACCACATCATAGAGTTTGGGATTGTCGGGTGACCATAGAGTCAGAGTCGCGTCGAAATTGATCTGAGCGTAGCCACTCCCATTAGTAGTAAAGGATTTGCCGACCCGTGCCTCGGGAATTTCGATTCTGATTGTTTGACTGAGCTTATCGCCATTAAGTTTCACCCAGCCCGAGACGCGATTTTGCGAGCCCTTCTCGAGCTGAATAAAGTAATCCTGCACGAAGGTGCCGGGCGTTTCGACCAACATCACCTGTCGAGTGATTCCCCCATAATTCCACCAGTCCGTGATTAAGGTCGGCACCGCGTCACGGCGGCGTTTGTTGTCGACTTTGACGATCAGTGAGTTGCTGGTCTCTCGAACTAAATTTGTGATTTCGAAATTAAACGGCGTGAATCCGCCTTCGTGGCGACCAAGCTTCTGCCCGTTCAGATAGACATCGGCGAGGTAGTTAGCCGCTCCAAAGTAAACGAAGAGGCGAGTACCTGCTTTTCGTGGATAATCAAAAGTCTTCTTGTACCAGATCGTGCCTTCATAAAACAGCAGCTTTTCTTCCTGCGTGTTCCAATCTCCCGGCACTTTCAGTGACGATGAGGTATCGAAATCATATTCAACCAGGTCGCTTTTTGTTTTAGGCTTGGCGTCCTTGAAATAGCCATTTGCGCTCGGCTGATAGCGATAATCGTAGTAGCCGGATTCGTAAGGATCGATGATCGTGCGCCATTGGCCATCAAGACTGATCGTCTTCCTATTATCAATGTTGGTGATCAAATCGATTTGTTGCGCCTGTGTGAGTTGAATGACTGCAAAGAAGAGGATTAAAAGCAGAGTTGATTTCATCTTACCTTGGCTGAGCTTCCAGGCAAGATTCGTAACCCGCACCTTTTTTCTTAGTAATTCATTGTGCACGTTCGCGCGTTTGAATAGAGAAATAATTTTAGTGAAAGTTCCGATCGCCCATGCTCCTCCTGTGTACTGGAGCAAAGGAGCATGGGCGAGTTGGGCACGGCGCAATCGTGCTCAAAAGTCGAGCTTCAGCCCAAACTGAATGTTACGCGCCGGTCCGGTGTTCGAGATCGTGCCGAAGGCTGAGTTCGACCTGCTTACCTGCGGATTTTTGAAATTGGCTCGATTGAAGGCGTTGAACATGTCCGCCTGGAAGCGTAGCCTGAACCGTTCAGTAATTCGGAACTGTTTGCGCATGGAGAAATCCCAAAGCACCAAATTCGGTCCCAGGACGTTTCCTACACCACTCGTTCCTCGCCGCGTGTCAGGCGCCGGGGCAAAGGCCGCGGGATTGATCCAGCCGTCGGGACCTGGGTTTGGCAAAAGCACCGGCCCGCCCAGGTAGTCAGCCCTGCGCCCGCCGATCGACGTGTTGCCGGTGATCGTTAGGTATTGGCCACTCTGATAGCGCGTGATGCCGCTGATTTCCCAACCTGCCAGCAGCGCGCCCTCGATGCCCTTTTTGTCGCGCAGGAAAGGGATCCGGTAGTCGTAGGTCGCAACAAAAATATGCCGGCGGTCAAAAGTGGCAGGCCCATAATTGTAGTGACGGTTAAAGGGATCCTCTCCCACATCTAAAGCATCACCATTGCCACTCGTGTCGGTCAGCACTTTGGACCAGGTGTAACTGGCCGTGAGCTCCAGATCGCCTGTCCTCTTGGCGGCATACAACTGCATCCCATTGTAATTTGAATTTGCGTCCGACAAGCGATAGAGGATTTGAGTAAACCCTTTGTAAGGTCGTAAGGCATTGACTGAGACGCGCTGAGCAGCCGGCAGAGCGGCGTTAGCTGCCAAGGCGGTGAAGGGAGCAGCGTTCAGATCCGGCTGGCGGATGAGATGCCGGCCTTCGTTACCGACGTAGGTCGCTTCGACGAAAAACCCATGAGGCAACTCTCGTTGTACCCCCAGACTAAAGTTCATCGAATATGCGATGTCCAGGTTCGGATCGATGGAGTTAATCGTACCAAAAGGAGCGAGTGCGGAAGCCTTCCCGCCCGAAGGATTCGCGAGGTTGCCATTCTCAAATTGTGGCTGGTTGATAAACGGCGGGACGTTGACCTGTGAAAAGATCAGGTTGCCTTCGACCTTGTCATAAAACATCCCGAAGCCGCCGCGAATGGAAGTCTTCGAGTCATGGAAGGGCGAATAAGCGAAGCCGAAACGCGGCGCCAGCTTGTTCGCAGGCTGATAAAAGCCGCGCGGGGCTCCGGTAGGCACCAATTGCAACAGCGGACTGTTAGCCGCGCTCACTCTCGCGGCCTCTTCCGGAGGGATACCGTTTCCCGCGCGCACCAGGCCATTGAAACGATTGCCGCCTTTAGTCGGATCAATGTTGCCATTGGGCAAAATGGTCACTGCCTGGCTCGGATTGTAAGTGCTGGGATCGAAGTTCGCCATGTTATTTGCCTGCGTATAGGTCGGCCCAAAGTGGTAATAGCGAGCGCCGAATTCCAGACTGAGATTGGATTTAATCTTCCAACTGTCGGTTCCATAGGCCTCAAACTGATTGAAGCGGAAGAAACCGATTGGGTCGTTGTCGGCTTCGCTGTAGGTGCGAAAGTTTCCCAACAGCGCGTCGGCGAACGCATTGCCAGTAGTTACAGTGTTTCCACTCGGGTTGAAAGCAAGCGAGCCGGTATAAATCGACCGGCCGTTCTGATCCTTTCGATTTCGGATATTAAGGAACCCCGTCTTAATTGTGTGCTTGCCCCGAATGATCGTCAGGTTGTCGCTCGCAGCGATATCCGTAGTAGGCGAGAGCAAGGAAGCAGACGGTCCATTGAAGGACGGTGTATTATTGGGGCCTGCAAAGCCGGCGATGGTGGTATCCGGAATGCCGTTCCGAAAGCGACCGCCGGATGAGAAGAGTTGCGGGTAAGTGAAACCATAGGTCGCTCGTTTCCAAAATTCGCCGACCGGGGGAATTCGTTGACCGTTCCAGGATGCGTTAATCTTGGCCTCGTTGATCAAGCTCGGTCTGATAAGCCAGGTGTAGGAGAGTTGAATGCTGGTACCTGGACGAAGACGATTGGTCGGAATGGTTGGCAGGGGCGAGTTGATGAACGTGCCGAATGGATCGATAAGATCGTAATGGTCGTGAAAATAGCGGCCATAGATGCTGTGCTTTTCATTGAAGTGATAATCCAGCCGCACATTATCCTCGCGCCAGTTGAACGGATTCGGTTGCTGGAACGTCGCGTTGTTAGCAGTTGGCGTGTCTGAGTATGCTGCCGCCAGCTTCTCCATGACGTTATAGACTGCCGCAATCGCGGCGCCGTCCGCTGTGATGCCCGCCGGGGCGCCGTTCAATCTCAGGTTGGCAAGGTTTCGCCCGGGGATCGGCTGGCCGGCGGGCACCACCGCGCCGGTTGCCGGATTAATTGCCGTGTAACCCGTAGGAACGTTCAGGGTGCCGCTCCGACCGCTGAAGTCGCCGGCTCTCTCGGCGCGCGTCGGCATCGTTACGCGCCCTGCCGCCGAAAGCTGGCGGATATACTTGTACTCCTGGCCCCCGAAAAAGAAGAACTTGTCTTTCTTAATGGGTCCATTGAAGTTCCAGCCAAAGTTGTTGAACCGCAGAGTTGCCCTCACGGGCGCGAAGAAACGGCGCGCGTCAAGCTTGTCATTCCTGAAGAATTCAAAAACGCTGCCGTGATAACTATTGCTGCCGCTTCGCGTCACCACATTGACGGCTGCCCCGGCATTGCGCCCGTATTCCGCAGAGAAGTTGGACGTCTGAATTTTAACTTCCTGAACAAAGTCGATCCCCACGTTGTTGATTTGGCTGTTGTTGCTGCCTGAATCCATGTTGAAACCGCCATCGACCGTCAGACTGTTATAGTTTGCGCGATTTCCGTTAACGGCCGCCTGGCTGATACTCAAGCTGGTAGTCAAGGCCAACTGATCTTCATCGAGGATTACGGCGCCCGGAATTAGCGTCACGAGCTGCATGTAGTTGCGTCCGTTCAAAGCGAGATTCTGAACTTGCCGCCGATCAACCAGGCGGGCAACTTCACCGGAGGTCGTGTTTACCGTTTCGCCGAGCTCGGTGGTAACTTGCACGGTCTCTGTCACCTGACCGACTTCAAGCGCCATGTCCACTGTGAGGCGTTCGTCCGCGTTGAGCACCACGTCCATGCGCTCAGCTTTCTTAAAGCCATCACGCACGACAAATATTTTGTAGGTGCCGACTGGCAGATTGGTGACCGTATAGAAGCCGTCCTCATCTGTCGTGACGCTCCGTTCAAGATTTGTGGCGACGTTGGTGATTGTTACTTCGGCATTGCGGACTGATCCGCCGTTGGCATCTCTCACGGTGCCCGAGATGCGGCCGAAGATAGTTTGCCCCTGTATCCTTAGGCTGCCACAGATCGCCAGTAAGAGAACGGCCACCAGTGTCGCCGTGGTCGAGACTCGTGATCCTGGTCTCTTTATGCTCAGCATGTCAGTAACCTCCACTGTCAGAAGTCCAAAGCCATAAGTGACGGGCACGTCGTGGCCCCGTGATCACTCGCGAGATCAATTTCGCCTTGTTCTTTCCAGGAAAGAAGCCCCAGAAGGGCTTGCCAAAAAATGTTTAGGCAACGCGTGGCGCCGCGAATGTCGGTGCCGCGATGAGCGCAGCGGCTCCTCGCAATCGTGGGTACTGCTGGCTTGCCGTCACGTGCAACGGCGTTTCCGCCGCAGTTTCAATCAACGCCCGCTCAACCATTGCCTTTCGTACAGTTTTCGCGATCAGATTCCACGCCATGGTGATTTCGCCGGACAGGTAAATGCAATCAGGGTTGATGACATTCACGATCGTCGCGAGCCCCAGCCCCAGGTAATATGCGCTATCTTGAAGCGCAGCCAACGCTTTTGCATCACCACTCCGCGCGAGATCGATTAACTCCAGAATCGTAAAAGAGCTGTGGTCAGAATTGACCATGGCTTTTGGATTAAGTTTGGACAAATTCCAGCCAAAATAACGGGATAGGGTAGCAAGATTCGAAGTGTAAGCTTCCCAGCAGCCTCTGGCGCCACACATGCAACGCGGGCCCTCGAGGTTGAGCGGCATATGACCGAACTCTCCGGCGAGATGATTGTGTCCGCGGACTAATTCGCCATTAACCACGATTCCCGCGCCGACACCGTCAGAGACGCTGACGTAGGCGAAACTATGCGAGCCCGCCTCTCCTCTTTCAAGCCATAGCTGAGCCAACGCACAGGCGCGCGCCGAATTCTCAACGTGGACCGCCAGACCCGTAGCCGCGCTGAGCTTGTCGCGAATATCGACACCACGCCAACCAAGCGCGGGTGCATTCAGAATTCGCCCGGTGCGCTGATCAACCATGCCGGGAACCACCACGCCGATACCTTCACAACGGGCCCGAAAACCGTTATTTTTTATCATTCGGCGGACTCTGGCGGCCAAATCCTTAACGAATGCGGGAATCGAAAAAATCGTGTCGTAAGTCTCAAGTGCCAGCTGTTGCCCGGAAAAGTCACACAGCATCAGATAGGTCCGACTGAATCGAATATCAACCGCAATTGCCAGCCGGTTCTGAGTCCGAATATGCAGGAAGGTTGGTTTGCGGCCGCGCCTGGTCTCGCCGGTGGCGCCTTCGTAAATCATCTTCTGCTTGATCAATTCCTGCACCAGCACACTAACTACGCCGCGGGTGACATTCATGCGCCGGGCCAAATCTGCACGTGAGATCGGCTGATGCTCGCGAATGAGATTCAGCGCAATGCGCCGGTTGATATCACGAGAAGTAGTGCGGGTTGCTACGCGAAAATCTCTGGTATTGATTTTACGCATATGCCGTTGCCCTGAACAGGCATTTGTTCGGAGTTGGGACAATATACCTCGCCCGGAACCTTTGTCAACCCTTTTTTCGAACAAGTTTTCGCTTGAACGGTGAGGTGAACCGGAATACTCTGCCAAAGAATAGCTGGTGGACGCGGGATCTAGGCGGAAGCAGCATGGTTGGCGCCGCAGGATTCGCGGACCACCAGCTCGGGTTCGACGATCACATGTTGCTCCCTGGTTCCGCGTTTACCTTCAACCAGATCGATCAAAAGACGGCCCGCTGCCTGTCCCATCTCGGACGTGGACCAGGCAACTGTGGTGAGCGGCACTCTCAACATGTCTCCATAATGGATGTTACCGCCACCTACAATGGCGATATCCTGCGGAATTCCAAGACCTGCTTCAGTAATGGCACTCATGGCGCCGATAGCCGCCGGGTCGTTCGCAGCAAAAATCGCCGATGGCGTGTTGCCCTCTTTGAGCCACGCACTCATCGAACGATAGCCGTCGGCCTCAGTGAAGCCACACTCCCGGACCAACGACGCGTCGACCGAGATGCCGGCTTTCGCCAGCGCCTTTTTATAACCTTCATATCGCAGCTGCGCCGTCGAGGCTACGGTTCCTTTGAGATGGCCGACTCTGCGATGACCCAAACTGATCAGATGCCCGGTGGCAATTAAACCGACCTTCACATCGTCCGTGGTTACGGCAGGGCACTTCAGGCCTTCGAGCTGCCGGTCGATTAAAACGATCCTCGCGCGATCGCGAATCATTCGTTTATAGAATTTCGTTTCCGCGGGCGATGCTGAGGAGGCCAGAATCAGGCCGTCAGTTCGCGGTAAAAGGGCTTCGATTTCGTCCTGCTCACTAATGGCATTCTCGTCGGTGCTGCAAATCAGGTTTTGATAACCCAGCGGTTTGGCCATCGTCTCGATGCCACGGCAAATCTCGGCAAAGTACGAGTGCATCAGATCCGGGACCACGACGCCGAGGAGATAAGAGCGATTGGTCGTGAGGGCGCGCGCAAACTGGTTCGGCCGGTAATTCATGCGCTGCGCCGCGTCCAGGATGCGGGCCCGCGTTTCCGGACTGATTTCCGGGTGATTGTTAATGGCCCGCGAGACGGTCATCTTCGAGACGCCCAGCGCTCGCGCGATATCTGCTAAGGTTGTTGCCATTAGTCCAGGTAAACGTAAATCTTTGGTTCCTAACCATACGTCGTATACGTCATATAGGTCCCATATAACCTATTGTTTCACTGAACGTCCACGTTCACGATTTGACTAGTTCCCTTCTCTCGAAATCGTTGAGTTTTTGCCCACTCATGCGCGAATTTCTCCACGCGGCCCCATTCGGGAACTCGTAATCGTCGAGCGACTGAGGCTTCATCTCAATGCTATATCCTGGATGGAGCGGCGCCATATAACGGCCAGCTCTGATTGTCACAGGAAAGACGAAATGTTCGTGCAGATGATCGACGTATTCCGTGATTCGATTTTCGAGCGAAGCGGTGACGGCGATGTAATCAAATATGGAAAGATGCTGAACATATTCGCAGAGACCGACGCCGCCCGCGTGCGGACAAACGGGCACGCCGAATTTCGCGGCCAACAGAATTACGGCCAGTACCTCGTTCACACCCGCCAGGCGGCAACTGTCGATCTGGCAAAAACTAATCGCTTCCGCCTGGAAAAGTTGTTTGAAGATCACGCGATTCTGGCAAGCTTCGCCGGTAGCTACGCCGATGGGCGCAATGGCTTTCGCGATCCTGGCGTGACCCAACACGTCATCGGGTGACGTGGGCTCTTCAATCCACCACGGATTAAACTCGGCCAGCGCTTTCATCCACTCAATCGCCTGATCGACATCCCAAATCTGGTTCGCATCCATCATTAACCTGCGATCGGGACCAATTTCTTCGCGGATAAGGCGCGCGCGACGAATGTCGTCGTCGAGATCCCGGCCCACCTTCATTTTGAAATGCGTCCAGCCCTCAGCGAGTCCTTGCTTAACCAGCCGCCGCACTTTGTCGTCTGAGTAACCAAGCCAGCCGGCCGACGTCGTGTATGCCGGATATCCCTGGGCGCGCATCTCCGCTTCCCTGGCAGCTTTAGTCGCTTCGTTCCGCCGCAAGATTGCGATGGCTTCTTCGGAAGTCAAAGCGTCAGTAATATGACGAAACGGAACACAAGCCACGATCTGTTCCGGCGACATATCGACCAGCAGCTTCCATACCGGTTTCCCCTCGTTACGCGCGTAGAGATCCCAAACTGCATTAACCAGCGCGCCTGCTGCCAGATGAATCACCCCTTTCTCAGGGCCTAGCCAACGCACCTGGCTATCAGATGTAAGGGCCAACCAGAACTCTCCGAGTTCGCCGGTCAGCGACTTCAAAGTCCTACCCAGGAGATGATGTTTCAAAGCATG
>Ga0126384_10002839_pt1 | contig 10497 bp, 10 predicted proteins | sample PanSoiMetPlot_36_FD_92543 | JGI IMG/M metagenome (GOLD analysis project Ga0126384, IMG submission 92543) | Tropical forest soil microbial communities from Panama - MetaG Plot_36 | ecosystem: Environmental > Terrestrial > Soil > Tropical forest > Bulk soil | place: Panama | collected 2016-02-17 | reverse complement strand
CGAAGGTCGAACCGGAGCTGGTGGGGTACATCACGCTGAGTCGGATCATGCGGCGGAGTATACGCGAGGCTACTGGCGGGAGCGGACAGCGTAGTGGGCTAGCTGGTTGGCTTCGCCATTGTGTTCGCGCTCGATGTGGAAGATGGAGAACTCGAGCGAGCGGGCCAGCTTGCGGCAGGTCCAGTGGAGAGAATAGAGGCGTGGGCTGCGACAGGCGTACTCGCCGGTCATTTGTCGGACTACTACTTGCGAGTCGGAAAAGACGCGCAGCACCTTAGCCTTCAGCTTGAGGGCATGCTGCAAGGCCTCCATCAGTGCGACGTACTCAGCGACATTATTGTCCTGATGGCCGATCCACTTGGAAATGCGGATCTTCTCTCCCTGAGGGTCCTGGAGCACGACACCGATGCCCGATGGTCCGGGACTGCCATGCGATCCGCCGTCGACGTGGGCTACAAATACTGACATCTGCTCTGGTTCTACTCACAACATGCTTCAACTCTGCTCGCGGGTCAAGTAAATCCTTGAACGAGCAGCAACTCTGTCATTTCTTAATTTTGTGGAAAGAATGTGAAAAAGGCGTACCTAATAAAAATGACATTCGTAAGTTGGCGCGCTTCAGTCGCTTGCGCATCCACTTTTCCAGAACTTTTTCCGTCGCAGTGCACCAATCATTAGCGTTGACACTTTGGTCGCTGATCTTTAGATTGGCTTTCGTCGACGGCCGAAAGGTTCAGTGCCTATCAAGTTGCTGAACCGAAGTAGGCTGGGTGATCAACTCAGCGAAGCGATTCGCTGGGTGACCAAACCCGAAAAAACCGGCGGACACTGCGAGGTGAAGCCGGGGTTTGGAACTGCGAAAGCAGTGATCGCATCAGGGGCTGTGACGGTACATGTATCCACGTTGTTGACTCCCTCGCAGGAGCCGGTAGCTGGAGCATAACCAATGTCGCAGCCCTTTTAATTTTCCCGCCTATTCTTGATTCCTACGAAATCTTTAAGTTTGTCATCCTGAGCTGATTTTGGCGAAGGATCGCCCGAGATATTTCAGACTTGATTGCAGCGGGTGAGGCGTTTTGACCAGAGTGCCGGTTTTGTTTGCAAGATGCTGCAGAATTGAATCATCTATGAGCCAAGAGGAAGTCGCCGCTCGAGCTTCCTCACCATTGAAACTCGAATTCGCGAGTTCCTCCAGGTCTGATAGCTACATTTGTGGCGTAGGGAAAGTGCGGCGTCCGCTTGTCATCTGGTGAAGCGGACGGAGAGGTTGGTTTCATAATGGGAGGGTCGGTACGCTGGTTATACGGAGCGAGTTCGTCAAGCGGCATGGTTAGCGAACGATCAAGGACGATCTCAAACTGTGTGCCTGCAGGCAAGTGAATGTCCTCGCCACGCTTAAAAAGAACTCTACCGAGGCCGAAGCCTGCGCCGATTAATGCTCCGGTTCCAGCGCCAAATGCTCCGCGGGTGAGGGAGCCAATCGTTGCTCCTGCGGCAGTCGAGCCGACAATCACGGCCGCATCCTTGTCGATTTGATCCACAGGCTGGATCGTGCCTTCATGTCTGACTTTCTCGTATAGTCTGGACCCGGGCAGGCTCTGCAAGCTCCCGGCAATCATCGCAGTGTAGTTGTCAGGAAAAATCAGCGTCGTAAAGTGAAATTGGAGTTGACCACGTCCTTTCACCCGTCCGGGACGAGCCCGCAGCTCTACCACTCCCTGCACGAGCGTCTTAGCCGGAATCACAATCCGATTCTGCTGAATAACGTTAGTAGTCGTTTCCAGATAAAGCCCGGAGCCACTCTGGGCGGAAACTGTATTCAGGGGGCTCTTCAACGTCATAAGCACCGTTGTGCCGGCGGGAACTGTGATGAATGTATCCGATGCGTGCTCATCCGCCGACTGCTGGGCTGGCTCTGTCCCGGTGATCGCAGGCTTCAGTGCAAACTGGGCTGCCGCAGTTCCCTGCAGGTAAATAATCGCGGCTACGAGCAAGAACAATGGTCGAACGGTCATGGTTATCCTCTGAGCACTCCTTCGCTCCATTTTGGGAGGATAAGATCCGCGATGGGTTGAGCGATGACCGCTTGTGACACTTTCTGGAATGTCACAGCCGCTTAGGTGAGTGGCTGTTTAACGAAATCCTCATAGCGCCGCAGCTCGGCGAGCGAGGCCGGCGCGAGGAGAGGAAAGGCGAGCGCTCGACATGTTTTCGGCACGCGAGTGGCAGTGAGAGAGTCGCAGATTACGGCTGCAGTTTCCGTGAGTCCCTTTTCCCATCCTGCTTTACGCGAATCTCGCAAGAGCAGTCCATCGGAGTCGAAGCCAGCGGCGACCAGCATGGTGCGTGCCCGTTTCAGGAAATCCGGCCAGCTGGAAACGATGGCTACCAGCATTTGCTTTCGCGCGGGCATCCATGGAACCAGCGAATCAGTCACAGAACGCAGCCGCAGTCCGATGCACTCGACACCGTCCGGCAATTTTGCGCGAACTGCGGCAACTTTGCTCGGCATCGCCATGGGAATCGCACCTTCGAGCTGTTCCCGAGAAGTGCACGCGCTCATGTCTGATGAAATTACCGGGAATGTAATTGCCTGGCGAATTTCAGCCAGCACTATGTTGGCCAGTTCCGCATCAGGCTCGACCAGGAGAAAGTGATCTGGCGGCTGAAGGTCAAGCCAGTGCCGCAGACGCTTGCGCACAGCAGAAAGTGGAATGCCGGATTGTCGCGCTGAACTAAAGATGCCGGCGATCAACCGGTCGAGTCCCAATTCGGCCGAGAGTTCGCGTTGCTCGGAGTGATTGCAAATGTAAACGCCGCTTCCGCGCCGTAACTCGAGCCAGGCCGCATTTTCCAGATCCTTGTAGGCGGCGCTGACCGTGTTCGGATGGATACGAAACCGGCGTGCCAGCTCACGCGTGCTCGGGAGGCGTGCTCCCGGCTTCAGGTCCTCACTAAGTATGGCGAGTACGATCTGAGTAACCAGCTGTTCGCGGATGGGCACTTCGCTGGTATGAGAGATCCAAAAGCGCATGCGCAGAGTATCCTCGCATGTCACTGGAAATTAGCCAAAGATGGGCGTGGGGATCCACCATTTGCTCAACAATTGTGGAACCGCTGCAGGGATTCAGGCGTATTTCTCTGCGGCATGGTTCGCCTTAGCGAGGTGATGAAAATGAAGTTGCACTCAAAGAACAAATTCGCGTGGAAATGGAAGCTCCCAGCATTCGCGGGTGCCATTTTTGCCGTTCTCGTTGCGCCCTGGGCGACCGCTGAGAGCGCGGAAGATTTTCATCAGCAGGTTTCTCTGGCTTCTGGTGGGTCGCTCACGGTTGAGAATGGCCGAGGAGATGTTTCGATCGAGGGTTGGGACAAAGCGGAGATGCAGGTCGACGCGCACAAAATCTTCGAAGGCGATGGTGCGGATCGCGATCGCTGGATGAACGAAACGAAGATCCACGTGGAGGGTGACGAGCATCATCGGTCGGTGAGGGTCGAGTATCCGAGCGATCTATTCCACGGCTGGGGTGGATGGAATTGGGGACGCCGGGCGGTCAATCTGACGATCCATGTGCCACGGCAGATGAATGCCGAGCTTAAGACTGATCGGGGGCACGTAACCGTTCAGCGAATCGCGGGGAAACTCGACATCGGCAGTGACCGCTGCGACGTTGATATCAACCGACTGGACGGCGAGTTGCGAGTCCGTGCGGATCGCGGCGATGTGAAGGTGCGAGAATCCTCAATTCGCTCTGGCATCCGCCTGAGCCTTGATCGCGGCTCGGCTGACATCGAGTTGCAGCGTTTTGCTGGTGATAGCGAGCTGCAAGTCTCCCGAGGCGACATCTCCCTCACGCTGCCGAAAAACGCAGCCTTTCTGCTCGATGCGGAACGCTCACGCCGCAGCAGCTTCCACACGGACTTCGCCGTGCTCCAGCGCGGAAGTTTCGGCGGTGACAATATTCGTGGAGACGTTAATGGCGGCGGTCCTACGCTCCGTCTCAGAGCCGAACGCGGTGGCGTGTCGTTACATTCAGGCGGTAGTCAGGCGCAGTAGCCGCACTCCGAGCTTCGGAATTTAGAAAAAAGAGGCCACGGACAAGCCGTGGCCTCGAGCAGCAGGGTTAGGAGTTCTGGGTTACGGTTGTCCAATCCTGTGCGCGACCAGGTTGTACTTGCCACCAGTGAAGAACAGTAAGCCGCGTACCTGAACTGTCGCGGCGTTTGCTGGTGTTGTTCTCACCTCCGTGGATGGTTGCACGAAGACAGTTACTGTGGTCTGTCCACTCAGCATCGCGAATACCGAATCTGCAGCTACGGTGAGCGTGAACGTTGAGGCAGTACCGTTTTGGGTCAGAGCAGAAACGGTGCCGGTAAGAGCTTGCTGCTTCAGGCGGACTCTGTCGGCCGTAATCGCCATGCCGCCGCTATGCTCGTCCTGAGTTTCGAATTCGTGGCTTCCCATTTCGGCTTCTACGTTTTGTCCCTTGGCCAGGGAGTTGGCGTCGAAGGCAGGCGTGAAGTTGAGGTTGGTTAGATCAACTTCGTCGGCGTCAATGTTGAATTTCGTGTTGCTGTTGACATTTACCGTGAGTGTGGTGCCAATCGGGGATGACTTGCTCGAGTCGCCCGACTCGTCACGAACAAGAATCGCGAACTGAGTGACCGGGGTGCCGGTTGTGCTTACGACCAGACCCTCAGCTTCGGCTTCCTGCTCGTTCTCATCTTCCATTTCGACTTCGACTTTCGTCGCAAGCAGTGTTCCATCCGATTGAGTTACAGCATGCACCTCCACGATCGTTCCTTTGGTGATCGCGGCGAGGCTGCCGACGCCCTTGAACTCCGTGGAGCTGTTCGTTGTGAAAGTTAGGGTCTGTGGTCCGGTGCCGAGCATGATTGTGAAAGCTGGGCTGGCCACGTTCGTGACAGCCCCGACTACTTCCTCTATCTCGCCTTCCTCGACCTCGTTCTGGTTCTCCTTATCTGGACGAACCATGCCGGTAGTCGCAACAATGGTCGGTGTGAAAGTGATGTTTCCCGCTGCATCGATTGAGACCGAGGAAGCGAGGTTGAAATCGAGGTTCACGGTCGCAACCTGGGCGCTCAGTATGAGTGGCGATGCGAATTTGATCGACACAGGCGTACTGGGAACCGGCAGGTTCTTTTCCACTAAGCGGCCCGTGACCGGATCCAACACGGTGATCTCTGCTGCTGACAGTTGAACGTTCGCTTGAGTGTAGGTTCCGGGTGGAACCGAGCTCACTGTAATAGGACGAAATGCGCCGGCGAGGCGGCGCAGTTCGATGTGCACCGGAGATGTGAGCACGGGCACGGCTGTTCCTGAACTATTTGTAAGGGATATCGAGGCGATTGTGACTTCAAGCGCAGCCACACGATCATTCGGAGAATCGCCAATGTTCACCGTGACCACTGCGCTTTGCGGTGTAGCCGGCGCAGGCAGCATCGTGTTCCCGTTATATGCGCCGCTGCAGTTCGTCAAAGCGATCGTCCCCGCGAGAACAAGCAACGCAGTAAAGGTTCTCAAGCCCAGTTTCATAAGGCTCTCCTTGTCGGACTTGTTATCAGACGGGTGGCAAAAAGAGAGTAGCCGGAGCGAACTGACGAGATGTCATCGGGATGTCACAAGGTTGTAATTGTTCTAAGTACGAAATGCCGCGGAAGAAACGCCGAGCTGGAACGGTAGAGGTACGATCCCAGTGGGAAGCCAGGAATTCCAAAACGGGAGAATGTTAAGAGGCTGAATGCTGAGTGCTGACGGCTGAGTACTTCTCGTCCTACATTCCCGTCAGCACGCCGGTTCCGCTACGCGCCCAGATTGTGCGCAGGTACTTGTGAGGGTTCACAGGCGTGTCATGAATGCGGACTTCGTAATGGAGGTGAGAGCCAGTGCTGCGTCCGCTGGACCCTACAAACCCGATTACATCTCCACGGTGCACTCTGGCGCCTTCGCTCGTGCCATATGCGGACATGTGTCCGAACAGCGTCGTAATTCCGTAGCCATGATCGACGATCACTGTTCTTCCGTAGCCATTGATGAAGCTTACCGCTCTAACGGTTCCGTCGGCGGGAGCGATGATCGGTGTACCGAAGGGCGTCGAGATATCGACGCCAGTGTGGAAGGCGCCTTCACCGTTGAATGGATCGATGCGCTCACCAAACGATCCCGTCACGATTCCTTCGACGGGCCACAACGAAGGAGCTGAAGCGAGGCGCTCCCAATCGCTCATGTTCAGCGTTCCAAAATGACCATAACTGGCGGAGATTCCCGCTCCGGCAACGCCGGACATCGCGGTGTTCTTGAGAATGGATAATTGATCGATGGAATAACTGACTTGCTGTGCCTTGGCCTCTTCGGGAACTGCTGACTTGAATTCAGTTTCGGTCTTCAAGCCGTATAGCGCAGAAACTTCACTGGCGAGCGATCCGAGTGACGCCACCTGGACGTCCTTCTCCTTGGCCACCTGCTCGAGCTTGTTGTAATTGGCGCTCAGCGCGTCTTTCTCAACTTTGAGCTGGTTGAAACGGGCCACCTTGACCAGCATTCGAGTGTAAGAGCCGGCCATGCCGGTGATCGTCAGCATGCCGATAAGGGCGCCGGCGATGAACATATACAGGTAATGCAGAGGGATAGGCATTTTCACGAGCTCGCCATCGGCGTCTCGCGCGACAAACATGATGTAATAGCGCTTCCGCATTACCACTCCAACGACCGGATTTTGTTCGAGCTGCCCTTTTCCAACTGCTCAGAGGAGTCACCCTGGTTGGGGATCAAGCGCCTCTGCCGGCTGTCTGACGATAGTGAGCTTTTAGTTTGCGGAGCTTTACAGCCTGCCCCGAACTCAACATGCCAGACCAACCATCGGGCCTGCGGCCAGAGATACTTCTAAAGTCAACGGCACGTTAACAAAGCAGCTTCTCTGGTGTCAAACACAAAAGTGGGGTTACTTGAGTAACTTTGTTTATTTTCATTAAGATACAGGTTAAGGTTTTATGGGATTTTTGTAGGGTAGGTTACCAGTCTTCTTGCTGGCAATAAGGCCAGCGGGGGAACTGGCAATAGCGGAAATTGGCGGCTGGCAATACGTGAAAACCAGTCCAGTAGGCCAAACGGTATCGATGCTCGATTCTCGCTTTTCACCTTAGCCGAGTACCTATAGCCTTACTTACTGCCGGGACTTCTCTCTTGATCCCCGAACGCCAATTTCTGACCAGACTTCGAAGCTCCAGGCAGTCCAAGAATCCCAAAGTAGCACTTGGAATGGGAGATGACTGTGCCGTTCTGCGCATTCCGGCGGGACATGAGACGCTGATCACGACTGATTTCAGCCTGGAAGGAGTTCACTTCCGGCGCGATTGGCAGTCGCCGGAGTGCATTGGGCATCGCTGTCTCACTCGTGGCCTGAGTGACATCGCCGCCATGGGGGGAACGCCAGTTGCTGCGTTTCTTTCCCTGGCGCTGCCGCATGCACTTCCCCGCAAGTGGTTGGATCGATTCTTCTCCGGACTACTGCGTCTTACTCGCGCCCATGGGGTCGAGCTAGCTGGCGGGGACACCGCCGAGTCTCCCGACGGAGTGTTGGCAGACATCATGATTGTGGGGAGTGTCAAAAGCGCCCGTGCACTTCTCCGTTCCGGTGCGAAGGTAGGCGACTTCATCTACGTGACCGGAGAGCTTGGAGAGTCCGCAGCAGCCCTTCACGTATTGGCTTCCGGGAAGGTAAGGAAGCGGGATGTCTTTCCGAATCCCAAGATCGCTGTCGGCGAATGGCTGGTCCGAAACCGGATTGCCAATTCGGCAATCGATATAAGCGATGGCCTTTCCACGGATCTAAGCCATATCTGCGAAGAAAGCGGCGTTGGCGCAACCATCGACGCTGAAGCAATCCCAATTCATTCAGCCGCAAGGAGACTGCTCACGAGCTATCGGACGCGCAGCGATCTTCCCATCGAATTGGCTCTGCACGGCGGCGAGGATTACGAACTGTTGTTTACCGCGTCAAAATCAAAGAACATCGCCGGAAAAATCGCCGGGGTTAAGGTCACAAAGATCGGCGAGATCTTGCGCGAGAAGAAGATGTTTCTGGTTCAGAACGGGAGGAGAACTCTCCTCCTTCCTCATGGTTGGGAGCATTTCCAACCTCTCCGGCAATCGCTCAAACCGTAATACCGCTTGCGAGTCTGAATGGGCTCGAGAAATTCCCGAATCAGAAATTCAGTTACAGATCGGTAACACTTCTGAAACAAATCTCAGGCATTTCGCGATTACCTTCAGTGGTTCATGTTACTGATAGCACCGCTGTAACTTGAGGGGATATACAGCGTTGACTACTGTTAGTGGCTGCAGTCGGTCCCCAAATCGCAAATTTCTGCCACGAGGACTCGCCACTATGAATGCTTTGAAGGCCCTTTCGTTTCTCATTTCTCTAATTGGCGTACTTGCCATGGCTCAGCAGCCAGCCAGCACTCCGAACGCAGCCGATGCGAAAGAATCCAAGGCGATGGTGCACGTCTACCGCTACAAGCAGTTTGTGGGCGGCGCACTCGAGCCTTCCGTTTATTGCGACGAAGTACAGCTCGCGCGTATGGACAACGGCCGCTACTTTGCCGCCATGGTCGATCCCGGAAAGCACACCTTCCGTTCCAACGATTCGCAATCAGGAATCGAACTGGATACGAAGGCCGGGCAGGAATACTTCATTCGAGTCGAGATTGCTACTGGATTTGCCAAGGGACATGGCCGCCTCGTTCTTATGTCGCCGGAGCAGGGCAGCTACGAGCTGAAATCCAAGAAACTCAAGCCACTCGATGCAAGCAAGGTAATGGATAAGACGCGAGTCTCGCTGGAGGAAGTCGGGACTGGTTCGCGCGAGACTGCCTCCGCCGCTGAGCTGGCTCACAACTAATCAGACGATTCGATTCGCTTCGTTCGGGCTTTGGTCTCGAGGTGGTCTCGGTTAGACCACACGCACCAGAGCCCATTCACGTGTGCGACTGTTGAGAGGGTCCTCCACCATTGCAACTCAGCTCTCTAGCGCAATAACACCTTCTCCATCCAGGTAACATCCCAATATCGCCCGAACTTATGGCCAACTTCTGTGAATGTGCCTACGGTGCGGAAGCCGAAGCGCTCGTGCAGAGCATTCGAGGCAGGGTTTGGTTGTGCGATTCCTGCCACGACGCGATGTATGTCCTCATCGTTTAGCAGCGCAAACATCCTGGCATACAGTTTGGTGCCAACTCGTTTGCCGACCATATTGGGACTGCAGGCCACGCTGATTTCTACCGTGGTCTCGTAGGCCTGCTTCGGACGAAATCGTCCGGTCGCGACATAACCGAGCAGCCCGGCGCCATCATTCTCGGCTACGAGGATCCGGTAACGTTTGCCATCGAAGTGCTCGTGGAACCATCCAATCCGCTCTTCGGGCGCAAAGGTACGTACGTCGAAGGTGATATGCGTGTTCTCGATGTAGTGATTCTGAATTGCAGTGATGCTAGGCAGATCGTCCAGAGTGGCGGGTCTGATCTTAACGAAGTGATTGTCCATAATCCGCATCGCCAGCTATCAAAGCATAAGGAATTAAGCTCGTTGCAACTACTGCGTCGCAACGAAGGCGGCGATCATCGGATTCAATGTTGGGTTTATGCTTATCGCATAGCAACCTAAGGGGATGAGCGTCTCGTTCTTCTCTGCATCTACTCGGTAATCCAGTGTTTCTTCCCGATAGATCCAAAGTAGCCAGCAAGCAGGAGGCATAGGATGCCCAGCGCGACCAGACCGGGCAGTCGGTAATTCTCGGGCTGAGTCGTCCGCAAGATTAGGTAGCTGCCAAAGAAAATCAAAGCCCAGCTCAGACAAATGAATACGCGTGACGCGGAGCTAGCGACCGTGAAGTCGTGCGGCCGCTTCTTTCTCCAAATCAAGACGCCTAGGACTGCAATTGTTACCTCGACGATGGTAGCCGTCAAATCCAATTGTGACTGGACGTAGGTGGTGATTAGAGCAAAGATAAAGAAGACGGAGTTGAGCAACCAGTTTCGTCGCAGCGAATTCACCTTGAAGCTCGCTACTCCTGCGGCTCGACTGTCGCTCCGCTCGGAACGATTGGCTGCGGACGGCTCGGAGGCCGTACTTCGACTCGCGGCCCGTTCGATGCTTGTTGTACGGGTGGACCGTTTTCGTGGCGTTGATGGTAGGCGGCACGTTCGTCGTACTTGCCGAAGATCATCTTGCCGGCCGTAGTCTGAAGCACTGACGTGACGGCGATGTCCACGTTTTTGCCGATCATCTTGCGCGCGTTGTCGACTACCACCATCGTTCCGTCGTCAAGGTATGCAACGCCCTGGTTGTACTCCTTGCCTTCTTTCAGGATGAACACGCGCATCGCCTCGCCCGGCAGCACGATCGGCTTGAGCGAGTTCGCCAGCTCGTTGATGTTCAGCACCTCAACTCCCTGGAGCTGGGCGACCTTGTTGAGG
>Ga0126384_10002838_pt1 | contig 10504 bp, 6 predicted proteins | sample PanSoiMetPlot_36_FD_92543 | JGI IMG/M metagenome (GOLD analysis project Ga0126384, IMG submission 92543) | Tropical forest soil microbial communities from Panama - MetaG Plot_36 | ecosystem: Environmental > Terrestrial > Soil > Tropical forest > Bulk soil | place: Panama | collected 2016-02-17 | reverse complement strand
GTCGATGCCGGCGGAAGTGGAATCACAGTGCGCTCCGGGCAGCGGACAAACGGCGTCAGAGTAGTACTGGGTCAGGGAGCCGCCTCCATTCGAGGTCGGGTGCTTCCTGAAAAAGAAGGCGCTTCTCTTCCCGATCGCCTGAGAGTCTACCTGGTGCCCTCTGAACAGAGCTCCGCCGAAGATCTTTTGCGTTATATCGAAGCTGACGTGCAGACAGATGGTTCATTCAAATTGCTGAACGCGGCTCCAGGGAAATATTGGCTAGTTGCCCGGCTGCTTCCAGAAGAAGATTTGAAAATGAGGGTACCTCGGCCACAGGCGTGGAAGAGCTCCAGCAGAGCGGCGCTTCGACGTGAAGCGAGTGCCGCTAACGCAGCAATCGAGGTGAAGCCATGTCAGCGCGTTTCGGATTTTCAAGTGCGCTATAGTCCACCCAAGGAAGCCGTCACGCCCAAACGTCAATAATTCCTTTGCGTCTTTGCGGCTTGGCGTCTTTGCGCGAAAATGCATCTTTCCGACAAATTTCGTGGTACAGCTTTCGCGCAAAGACGCCAAGCCGCAAGACGCGAAGACTCGCATTCAGTCTGCTTGCCGGTAACTCAAGGCGGCGATACTATATTCGCTGTGAGCCCGCCTTAGAATTTCCAATCGGAGGAACAACTAAAGAATGAATTTCAGAAAGGTAAGCATTGTCGCAGTAGTAATATTTCTCGCGATCGCCGCGGTCGCACAAGGCAACCGAGGAACTGCTGAAGTGACCATTAAAGGCAGGAAGATCAGCATCGATTATGGCCGTCCGCCGCTCGCCAGTCACAGCATCTCTGAGCTCCCAGTCGGACAGGTCTGGCGACTCGGCATGAATGAAGCTACCCGTCTCGACACCGCTGCTGATCTGGGTGTCGGAACAACAACAGTTAAAGCAGGGAAATACACACTGTGGGTCAAACGAACCGGGGAAGATGCGTGGGCGCTTGCGTTCCATCCAAAAACTGAAGGCAATAATGGCAAGCCTTTATGGGGCGCACCACCACAAACAGCCGGCTTCATAGCGGAGACCCCGCTCAAGCACTCAAAGGCCAAAGACTCGGTCGATCAGGTAACGATTAGCCTCGCCGACGCAAAAGGAAAGGCGGCGATCAAGGTCCAGTGGGGTACAGATGTTCTTGCCGGTACATTAGACGTCAAATAACTGAAGCAAGCCACTCCAAAAACAAAAAAAGGCTACTCTCTGAGTAGCCTTTTTGCTTCTGATCAATAAAACGATCGCGCGCTTATTTCTGAGAACTTCCCGTAGCAGCCCGTTCCCCACCAAGCTTCTGATTGTCTAGCGTATAGTCAAAGAACCCGTTCATCATCTCATCCCAGGTTTGTTCTCCGAATCTTACTTCCCTGTTTGGATCCGGATTGCGTGGATTTTTAGTCGAATTGTCAAAGTGCGCTACCGCCTCGAGCCGTGTTCCCTTGGGCGCCGCAATCGGTTTTAGCGGGTAATAATAAACCTGCCAGGCGAAGTTGTACTTCGGAACCGAGAGCAAAATCTCCGAGCGACCATCCGGATAAATAGCCCGATAGATAATGTCTTTCCCACGCAAATGCATATGCGGCATCAGGCTGATGATATGAGAGTCCTCTTCAAATTCGTACTCAGCCTTCACTTCGTAGTTCTGCGCTCCAGGCGGAATCGCGAACCTTGTGTCAAACGCCGCCTTGCTTTGCACTATCTTGTCCACTGGACCCTTCGCGAAGATCAAACCCACAACCGACCGATCCTTGGTCTCCGTTCCGTTGGGCGTGTAGTGCATCTGGAAGACAAGTTGTGAACCGGCTTTTATCAGCTTTGCCTGGCCAGGTTTTGCGATAAAAGGCGTCTCACCCGGTGAAAGCGCACCAAGAATTCCGTCAGCGATATTAAATTTCCGATTCTGTCCACGCGCGCGAGCCTGCTCAGCCGGATCGCGTACATACATCACGATATGATGCACCACCGAGAGGTTTCCGGCTCGCGCTTCCAGCGCCTGGACGTATCGATCTTCCTTGAAATTGGTCGGGACGGTGAAGTGCTGGTAAGGCACAGAGCCTTCAGCCGGCACCGTGAATTCTGTCGGCATCTGAAAAATGATGTCCGGTTGACCGATTTGCCAGCCGGTGGTCAGTTTGGGCATCGGCGGAAGATCTTTTGCATTACCTTCTACAGCGCCGCCGTCAACCCACGCGACTACTGCGTCAACGTCCTTTTGACTCAGGCGCAGATCATTCGCCCATTGTCCGTATTTGGCATCAGGGTGCCAGGGAGGCATGTCACGGTTCGCTACCTTCTCCCGAATCGCCTTGGCCCAGGGGCGAACTTCCTTGTAAGTCATCAAAGACATCGGCGCGATCTCTCCAGGTCTGTGACAGCCAATACAGTTGTTATAAAAGATAGGCGCGATATCCTTTGAGAAGGTCAAGGATGCTTTTGTGTTACTGCTCGCAACTTGTGATCCAACGATTGCTAAAAGGACACAGCAAACCGCAGCGGATAAGATCAGACGGCCCTTGTTCATTAGTGCCTCCTGGGGAAGGGTGATTTCGGTTCTTTGATCCGCGAAGATTCGAACGAAGGCTCCACTGGCGGTTAGGATTCTATGGCCCTGCGGTGCGGAAGTCAATGATTGGGTTGGGGATTGGGGTTGGGGATTGGGGATTGGGCTTTCGGGGTTTGGGGGGATGTTTATACAGCCTTCTAAAAACCAACCCCCAACCCCCAATCCCCAACCCCTAATCCTTATCCCCCAACCCCCATCCCCAACCTTGTGCTGTATCGCGCTGCACCGTTAGACTCCTTTCGATTCTTCGGATTTGCCACCAATAAACTAATGCTTCGAATAGTAAATGTCGTCGGTGCCCGGCCAAATTTCATGAAGATAGCGCCGGTCATCGAGGAAATGCGCCGGCGTCCCACTCGCATCGAACCATTCCTCGTTCATACCGGCCAGCACTATGACGATTCGATGAGCGACTCGTTCTTCGAAGACCTTCAGATCCCGCGGCCCGATATCAATCTCGAAGTAGGCTCAGGGTCCCACTCGGAGCAGACCGCGCGAATCATGATCGCCTTTGAGGAAGTCCTATTGAGCCATCCGGCAGATTGGGTAGTCGTTGTAGGTGACGTGAACTCTACGATGGCTGCAGCGATTGTAGCGGCCAAGCACACGGTTCGAGTGGCGCACGTCGAAGCAGGCCTTCGCAGTTTTGACCGCACTATGCCCGAGGAGATAAATCGCGTCGTAACCGACGCGCTCGCCGACCTGTTGCTTACACCGTCTCGCGACGCGAACGACAACCTGCTTAGAGAAAGCGTCGCGCCGGAGAAGATCCGCTTTGTCGGTAATGTGATGATCGACACACTCCGACGAAATCTGGAGAGAGCGCGCCGCTCAACGATATTGAATAAGCTAAGGATGAGTCCCATGCAGTACTGCGCGATGACTCTTCATCGTCCTTCAAACGTAGACGACAAGGCTACCTTATCCGGCATACTTGATGCGTTAGAAACCATCGGTGAGAAATTCCCAATTGTTTTTCCGATTCATCCTCGAACTCTCCATCGCATAACAGAGTTTGGCTTTTTAGATCGAATTCGGGCACAGAGTTCGCTGATACTGACTGAACCACTCGGATATCTTGATTTCCTGTATTTGTACAGCAACAGTCGCCTGATGCTGACTGATAGCGGCGGCGTACAGGAAGAAACCACCGTCCTCGGGATTCCTTGCCTCACGCTCCGCAAGAACACTGAGAGGCCGATTACAGTGACCGAAGGAACCAATCGTGTTGTCGGAAGCGATCCCGAAATAATAAAGCGTGAGGCGCTCGCCGCACTTGAGCGTCCGACGACATCACCGCGCGTTCCTGAATTGTGGGACGGAAACGCAGCCGCACGCATTGTGGACGCGATTGAAGATCTGAGTTAAGCGTCTTGTTAGGGCATTAGCGATGGAAATCCAACGACAGCGCTCCGATTCATTTTATCTGTCGTCGCGACTTCACCTGACTGCGGCTTTTGTTTCGTTGACAACCGGCGCAGCAATCGCGGTTGGGCTTTGCGCGAGGGGGAACTATCGTGACGCGGCGGTCATCACCGCAATGTCCCTCGGCATTGCTTTCGTTTTCAGCGGCGCGGTCACTTTAGAGACAGTGATGCTCGCGTGGTTTGTTACCACGCCAGTGGCATCCTTTTATCTGCGTTACCCGCTGGATCGCTCGATCATAACATATGACCGCTTGATATTTTTCCTCTTGCTTCTGTTAATGCTCATCGGAACTCGTTCTATTTTCTTCGATTCATTTCCTGACGTAAGGGCAAAATCACAAGAAGCAGCATTTTCGCTGACAAAGTTTGAGCTAGCCTGGGCGCTGCTCTCCATCCTCGCACTCGCCAGCGGATTTTTGCACTCGAACAATCTTGCATATTCGGTTCGAATCGCGGTTGATGCGTTCTGGTTACCTCTCTTTGCTTTTTACTTTGCGAGAAGATATTTCAGCATGCGAAACAGTGGGAGGATGCTGGTAATTGGATGCATTGCACTTGCGATGTTCCTGTTTGTTAACGGGTCCTACGAAGTGGCGACAGGAGTTGATCTTTTCCAATACAAAGGCGCGGAGCTGGTGCGCGAAGGTGAACGGCGCGTAAACGGTCCTTTCCTTTCCGATTCCTCCTTTGCAATTATCTGTCTGTTGTTATTCGTGATTCTGCAAGCCGCGCCGAGGTTGATCCGCTTGCGTTTCGACCGCAGCGGAAAGCTAATTTATTTCGTCGCGACAGTCTGCGCCGGGTTAGGAGCTCTCTTGTCGGCGTTTCGAGTGGTCGCAATGGCAATCTTTATCTGCTGGATAGGTCAGATATGGCTTGAGCATCGCACAACCGGCAAACTGTTTTGGAAGAGTACCAGCATTCGGCGAAGGCTTTTGCCGGCAGCCGCGATTGGGATCATTTTAGTTCTGTTTGGCGGGTGGTTCGTCCTACGGGCAGCACCAGCGCTTGGGGCTCGGTTGATCGATCCGAGAAGCGCTTTTGGCAGACTAGCGACCTGGCAAGCAGCCACAATAATTGCGTTTGAGAATCCTTTGTTCGGAGTTGGCCTGGGGAATTATGCAGATTATTTTGATCAATCACATTACTATTCCGACGAGGAACCTGAGGAGGTGCTGGAAACAAAAGCGGCCAACAGTCCGCATTCGAATCTCCTTTGGATCGCATCAGAGCTGGGATTCCCTGGCCTGGTGTTGTACATTGCGGCAAATGTATTTCTGTTTCTAATTGGTTGGCGCGGACTCAAGGCAGCCGCGGACCGGCAACAAGTGGTCGCATACTCATGTTATATCGCCCTCGTCTTAGCATATTGGATTTCAGGATTGACTCTCGCCAGCGGCTACTATTCCGACTTGAACCTTTACTTTCTTTTCTTTCTCGGAGCGTTATCAGCGCAGTTCCGAAAGCAAATCCACCTACCCCCAGTTTCCAACTACATTTAGATCATCTTGAGACGCACTGAGAAAATTCGTCGTAAGCTGGAAGGAATGACTCCGGGTCAAATAGCGGCCGAATCCGCGCAACGTGCCCGGCGACGGATTTCACGAGCGATCAATCGCGCGACAAATAGCCCGCAAAAGAGTTATGTGTCCGACCAGGAGCTGTCTGATTCTCTAAAGGGAAAGTCTGCCGCAGATGTGTTGTTGAGACTTCGCGAGGGTTCAGGTCCTCACGTTCTCCGCGGGCTTGCTGATTTGGAATCTACAGCCGCGGCAATCAGGCAGTTTTTCCCTGCCTCTGCCGAACGGTCCCGGAATGAAGCGGAAGGTATCCTGAAGCACAAAATTGCTCTGTTCGGTCAGGTTTTTGATTTAGGTCCTGGGCTTGATTGGCACTGTGACCCAAAGGCAAATGTACGATGGCCTCTTCGTCACTCCAGCCACGTACCGCTTGTCATCGCCCAGGGGGCTGACGTTCGTGTCGTCTGGGAACTCAATCGACTTCATCACCTGGTGACACTGGGGCGCGCATACTTGCTTTCGGGGGATGAGCGCCACACCGAAGAGTTTCTGCTTCAACTCGCGTCCTGGTACGAAGCAAACCCGCCGAATTTCGGCGCCAATTGGGTCACTGCGATGGAAGCCGGCATTCGCGCAGTAAACATTGCTGCTGCTTTTGCGATGTTTCGATCCTCGCCGAATCTAACGAATGAGGCTGTTGAGCTCATCCTGAAGATGTTGTTGGCACACGGGCGCTTTATTCGTTCGAACCTTGAGTTTTCATATCGGACGACCAGTAATCATTATCTCTCTGACCTGATCGGCCTGTTCGTCATCGGAACGTGTGTTCCAGAGCTTCAAGAGTCTGGTCGTTGGCGTAGCTTCAGCGCTTCAAGGCTGTTGAAAGAGATGAAGCGGCAGGTGCTGGAAGACGGCGTCGATTATGAGGCCTCGACTGGCTACCACCGTCTGGTACTCGAGATATTCGCGCTTTTCTTTTCAATTGCTCAATCCACAGCTTTGACTGTCGACGAGGAATTCACAGGGCTTTTGAGGGCAATGTTCGAATTTGTTCAATCCTATTTAAAGCCCGATGGAACAGCCCCCACTATCGGGGACTCTGACGATGGCCGGTTAATCAAGTTAAAAGAACGACGAGCCGACGATCACTCTTACCTTTTGTCGATCGGCGCGATTCTTCTAGACGAAAGTAAGCTCAAACAAACGAGGATTGATGAAGAGGCGATTTGGTGGTTCGGGAAACCAGGTATTGCCATATTCGATCGTTTGCCGATTAACAAATCAGCCCCTGAATCAACGGCATTTCAAAAAGCGCAGATCTTCGTTCAACGCACCGGCAAGCTGTATTCAATAATTGACTGCGGAGACCACGGCGCGCGAGGTCGCGGCTCTCACGCGCACTCCGACGCGCTGTCGATAGAGTTGTTTGCCTTTCACAGGACCTTTCTTAGTGATCCCGGTACGTACGTCTACACTGCCGATGAACAGGAGCGAAACCTGTTTCGCTCGACTGCCTATCACAACACTGTCCGCATCGACGGAGAAGAAATCAGTCAGGTTAATGCGGGTGAGCTTTTTGCTTTCGCGACGAACGTGCGCCCAAAGGTGAATGTATGGGAGAGCACTGCTGATCGGGACGTCCTGGACGCCGAGCATTACGCGTATCGACGATTCGCCTCGCCGGTTACGCATCGCCGAATAGTAACTCTGGACAAGCAGAAGCGAATCTGGATGATTCGAGATATTTTCAGCGGGCGCGGCTCGCATCTATTCGAGGTCTACTTCAATTTCGACTCTGGCCTGGAGATCACAATTGATGCTCAGAAGACTGCAATTGCTCGCGACGAGCGTGCCGCGCTTACGGTTGTGCCTCGCTGCGAATACGACGTCGATGTTCGGATGGAGCCTCGATGGGTGTCTAGGTCATACGGGACTCGCTTAAAGTCGTCTGCTATCATTTACAGTTTTAAAGCGTACGTACCGGCGGAAATTAGCTTCCAGTTGTTAGCGGTTCGGAAGACGTAGCGTAGACTGTCCAGTCTGCGCACGTGAATTGTAGGCGTAGCGTAGACCGTCTAGTCTGCGCTCGTTTATGTGGGATTGAAATCATTGCGCAGACTAGACAGTCTACCTACATCCTTATGTGCGGGATTTGCGGCATATACGAATACGGGGCGAGTCCGAATGTGAGCGAAGCTCTCATCGTTCGGATGCGCGACACGATGGTTCATCGCGGACCGGACGACGCCGGATCTTACGTTAGCGACGACCAGAGAGTAGGCCTCGGAAACCGCCGGCTCTCAATTGTCGACCTCTCGCCTGCCGGTCGCAACCCGATGTCAAACGAGGATGGACGCGTCTGGTTAACGTTCAACGGCGAAATCTACAATCACGGCAACCTCAGGCCCGGACTGGAAGAAAAAGGTCATCTATACCGCTCCCGCACTGATACCGAGACTATCATTCACCTTTACGAAGAAAAGGGCCTCAGCTTCGTTGACGAGCTCGACGGCGATTTTGCCATCGGTCTGTGGGACGAAGACGCGCAACGCATCGTGCTGGCTCGTGACCGCGTTGGTGTGAAGCCGCTTTATTACACTCTGAGCGGCGGCAGACTGATCTTTGCTTCCGAGATAAAAGCAATCCTGGAACATCCCACAATCTCACCGGACATAGATGAAACTGCTCTCTATCACTACCTGACATTCATGACCACTCCTCCTCCGCAGACCTTGTTTGCCGGCATTCAAAAACTGCCCGCCGGTTGCTTGCTGACCTGCGATGCGCGTGGGGATGTGAAAATCAATCGTTACTGGGACGCAATCCCAGGCAAAGTCGAACCGTCTGTCCATAATGGCGAGCCTGCGATCGCTTACGAGCTACGTCGCTTGCTGAGGCAGTCGATTGAAAAACGAATGATGAGTGATGTTCCATTCGGCGTATTTCTGTCGGGTGGTGTCGACTCTACCGCAAATGTCGCGTTGATGGCCGAGCTGATGGACCAGCCAGTTCGAACGTACACAGTTGGATTTCGCGACAACCCTATTCACAATGAACTCGATGAAGCACGCCAGGTTGCTCGCGAGTACCAGACTGAACATCACGAAGTGCTCATCAGCGAAAAGGAGCTCCGTGATTTTCTGCCTCAATTGGTCTTTCATCAGGACGAACCGATTGCCGATCCGGTTTGTGTTCCGCTGTATTACGTAGCGAAGCTTGCGCGTGAGACCGGTACGAAGGTGGTGCAAGTCGGCGAGGGATCAGATGAGCTTTTTTGCGGTTATCGCGATTACGCGCTGTATCTCGATATTTACAATCGATTCTGGCGTCACCTTGCCGGTTCGCCCGAATCGTTGCGACATGCGATAGCGGCCGCGGGCCGGATGATCAGTCAAACCTCCGCGCAGCGTATGTTGCCAAAGGGCGGCAAGATGCTTTCGGATGTTTTTCGCCGGCTTGCTGAAGGGGAAAAGCTGTTCTGGAGTGGCACTCTGATTTTTGATGAGGTGAATAAGGGCCGCTTGCTGACAGCGGCAGCTAAGAAGCGGATCGCAGCGGCCGCGGGCGATGGGTTCTCATCGTACTCAGTAGTGAGCTCGGATCTCAACCGGTTGTTCGCTGAAAAAGCTGCCGCCGATCAGCTGCTTCAAATGATCTATCAGGAACTAAAGCTGAGGTTGCCGGAGCTGCTGCTTATGCGCGTGGACAAGATGACCATGGCCGCTTCGGTGGAGGCTCGAGTGCCGTACCTTGATCATGAGCTGGTGGAGTTCGCCATGTCGATTCCATCCGCGTTGAAATATCACAAAGGTGAAACAAAGTACATTCTCAAGCGTGCGTTACAGGGAGTAATTTCAAATCGAGTTTTGGATCGCGAGAAGAAGGGGTTTGGCGTGCCTCTTGAAGAGTGGATGCGCGGCCCGTTTGGTCGCTTTGTTGAGGAAAACATTGTGAACTCCTCCCTTCGACAACGCGGGCTGTTCGACTATGAATTTGTGAATCATCTGATCAGTGAACACCAGGCAGGCCGGCAGAACTACTCTTTCTTTTTGTGGACGTTGCTCAATCTGAGTCTCTGGTACGAGCGTTGGATAGGAGGGCGTTCGAACGCGAGCCAAACGACAGAAGCTGATGTGCGGCTTCGAGCTTGAAAAGCTGCGACTTGTTGTTCAACCAAACCGCAGCGTTCTTTGTGTATTTCGGGTTAAAGCCAGGGTCGACCGACATAGAGAAAAATGAATAATCAAATAAGCCGAGGAGCAATTAGCTGACTGCTGAAACTCTAACACCTGCGCCTGATACCAGGTCCCGCGCGTCTGGCTTCCTGCTGAGCTTAGGGGAGACCAGTCGTCAGGCCGGCATGCTCTTCTCGGCCCAGACGGGTTCGATGTTCGCCGGTTTCTTTGCCAGCATCATCCTGGGTCGGTGGATGGAGCCCGGCGAAATGGGGCGGCTCGCTTTCTGTTTGAGCATCATTCTGGTTAGCGGTCTTGTTTTCGAGCTGGGGTTTTCGTCGGCTGGAGCTCGCGTACTTGCTCTCGCCGAGAACAGAGAGAGTGAGCGTCAGGCATTGGGCGCGCTCGTTTTAATCACTCTTGTGATCGGAATCGCTTTCGCTTTGTTCATAGCCGCAGCGGCAAAACCCATTGATTTGATTTTCTCTAAGGATGTCCGTTGGTTGCTTGTGAGCACGGCGGCATTGTCGTTCTTTCAACCCTTTCAGCTTTTTATCGAGCAGAGTTGTCAAGGTCTCAATCAGATTCGGCGGCTGTCGGTATTTCAACTGACGATGTCCGGTTGTTACCTGATAGGTTTGATCGCGTTGGTAATAACGCACCGGCTGACCGCAGGGACAGCTCTGGGAGCCTATTTGGCGGGTATCGGCATCGCTTCCGGCTGGGCCCTGCTTCAAATGCAGCCGCGTTTCAAGGGAGCCCGTAAATACATCGGAATCACCTTGAACGAGACGCGC
>Ga0126384_10002837_pt1 | contig 10505 bp, 5 predicted proteins | sample PanSoiMetPlot_36_FD_92543 | JGI IMG/M metagenome (GOLD analysis project Ga0126384, IMG submission 92543) | Tropical forest soil microbial communities from Panama - MetaG Plot_36 | ecosystem: Environmental > Terrestrial > Soil > Tropical forest > Bulk soil | place: Panama | collected 2016-02-17 | reverse complement strand
TCGTGAGTAAGAGAAGCAACAATGCGAACTGGACCCGAAGACGCGGCCTGGCCGCACCGACTTTGCCTTCATAAGCCGGCGCGTTGCACCCAGCATTTTTTGCCCGGCGAAAGGCGAGTGGTGTCTTCGCGATAAAATCGTGTCGAAACCTGAGCTTCATCTCTAACTCCTTCAGCCGAGCTGCTCGATCAAGTGATCGCCGACGCGTAGAGCGTTAGCCATGATCGTCAGGCCGGGGTTCACAGCGCCGCTTGACGGGAAGAAGCTGGCGTCGACCACATAAAGGTTCTCGACCTCGTGAGCGCGACAGTTGGCGTTGAGCGCCGAAGTCTTCGGGTCGTCGCCGAAGCGAATCGTCCCGTTCTGGTGCGCCACACCTGCGAGTGGTATTCGTTGACCAACGAAGATGTTTCGCGAGAACAAACCCACATGGCATTCGTGGCCGTGCATCTCGCATTTGGTCTGTTGCTTCATTAAGCTTTCGAGTTTTGAGATGAGACGCTTGTGGCCCTCCTCGTTGTTCAGCTTGTATGAAAGAACGATCTCGCCTTTGCTGTTCAGGGTCACCCGATTTTCTGGGTCGGGGAGATCTTCGGAAGTAAGCCAGAAATCCAGCGAGTGGTTGGCCATCAACTCGAGGGTAAAGCCGGGAGCGATCGCCGGCGCGCCGGCTCGCAGAGTTTGCGCGTCGAGCTTGCCGACGAATGAGATGTGCCCCATCGGGAAGTCCAAATCTCTAGATCCGAAATAGAAGTCGTTTACCGAAAGAGTCTTCTGAAATACAGTCGGATTGGGACACTTCGAGATCGCCATCAGGATCGAATTGATGTGACCCATGTAGTGCCGGCCGACGACGTCCGAACCATTGGCCAGGCCCCTCGGATGTTTGTCGCTTGCCGAACGAAGCAGCAGCGCCGCTGAGTTGATCGCGCCACAGGAGGAGACGACGATCTCTCCTCTGTATTCTTCACGCGATCCGTTACGCTGAACGATAACTTTCGTCACTCGGCGCCCCGAAGCATCGGTTTCGAGACGCTCGGCGTAAGCGTTGGTTAACAAGGTAACGTTGGGATACTCGACGGCCCGATCAACGCAGAGGACTTGTGAGTCGGACTTGGCGTACACAAGACACGGGAACCCGTCGCACGTATTGCAGCGTATGCACAGGCTCTTGCGCGGGTCCTGCTCGTTAAGCTGGACGCCAAGCGGGGTGTGAAACGGCTTCAAGCCAAGCCGCGCGAAGTCATCGCTCAAATGCTGTATTCGAGGCTCGTGACTCACCGCCGGATGCGGGTAAGGAGCGCTGGCGCCCGGGTCCGTAGGATCCTCGCCGCGCTCCCCGTGAACGTGATAGAGCTGCTCCGCCTGTGTGTAGTAAGGCTCGATATCATCGTAAGAAATGGGCCACGCGGGAGAAACGCCCCCGTGATGATGAAGCTCACCAAAGTCTTCCTTGCGCAAACGAAACAGCGCCGCGCCGTAAAACTTGGTGTTACCGCCGACATAGTAATTCGTGTGCGGATGAAGCTCTTCTCCGTTTTTGTCTCGCCACTTTTCTTTAGTCTGGTACTTGCCTTCAAGGTTGACGGCTTTGGGATCCCAGTTGTCCTTCTCGCGAGGCACAAAGTCGCCGCGCTCGAGGACCAGGATGCGCTTCCCGGATGGCGCGAGCTTGTATGCCAAAGTCCCTCCGCCGGCGCCGGTCCCGATGATGATCACGTGTAATGGTTTAGGTTTGACACAGCTCTCCCTCCATCTCAGAGCAAAACTTCGCGTTATTTTGCTTATCGATCAATTCACCGCGTTGAGCGGCTTTGAAGTTCGTAACACCTGTTGAATCACTGGGGCCGGATGAAAAATTCCCGATGTCAGAAATTTGTTACGCCTGGGCATGCATGGCGTTTTCCACGTCGGCTTGAATGCCATACGCTTGGGAGAATTCGGCTAGCTCGATCCGCAAAAGCTTTCTTCCGCGGTTCAGCCGCGACATCACCGTTCCTTGCGGGATGTTCAGAGTCTCCGCCACTTCTTTGTAGGAGAAGTCCTGCACATCGGCCAGGACCAACACTTCTCTGTACTGTCGGGGAATACGGTCAAAAGCCGCAAGCACGTCTTCGTCGGTTAGTTGCTGGGGAACCGGCGGCTCATACACCAGTGCAGCTTCCAGCTCGACAGTGTCATCTCTGGTCGACCTGAGGTTGAAGCTGAACCTCTTGCGGCGATTGTGTTGGATGACGTGAAACATGATCTTGTAGAGCCACGCGCGGCAGTTTGTGCCGAGCTCAAACCGCTCAAAGGATTTCCACGCCTGGAGGAAGGTCTCCTGAACCACATCTTCGGCTTCGCTCTGATTGCCAAGCACGCGCCGAGCGGTTCTAAACAAGTCTTCCATGTGCGGCAGCGCCGCTGACTCAAACTCTCCCACTGTCGTCGAAGTGTTCATCGCAGCTCCTTGTTTCTTTATCGGTTTGCTACCTGCGCGGTAAAACCGCCTGCTTTAGTTCCTCGTTCAGAAATGGGGAGCAGTTTGTGAGGCCGACGCCGCGGCCTCTCAACTGCTGAAGAAGGGCGATCGCGGCGCGGTCTGCAAATGATAAGTCAGCAAGATCGAGTACAAGCCGATGACCCTTGGAGAGATGCTTCTCGCAAGCCCTCTCCAATTCCGCCGTCAGCGTTCCTACCAATCTACCCTCCAGACGGAGCGTCGCGCCGTCCCCATTTAGCCCAATCTCTGAAATCCTCAACATCCCCTTTTGCTCCCTTATTTTCGATTCACTGTCAGCTAGGGCAACGGTGGTGCCAGACACAATACCATCCAGGCAGAACGGTAAGTTATGATCTGCCGTGCTTTAGCAGTATTGTCTATGAGCCGGCGTTGTAGCCCGCGAACCTTCGTGGGTGGGCTGTGGACTCGAGCTACGAGATTTCGTGGGCTGCCGCCACGGTTTCGCGGGAGGGTCGTTGGATGCCAAGCTTTTTCATCCGGCTACGGAGGGTGTTCGGATGCAAGTTGAGCAACCGCGCTGCGCCCTTGGGTCCTTCGATTACCCAACGCGACTGTTCGAGCACGGTGACAATGTGCCGGCGCTCGATTTCTTCGAGGGTGGCTGTCGACTGGGGCGAAGAGTTGCTTGCAGCAGCCGGTGCTACGGCGACGCTCATGCCGCGGTCGCTTGCGGATGGAGCCGTCATGGAGTCTAAAGGAGATTGGGCTTGCAATAGTCTTGGGTCGAGTGTGAGCACCGGGCCTTGGGCGAGCACCACTCCGCGTTCGATCACGTTCTGCAACTCGCGAATGTTACCGGGCCAGGGATACTGGATAAGGAGCTCCATCGTCTCCTGCGACACGCCATCCATTCGCTTGCCGAACTTTTTGGCGAAGCGCGAGAGGAAGAACATTACGAGTTGAGCTATGTCCGAGCGACGCTCGCGCAGCGGTGGGATGGAGAGCGGAAAGACATTCAATCGATAAAAGAGGTCGGAACGGAAACGACCTTCCCGCGCAGCGTCACCCAGGTTGCGATTGGTTGCAGCGATGATTCTTACATCTGCGCGAACTGTTCGGCTGCTGCCTACCGGCTCGAACTCGCCTTCCTGCAAAACACGAAGGAGTTTGACCTGAGTTTCCAGAGGTAGTTCGCTGACCTCATCAAGAAAGAGCGTTCCGCCATCGGCCAGCTCGAAACGCCCGGTGCGCCGGTCGATTGCGCCGGTGAACGCGCCCTTCACGTGACCGAACAGCTCGCTCTCAACCAGCCCAGCTGATATTGCCCCACAGTTTACTTTCACCAGCGGATGGTTCTTACGCGCGCTGCGATCGTGTATCGCGCGAGCGATGAGTTCCTTGCCGGTCCCGGTTTCGCCGCTTATGAGCACCGTAGAGTCGGTTGGCGCCACGCGCTCGAGTTCCTGAAGCACCGCGAGCAATGACGAGCTCGTACCGACGATTTCACCAAAGTTATGCTGGCCCTGGATTTCTTCTTGCAGGTAGATGTTCTCGGCGTGAAGACGATTCTTGAGTTGCTCGACCTCCGACAACGCTCGCCGCAACTCCTGCTCGGCTTTGAGGCGCTGCAATTCTGCGCCGGCCCGGGCTGCGAATATGGACAGTACCGACATTGCGTGCGACGCATTGGGCATCGGTTTAACATCGAGGACCGCAAGATGTCCGATGATGTCACCAGAACCTGCGCACATTGGAAGGCCAATAAAACTCTCCGCCTCCATACTCACCAGGGGAGTGTCGTGAGGGAAGAGCTGCTGCAGATTACTGGGATGGTGGCAGACTTCTCCTTCAAAGACTCGCTCGCATGGGGTCATCGCCAGGTCGTATTCGATATTGTCCGCCAGTGATTCTCCGCTCCAGAAGGCAAGTGTACGCACTCTGGTTTTGGTTTGATCCGTGCACTCGGTAACGAAAGCGTACCGGACACCGATGGCCGAAGCCAGATGGCGAACCAGAGCAGAGAAAAAATCGTCTCCGGTTACCGCAGCAGTTCCCAGGACGACTGATCGCAGCGTCTGCTCAGCCTGCCGCCGCTGCGCAGCCTCCTGCTTCATCTCATCATAAATTCTAGCGTTCTCGATCGAGATAGCAGCCTCCGAAGAGATCAATTGCAAGAGTTTTATCCGGTCACTCGTGAAGGCGCCGGTGACCAGATTGTTTTCAAGGTAGAGCACTCCGATGAGACGGCCCTGCTTGAGCACCGGTGTGCAAAGGATCGAGCGAGGCCGCCGGCGAGCCACGTATTCATCGGAGGCGTAGCGATCGTCGGCGCGAGCATCCGCAAGGACGACGCTCTCCAGGGTTCTTCGCACATAGTTGACGATGCCCTTCGACAGGCTCATATCGCGGTCAAGCGGAACGGCGTCGTGCAGCCTCACTTCAACAGTATCCAGCGTTCCTTCGGCTTCAATGAAAGCCTGCCCGTCTTGCTCGAGGATGAGACTTCCACGTTCAGCGCCAGCGTTTTGGATCGCAATACTCATCAGTCTTCCGAGCAGCGTCTCCAAATCGATCTCGCGCGCCATTATCTGCGCGGCCTTCATCGCCGTCGCGACGTCAAGGCTCTCATCGACGCCTGCCGTGCCAATCTCTGATCGCGTTCGGTTCAGTCTCAGGCGACGTTCAAGCAAATCTCCGTATTTTCGATCGAGGTCGTCTACCTTTGCGGCGGCGCCCCACTGCGTGTAGCAATCACGAGCTTCCGAAAGGAAGACTTCAGCAATCCTTTCATGACCGCGACCTAGCCAGAACTTGGCGCACAGCTCGTTCGCCAGAGCTTGATGTTGAAGAAGCCCGGTTTCCGAGGCATACCGAACTGCCCGATCATAAAGATCCTGAGCAGAGGAATCGCGACCTGAGATACGTTCGATTTCCGCCGATAGCAACAGCGAGTAGCAGAGGAAGTTTTCAGGGCAGTTTTTCGCAAGGACCTCAAACGATTGCTGCGCCTTGTGCATTTCCTCCAGGTAAGCCGTTCTCTCATCGTCCGCCGCACTGGCATGATTCGCTGCCAGCGTAAGGCAATTCCAGAACTCGAACAGCACCGGCCAGATCGTTCCCGAGAGCTGATACACGGTCCAGCGCGCGGCGCGCCCGGCCTCCAGCGCCTCCGCATACTTCTCAAAAACATAGCAGAGATGCAGCTTGGCGACGATATGAAACGTAGTGAAGAACGCGTTGCCTCGATAAGTCGCTGCGTACTCGTTTTCATTAAACATTTCGTCGGACAGCGAGGTGGGCGAGATTGTCCCTCCCTCGAGAGCTCGCGCCCAATTCAACATGATCTTCAGAGCGTCCGCAAAGCTGGTGATTTTCAGCTTGTCGATCAAGGCCAGGTTGGGCGAGTAGTGGCGGACAAATTGTCCAAGGTCCTGAGTCGAAAGAAGGGCCGGCCAAGTTTCAGTGCAAGCACCATAAGCTCCGTAGAGAAAGTCGCCGGTCTCGAGCCCGCTGCGGCAAGCCTCTCGTGCGTATGCTAAGCATTCTTGCATGGGCCGTCGCCAGAGGCTTACGTGCGCATGAAACTGCTGATGAATCTTCGCTCGCCGCTTGGAGTCGTTAAATCGTTCATTCACCTGCAAGGCAAGCCTGCCAAATTCATAGGCAGACTTGTAGTCCTCACGCACCGGCCCCACCGTGATCGCATGCGTTACATATCCGTACGCTGACTCGGCGCAGTTTCCTTTCACCAGGGAGAGACGGACCATTGTGGCCGAGATAAGCCGCGCGAGAACTGGATCTCCAACGATATAGGCCGAGGACCAGATGTCGGTCAGCGTGTTCATCACCATTCCGGTCTCGGGATCATTCATTACCGGTAGATCAATCAGCGATTCGATGCTGCGGTTACCAAGCAAGGACTGAATGGAATGAATCTCACTTTCTAGCGCTGCTTCTTTTTCTTCGGCGGAATCGGGAAATGAGACGCCGAACAGCGCGAGGCTTTCACGAGCGACGCAAAGGGCGTCGCCGTAGCGAGACATGTTCTCGTACTGAACGCTGCGAAGCCGGTAGACTCGTGCCTTATCCAGGCTGGTCATTGCGCGCTTGAGCAGCATGTCGAATCGCTGTTCCGCCTCGTCGAAGTTCCCGCACAGGTACTGGCACTCAGCGGCTTCAACGTTCAATTCGAAAGCCAGCTCGTATTCGGACTCCCGCTCGTCAGTAACAAGACTCAAACCTGCTCTTAGATAATCTAAGGCAGCTTCAAAAGCAGTTGATGATTTTGCTTTCCGGCCGGCGCTCAGGTTTATGCGCGCAAGCACGCGCCGCTCGTCTTCGTCGGCGATCAGACCCCTCCCGATATTCAAATGGTGAGCGATATCAAAGAGCTTCTCGTCGGTGTTTGCGAGGTCTGCGCGTTCCAACAACAAGCGGCCCAAATTAAGATGGACCATTTGTTTTCCTTCGGTTGGAATCAACGCATAAGCGGCTTGCTGCACGCGGTCGTGCAGGAAAACGTAGGACTGAGGATTCAGGATTGAGGATTGAAGATTGCCTTCGATCCTCGATCCTCGATCAGTCGCAGCCGCGAGGATTAGTCCTTCCTGGATCGCCTCTTTGAGATCGGCTGCCGCTTCGTCTGCCGATTGCTGACTCACAATTGCAAGCGTGCTGAGGTCGAATTGGTTCCCGATGCACGCGCCAAGCATCATCGCGTTTTGTGCCTTTGTCGAAAGCCGCTGGATCTTCCTGGTCATTAGATCGACGACGTTATCGGTTATCTCGGCGGCGGCGATCGCATCATTGTTGAAAGCCCAGTGACCCTTCTCGTAGTCAAACGCGATCAGCTTCTCGCGCCAGAGTGCCTTCAAAAATTGAATCACGAAGAATGGGTTGCCGCCGGTCTTCTGAGATACGAGATGCGCCAGCGGCTCACCCTCGGCTGGATCGCAATGAAGGGTGTCGGTGATCAGCGACATCAAGTCCGCCAGCTCAAGAGCATGCAGCGACATCTGGTGAAGCCGGACTCCCTCCGCTTCAAGGGCGCCCAGAGCCCGTACCAGCATATGAGCCGCGTCGACTTCATTGTCGCGATACGCGCCTATCAAGAACAGATGTTGAACATCGGGGCTCGTTAGCAGCGGCCCAAGCAGATTCAATGTGGCGGAATCCACCCACTGCAGGTCGTCCAGGAAGATCACCAATGGATGCTCTTTGCTCGCTATTGCGCCGACGAAGTTCTGAAAGACGAGACGGAAACGGTTTTGCGCCTCGGTAGGCGCGAGCCCGGGCGTTAGGGGCTGCTTGCCCAGGATCAATTCGATCTCCGGAATGACCTCCGCTATCACCCCGCCATTGACGTCCAGAGCTTCAGAGAGTTTCGAGCGCCACGAGACCAGACGATCTTCGCTTTCCGTCAGCAGTTGCTGGATGAAACCTCGAAACGCCTGGATCAGGGCGCCGAACGGCGTGCTGCGAGCAATCTGGTCGAACTTGCCCGCAATGAAATACCCGCGCTGTCTAACGATTGGCTTGTATAACTCTTGAATAAGCGAGGTCTTTCCTACGCCCGCGTAGCCTGAGACCAGCATCATCGCGGCTGGGCCATCGCATACGCCATCGAAAGCACCGAGGAGTTGTTCGACCTCTCGATCTCGTCCATAGAGTCGCTGAGAGATCACGAAATGGTCAGGCACATCACGCTCGCCTAGCGACAATGTACCGATTCGGCCGTGGGCCGACCATTGCGACGCGCATGCTTCGAAGTCTTCTTTGAGGCCCCGCGCGCTTTGATAACGATGCTCGGCGTTCTTGGAGAGCAGTTTCATAATGACTTCAGAAACTGGTCGAGGGATCTTCGACTCGATCTCCGAAGGAGCCGGCGGCGTCTTGGCGATGTGCCCGTGAATTATTTCGAGCGGGTCGTCGGATCTGAATGGACGAACACCGGTAAGAAGCTCATACAAGACTGCACCGAGCGAATAGAAATCAGTTCGATGATCGGTGGTCCGATTCATTCGTCCTGTTTGCTCAGGCGAAATGTATGGGAGCGCGTCGCTTGACAATCGCTGCGGAAGCAGCCAATGGCTCTCGCTTGCGGCTCCGCAAGCAAAGCTGAAATCGGTGAGTTGCGTCTCGCCGGTCGCAGGGTTGAAAACAACACTTCGCGGGTTCAAGTTACGATGAATGATATCCTGGCGGTGCAGCTTTGAGAGAATCTCCGCAAGCTGAATGGCTACTTTGAAGAAGAAATCAAGATCGTCGTGATGCGTCGCGAACTGCGCCTGAAGCGGTGCGCCGCCTCGATCTTCGAGGACCAGGCAACACTGACCATCCTGGCGAAACAGTTCATAGACCCGAGGGACGCCTTCTATGAAAAGCTCGCGAAGAGTCTCGAATTCACGCTCCAGCAATTCCACAGCAGCCGCGCCCTGCGGACTCCGACGGGCCCACTTGAGCAGAACTGGTGTTTGATCCTCGACTCTGCGGCCTCTGCTAAGCGAATACCAATCGTTCCCGTCAAGTTCCTGGGTGATCTCGTAATTGGGAATGGTCATAGCGCCACCGATGACTGCCAACCTGAACTACCTTAGAGTGTGGATTGCAAGCTGGGCTGTTGCTTGCGACCGGCTCCTTCCGGCCTTTGGGGCTTCACGCTCCGGGTGATCGTTACGCGAGCGGATTAATGCTAATGGAATCGGTTGAAGACAGCAAAGGCGAGTCCGATATTGGGAAGTCGAGCTTGGGAGGAGATGTTCAATCCGCATCGGTCCAAAGACACCGATGAGCCCGAAGGGATGTAGTACGCGGGCGGCAAGGGCTCGTGCGATCAAAGGCCATAGTTTGGCTTGTGCCTTCCAGAGAAAGAGGGCTCTGAGCAATTGCCTTCTTGAGTACGTTGTAGAAGGCTGAAGATGAAGAGAATGATGCTTTTGCGAGCGAGGGAGCGGGCTCACAGATCGTCAACCGGGCTCTTCACCCCTCTCCCGCCCTTGTTCATGACGTGAGTGTAGATCATCGTGGTATTGAGGTCCTAATGCCCGAGCAGCTCTTGTACCGTCCGAATGTCGTAGCCAGCTTCGAGCAAGTGTGTCGCGAAGCTATGTCTGAAGGTATGACAGCTTCCGGGTTTTGAGATCCCTGCTCGAAGTATCGCGGATTTGACGCTTCTTTGAAGGACATCTTCATTTAGGTGATGCTTGACTTCCTGCTTCAATTCGGAATGCCAGCAGCGCTTAGCTGAGGGAAAAACATACTGCCAACCCCACTCGCGTCCCGCATTTGGATACTTTCGATCGAGCGCGAACGGCAGGGTCGTCCTGCCGCAGCCCTCCCTCAGGTCTCGCTGATGAAGTTCCTTTACCTTCTCGAGGTGTTTGGTTAAGTGCTCCTTCAACGAGTCTGGCATAACAGTGATGCGGTCTTTGCTTCCTTTTCCGTCTCGGACGATCATCTGGCCGTAGCTGAAATCAAGATCCTTAACGCGCAGACGAAGGCATTCAGTGAGTCGAAGACCAGCGCCGTAGAGGAGACTAGCCATCAGCCATTTGGTGCCTTCGAGGTTTCGGAGAATTGACTGAACCTCTTGTCGGGTAAACACAACGGGCAGTCTCGACGGGCGTTTTGCTCGGGAGATGTTATCGATCCAATCGAGAGGTTTTTTCAACACTTCGTTGTAAAGGAAAAGGATAGCGCTCAGAGCCTGATTCTGGGTTGAGGCGCTGACCCGCTTATTGACTGCGAGGTCGGAGAGAAACGAGCTGATTTCGGATTCAGCCATGTCGTTGGGGTGGCGTTTATTGTGAAAGATGATGAAGCGTTTTATCCAATTCCAATAAGCTTCTTCTGTTCTGGGGCTGTAGTGCTTGACACGAATGGCGTTGCGGACCTGATCGACGAGCTTTTGCTGGGTCACGGAATAAACCTCGACCGCGGTCTATCCAGGAAGGGAAATCGCAAGTGTTGATATACTTGATTCTGAGCGGTTGGTCAACTTGTATAGGTCGCCTAAAGGTGGTAATTATTCGACCGAGATTAGGTTCTCGATTTCATGTTA
>Ga0126384_10002836_pt1 | contig 10506 bp, 9 predicted proteins | sample PanSoiMetPlot_36_FD_92543 | JGI IMG/M metagenome (GOLD analysis project Ga0126384, IMG submission 92543) | Tropical forest soil microbial communities from Panama - MetaG Plot_36 | ecosystem: Environmental > Terrestrial > Soil > Tropical forest > Bulk soil | place: Panama | collected 2016-02-17 | reverse complement strand
GTTTAATCCAAAGAACTCCGCTTATTTTCGCTTTTTCCGTGATCAGGGAACGAACAACCAACCTGAGGGAGTGACAGGCAGGCGCATCGCGATCCGAAATGTGCCACAGAATGCGGTCGCCGCCTGGCAATCGATCCTGCGTCCCACATTACTTAATGAGTTGAAACTCGGCTACAACAGCGCCCTTTCGAGAATCAACGGCGTTGCTCCGGTCTTCAATGGGATCGATCTCTCGAGTCTCTCGATTAATATCGCAGGCAGCGTCGCAGGCTTTGCACTGCCGGGTCAGGGTGCTAATGCCGGTGTAGCTACGCCGGGCGGTCTCGTCAGAGCTAACAGCGCGACCAATGGTCGAGGACAGCCATACACACCCTATTCGGTATCTGTTATTGACAACCTCAGTTGGACCAAAGGGAACCATGTCTTTAAGTTTGGCGGTGAGGTCAGAGCTATTCGCCTTTACACCGATAGGCAAGGTGGAATCACTTACACATACGCCAACATCAATTCTTTTCTTTCGAACTCAGCACAATCGGTTCAGTTCCTTGGCGACGTGAGCGCGCCATCGCCCTTCAACAATGGGGCCACCGGGCAGAGATTAGCCAAACAGGAGTATTACATTGGTTATGCTCAGGATGAGTGGAAGTTACGACCGAATCTTACGTTGAATTACGGCTTGCGATACGAATACTACACACCGTTGCGCGAGGACCGAGATCTGCAAGTGCTGTTCGACATCACCACCGGTCAGTTGAGAGATCCCAAACAGGATGCATTTAAGTCATCAAAGAGCAACTTCGGGCCCCGGGTGGCGTTGACGTGGTCGCCGAATGCCTCTGGCGCCGGATTCTTTGGCGGAGGTCGGACGGTTCTTCGTGGTGGTTTCGGAATCTATTACGGTCCGGGTCAGACGGAAGATCAAATTCAGCCGATTGAAAGCGATCGAATTAGTTCCACGCTCAGTAACGTCAACAACGCATTTCCACAAGATCCAACGTTACTGATCAACAACTTCCTCAATAATCCGAACAACCGCTCGTACCAGCCTCGTGCCTATGCACCGGAATATACGATCCCGGAAAAGATCTACCAGTACAGTTTCTCGTTACAACAGGAGCTGCCATATCAACTCGTGCTTACGGCGGGATTCGTAGGTTCTCAGGGAAGGAACCTGTTCCTTCGCAGTGTTGCGAATCGAATACTTCCGGGACAGACAACGATTCTGGACGGCACTTCATTGCCAACGACGTTTGGTGTTGTCAATCGAACTAACGCTGCTGGTCAAGTTGTTGCGGTTAACACGATTCGTGAATTCTCGATCGTCTCCGGCACATCGTCAGTTCAAAATCCGTTTGCAGAGGTCGACTACAAAACCAGTGGAGGTCACGATTCATACAAGGCGTTGCAGGTTTCACTTGCGAGAAGGTTGAACACGGGAATAGTGATGAATGCGCAGTATACATTCGCACGCAGCTTCGGCAACACCGCGGGATCGAATGAAGCGCGGACAGCAGCTAACAATGCGAGAGCGCGCGGTGAGTTTGACTATGACGATGGTTACAACACCTTCGATGTACGGCATAGCTTCAACTTGAGCGCCTTATACGAACTGCCTTACGGAAAAGGAAAGGCGCACGATCTTGGAAGCGTCGGTAATGCGCTTCTCGGCGACTGGGAAGTCGGTACCATTCTGAACGCGCGTTCAGGTTTGCCGTTGGAAATCGGAATTGTTCGGCCGGATGTCGTCATTCAATGCGCAAACAGTGCAGGTTGTGTCGTACCGACTGGCGCGGGAGGGGCAACGACAACGTTTGCAAACGGTTTCGTTGCTCAGTTGCCCGGAACGATTAATGCTGCAAACCCGCTGCCTCCAGGTTTCATTGCAGTAGTTAACACGCAGGCTGGTGGCGCGTCGAGAAACGTGAGGCGGCCCGATTTCATTTCAGGTGTTAATCCGTATTTGAATAACGATCGGAATCTGCTAAATCCGGCTGCTTTCACCACTCCGTTGCCTGGGACGTTTGGCAACGTTCCTCGTAATGCACTACGTGGGCCGAACTCTTCGCAGTTCGATCTGATTCTGAACAAACGTTTCCGTTTCTCGGAGTCTCGCAGTCTTGAACTCCGAACCGAAGTTTTCAATCTTTTCAATCGCGCGAATTTCGACATTCCGGGATCACGATTGAATCTGGCGCTTCCTTCTGTTAGTCAGAGCGGAGGCATCTTTACAATCGGATCTGGGCTACAACCAGGTCAGGCCTACAGTCAGTCAGCAGCTGGTCAGACGTTCGGGCTGCTTAGGCAGACAGTAGTTCGAGATGTAGGTCTTGGCACGAGCAGGCAAATCCAGTTTGCGCTGAGATTTAATTTCTAGGGGCTGACGGCAGTTGAGTCGCTCAGAAAGTGTTTTGAGCGACTCAACTAAAATCACGGGAGCGGGTATGTCGGTGACACAGACGAGAGTTAACCGGATGTCAAAAACCAATCGACTCGAGCCAGACGTTTATGATGATGGTTACCTTCGTGTAGAACACCAGAACTACTACATTGCTTGTAATGGCCATCCATTGAAACTCGCTCGCACTGAATTCCTGATTATCTCTCGATTGGCTCGTTCATCCGGCAGAATCGTGACTGCCGAGGATCTCTGGGAAAATGCATGGGGCCGCTCTAAGCCACTCAACCCAGAGAGCCTGCATGTTTACATTTATCGTCTGCGCAACAAGTTGTCGCCGTTCCAAATTCATATAGATACGATGGTCAATGTCGGGTACCGGCTCATCGTTAATACTGACAGTATCGGTGTTCACACAGACTTCAGGTAAAGTTCAGACTGATGTAACACGGCACGCCTAGTCTGCTATTCGGTAAATCCGTCCAGCCAGGAGACTCTGATGCCCTCATTTCGACAGCTGTCTGTGATTTCTGCGGTATTCGTGCTTTCGGTATTTGGACTCTTTTCTTGCAGTGGAGGAAGAGGACCTTCCGGCGAAGGTGCCGTGGTCCATCTTCAAGGAGCGGGAGCAACTTTCCCGAACGTGCTTTATCAAAAATGGATCAGTGAATACGGGAAGTTACATTCAAACGTCCGAATTGATTACCAGTCGATCGGTTCTGGTGCAGGCATTAAACAGATCCAGGAAAGAACGGTTGACTTCGGAGCTTCGGATGCACCAATGAAGGACGAAGATCTTCAGAAAGCGCCTGGACCTATTCTTCACATTCCCACTGTTCTCGGTGCAGTCGTCCTGACTTACAACCTCCCCGGCATCAAGGAATCCCTTCATTTTTCACCTGATGTGATTGCCGACATTTTCTTAGGTAAGCTCAAGAAGTGGACCGATGCCAGGATCAAGGCGGACAATCCAAATGCCAACCTTCCTGACACTGACATCGTCGTGGTTCATCGATCGGAAAGTAGCGGAACCTCCGCCGGATTCACCGATTATCTTTCAAAGGTAAGCCCCGAATGGAAACAGAAAGTTGGTTCCGGTGTGTCACCAGCCTGGCCTGTTGGCATTGGTGGCAAGGGCAACGAGGGCGTCACAGGGCAGATTAAGAACACGCCCAGTACAATCGGTTATGTTGAGCTCGTATATGCGGTGCAGAACGGGTTGCCGGTTGGGTCGATCAAGAACCAGGCGGGCCAATTTGTGCAACCTACCCTCGATTCTGTCACAGCTGCAGCGCGTGAATCCCTCGCCACTACGCCGGACGATCTGCGGGTGTCAATTACAAACGCGTCGGGAAAGGATGCGTATCCGATCTCAAGCTATACGTACATTCTTGTCTATAAAGAGCTGAGCGATGCGGTAAAAGGCAAAGCACTGGTTGACTACCTGTGGTGGGGCATCCACGACGGCCAGAATTACGTCAAGGATTTGAGCTACGCGCCTTTGCCAAGCGAAATCGTCCAACGTGCAGAAGGAAAAATTAACTCGATCACTTCGGGAGGAAAAAGCCTTCGCTAGCATTATCACCGGGGAGAACGCGCCGTTAGCTACGATTCACGAGGCGACGCGTGTTTGATGTGAACATAATCCACGAAAGAACACGAAAGTTGTGTGAGTTCGTGGATATGTTTTCTTGCGAACTAAAGAAGGCAAGAGGACGGTAATTCAAAAATGTCCACCGCCGAAATGCAAACTCCGAGCACGAGAGTTCCGAGTCCGCTCGAGCGGTTGCGGACACTTCTGTCTCCAACTGGAAACACAGGCGACGCGATTTTCAAAGCGACGATGTTTTTCGCGGCCCTGTTGTTGGTGATTTTAGTCGGCGCGATGGTGGTGGCGCTCGCTTCAGACTCGATGCTTTCAATTAAGCAGTTCGGGTTTGGGTTTCTGGCCCGACGCGACTGGAATCCAATCGGCGGTCAGTTCGGCGCGCTGCCATTCATTTACGGAACAGTCGTTTCGTCGTTTATCGCCTTACTCATCAGCGTTCCGCTCTCATTGGGTATTGCGATATTTCTGGTTGAACAAGCTCCATACTATTTGGCACGACCGGTAGGTTTTCTTGTCGAGCTTCTCGCCGCCATCCCATCTGTCGTTTACGGTTTGTGGGGCATCTTTGTGCTTGCTCCTTTCTTGCGCGTTTACGTTGAACCACCTCTTGCAAAGTACTTAGGTTGGCTTCCACTCTTTCAGGGTTCAATCACAGGCATTGGCTTGCTCACGGGCGGTGTGATTCTGGCGATCATGGTCACGCCAATCATTTCAGCCGTCGTCCGCGATGTACTGACTGCTGTGCCGAGTACTCAACGTGAAGCTGCACTCGCGTTGGGGGCCACTAAATGGGAAACGACCCGAGTCGTTCTGGGTAACGGTCTTCCCGGGATTGCCGGCGCAATCATTCTCGGCCTCGGACGCGCGCTAGGAGAAACAATGGCCGTAACCATGGTGATCGGCAATCGGCCCCAGATCAGTATTTCTTTATTTGAGCCGAGCTACACCATCGCTTCGGCAATAGCGAACGAATTCACCGAGGCAACTCAAGATTTGTATTTGAGTTCCCTGGTTGAACTCGGATTGATTCTGTTTTTGGTTACGTTCTTGGTGAACGCTGCGGCCAGATTATTGGTCCGTAGTGTGACTCGTAGAGCCTCCGGTGCCGGAGCACCTGCTTAAATGAACCGCGCTGATCGAACTCGTAGATTGAGTAGTGCAGTGATGACGACGCTTACCGCCGTCTGCACCTTCTTCGCGGTTGGGATACTTGCGATCATCCTCGCCTATATTGTCTGGCGTGGAATCGGAGCGGTGAATCTCAGATTTTTGATCGATAGCCCGCGACCGGTCGGTGAGGGCGGAGGAATAGGTAACGCAATTCTTGGGACGTTGATTCTCTTGTGGTTGGCCTCGGTGATCGGTTTGCCGCTAGGCATTGCTACAGGGGTGTACCTGTCAGAGTTTGGCGGTGGTCGATTCGCCAACGTGGTCCGATTCGTTGCCGACACGATGACCGGCATTCCTTCAATTGTCGTTGGCGTTTTCGCATATGCAATCGTCGTTCTGCCGATGCACCATTTTTCCACACTGGCCGGTGGCGTTGCGCTAGCACTCATCATGATTCCGATCGTCGCCAGGACGACCGAAGAAATGATTAAGCTGGTGCCGCAGACCTTGCGTGAGGGTGCCTTGGCCTTAGGTGCGCCTCAATGGCGTGTGACGCTAGGCATTGTGATTCCCGCAGCTTCATCGGGAATCGTAACTGGAGCAATGCTGGCGATTGCGCGCATATCTGGCGAGACAGCACCACTTCTATTTACGGCCCTGGGAAGCAGGTTCTTCAATTACTATTTGGATCAGCCGATCGCTTCGTTAACAGTGCAAATTTACAACTATGCCATTTCGCCCTACGACGAATGGCACGCGCTGGCATGGGCAGCTACTCTGGTATTAATGACCATGATTCTCGCAATAAACATCGGCGTGCGAATTCTGACGCGAAAGAGGTTCTGAGTTCGAATGTCAACACCAACTATCAGCTTGACACCGAACGTCCGCGCGTCGGAACCGCCACAAGAGCCATCGGATTCTACCGGCGCCGCATCGAAGATCACGGTTCGTGGCCTGAACTTTTTCTATGGGCGGGTACAGGCGCTGCACGGTATCTCTCTCGATATTCCCGAGCGGATTGTCATGGCGTTCATCGGACCTTCGGGTTGTGGCAAATCCACTTTTTTACGGACGCTGAATCGCATGAACGACGTGATTCCGGCAACCAGGGTTGAAGGAGAAGTACTAATTGATGGCCAGGACGTTTACGCCCCGGGCACAGATGTCGTTGAGCTGCGCCGCAATGTCGGCATGGTGTTTCAAAAATCGAATCCTTTTCCCAAATCGATCTTTGATAACGTCGCGTATGGCTTGAGAATAAACCGCCTTACCACCAGCAGGTCTGAACTGTGGGAGCGCGTTGAACAGGCATTACGAGATGCTGCCCTTTGGGAGGAAGTAAAGGATCGGCTCAGGCAGTCAGCGCTCAGTCTTTCGGGGGGACAACAGCAACGTTTATGTATTGCCCGGGCTCTTGCGATTCGACCCAGCATCCTTTTAATGGACGAACCGGCTTCGGCGCTCGATCCGATAGCTACTTCAAAAATAGAAGAACTAATTGTTGACTTGAAGCAACATTACACAATCGTAATTGTGACTCACAACATGCAGCAGGCGGCTCGTGTTTCGGATAATACCGCCTTCTTTTTGCTCGGCAAGCTGATTGAGGTAAATTCAACAGAAAAGATGTTCACCGCGCCCAACGAGAAAACGACAGAGGACTACATTACCGGCCGATTCGGCTGATACTCCGAGCGCCTTGCTTTTTGGGTTTGAAGGCCTCAATCAGACGACCCAGGCGCTTAGAACGAATAAAATAGGCACTAATCGTCATGGATTTACACAGACATTTAGACGACGACCTAAATCGATTGCGTGATCTCGTCCTACTCCTTGGCGGTGAAGCTGAGAATGCAATCGAACGCGCTATGTACTCGCTGATGGAGCGCGACAGCCCACTTGCGCGTGAAGTGCTGGAGCACGACGACACTATCGACAGGATGGAAGTTGAGATCGATCGACAATGTATCGACATTATCGCTTTACGGCAGCCAGCCGCCCGTGATCTTCGCTTCGTTTTCTCTGTAGCAAAAATGGCGCCTGTTTTGGAACGCATCGCGGATCACGCCTGCAACATTGCCCGCGCGGCAATCAACTTAAACGACGAACCCGAACTCGAGCGGAATCGCGAGTTGCAACAAATGGCAACTCACGCAGCTTCGATGCTACATGCTGCTCTTGATGCGTTCACACTGGTCGATGCACATGCGGCGCGCGAGATCATCAAACGCGATTGGGAAATCAACGAACTGTACAATCGAGTGTTTCGAGATCTTATTGGCAAGATGGTCACCGAACCTCAGACCGCAACCAGAGACGCGCGCTTGCTCTTCGTCGCGAAACATCTCGAGCGCGTTGGTGACTACGTCAAAGACATTTGCGAGTTGACTGTTTATATGGCGGAAGCCGCTATCATTAAGCACAGCAACTGATTATGAATCGACCGGTTCTCATAGTTGAGGATGACGCGGACATCTCCGAGAGTTTGAAATACAACCTCGAGCGTGAAGGCCTGGAGACAATTGTCGCCGGCACTGGTGAACAAGGTCTGATTGAGGGTCTTAACGAGAAGAAGCCGCCGCTCTCAATTATTCTGGACATCATGCTTCCAGGAATGAGCGGCATCGAGCTTTGCCGTCGTTTCCGTCGTGAACCTCTCACTCGTCGCACACCTATCATCATGGTAACGGCCAAGAGCTCCGAAGCTGATCGAGTGGCTGGACTGGACTTGGGCGCAGACGATTACATCACCAAGCCTTTCTCTGTAAGAGAACTGATGGCACGGGTCCGCGCAGTATTGCGACGCGCCGATGAAAACACGGTCAAGACCTATGAAGACGATCACTTGATGATCGATTTCGCAGACGTTCGCGTAGCCTGCGATGGTTCGCGGATTAAATTAACCAATAAAGAATTTACTCTCCTTGCAGTTCTTGCACGTAGTCCCGACCGCGTCGTTACACGACAACAGTTGCTGGATAGCGTATGGGGTTACAGTTACTACGGTGATGCGAGGACGCTCGATGTTCACATCCGGCGGTTGCGCCAGAAACTGGCTGGTTGCGGAGATTGCATCGAGACGGTTGTTGGTGTGGGATATCGCTTTATTGGATGTAAAGGCATGGCGGATCCCGCAACTGGATGAAGTATCTTCAATGTCTAAGAGTTACAGCCTCGCGCTGGGCATAATTTGCGCAATCATCGCGGCGATTCTGCTGGCTGTAAGTGCTTCGCCTCTTGCTTCGATCGCGGCTGTGTTTGTTGTTTTCGCCGCATTGCTTCTGGTTACCGCGAATAAGCAGCACTTTCAGTCGTACGCGATCCACGTTAGTTCCGGCGGTAACAACAACCCCAAAGCAGAGTTCGCGTCAGGCACACTCCTCGAAGCAACAATGAGTGGTATGAGAGAAGGACTGCTCATCGTCGATCGGGACATGCGTGTGGTTGCGTCCAACTCTGCCGCACATCGTTTGTTTACCCTGGCAAACGGTAGTCCAAATAAGAAGCGGCTTACTGAGTTAACTCGCAATCCAGCCATCTATGATGCTTTCCTGGATGCTCTCAAAGGTATTGAGAGATCCGGCGTCAAGGTGGAAATTCACGAACCAGACCGGCGCATATTTGATCTGCGCGTCGTTCCACTTGGTGAAAATGGTGCCAAAGAAACTGAAGGAGCACTTGGAGTCTTTTTCGATATCAGTCGGCTTGAGCGGCTCGAACGCGTGCGCCAGGAGTTTCTGTCGAATGTTTCTCATGAACTCCGCACGCCATTGACAGCGATACTCGCCTTTGTGGAAACCCTCGAGACCGGCACATTGGAAGAAACGAACGACAATCGAAGATTTCTCGCGATCATCCGCAAGAATGCTGAGCGCATGCATCACTTGATTGATGACATCCTCGAACTGAGCGCGATCGAAGCTGGAAACGTCAAAGTGGCACCGCGGGAGATCGAGTTGTATCCATTAGTTAATGATGTCGTGGCTTCGCTCGCGGCCAGAGCGGCGGCGGAAAACATAACCATCGATAATCAGATTGATCCGGCCGCAATTGTTCTTGCTGATCCACGACGGCTCGAGCAGATGTTAACGAACCTGCTTGAGAACGCGATCAAGTTCAACCGCAAGAACGGCTGCGTAAAGCTGCGCAGCGAAACGGGTGCGGTAAGCCGCATCATCGTCCAGGACACAGGCGAAGGGATTCCGCAGCAACACCTGGAACGGTTGTTCGAACGGTTTTATCGGGTAGATCGAGCTCGATCAAGAGAACTCGGGGGAACCGGCTTGGGGCTTGCGATTGTGAAACACCTCGCCAGAGCACATGGAGGAGAGGTCCGAGTCGAGTCCACGGTCGGGGAAGGCAGTACTTTCGTAATCGAATTACCCAACCCGGTGGGTGAGCTGCGGCCCGCAACAGTTGGGGTTTGAGGTGAGTGTCTGAGCTGAAAAGTCGCTTGTTCTTTGTGCGCTTTAGTGTAACTTCGTGGATCCGTAATGGGTCGTCGGAAACCAGATCCACGAAATCACACTAAAGAACACGAATAACAAACCCTGAGCTACCGCTTGTGCTTTCGACCGCTGCGGAACAGGAGCGACTCGGCGAGAACCCTAAGATTCATTGGGATTTCCGGTGCTTTTAGTTCCACTTTGTACGGTCGCGAATGACGACTGAGGAGCGATAACTCCGCCGAGCAAAAGTCACAGGAGCCTAAGTGAAACTTCACCAGCCCCATGATTTCGCGAGATAATTTGCGGGAGTTGTAAGAGATCAGAACCCCCTCGGATGGGCATGCCTCTGTTTTACGGAATGCAGTTGTGCGCGTAGCAGTCATAGGGTTTCCGACATACTTCGGGGCCAGTCCAAGCCTTTTTGCAAATCAATAGAGGATTGGGCAAGAGTAAAAGAAGTCCGCGTTCCTGGAACGTAGCACACCTTCGGACGCCTTCGCCTGTTCAACAACAGTAAAATCAGAATTCACACGCTCTTCCAGAGCTTTTTATGCCCGTAACGTGTTTTTTTCCATATAAATCCAAGCCCCGCTCCAGTTGTAAAAACTTGTTGCCCATTCTTTAAAACCTTGGTAAGATGACTGCCGTCAGGTCAAGCGGCCCATCCGCCGTTGACCGTCTTTCCAGGACAGCCCACCTGTTTTTCGTGCGGAATCGGGCAAAGAACCTACAGCTTAAGCGACGATCGGCATTGTGAGCCCACGGCTTACAGAATTGGGCCCTCGCCAGCACGCTGCAGGCAGCTCGCGTTGAGTTCGCGCCCTGGGAACGACTCCTCACAGTTGAGCCCTGATCCGAGTTTCCTCTCTAAATGCCGAATAAGCCTCAGGTCATAACCCGGTTAATGAGATTCCCATTCATATCGCACATCGACAACTTTG
>Ga0126384_10002834_pt1 | contig 10507 bp, 7 predicted proteins | sample PanSoiMetPlot_36_FD_92543 | JGI IMG/M metagenome (GOLD analysis project Ga0126384, IMG submission 92543) | Tropical forest soil microbial communities from Panama - MetaG Plot_36 | ecosystem: Environmental > Terrestrial > Soil > Tropical forest > Bulk soil | place: Panama | collected 2016-02-17 | reverse complement strand
GGTTTTGCCCTGCGCCTGTTCAGGTGACATATAACCGACGGTTCCCATAACCAGGCCAGGGAAAGTAACTGACTGGGAGACGGGCGGACGCGGGGAAACGGCGAGCAGCGTATCCGCCTCGTCCCCCAATCTCCGCGGCTCCGCGCCTCCCCGTCTCTCGGTAAGTTTCGCTAGTCCGAAATCCAAGATCTTTGGGTGGCCGTCACGGGTGATCATGATGTTGTCAGGCTTCAGATCACGATGCACAATTCCCGCCGCATGGGCTTTCGCCAAACCTTCGGCTGTATGTTGGAGATAACGGAGAAGCTTCGGAAGATCGGTTTGATTCTCATGGATTACATGGCGCAAGGTTTGGCCCTCGACCAACTCCATGGCAATAAAATGCGTCCCGTCGGCCTCACCAATCTCATGAATGGTCGCGATATTCGGATGATTGAGCGCGGCTGCAGTCTTGGCCTCGCGCACGAAACGTTCCATCCGATCGCGATGCGAGGCGAGCTCAGCAGGCAGAATCTTCAACGCAACTTTGCGATCGAGCTTTGTATCCTGCGCCAGATAGACTTCGCCCATCCCGCCCTCGCCAAGTTTTGCGCGGATTTCGTAACGGCCGAGTATTGTTCCTGGCCCAATGTTCATGATGTCGCCGGCCGCGAGCGTCGTCCCAAACTGACGGGTTGCATGACTGTGGCGCTTACACAGGTTTGTGAGCTAACTCTCCGGAAGACCAATTCGCCGAAGCAGATCCTTATACCGCGGATCTGATTTAATCGGATCGAATATTGGGTCCTTAATGTGGAGTACTCCTTCCCCACGCTCCTCATATCCCTTCTCAAGTAATGCAAATGCCTTATCGGCTTCACCGGCCTGTGCCCAAACGCCCGCCAGGACGGTAGGCGGTGGCGCTTGCTTCGCTGCTCCAGTTGATAACAATTCAGCCATCGTGCGCCAAAAAGCTTTTGCGCCCGAAGTTCGATACGCAGCTTTCACCGCGACCGAGAACTTCGCTGCATCTTCAGGCTGGCTACCCATGAGAACGAAGGCTTTACCAAATTCGTCAGCAGCTTCTTCGAATAGTCCTTTTTGTGCATACGCTTGCGCCAGGAAAAGGTGTGCCCGCGCAAAGTTAGGATCCAATTCAAGCGTCTTTCTCTGTTGTTCGATTGCCAGATCGGTTTCTCGCCTGACGCGGTAGGCCTCCCCCAATACAACGTTAATAATCAAGGAGAGTGGATCCAGTTCCTGGGCGCGCTTGAGTTCTGCGAGGGCCTCGTCATAACGACCTATTTCTAAATAATGCTCACCATACCACTGATAAGCGGTCGCGTAGTTCGGATTAAGCGCGATTGCTCTTTGCCATTCTGCTTCGGCTTCGGAAAACTTCCACTCGTAATTTTCCTTGACGGACGCCAGCGCGTTGTGCGCCTCGGCAAGGCTTTCATCTATTTCGATCGCTTTCTGTGCGGCTGCTCTCGCTTTGGGGTAGGCGTCTTGCGGCGGCTCGACAGCGTATGATGCGAATAAAATGTATCCTTCAGCCAGGGCAGCATACGCTAAACCATACGTCGGGTCTTCATCTATCGCTTGCTGGAAATATTCGACGCTCCTCTTTATGTCCGCTGGTGTTCTTTTATTCCAGTGATATCGGCCCCGCAAATAGAGCTGATAAGCCTCAGTATTTGCCGTGTAGTTTTTAGAAATTTTCCGTTCTTCAGCTCCGGTCAATCTCGATTTCAAATTACTCGATACATCTCTCGCGATCTCGCTTTGCAGCGACGCGAGGTCAGTCATTCGCCGGTTGTACTGCTCACCCCAAATCTGGTTGCCGGTTCGCGCGTCGACAAGATCTACGCTCAAAATCAGCTGATCTCCGTGCTGGAGAACCTGACCATTCAAGATCGCCTGTACCGACAGATCCCTGGCTACCTGTTGCGGCTTAAAGTCTTTACCTTTGTAAGTGAACACAGAGCTCCGGGCCTTCACCGAAATTTTCGGTATTTGAGAGAGACTATTTATGAGGGATTCGGTTAGACCGTCAGACAAATATTCCAGCTCGGTATTGCCGCTCGCGTTTACAAAAGGGATCACGGCAATCGAGTCGATTTGAGCTGCTCTCGGTGAGTGAGACGCTAAGGACCACGCGACCAGAGCAACTAGCGCGAAAACAATGGCCGATAGTAACGTAGCAACACTCTTGTGTTGTTTAATCTCGGAAACCAAGTATTCCGCACTTGAAACATGCGGTTGCGGCGCCGAAACGTTATTACTTGCTGATTGAGCATGAGCCGTGGGATATCGGTCCACACTCTTTTTCGAGGCAGCGGTGACCGGCGGAACGGACGTTTCAAGCTCGCCGGTGAGTTCGCGGCGTAAATCTTTCAATTCAAGCGCGATGTCTTTGATTGTTTGGTAGCGCTCATCGGGGTCTTTAGCCAGACATCGCCTCACAATTTTCTGTAAATCATTTGGCGCGTCCTGACGAAACTCATTGATGGGAGGGACCGGCTCACGAATAATCTTGTTAAGCGAATCAATTGCATCTTTGCCTTCGAATGCTTTATGTCCGGTGATCGCTTCGTAAAGAATGCAGCCGAATGAAAATATGTCCGAGCGATGATCGATCTCATTTGTTTTTCCCAGCGCTTGTTCGGGTGACATGTAGCCAACTGTTCCAACTACCGTCCCCGGCGTCGAGTGTTGTTGCAGAATCGCGGTTGCGACCTCGCTGGAAGCCTGGCTGCTTACGCCGGACGTTGGCTGTGGCTCGACGAGTTTAGCCAGTCCGAAGTCAAGGATTTTCGCGTGGCCGTCACGGGTAACCATGATGTTGTCAGGCTTCAGATCACGATGCACAATTCCCGCCGCGTGAGCCTTCGCCAGTCCTTCCGCTGTGTGTTGAAGGTAACGAAGCAGCTTCGGTAGCTCAGTCTGGCAACGATGGATTACTTCGCGCAGCGTCTGGCCATTGATGAACTCCATTGCGATAAAATAGGTGCCGTCGTATTCACCAATCTCATGAATAGTCGCGATATTCGGATGATTGAGCGCCGCCGCGGACTTGGCTTCGCGCACGAAACGTTCCATGCGATCGCGATGCGAGGCGAGCTCCGCCGGCAGAATCTTCAATGCAACCTTGCGATCCAGCTTTTTATCCTGCGCCAGATACACCTCACCCATACCACCCGCGCCAAGCCGCGATTGGACCACATAGCGCCCCAAGACCGTGCCCGCATCCAGGGTCATCAATTCGACTGTAACCAGGGGAAAGGTAAGGGCGAAATGACCGAAGTGTCAGCATTCTAAATTAGTTTATGGCGACTTTACCAGCACTACTTGATTCAGTTGCGGGAGTTCGCTCGCGTCGCGCCAGCATGTTATAAAACCACCGTCAGGACACATCATGCTTGAGCTGCAACCGGCAACTTTCGAAGAATTTCAGCGCGAAGCCCAACGCGGCAACGTGGTGCCGGTCGTGCGTACGGTGCTTGCCGATTTGCACACACCGGTCGGAGGTTTTCTGCGACTCGCCAACGGTGCTGAGAATGCTTTTTTACTTGAATCCATCGAAGGCGCGGAGCGGGTTGCGCGCTATTCCTTCGTCGGCGCGAACCCCTGGATGATCGTTCGCGGGCGCGGCGGAACAACTACAGTCGAGCGCGATGGCGCCACGGAAGAACATCAAGTGAATGCCATCGATTTCGTCCGTGATTATTTCAAAGACAAGAAGCTGGCGAGACGTCCCGGCCTCGCGCCACTTGCCGGCGGCGCGGTGGGGTATCTTGGCTATGATGCCGCGTCCTGGTTTGAACCAATCCTCAACGCGAACAGCCACAGAAGCGACACGGATGAAGCAGTATGGATGTTCTTCCGCAACATTGTGGCTTTCGATCGTGTGCGGCAGCAGATGGAAATTACTTCGTTAGCATTCACGGCCGAGGCGAGTGGTGACGCCGACAAGCTTCGAGCGCTTTATGAAGAGGCGATCAATCAGACGGGCGAGATTGAAGATATGCTGAGTGAACAATCGGGCTCAGTCTCGCATGAACGTCCGCGCAAAGGCGACCCTACCATTCATTTTCAATCAAACTGGCCACGTAAGGAATTTGAAGCCGCGGTTGAGAAAGTAAAGGAGCGCATCGCCGCAGGTGACTGTTATCAGGTGGTGATCGCGCAGGTATTTACCAAGCCGACTCCGGCCCAGCCCCTGGCTATCTATCGGGCGCTGCGGGCCACGAATCCCGCTCCCTACATGTACTTTCTGCGGATGGGTGAGCAATCGATTATCGGCGCGTCGCCTGAGATGCTGGTGCGCTGCCACGGACAGCGGCTCGATTACCGGCCGATTGCCGGAACGCGCAAGCGCGGCGCGACAGAGGCCGAGGACTGGATGCTTGGCGAAGAGATGCGCAACGACGAGAAAGAAGTTGCGGAACATGTGATGCTCGTAGACTTAGGACGTAATGATCTGGGAAGAGTCTCGGACTATGGTTCGGTGCAGGTTGACGACTTAATGGCCGTCGAACGCTACTCGCACGTACAGCACCTGGTTACGGCGCTCCGGTCGCGGCTGCGGGACGATCTTGATCGCTTTGATGCGCTCGCATCCTGTTTTCCGGCCGGAACCGTTACCGGCGCGCCAAAAATTCGCGCCATGCAAATCATTCGGGAGCTTGAGCCATCGCCTCGCGGGGTCTATGCAGGCGCCGTCCTGTATATGGATTACGCCGACAACCTGGATTCTTGCATTGCGATTCGCACGATTGTCTTGCGCGACGGCGTTGCTAGTGTGGAAGCAGGCGCCGGGATTGTTGCCGACTCGATCCCGGAAAGAGAATATGATGAGTGTCTGAACAAGGCACGCGCGTTGTTTCGGGCAATAGAATTAGCTGAAAAAGGGCTGTGACCGAGGCAAAGGGCAAAGGGCAGGGGGCAAAGAAGTCGGGTAGAGATTTTATGGCTATCTTAAATTCCGATCTGACTAGAACTATCAGCGTGGCCGGCTGGCTGAAGTTGTTACTCTTGACGTCCGTAGTTGTTTTCCTCGGTGTCGGCGGCTTAGCTCAGAATCCGGCACTGAATGCGGAAACGCCGAAGAAAGCGAACGCGAGACCCGCAGAAACCACAACCACCGCGCCGACCGAACCGTTCGCTGGTGCGTCAATCGAGAAGATGAGCGGAGAATGCGTCACGCTCGAAACTGAACAAGGTTCGATTGTTATTGAAATGCTACCTGCAGGCGCTCCGGAAACGGTCCGGAGCTTTCTAAATCTTGTCGCCGCAGGTGCGCTGGATACGACAACGTTTAGCCGCACGGTTAAGGACTTTGTGATCCAGGGAGGCAATCTATCGACCAGCGAGAAGTGGAACGCACAGCTGGCGAAGCGGATGGCGAAAACTATTCCCGACGAGCCGAATAACGTCAAGCATGTCCGCGGCATAGTATCGATGGCGCGCGCTGAGGAGCCCAACACGACAACAACGCACTTCTTTATTCTGGTTGGCGACGGTCCACACCTTGATGGAAAGTTCGCTGCTTTCGGGCGAGTGACCGCCGGCATGGAAGTCGCCGACGCCATCAACCACGGGCCGTCCGAAGGCGAAAGACCTGCGGTGCCGGTTCGCATCAAGCGCGCAACAGTCGCTCAATGCGTTAAGCAGTGAGCAGGGGTAAAAAATTCAAGATTCCAAATTCAACATTCCAAATTCGGAACAAAAGACAAAAGACAAAGACCAAAAGACCAAAAGATTAAAGACCAAAGATCAAAGACCAAAGACCAAAGACCAAAGACCAAAGACCAAAGACCAAAGACCAATGCTTCTGGTTATCGACAATTACGATTCGTTTACTTACAACCTGGTCCAGTACCTTGGTGAACTGGGGCAGGAAATTGTGGTCAAGCGCAACGACGAAATTACTATCGAGCAAATCGAGTCAGAAATGCGCCCAGAGCGAATTGTGATCTCGCCAGGACCAGGCACACCCGGTGAAGCGGGTATATCGATTAAAGCGATTGAGCGATTCGGTGGTCGCGTGCCGATCCTGGGCGTTTGCCTTGGTCACCAGGCGATTGGCCAGGCGTTCGGTGGCCGGGTGGTACGCGCACCGCGCCTGGTGCATGGCAAGTCGTCAAAAGTTCAGCACGACGGACAGACCATCTTCGAGGGGCTTGAGCAAAAGTTCGATGCCGGGCGTTATCATTCACTGGTCGTTGAACGTGACTCAATTCCGTCTTGTCTTGAGATTTCGGCAACCACGCCCAGTGGAACCATTATGGGTCTACGGCATCGAACCATGAAGATCGAAGGCGTGCAGTTTCATCCCGAATCCATTATGACCACTGAAGGCAAGAAACTACTCGGCAACTTCCTGAGACTATGACCGATTTTCGTTCCTATGTTGAGCGCTTGATCAGACGCGAGGACCTCTCCCGCGCCGAAGCCAGTGAATTGCTTGACAGTCTGCTCAACGGCAGCGCGACCGACGCTCAGGTCGCGGCGGTGCTGGTAGCGCTCAAGGCCAAGGGAGAATCGATCGATGAGTTAGCCGGGCTCGCTGCGGGGCTGCGCAACCGCGCGGTCCGCATTTCGAGCCGTCACCAGGTGTTTATCGATACTGCCGGAACCGGCTCGAGCTGCGCCAAGACATTCAACGTTTCCACAGCGGCCGCATTCGTGATTGCCGGCGCCGGCCTACCGGTTGCCAAACATGGTAATCGCGCAGCCAGCAGCCGTTGCGGCAGCGCGGATGTCCTGACTGCATTGGGCGTGAATATTTCAGTCCCCGCAGAGGTGTCCGAGCAATGTCTGAATGAGGCCGGAATCTGTTTTATGTTTGCGCCGCTGTATCACAGCGCCACCGCGCGAGTTGCCTCGATTCGGCGCGAACTTGGTATCCACACGACGTTCAACCTGCTGGGTCCTTTGACCAATCCGGCGCGAGCACCACGTCAATTGATCGGTGTTTCGGATCGTCGCTTCGTCGAACGATTGGCTGGTGCATTGTCGTTGCTGGGAGCGCAACGAGCCTGGGTCGTGCATGGTGAAGACGGATTAGACGAAGTTACGATTTCCGGCAAGACCTTTGTGTGCGAGGTCACTCCTGAAGGATTGCGGAGCTTTGAGATCACACCGGAAGATTTCAAAATTCAGCGCTCCGACCTGGAGCCGATCACCGGCGGCGACGCGGACGCAAACGCCAGGATTATTCGTGAGGTGTTAAGCGGGAAACGGCGCGATGGTGCGCGAGATCTGGTGCTGATTAACGCCGCCGCCGCGCTTTACATCGGCGACATTGCAACGCAATACAATGAAGCTGCGAAGCTGGCAGCCCAGAGCATCGACAGTGGCGCGGCGTTTGAGAAGCTCGAGCAACTGATTCAAGCAACGAGGGTGTAAGGCGGACGGGTTAAACTTATATTCTGTCGCGGGCTAATGGGAGGGCGTCGCTAAACGCCGAAGGCGTTCGTGAATTCCAGCCCAGGGCAACGCCCTGGGATTCGAGATCGATTGCGAACCGCGAACTCTGAAGGAGTTCGCAAAATCAATCCAGTTGGAATAAACGATTTTGGCAACCCCGTCAGGGTTGCATCGATCTTGTGGCTGATTTCCCAGGGTTGCGCGCTAACGCGCCCAACCCTGGGCTGAAGGTTAAGGAACGCCTTCGGCGTTCCTCGTTGCTGGCTGAGAGGGCGTAAGACTGCGATAAAGAACTGCGAGCGTTAGCGAGCGGCTAAAGGACGCGTTTCGTCACATGGATCTGCTGACAAAAATCATCGAGAGCAAGAAGCGTCGAGTCGAAGCGGCGAAGGACATGGTTCCGCTTATTGAGCTTCGTAGGTCAGCCGAGACCGTGCGACGTGCCCGTCCCGCGAAGTTTCTGAGAAACGCATTGAGCGCAGAAGGCATTAACATCATTGCTGAATTTAAGCGGCGCTCACCTTCCAAAAGCGACATCAACACAAAAGCTGAACCAGCCAGTATGGCGCGCAGCTATGAATCGGGAGGCGCGAAAGCGATTTCCGTTCTCACTGAGGAAGATTTCTTTGCGGGATCACTCGATGATTTACATCAGGTGCGTAGCGCATCTACGCTCCCAATTCTGCGAAAGGACTTCGTCTTCGATGATTATCAGGTTTACGAGTCAGCGGCTGCCGGCGCCGATGCGCTCCTGTTGATCGTCGCCGCTTTGGATCAGGAGACGCTTACGCGATTGCGAACGCTGGCCGAAGATGAATTGAGCATGGATGCGCTGGTTGAGGTCCATACCAAAGAGGAATTAGCGCGCGCTGTTGATGCGGGCGCAAAGTTAATTGGAGTAAACAACCGTAACCTGCGGACTTTTGAAGTTTCGACGGCCGTTTCTGTCGAATTGGCTCGCGTCGCACCACTCGAAGCGACGCTGGTCAGTGAGAGTGGCTTGACCCCGCCGGAAATCCAGAACCTCAAAGCCGCCGGCTACTCAGGTTTTCTGGTAGGCGAGGCGTTGATGAGGGCGCATGATCCGTCGACAGAGTTGCGCCGGTTCATTAATGACTCGTTTAGTTCCGGCGAGCCAGTGCTGGTAAAAATCTGCGGCATTACCACGCTCGAAGACGCCCGCGCTGCCATAAACGCCGGTGCCGACCTCTTAGGTTTCAATTTTTATCGGGCGAGTCCCAGATACATCGCGCCGGAAAGCGCGCGGACGATCATCGAAGCAATGCGTTTGGAAACGGCGCCCGGAAAAGAGATCAGATATGTAGGAGTCTTTGTCGATCCGGCATCGCCTGAAGAGCTGGTTCGAATCGTCGAGCGCTCGGCGATCGACGCAGTTCAACTGCATGGAGACGAGTCCGCCCAATTCTGCGAAGCAGTAAAGCGTCTGCTGCCGAAGGTGAAAGTAATCAAAGTGTTTCGGGTGCGGAACGGTTTCGATCCCACGAACATACGCGACTTTCCCGCGGACGCAATCATGCTCGACTCTTTTCATCCAGAGTTGCGCGGTGGCACTGGCCGTTCGTTTGATTGGGCCATTGCAAAGCGCACGGGTAAGTTCACCCCACGGTTGATACTCGCCGGGGGGTTAACGCCTGAGAACGTTGCGCGGGCGATTGCCGAAGTGAAACCATATGCTGTGGATGTTTGCAGTGCCGTCGAAACGGCGCCTGGCGTAAAAGACGCGCAACGCATGCAAACATTTGTCCGATCGGTCCGCAGCGGCTAGACTGCCGAAGAAACTCGAGAAGGTAACTGCAACCTTGTCACAATTAGTTGACGCGCCCGCTTCACCACTAGCCGAGACCCACTCGGCTGCTCGCAGCGCTCGCGATGATACGCAGCCCTCCAGTCGCGCGTTGGTGGCCGCAAATCTCCGTAAGTCTTACGGCCGGCGTCGCGTCGTTGATGATGTGACGTTACATGTCGAGCCTGGCGAGGTTGTTGGTCTGCTCGGCGCGAACGGCGCGGGCAAGACAACTACCTTCTACATGATCATCGGCTTAGAGACGCCCGAAGCAGGGCGCGTATATCTCGCCGGTCAGGACGTTACGAAACTGCCAATGTATCTGCGGGCCCGCCTTGGCCTTGGTTACTTGCCGCAGGAGCCCTCGGTCTTCCGAAAAATGACCGCCGCGGAAAACATTCTTGCGGTCCTGGAGACAGCAGGACTGCGGCGGCGCGAACAATTAAAGCGAGTGGAAGAACTCCTGCAGGAATTCGGGATTGAGCATGTACGTAACACACGCGGAGACTCGCTCTCAGGTGGCGAGCGCCGGCGGACAGAGATCGCCCGCGCCCTGGCCACAGAACCGCAATTCATTCTGCTCGATGAGCCGTTCGCCGGGATTGATCCCAAGGCAGTCGATGATATTCAGAGCGTGATTTTGTATCTTCGTAGTCGCAACATTGGCATTCTCATTACGGATCACAACGTTCGCGAGACCCTCGGTGTAACTGATCACGCTTACATCATGGCTGAAGGGAAAATTTTCCGGTCCGGCGTTCCCAGGGACTTGACAGAAGACGCAGAGGTCCGAAGGCTTTATTTGGGTGAGAAATTCCGTATGTGACTCGCAATGCGACGAGTAACGCCGAATAGGTTATAATCGTCCCCGCGGCAAGTCCGCAAAATTCAATCCCCCGGCAATCTTCTTGTCCGTTTATTGACGTAATGTCAGTAAGACTCACCACCAGTCTCCAGCAGCGCCTCGTGCTGACGCCGCAACTCCGTCAGCGCATCGAAATGCTGCAAATGACCTCGCTCGAACTCTCGGATTTAATTCAGCAACAGCTGAACGAGAATCCGGTACTCGAGGAGGTGGCCACGCAGGAGGAGGCGCGCGAGTTAGCGGAGAAAATCCTCGATCACATGGCCAGCGGCGGTGAGCTGGAAACCCTTCCCGGTTCTACGGTCGAGCCGGCCGCCCCCGAGATTGGTTCCGCCTCTTCGAATGGCAGCGGCGACCTCGAAGCGCCGGACGTTGAGTTCTCGGCTGAGCCCGAGGGCGATGTCGCGGCCGCCGACCCGGAAACT